>Ga0315284_10008909_pt1 | contig 14332 bp, 8 predicted proteins | sample YL17G09_16_MG_FD_203696 | JGI IMG/M metagenome (GOLD analysis project Ga0315284, IMG submission 203696) | Sediment microbial communities from Yellowstone Lake, YNP, Wyoming, USA - YL17G09_16 | ecosystem: Environmental > Aquatic > Freshwater > Lake > Sediment | place: USA: Wyoming | collected... | reverse complement strand
CAGCTTTGGGACGGTCACAAAGGGGGGGCTAGTTGAGGCCCAAACAGCGCAACTAGCCGGGTTTTCGCGTCAGTTCCGTGCGATTTCTGTATCAAAAAGCGAACGCACACCCGGCCTCGAGGACGGCCTCGACGGTTGGCCGGTTTCTGCACCTGGCTGGGCTAGTGTCCCCGAACCGAAGAAAGTGGCACATTCGATGGCCTGACACGCAAAGGGGGAAACGATGAACGTACGCTCTGGTTGGTGCTCGTCGCGGTCGCGGTTTCTGGCGGGACTCCTGTTCGCAACGATGGCGTCAGCTTTGCCGTTGCGGGCGGAAGAGGGCATGTGGACTTTTGACAACCCGCCGCTCAAGCTCCTCAAGGAACGTTATGGTTTCACGCCGACGCCGGAGTGGTTGGACCACGTGCGCCTCTCGAGCGTGCGTTTCAATGATGGAGGATCGGGTTCCTTCGTAAGCCCCCACGGGCTGGCGCTGACCAACCATCACGTGGCGCTGGGCCAGCTCCAGAAGGTTTCGACGCCCGAGAAGGATTACGTCAAGGACGGTTTCTACGCGCGGACGCCGGACGAAGAGTTGAAATGTCCAGATCTGGAATTAAACGTGTTGGTATCACTTGAAGACGTAACAGTGCGCGTGCAAGGGGCGGCCAAGAAGGGCATGAGCGAGGAGGAAGCCCTCAAGGCCCGCAAGGCCGAAAGCGCCAAAATCCAGAAAGAGAGTCAGGATGCGACCGGCCTCCGCTCCGATGTTGTCACGCTCTACGACGGCGGCGAGTACTGGCTCTATCGTTACAAGAAATACACCGACGTCCGCCTGGTGTTCGCGCCGGAGCAGCAAATCGCTTTCTTCGGAGGCGATCCGGACAACTTCACGTATCCGCGCTACGACTTCGATATGGCGCTCTTCCGCGTTTACGAAAACGGTAAGCCGCTGGACAGCCGCCACTACCTGAAGTGGAGCGCCCACGGCGCCGACGACGGGGAACTGGTTTTTGTTTCCGGTCATCCGGGCTCGACGGACCGACTGACCACTATGGCGGGAATCGAGCTCGAGCGGGATCACCTCCTGCCCATGGTTCTCAAGACCCTGAAGCGCCGGCTGGGCGCGCTGCGGCAATACGCCGCGCTCGGGACCGAGGAGAGCCGCCAGGCCAGCCGCCCGATGTTCTACCTTGAGAATTCCATCAAGGCGTTCACAGGGGAGTACAGCGGCTTGCTGGACAAAGCAGTCATCGCGAAGAAGCAGAAAGATGAGAGTGACTTCCGCACCGCGGTGGCGGCCAATCCGGAATGGAAAAAGGCTTACGGGCCGGCCTGGGACGCCATGGCCGAGTCAACTCGCCGGTACGCGGAAAAGATGAAGCCCTTCCGTTTCCGCTCCCTGCGCGGTTCACGGATGGCTGAGATGGCGCTGCAAATCGTGCAGTACGTCGCCGAGGTCAGGAAACCTGACGGCGGGCGGCTGGAAGGTTTTCATGACTCGCAGCTCGAGTCGCTGCGCTTTCGGCTCTTCTCGAAGGCGCCTCTCTATCCGAAGATGGAAGAAGTTCTGCTTGCGCACAGCTTGCAGGAATCGCTCGACGAGCTGGACGCCAGCGATCCTTTTGTCAAAAACATATTGGGCTCGCAGTCCGCGGCAGACCTGGCGAAAGAGGTCATCGCCGGCAGCAAGCTGGCCGACGCCGACCTGCGAAAGTCGCTGGTGGAAGGCGGCGAAGCGGCGGTCCAGGCGTCATCCGACCCTTTCATTGCGCTCGCGCGAAAGACCGATCCATTTGTTCGGGAAATGAAGAAGTGGTACGAAGACAATGTCGAGAGCGTCGAGACCGCGGCGGGGGAAAGAATCGGCAAGGCGCGCTTTGCCATTTACGGGAAGTCTCTTTACCCTGACAGCACGTTCACGCTGCGCCTGACGTACGCGACGGTGCGCGGGTATCCGATGAACGGGACCGAGGCGCCTCCCCGGACGACCTTCTACGGGCTATACGATCGCGCCGCAGGCTTCGACTTCAAGCCGCCGTATGAACTGCCGGCGCGCTACCTGGAGCGGAAGAACGCTCTGGACCTTTCGACGCCCTTGAACTTCGTCTGCACCTGCGACACGACGGGCGGGAACTCCGGCTCGCCGGTGATCAACCGCAACGCCGAACTGGTGGGGCTGATTTTCGACGGCAATATCGAGAGCCTGGTCGGGACCTACGTTTACGACTTGGAAAGCAACCGCTCCGTGGCCGTCCACAGCGCCGGAATCATCGAGGCGCTGCGCAAACTCTATGACGCCGGCGCGCTGGCGGACGAACTCCAGGGCAAGTAGCGTCGCCGCTCAGCGCGGCACGTTGCAGTTCGATACTCTGCCCAATGAAAACGGGCCGCCGCTACAAATCGTACGCCGGGGATACGGGTGTCTCTTACCTGTATTTCTTTGACGCGCGGCGCCGCGTCGTCCGGCCGGAAGGGCAGGGCGCCGGGAGCGATTACAGTTTTGTGGTGACGGCCGACCAGAACCCGCCGTTTGCGCTGCGCGTGTTCGTGTCGGACCGCGCGCTCGGGGCATGGCGTGCGGCTCATGGCCGCGACCTCGATTCAAACGAACAGTACGCCGCCGCCAAGATGCAGCTCTTCCGCGCCTTCGACGAACACGAGCGACTGATCAATGAACGGCTGAATCTCGTGGTCGACGAGAGGAACATCCGGGAGTTGCTCGAGACGTTAGGCCTGGAGTGAGTGTCGAAAATCGAAACTCGAAAATCGACACACAGCGAGTTTCCAATTTCGATTTTCCAGTTTCGCTTTTCCGATAGCCCAATGGCCCTTTGAGCCGACTCACGACAAGGGCGTGTTGAACCCCAGCGTCGTTAGAAAACCAACTTCAGCGCCAACTGAACATTGCGCGGGCCCCCGCCACCCAAGAACGGGTTTCCGATGCCCACGTCACCCGTCACACCGATCGGGAGGTAGTCGATACCTTGGCCGGTCACCGGATCGATGCCGTTCCAGCTTGCGTCGGCCGCAAACCCCGGCAAGAAGGGATTGGCGAAGTTCGGATGATTGACTAAGTTGAAGAACTCCGCCCGGAACTGGAGTGAGACCTTTTCAGTGATGGCGGTGGTCTTAAAAATCGAGAAGTCGAAGTTGCGGAAGTCCGGCCCGCGCAAGGAATTGCGGCCCAGCGTGCCAAAGTGGAAAGTAGTGGGGTCGCAGGCGGCCGCGGTGCCGGCGTCGGGAGTGTTCTCCGAGCCTGCAACGAAAGTGCACGGCACGCGGAAAGCGGCGAGGTTCAGGAACTTGTCAGGAGAGTGAGTTCCCGCGTAGGGGTCTCCGACCAGGTCGGGCCTCGGGAAATATTCGCCCGTGCCGTTGTAATCGTCGAACAGATTGACGTGGAACGGCTGTCCGGCCTGGAGCGTCAGCACGCCGTTCACCTGCCATCCGTCGGTAAGCTTCGACCAGCGGCCCTGGCCCCATTTGGGGAAATCGTAAATGAAATTCCAAACCAACCGTTGGCGGACGTCGAAGTTCGAGTTGGCACGCTCCATATCCGGCCGCCAACTGTTCTCGGGTTGTGTGGCGTTGGTGACGAAGTCCTGGCCGTCGCTGGCGTTGTCGATGGAATGCGACCAGGTGTAGTTGAGCGTGGAGTCGAATCCCTTGAAGCCCCGGAGGCGCAGGCTGACCTGCAACGAGTTGTAGTTCGACAGGGCCGAGGTCTCGATGTTGTTCACGTAGTAGAACGTGCCACCGGAGGGAGCGAACGGCCCGTTGTCAAACGGACGACCCGTTGAGACCCACGGCTCCACGGGCTGGTTGATGTCGCGATAGCGGAAGAGCTTGCGCCCTGCCGACCCGACGTAGCCCACTTGCAGCATGGCGCGGCCGCCGAGTTGCTGCTGGACGTTGAGGTTGTAATTGCTCATGTAGGGCGTGCGCGCGTGGCGGTCGACGGCGAAGACGTCGGAATCGGTGAAAAACGAGTCGGGGAAGACCGGCTCGTTGGGGTCAATCGGGTCGGCGCCGTATCCAAAGAGCACCGCCGCAGGACCGATGGGATTGTACGCGGGCCCGGGATTGAACGTATTCCACGGCAACTGGCCGACAAAGAAGTCCTGCGAGAAGACGTCGTAAAAGAATCCGTAGCCGGCACGGATGACCGTCTTGCCTTTGCCGGTCAGGTCGTAGGCCACGCTGACGCGCGGTGCAAAGTTGTTCAGGTCTCGGTCATAGAGGTGCGGCAACCCGCTCGTACCCACCATGCGCAATCCGTTCACCGCGTCGAAGTTGCTCAGCAGGTTTTTCTTCTCACCGATCACGCCGTAATAGTCCCAGCGCACTCCGTAGTTGAGCGTGAATTTGGGACTCATGCGATAACTGTCCTGTAAATACGCGGCGTGCGAGTTCTGGAAGGTCTCGCGGTTGGAGGCTCCCTTCGCTTGGCGTCCGTTGGTGGGGACGCCCTCCAGGAAGTCGTAAAGCGAGGTCTGCATGTCGCCGGGGCGGAAATCGATTCGCCCGCGGTAGCCGTTGTCGAAAAACCCGTTGACGCTCGTGCGCCGGAATTCATAGCCGACTTTGATTTCGTGACGGTTGAGCTTCCAGGAGAAGTTGTCGATGAACTGCCAGTTGGTGTCCACGCGCCCGCGGGGCACGGAAAGCGTGGCGCCCAGCGAGGCGAACCCGGAGAAGCGCATCAACGGCAGCCCCGTATCGCGCTGGCCCACGCCGGTGTTGAGGCCGATCGAGGAGGGATCGAAGCCACGATCCTCGGGGAAAAAGCTTTCGGCGAAACGGTTATATCCGAACCGCGCCTCGTTCACTTGGGTGGACGAAATCACGCGCACGTAGGAAATCGAGACCAGGTTGACGCGCGTGGGGGTCACCGTGTTGTAGCCGGGCAGAATGCCGCCGCCCACCAGGGCCAGCGGGAAGCTCTGGTCGCTATCGCCGAAGTAATAGCGGCCGGTCAGCAGGTTGTTGGTGTTGAAATTGTGATCGACCTTGCCGATGAAGCTGTCGACTCGATTGCTCGCCGGGGTGGTCACGGAGACGTTGGGATCGGAATCGTAAAGCGGCGCGCTGAGGTTGATGTTGGGCTCGGGCCAGGGCTTGCGGTCGAGAAGTTGCGCGATGACCGGGTTGACGCTTTTCCCATCGGTCTCGAGGGCAGCCGTCTGGTCGGCAATCTCCCCCGCCGTGGGCACGCGCGCCAGGCTGTTCAGTCCCACCTTCTCGCGCTGGCCTTCGTAGTCCACGAAGAAGAAAGTCTTGTCCCGAACGATCGGCCCGCCCAGCGCCGCCCCGAACTGATTATTGCGGAACGAGGTTTTCGGGTTCGGCTCGAGGTTGAAGAAATTCCGCGCGTCCAGCTTGTCGTTGCGCAGGTATTCCGAAACGCTGCCGTGGAAATCGTTGGTGCCGGACTTGGTGACGATATTGACCACGGCGCCGGCGTTGCGGCCGTATTCGGGCTCGAAGTTCGAGAGCACAGCCATCTCGGCGATGGCTTCCACCGGCAGGATCGTGGCGGGCGTCCCAAAGACTCCGGCCTGGTTGATCGAGGGCAGGTTGCGGTAGCCGTCGTTCATATCGGTGCCGTCGAGCAGGTAGTTGTTCGAGCGCCCGCGAGCGCCGTTGGCCGTGAACAGACCAAACGAGCCCGGGGAGTCGGTGGCCTGGTCGGGAGAGCCGCTGATGCCTGGATTCATAAACACCAGCTTGATATAGTCCCGCCCATTAACCGGCAGGTTGACGATCTGAGGGGCTTCGACCGTTCCGCCGAGAACGTTGGTGGTGGTTTCGACCAGCGGGACTTCGGCGCGGACTTCCACGCGCGATTCGATGCGCCCCGGCTTGAGCGTCGCATCCACGCGGGTCTCCTTGGCGACCTCTACCGCCACGCCGCCCATCGTGATCGTCTCGAACCCCGCTTTCTCGACGGTTACCGCGTACTCGCCGATGGGCAATTCCGGAACATGATACTGGCCGGAGTCATCGGTCATCGTCGCGCGCGTCAGGCCCGTCGCCGGATTCTTGACCGTCACCTGCGCGCCCGGGACCGGTGCTTCGCTCTGGTCATTGACGGTCCCGAGAATGGCCCCGCGGAAGGTTTGCGCATGGGATGTGCTCACAACAGAACCGCAGAGAAACGCGAAGACAAGCACTTTTTTCATCTTCAGAGCGGCGGTCGAACGCGTGGTTGTCCAGGTCATAGGTTTTCTCCTAAATACATTGGGAGGTACTCGGAAGGCCTCTGTGCCGCGCCCCGCATGCAGCATAAGCGGTCAGCACAATCTGCGTCATCTGCGGATTCAGTCACCGGTTGGAGTTCTCGAACACCCGACAAAAAGTATGGTAGTGGAGCTAATGACAGAATGTCAAGATGGCTTCGCAGCGCGAAAGGTTGCTTGCGTTCTTCGGGGTCTCATCGGCAGGCACCCCGTCGGGCGAACCTTACGTCGGCGCAATTCGTTCGGCCACTTCCAGGAACGCCTTCGCGGCGGCGGAGAAGAGGGCGGGGAGCCGATCTACCCCCCAGGCTCTCGATCCCGCCGGGGCGGGGTCGGGCCTCAGCGCAGAACGGCCTCCCCGAAACCTCTCTTGCCCATCGAAGATGGTTTTCTAACACCGCTGGCCAAGATACAAGCGCAGAGTCGTTGTGTAACTCTGCGGCTCGTCGCACGGGCAATCAAAAGCCGCAGACTCAGAAACCAAGCCTGCGCCACTTGCTCCGCCTGGCGGGGTGGGAGAGATTAGGAGAGAATGCCAATGCAGAAGCCGCAGAGTCAGGATAACGACCCTGCGGCTTCTCCGGCGTGTGTCACCGACGGGTCCGCACGGCTTACTCTGCCTTCAGGACTTCGTGCTGATGGCTCTTCTTGGTCACTTGTACCAGATAGCCGTCGTCCGTGCCGGCTGGCCAGTACTCGGAGATGAACTTCTGGTTGTCGACAGTATTGAAGACGACCTTGGTGGTGGAAGTCGCGGGCTCGGTCCGAGCGAGGCGTTCGATCACGGGCAGGTGCACGGCGGAGCCGGTATCCTGGTTGCGCAGGAGGAGTATGGATGAGGATCCTGCTTGCTTCACGAATTCGTATTTCCCGGCTGGCATCTCTTTCTTGCCCACCATGAACTTGAATGGGATATTGAGATGCCCCGAGGACTGCCCGTAAGCAAGCGTCACGGCGAGGATGGTGAGGAGACTCACTGCGATCGCGATTCTAGTTTTCAATAGAGACCTCCATGGATTTTGGTTCTGCTTCGGTTGCTTCCGGTACCCACTCTTCCCCCCTTGCGCCACAGTGTCCGCGACCATGCCGCTCAACGGCAGAAGCAGAGTTCCGGTCTTCACGCTCGAACTTACAGGTCGAGCACACATTGTTCAGTGCCCGACTGCGGACTTTTTTGTAGATTCGCCCTTCCTAAACCAAATGTAGCCCAGGTAAGCAGGGAAACGAGCCACTGCATGGTACTACATCAGGGATTTGGCGGCAAGGATTGTCACTCCCGGCGCGGGGCGCAGACATCGCCCTTGATGCCTGCGAAAGCGGGTCGCCACGGTCAGTCCGTCAGCTGAGGGATTCTGACCGTGGGCTTTCCCCTGAAACAACCCACGGCTAATCTCGCTCGGAGCGGGACGGATTAACCGCGGCTACCACTGCCAGCCTACAGTCGAGAGTCGACAGTTCGAAAGTCAGAAATCACAAATTCAAAATCAGAAATCCAAAATTCCCCACTCCCTAGCCCCTAACCCCTGACCCCTGAACCTCCGCCACTTCGCGCGCGGTCGTGAGAAACGCCTTCGCGGCGGCGGAGAGCGTGGCGTGGCGGCGGTAGACCAGGCGGAGCTGGCGCTGGATGCGCATCTCCTTGATGCGCACGGCGACGAATTCTCCCCGCGCCAATTCATCTTCGACGCACATGCGCGGCGCGAACGCGATGCCCATTCCGGCGCGCACGGATTTCTTGATGGTTTCCACCGTGGGAAGTTCGAGGCCGATATTCAGCGGCGTGCGCAGCCGCGCGAAAAGGTCAACCACGCGCTGGCGATAAGGCGAAGCGATGCTGTGGGCGATAAAAGTTTCCTTGCCGAGTTCGCGGATGACGGTTTCTCCCGCGCGCGCCAGGCGGTGCGCAGGCGGGACGATCAGGCAAAGCTCGTCAAGCCGCACCACGGTCGATTCCAGGTCGGCGTTTTGCGGGTCGTAGGAAAGCACCCCGAGGTCGATTTCGTAGCGAAGCAGGGCCATAGGGATTTCCCGCGAGAGGCTGCGCCGCACCTCGACCTTGATGCGCGGGTAGCGCTCGCGGAACTTCTTGAGCACGGGAAGCAGGTAGAGCGCCGTGCTCTCGTTGGCGCCGAGAGTGACGCGGCCGCGGTCCAGCGCGCGCAGTTCTTCGATGGCCGTGCGGGCGTCGATCCGCAGGTTCAGAACTTTCTTGGCGTGGTCGTAGAGAATGCTTCCCGCCTCGGTCAGGACGCCGCTCTTCGCCGAGCGGTCGAGCAGGGGTTGGTTGGCCCATTCTTCGAGACGCCGGACGGCCTGGCTCACCGCCGGCTGGGTGCGATGCAGCCGGGCCGCCGCGCGGGAAAAGCTTTTTTCTTCCACCACGGCCACGAAGGCTTCGAGTTGCGAAATCTCCATTTCGACTCCATAGCTGTCAGCTATCAGTCATTAGCTTTCACCGACGTGAAGTGACGAGTGACCGGCAAGAACTAGCAACTGCCAACTGCCAACTGCCAACTGCCAACTGCTTCCCTCCGCTAGGAGCGCCGTTCCTTGGAGCGTGAAGGTCGGCCCAGGGGTTCTTGCCCATAACGAAACCTAATGATATCAGAAAAAAGATAAACTTGACTTCACTTGCCGACCGGTCGGAAAATGGGCCCATTGAGTCATTGGGTCATTGAGCCATTGAGTCATTGAATTATTGCGACCCGGGGGGACCAGCAAGCAGCAATCTGTCATGCGTGCCGCAATGAATCAATGACCCAATGACAAAATGACTCAATGTTTGGAGGCTTGATGCCTGAGAAGATTGTTGTATTTGATACCACGCTGCGGGACGGCGAGCAGTCTCCGGGCTGCAGCATGAATCTGGACGAGAAGATCGAGATGGCGCGCCAGCTCGACCGGCTGGGCGTGGACATTCTCGAGGCAGGTTTTCCCATCGCCTCGCAAGGCGACTTCGACGCGGTGCGCCTGATCGCGGCCGAGATCCGGCGGCCCATCATCGCGGCGCTGGCGCGCGCCAGTGAACTCGACATCAAGCGAGCGTGGGAAGCTTTGCAGGAAGCCGCGCGGCCGCGCATCCACACCTTCCTCGCCACTTCCGACATTCACCTCCAGTTCAAGCTGCGCAAGACGCGGGAAGAGATTCTGAAGCAGATCAGCTTTGCGGTTGGCCTCGCCAAGTCGTTCTGCCCGGACGTCGAGTTCTCTCCCGAGGACGCGGGGCGCACCGACCGCAACTATCTCATCGAGTGCTGCCACGCCGCGGTGGAAGCGGGCGCCTCGACGCTAAACCTTCCCGACACGGTCGGCTACTGCCTGGAGCCCGAATACGAGAAGATGTTCGCGGACGTCAAGGCGCGCGTGCCCGGCATGGAGCGCGTGATTTTGAGCACGCACACGCACGATGATCTGGGGATGGCCGTGGCCAATACTTTGGCGGGGATTCGCGGCGGCGCCCGCCAGGTGGAGTGCACCATCAACGGCATCGGCGAGCGGGCGGGGAACGCCGCGCTGGAAGAGATCGTGATGGCGGTCCACGTCCGCCGCGATGTGCTGCCCATCTTCACCAACATTCATACGGAAGAGCTTTACGCTTCCAGCCAAATGCTGACGCGTTTGACGGGTGTCGCCGTCCAGCGCAACAAAGCAATTGTGGGCCGCAACGCCTTCGCGCACGAGGCGGGCATCCACCAGGACGGCGTGCTGAAGAATGCCATCACCTACGAAATCATCACACCCCAGACGGTTGGCATGCCTTCCAACCAAATCGTGCTCGGCAAACACTCCGGCCGTCACGCGCTGGTCAAGCGGTTCGAGGAACTGGGTTACCAGTTGACCAAGCCGGAAATCGAGCGGGCCTACGAACAGTTCTGCCGGCTCGCCGACCGCAAGAAGAATATCTACGACGAGGACCTCCTGGCGCTGGTCAACGAAGGCTTCAAGGACATTCCGGAGATGTTCAGCCTGAAACTCTTCCAGACGGTCTCTTCGACCGAGGGGCGAGCCACGGCCACGGTGGAATTGGAAAAGGAAGGCGAGATGTTTCACGATTCCGCGACCGCCGACGGTCCCTGCGATGCGGCGTTCCGCGCCATCGACCGAATCACCGGCATTCCCGGCACGGTTGTGGATTTTTCGGTCCACACGGTAGGCCCCGGCACGGACGGCGTGGCCGAGGTCAGCGTCCGCGCCCGGTTTGAAGGCAAGGAATTCAGCGGGAAATCCACCAGCCATAACGTCATCGAAGCTGCGGCGCGGGCGTACCTGATGTCAGCCAACAAAGCTGCATACGAATTGAAAAGGGCGCATTTGTCGGCGAGTGCGGCGGGTTCGGTTCACGAAAACGAATTCGTCGATAGGTTCTTTCCTGGCGGGTACTGAAATCCCTTCGGGCTCTCTTGCTCCGGTCGCCGTCTGGGCGGGAGACTGCCAAACTTCAAGTAAATCAAGGGGTTGGGCGAGGGCCGAGGGCCTTTCGTGCCCTACTCCCATCTCATAGATTCTGCAAGGGTTAATTGCCTTCCGACGGCCGGCGAGCTGCAATCACCCCGTAACTGCAAGTATTTCTTGAATTTTGTAGTGCTATTCCGTTAAACTATACATAACTAAAGATATGCAAGGACTCTACAGAGTCGCGGTACTCCCCGGGGATGGAATTGGGCCTGAGGTCACGGCGGAAGCTGTCAAAGTGCTGAAAGCCGTTGAAGAAGTGCTTGGTCCCTTGTTCCGGTTCCAGTCCGGGCTAATCGGCGGGGCGGCGCTAGACGCAACCGCGGTGCCGCTTCCCGCGGAAACTATTTCTCTCTGCAATAACTCCAGCGCCATCCTGCTGGGAGCCGTGGGCGGGCCGCAATGGGATACAAAACGCCCCGAACTGCGGCCGGAGCAAGGTCTGTTGCAACTCCGCCAGCGGCAGGAACTTTATGTGAACCTGCGGCCGGCCAAAGTCCTGGATTCGCTCGTGGGCCTTTCGGCGCTCAAGCCGGACCGGGTGCGCGGCACCGACCTGGTGATCGTTCGTGAGCTGCTGGGGGGAATCTATTTCGGGAATCCCCGCGGCATCTTCGCCAAGAATGGCGAGCGCATCGGAATTAACACCGAGATCTACCGTGAGCACGAGGTCGAACGCGTGGCGCATCGGGCCTTCCAGCTTGCCCGCATGCGCCGGCGGAAGGTGACTTCCGTGGATAAGGCCAACGTGCTGGAAAGTTCGCGGCTGTGGCGCGACGTGGTGACGCGGATTGGACGTTCCTATCCGGACGTCGAGCTTCGGCATATTTATGTGGATAGTTGCGCCATGCAGTTGATCGACCGCCCCACCAGCTTTGACGTCGTCCTGACCAATAACATGTTCGGTGACATTTTGAGCGACGAAGCGGCCATGCTGACGGGCTCGATCGGTCTTCTGCCTTCCGCCAGCCTGGGCGAACGGACCGCGCTCTATGAGCCGGTCCACGGCTCGGCGCCGGACATCGCGGGACGCAATCGCGCCAACCCCGTCGCCGCCATCGCTTCCGCGGCCCTCATGCTCCGCTATTCATTCCGCATGGAAGCTGCTGCCGAGGCCGTCGAAACGGCCTTCGAGAAAGTCCTGAAACGCGGCGCGCGCACCGCGGAAATGGCGGGCCGCGGCCGCGCCGTCTCCACCTCCCACATGGGCGACTTGATCGCCACGGAAACCAAGAAGCTTCTGAAGTCCTCCAAGTTCCGCACCGCTTAGCGCTGCCTCCGATCCGGCCGCACCCGCACTTGGTACGTCACGGCCGGGTTTTCATGTGACAATTATCGATGTGCTCTTTCGAGCCCAATGCTCCGATTGAGGTTTGCCTTCCTAAGGCGAATGCTGAATAATGCGCGCCGAGATGAATGGCTTGCGTCAACCATGGATTCTGCTTCTGGTTTTGCTGGGGACTCTCATGCCCGCGAACAAAAATCCTGGTAAGGAAGCAACGCAATCTTCCCCAGGCAAACCGCGCCCGTCGGCTGCGGTGCGTGGCGCTGATTTAGTCCTCGTCGATGGGAGGATCTGGACCGGCGAGCGCGCTACCGGCCCCGGGAAGTCCGGAGACGCTGGGCGCTTTGCCGAGGCGGTCGCGATTTCCGCCGGACGAATTCTCGAGGTGGGAACCGACGCGCAGGCGCTCCGATACGCCGGCCGGGAGACGAAGGTGATCCCTCTGGGTGGCCGCCTCGTGGTGCCTGGGTTTATCGACAGTCACCTGCATTTCATCAACGGCGGTTTTCAGCTTTTGGAACTGGATTTGAAAAACACGCGAGACGAGGCCGAGTTCATTCGCAAGATTGCAGAAAAAGCGAAAGCGCTTGCGCGTGGCCGGTGGCTTCTGGGAGGCAACTGGGACGAGCAGGCGTGGCCTTCGGCACAACTGCCCACGCGCTGGATGATTGACTCTGTCACGCCTGGAACCCCAGTCTTCATCAGCCGCTATGACGGCCACGCGGCGCTGGCGAATTCGCTGGCGTTGAAATTGGCTGGGGTCACGAAAGCAACGCCGGTGCCCGCCAGTGGGGTGATTGTTCAAGACCCAAAGTCCGGCGAACCCACAGGCGTGCTGAAAGATGCGGCGGAGGATCTCGTGGCACGAGTCGTTCCGCGTCCCACGGAAGCCGAGATGGAGGAAGCGTTCAAGGCGGCGCTGGCCGAAGCGGCTCGTGTGGGAGTCACCTCCGTCCACAATGTCTCGACCGACGCCGATTCCCCGGGGGGGACCTTTGTAAGCGAGATTCAGCTTCTCCGTCGCGCCGAACAGGAAGGCTGGCTGACGGTGCGACTTTACGAGATCACTCCCATCGCCGCTTGGAAGCGGCTGGCGGAAGCTGGCGTTTCACACGGTACGGGGAGTGACTTCCTGAAACTTGGCGCAGTGAAGGGATTCGCCGACGGCTCGCTGGGTTCCGGGACGGCGTGGATGTTCGAGCCTTTCGATGACGAGCCTGGAAACCGCGGTCTGCCGATGGAAATCATGAACCCTCCATCCATCCTCGAAGCCATGTTGCGCGGGGCCGGGGAGGCGCACATCCAGCCCTGCATTCATGCCATCGGCGATCGCGCCGTGGCCGAACTGCTCGACCTCTATTCTCGCGTGGGCGGAGCGGACGCTCCCCGCCACAGATTCCGCATCGAGCACGCGCAGCACGTGCGGGCGCGGGATTTCGAACGCTTTGCGAAGCTGGGCGTCATCGCCTCCATGCAGCCCTATCACGCCATCGACGACGGCCGCTGGGCGGAGAAGCGCCTGGGCCGCGCGCGCGCGCGCACGAGTTACGCTTGGCGGTCGATGCTCGAGGCCGGAGCGCCGCTGGCTTTCGGCTCAGATTGGCCCGTGGCCCCGCTCGACCCATTGATCGGCATTTATGCCGCCGTGACGCGCGCGACGCTGGACGGCAAGCACGCTGGGGGATGGTTTCCTGAAGAGCGTTTGACCGTCGAAGAGGCTTTGCGCGCCTACACCGCGGGCAGCGCGTTTGCGGCCTTCGAAGAAGCGGAGAAGGGAACGATCTCGCGCGGAAAACTGGCCGACCTGGTTGTGCTCTCTGACGACGTATTTAAGCTTCCAGCGAAGAGAATTCAAAACACCTATGTGACCATGACGGTTGTCGGTGGCAGAGTGGTCTATCAGAAAAAATAGCAGGGATTGCACTCTCATCTCCAGCGCGCTAAGATTCGTTGCGCGCAGGGGCCCGGGGAAGGGAGTTTCGAGCGCCCACCCGACCGCTGCCCAGGGACGGAGCCCGCCATGTGGTGGGAAAAGAAAGCTCAACCTGATACTCGCCCGGAACCGCACCCGGTGTCTGCTCCGCCTGCGACTCCCAGACTGGAAGACTCTATGACGAACCAAACATCCCGGCCGTTTGAGCCGCCCCTGGCCAATCACGACCAGACGGTTCTTGGCCAGTCGGTGATCCTGCATGGGGATTTGGCGGGGAAAGAAGACCTGCTGATCGAGGGGCAGGTGGAAGGCACCATCAACGTTCCGGACCATTGCGTGACGATCGGCGCGCACGGCGAGGTCCGGTCCGAGATTCACGCCCGGCAGGTAGTCGTTCTGGGCTCCGTGACGGGGAACATTTCGGCCCGCGAGAAGATT
>Ga0315284_10008907_pt1 | contig 14333 bp, 11 predicted proteins | sample YL17G09_16_MG_FD_203696 | JGI IMG/M metagenome (GOLD analysis project Ga0315284, IMG submission 203696) | Sediment microbial communities from Yellowstone Lake, YNP, Wyoming, USA - YL17G09_16 | ecosystem: Environmental > Aquatic > Freshwater > Lake > Sediment | place: USA: Wyoming | collected... | reverse complement strand
CAAGCGCCTGTGCCAGCAGCAATCATGCAATCGGCGAGGCGTTTTGCAATATCGTGTCGGGACGCAGCGACGTTGTGATAACCGGCGGCACGGAAGCGGCGTTGACGCCCGTCAGCTTAGCGAGCTTTTGTGCGGCGAGGTCGCTGAGTTTGCGCAACGATAACCCCTCTGCCGCGTCCAGGCCATTTGACAGGGACAGGGACGGGTTTGTGCTTGCGGAAGGGGCGGGGATACTAATTCTCGAAGAATATGAGCACGCGAAGAAGCGTGGGGCACACGTTTACGCGGAGATGCTGGGGTATGGGGCGACCGACGACGGGCATCATATAACGGCTCCGCTGTCCGATGGCGCGGGGGCAGCAAAGGCAATGGCCCTTGCGCTGGCGGATGCACAATTGCCGCCGGAAAAAGTTGATTATATCAACGCGCACGGGACTGGCACGGAGCTAAACGACATTGCGGAAAGTTCGGCCATCAGGTCGGTGCTCGGAGGGCACGCATACAAGGTGATGGTCAGTTCCACAAAAAGCGAGCACGGGCATTTGCTGGGGGCAAGCGGAGCGGTTGAGCTGATAGTTTGCGCCAAGGCGATAAAGGAATCGATTGTTCCGCCGACGATTAACCTTGAGAACGTGGACGAGCGGTGCGACGCGAAGATGGATTATGTGCCGTTAAAGGCAAGGGAGAAAAAGGTCTGCGTGGCAATGAGCAATTCATTCGGATTCGGCGGGCATAACGCCAGCATCGTCGTCGGCAAAGTCTAAGTTAGTGGATTGTTTGTAATTCGTCGATGGTTGTTGGTTTTGCGTCCTGCGTAATTGAAGCCGGGATTTTTGATTTAAAAGTCGAAGTTGCCAGCGGGTCGTCTTCTATTTTTTATTCTCCAGCCACAGCCAGATTGCCAATGCGGCGGTGACAATGCACGCCGGAATACTCATCCACATTGGTATCTCAACGGCATTGGCCGTCACCTTCAGCTGGAAGATTAGCCGCAGTAAGTGTGCTATTGAAACAAGTAACAGGAATATCACTGCGATAATTGTGGATGGCTTCATAATCGTTCTCCTTTTTTTCTACGAATCGCCCAACACAGATTGGTCATCTGTCCCAGTTTCATTAAAATATTGTCGTTTGGCAAGCATATTTTCGATTGCCAATAAAAAGGGCTGCGAGCTTGACGCCCACAGCCCGTAAGTAAAAAACAGTTCTCACTTATCTACAACCAAGCGTTTGCATTAGTTGCTGGACCATACTTGCCAATTTTGGAACCGCGTCGCCTGTTACAAGGTCGGGTGGGTTCTGCTGGCCATCGCAGCATTGGTAAATATGCCTTAGCTGCCTGCATGCCTGTTGGTGCCGTTCATGTTCAATTGAGTGACTGGCTGCTTGAATCAGGCCTCTTAGAAGCTGCAACTGAAAATCGGTATGGGGTATCCGTTTATCACATTCGTACGACGTGCCCTGCAGCGTGCCTTGTTCAACGGCCTCATCGAAAAAAGCCAGGATGTTGGCTATCTGCTCCGAAGGAGACTCAATACCTATCCCGCTCAATTGCACCTCTACTACAGGTTCATCCGCGTCGTTACTGTTAATTTTAAGAACAGCCGAGTTGTTGCCAAGAATTGTCGGGGTATAGGTGACTTCCATATCCAAAGTCTCATTCGGCTTGATGACCACCGACGAAGGCGGAAATGAGGTTATGGCAAAATCCATCTCAATGCTTACGCCGCTCACAGTAAGCTCACCACAACCTGTATTCGAGATAGACACGGTGAGATTTCTTGGCTGTCCCAGCTCCACTTCTCCGAAGTCATGGCTCAGAGGTGATACATTAATGTTAACCTCCGTCGTATCGCAGGGCTGGTTATCATTTCTCCTCGCGTAAAGTGTATCCTTTACAAAACAGCCCATTTCACCTTCACCACAGCGAAGGTCCCAGGTGCCTACTGGCGGCGGCCACGGCTGCGGCAAAAACATAGGCGGACCCCAGTCATAGCTGGCAACCCAGGCGGTATTGCCGATTCCAAGTCCTTCGATAAAGTCCATTAATGGTTGACCGTAGTCGGTAATCGTCCCATTAAGGAAACCACCTGGGTCAGGGTCGTTACTTTGGCTGAATCCCCATTCGGTCATCATAACGGGATGAGCGGCAGCACAGGTTGTTATATGATTTATATACCACCACGGATGACGCCAGTGACCAGGATAGATATGAGAAACATAGACGATATTATTTCCATCCACGGGATTGGCGGCTATTGGCCCAATCATCTGAGACCAGCACGGCCCAGCCACAAGGATGAGATTTCTGGGCGCATAAGTGCGCACAATATCGACCCACGTTTGCATATCATTCCTGACGCTAAGCCAGTTTTCCTCCTCGGTGCCAACGAAATTAATCGGCTCGTTGAAAAGCTCAAAAAGGACATGCGAATCGTTGGCAAATTTCGGCGCTATATGCTCCCAAAACTCGCTTGTCTGTGGAACCTTGCCCCATGTATCAGCGACGTAATGCCAATCGATAATTACATAAATTCCCTTCTTGGCACAGTAATCAACAATTGGCCTGAGAAGGCCGTAATAGAAATGGTCGTTGGCGGGGTTGAATCGGTTTGGCCAACTAGTTTCCGCATCCGTCGGCACAATAGGAATCCTGACGACCTTCGTATACCAGCCCGCAAAGCTTCCCTGTGGGTCATTTCCATCCGTTAGCCGGTCAATCATCGCGAATGAGCCGCCTTGCCAGTCGTCGATAAAACCCAAATCAATCAGAGAAACGCCCCTCAGAACAACGACATTTCCAACAGGGTCTTTAATTTGATTTCCTTCTACATGTAGCCAGGGGGTGCCGGCATAAACCGGCGTCATTGAATAGAGAAGTATGCACACAATAACAACTTTAAGAAACTTGGTGTGAATACTCCCTGGGCTGCGGCTTGCACAAAAGCTGAAACTTGTTTTTGTCTTCATCACTTTGGCCTCCTAAAAATTGAATAGAACTTGATATTACTTTAAGAGCCGCCGACAAAGCCGACGGTTCTAACAATCTGATTAAACACCGGATATGTGCTATTGCGCACTGCTGCTGATATTGCGGGAATCCCGGCATTACCCAATGTCGCCTTCATATTATAATCCTCATTAGGTTGCCCCCTATAAACGGGCGGATTATACCAAAAGGGCCTTCCCCCTGTAAATACAATTTTTGCGGATTTTTGGGATGGCCGCGCAGGGGATACGAACGCGAGTTAGAGTGGATAATTGAACAGTTGGGCAGGGCGGAGGAGGAATTTGCGACTTCTCCGCCCAAACCTCACCCTATATATTGTGTTATTCGCACTGAAAGACACGATAAGAATGTGGCTTGATTTGCATATTAAAAGCCATTTTGTCGGCGACCGCCGGCGGACCAAACCTCGGCCCCGGCGGCTGGAGCTCTTCGCCGGAAAGAACGTCGCCGGTGAGCACGTCCCTGAGTTTGCCGATTCGCTTGTCGGTTACGATTTTGACGTCAACGCTATCGGGCAGGAATGACTCGACGATAAACGAGCCGTTGTCGTAAACAAACAGAGCGACCTGGCTGGGGCCGTCCAGCCGGACGTAGATGTTCCGGCTCAGCACTTCCCTGATTTGCGTGAGCACCTCGGCGGGCAGATTGTAGAGGTCGCCGAAATTGTCCGGAATAGTCAAAACATACAACCGGCTCTTCCCATAATCGGCGGAATGAAGAATAGGATAACCGATGCCGTTGGTCAGGCACGAAATTTCCTCCCACGAATCGTTGGTCAGGTATTTTATTTCCGGGATGATTATCGGAGACCTGGACTCATAAACTTTGCCGCTGCGGCCCCAGAAACTTCGCCGGTTCCAGAATTGGCTGGTGACCGCTTTGCTGTCGGTGCACTCCATCTCGACGATGTCTTCGATTCCCCTGCCCTGCAGGGCCTTTAATAAGCCGGATGTAATCATAACCGGCTTGCCCGCAACCAATTGACGCTTGATTTTGTCCACGATTTTTTTGTCAAACTTCGCTGATTCGGTGAGAAAGACTATGTTCGCCTCGGCGGGGAACTCGGGCAGCAAATCCATCGGAACGCCGCACATACCGAGGTAGTTATGCAGAAAATCCTCTCCCGTCGAATGATAGGGCTTGTAACTCTTGACGCCAATGGGTTTGCCAAGCTTGCCTAAGAACCGGTCAATCTGTTCCAGGGCATATCCTGCGGGCCGCGCCATTGTCGTGGGCGTTACCGACGTGCCGTCCGCCAACTGGATGGGCTGCATCATCTCGTTGAAGTCGAAGCTGGTTTGGTTGCCCTGCCAGGCGGCGCGGTATTCCTGTGGTATGGGTCCCAGCATCCGGCGGAAATCGAAAAGCGTGATTTCGGGCGCCTTGGCGAACAGAGTCAGCCACAGTTGTTCCGCGTAGCGGTCCATATATCGCATAGCGCCGGTATCGACCCAGCCCCCGCCGTTGCCGCCCGGCTTTATATTCTCGAAGTACCGGAATATCAAATAGCTTTCATATTGCTGCAGGTGCTGGTCGGTGAAAACCGGGTCTCTGGTTTCAGTGCCCGTGTAGATGCCGTCGAAAATTTTCGGCTCGGCCTCTAAGTTGAAACCGCATCCCTGGAAGTGCTCATACCAGTTCGGATACTTAATGACCATTTTGACCTTCGGGTTCACCGCCTTGGCGGGCTTGACCACGAGATTCATCGCCGCGTCTTTCATCAGCTCCAGCCGAAATTGCGACCAGCTTTTGTTGCCCTTGGCCTTGATACACGATTCGCACTTGCAGTTGGTGAAGAAAAAATCGTCCAAGATTACCTCGTCGAACAGCCGTGCCGTGTGCTGGGCGATTTCCTTGACCTTCTGGCGGGATTCGGGCCTGGTATAGCAGAACGTCTGGAAGCGGTTGCTCTCCATAATCGTATAAGTGATGCCGCCGGCGACTTCCACGCCTTTGCTCTCGAAAAATTTCCGGGCGATGGCGACGGTTTTCTCATCGACCATAACCACGTCACGATGGGTCTCCAAGTAAATCTTATCTACCTTGACCTGCCTCGATATTTCGTTCCATCGTGGCTCAAGCCAGTTCACATCGCCCATCTGGTTCACTTCCTGCGCGCGGGCATACACGGCGACCTTGAAGTTTTGATAGCCACTTGCGGAAGAGGAAAAAGACGGAGTCATAAGGATTAAAACCCCCAATACGATGGTCTTGTGCACGGTTAAGCTCCTTTCAACCAATGAACAGTTTCTGCGTGTGCCGGATTCTAATCGGGCTGTTGTCCTGTGTCAAATCGAGCCGGGCACAAATCCTTCGATTTTTTCGACAATCAGTTGTCAATTATTCGCTGAGCAGCTTCTTCCTTTGCAGGATGTGGAAATAGTGCTGGGCAAAGCGGTGCGCCTCGTCGCGGACGTATTGCAATAACTTCAAAACAGGCGATTGCCTCGGCAGTTTCAATGGCCTTGTGCTTCCCTGTCCGCCGATTTTATCGGCGAGACCTCGCCCGTCCCTCTGGGACGAGGCGGGCAAATATATTTCCTCCTCACGCTTCGCAATCGCTGCAAGCTTTACATTTTTTATAAATTCTCTGTGTCCTCTGTGCTCTCTGTGGCTAAAAATCTCTTTGCCCTCTGTGGCAAATAGTTCCTTCAGAGCGGCTTCCGCGGCGTGCAGTTGCCCTAATCCGCCGTCAATCAAAATCAAATCAGGCCAAAGCTCCTCGCCCGCTATTGCGTATTTGTATCTGCGTTTGACAACCTCCGCTATCATCGCGTAATCGTCAGCGCCCTCGACTGTCTTGATTCTGAATCGCCTATAGCCCGCCTTAAATGGCCTGCCGTCTATAAACTTCACTAATGACCCCACCGCCTCTTTGCCCCCGATATTCGCAATATCTATTCCCTCAATGATTCTTATGGGATTTGGCGTATTCAAAATCTTTTGCAGTTTCACCAATGCCTCGGTTGGCTCCGCCGCAAAGACCTCCGGCTGAACGTCCTCATCCGGCTCGCCTCGCCTCTCCAATCGTTCGATTAAGCGAATTCGGTCCCGAAGTATCCCCGCCTTCTCGTAATCCATCCCCGCTGCCGCCTCGTCCATTTGTTTTTTCAGCTGCCGCACAACCGTCGAGCGTTTCGACTGCAAAAATTTAATCAAATCCTTGATGATATTTTTATATTCCCGTTTTTCGATTTTCGCGGCACAAGGCGCGGTGCATTGCTTTATGTTATATAGGATGCAAGGCCGAAAGAATCTGCGTTTGTCATCATCTTTACTTATCTCTAATTTGCAGCTTCTGAACCTGAATATCTTTTGCAGCTCGACAAATACCGCCCGCAGCTCTTTTGCGTTTGCGAACGGCCCAAACAGCCGATTGCCTTTTGCCCTCGGCTTGCGCGTTATATATACGCCCGGAAAATCATCACCTGTCGTAATCTCTAAATACGGAAACGTCTTATCGTCAACGAGGTCTGTATTATACGCAGGCCGGATGTCCTTTATCAGCCGCGCCTCCTTCAGCATCGCATCAACCTCGGTTTCGGTCTCAATATAATCGACTGTCTCAACTTTATTGAGCATCTCGGCTATCTTTGGCCCGCGTGTCTCCGCAATGTCGCTCGATGGCTGAAAATAACTCGCCACTCGTGACCGCAGGTTCTTCGCCTTGCCGATATACAGCACCTCATCCTTGGCCCCTTTCATAAAATACAGCCCCGGCCCCGTCGGAAAGGTTTGTATCTGTTCTCGTATCGATTTTAGTTCGCCCATATGTTGAATCATTGTAGTTTTACGAAGTGGTTAATTAAAGTGTTTTCGCAAGGGATATATAGCCACCGGCTTCGCCGGGGGGTGCAATCGCGAGGAATGCTTAACCTTAAACCACTGGCCTTGCCGGTGGCGTGTATATTTGATACTCTGCTCAAATACTTCGGGATTAAACTTGTTTCGGACAAAAGATACAAGATTCAAAAGCAAAAACCAAAAGAAGGGTAACGAAAGGAGATTATCAATGACCGAGGATGTCGTAAATGCCAAAGAGTTCAATCTTTTAGATGAAAAAGGTACTCTCCGTGCTAATTTGAGTGTTACCGATCTAGGGACATCATTGACCTTGAGAGATTCAAATAGTCGACCTCGTGCCGGTCTAACTGTATTGGATGGTGAGCCTGGTCTGCATCTCTTTGACGAAAATGGAAATCCTCGAGTCAATTTAGCCATAGGCAATGACCTTCCAAGGATTGAGCTGTTCAATGCAGATGGTAAACTTCGCGCCCGGCTGGGTGTTTGTAAGTATGCGGCGGAGCTATCCCTGTATGACGACAATGGTAAGCCACTTGCAAGATTGGTTACGTTAAAAGACGGGCCGGAATTAGATATATTCGACTCGGATGAAAAAGTCCGTGGGAGTTTAGTTCTATCAATGGGTGAGCCGGCATTGGTACTACGAGACAAGAATGAAAAGTTCCGCGTCTGTCTTGCTGTATTAAAAAACGAACCGGAGTTAAACCTTTTCGATTCTAGTGGTAATGTCATTTGGGAAGCTCCGCGGTAGGGGCCTGTAGTTCGCTTCAGTCGGCATTATCGCAAAATAGTTAAGACAGTAGGACAAAAAAAGGCAAGGCGAGCTTATGAGGATTTTCGGAATGTCATCCTAAAGGTATGATCTTATTTCCATGATATTCTATTTTTTAGAATATCATGGTTTTAATGTTGAGGGGCCAATGCTTTAGCTCTAATAAAATCAGCGAGGCCCTGAAATCCTTTTGATTTGGCTGACGCACAAAGAATGGTTTTTTCTTCGACAGTTAAACGTATATTTACTTGTTCGGTACGTTTTCCTTCGCTTGCCGGCGCTGGGACGGTTTCGCCAAGTTCCAGAAGATGCGCAATGGCCGAAACAAGCCCTTCTTTTGTACTCTGAATACATTCGTTGGGCGTCTTGCCATCTCCGAATACATTTGGCATTTCAAGACCTCTGCCATACCATTCATTGTTCTCAAAACTCATAATGACTTCATACTTTTCAGCTATTTTCCTGGCAGTACCCAAAATCTGAGGGGCAAATGCCTTATTCAATTTTTTCAATTTGTTTGACATAAAACCCTTTTACCTTTCCTTTGTGCACTGGTATGCTTATTAGCGATGAATCTTTTTTCGTAAATATATGATGCGACCCTGAAATTCTTGTTAATTCATAACCTTTCTTTTCCAAGGTCTTCCTGACCAGATTGAATCTTTGTTCTCCTGCCATTACTATAGTATAGCATAAGCTATACATATCATCAACTGTTTTTGTGCTAAACTTTAAAATATTTTGAAAGATCTACCATGCCGCCGGCAAAACTAATGACAACTAATGGCAAGTTGCGTTTTTACGCTAAAAACAAAGCTTTTCAACACAACGTAAACTAAAAACTGGTCGAGCGTAGTGTCCTCGTGGTAAAATCCCCGCCTTATGAAGGACAAGCTCGACCTAAAGCCCGACCAGACGCTCCTTTTCATCGGCGACAGTATCACCGACGCCGACAGAAATCGCCAATGCTACAAGCCCTTCGGCTTCGGCTACGTCCACTTCGTAGCCAATACGCTTTTAGCTAAGTATCCAACTTGCAATTTGAAAATCATCAACAGGGGTATCAACGGCAACACCATTACGGACCTCAAAAACCGCTGGCAAAGAGATTGCATTGACCATAAGCCCGATATCCTAAGTGTCCTCATAGGCGTCAATGACGTCTGGCGGCAGTTTGAAGGTGAGGAGGAATTGCCGCAGGCCGTCTTCGCTGATGAATATGAAACGACTTACAGGCAGCTTCTTAACGACGTAAAGGAAAAATGTAACAGCCGGCTTGTGATATGTGAGCCGTTTATGTTCTGTGACGATTTAATCAACCCGATGTTTCAGGAGCTTCGCCGTTATATTGAAGCGGTTCGCCGTATCGCCGCCGATTTCGATGCCGTCCTCGTGCCGATGCAAAAGCGAATCGATGAGCAAATAAAGGAAATGCCGCCGCAAAAATGGTCGCTTGATATGGTTCATCCGCATATTTGGGCGCACGCCTGGATTGCTCAACAGTGGCTTAGTGCAACTAATCTGTAATAAATTTATTTTCTTCAAAAAAATTCGCGCCATAGCTTTCGCAGCAACAACGAGATATGGCGCGAGCGAAAAAAAATGATGAGAAATTCGTTAATTTGCCCTTTACACCTTCTCGGTTTGCCGTTAACTTGCCGATACTAATTTCGCGGGCGTTACACAATATATGGTATTATTTGGCCCGCCTTTACAACCCATAGTATATTTCGTTATTTCGCATGGAGGCGCCAAAATGACCGGCAAATTCAATCCTGATAATCCTTTCAGAACCCCTGATACACAGGGGCGGCCAAAAGGGCTGAACGTTACTTTTTCATCCACCCATCCCGGCTTGAAGATAGAGCATTGCTTCTCTACCGCCGGAACTCATCCCTTCGATGAGCTTCAATGGGAGAAACGCTCCGCCAAAATCACAAGTGACACCGGCGAAGTGGTCTTCGAACAGCACGATATCGAAATCCCGGCCAATTGGAGCCAGTTGGCGACCAAGGTCGTCGCCAGCAAGTACTTCTACGGCGACGTAGAGTCGGGCCAGAGGGAAAACTCCGTCAAGCAGCTTGTCCACCGTGTTTGTCGCACTATCGCGGACCGCGGCAGACGCGATGGCTATTTCACCACCGACGCCGACGCCGAGATTTTCTATAACGAGTTGACTGCCCTTTGCGTCAACCAGTATGGCGCCTTCAATTCCCCGGTCTGGTTCAACGTCGGGCTTTACGACGTTTACGGCGTCGCCGGCAGCAAACACAATTACCGCTGGGACGCTCAGCGAAACGAGGCCGTGCCCTGCGATAACTCCTACGAATACCCCCAGGCCTCCGCCTGCTTCATCCAGTCCGTCAAGGATTCAATGGAAGACATAATGCGCCTCGCCACCAGCGAGGCGATGCTTTTCAAACACGGCTCAGGCACAGGCACCGACCTCTCTACACTTCGCAGCTCCAAAGAAAAGCTCTCCGGCGGTGGAAAACCCTCCGGCCCCTTGAGCTTTATGCGGGTTTATGACCAGATTGCCGCCGTCATCAAATCAGGCGGCAAAACACGTCGCGCCGCCAAAATGCAATCTTTGAAAGTCGCTCACCCCGACATCAGGGAGTTTATCACCTGCAAAGCCGAGGAAGAGAAAAAGGCCTGGGCGCTAATCGATGCCGGCTACTCCGGCGACCACAATGCCGAGGCCTACAACAGCGTGATGTTCCAAAACTCCAATTTCTCCGTCCGCGTAACCGACGAATTTATGGAGGCCGTCGAAAAAGACGCCAAATGGTCCACCTACGCCGTAACAAATGGCCGGAAAATCGGCGAACACAATGCTCGCGAGCTGATGCAGCTTATCGCCGAAGGCACTCGGCTTTGCGGAGACCCGGGCATCCAGTACGACAGCACCATCAATCGCTGGCATACCTGTCCCAATTCGGGCCGGATAAACGCATCCAACCCGTGCAGCGAGTATATGTTCGTCGATGATTCCGCCTGCAACCTCGCCTCGCTCAATCTTATGAAATTCCGCAGGGAAGACGGCAAGTTTGACGTCGCCTCTTTCAAAAAGGCCGTCCGAATTTTCATCATCGCTCAGGAAATCCTCGTTGATAATGGCAGCTACCCCGACAAGGCAATCGCAATAAATAGCCACCTTTTCAGGCCCATCGGTCTTGGCTATGCCAATCTCGGCTCTCTGATTATGTCTCTTGCGTTGCCCTACGATTCAGACCAGGCACGTGCCCTTGCCGCCGCCGTTAGCGCGATTATGACCGGTACCGCCGAGGCCGTTAGCGCCGAGATTGCCTCAATTAAAGGCGCCTTCTCGGAATTCGCCAAAAATACCGACCCGATGTTAAAAGTCATAAATTTGCACCGCCAGCACGCCTCCCTTATCCCCGAATCGCATTGCCCGGATTATCTGCGTCACGCCGCCAAGGATGCCTGGGATGAGGCCTTCGACGCCGGCTCCAAAACCGGCTTCAGGAACGCCCAGGTTACTGTTCTCGCGCCGACCGGCACTATTGGATTTATGATGGATTGCGCTACCACCGGCATCGAGCCGGATATCGCACTTGTAAAATACAAGCTCCTCGCCGGCGGCGGGATGTTGAAATTGGTAAATACAACCGTTGGGATGGCGCTCGAACGCCTCGGATACAGCGCCGACGAAATCAAGGCCGTAACCGATTATATCGATGCGAATGAGACCATTGAGGGCGCCGAAAAAGTCAACGCGGAGCACCTGCCCATTTTCGACTGCGCATTCAAGCCACGCAACGGTAAGCGGTATATCCACTATCTTGCCCATATTAAAATGATGTCGGCTGTTCAGCCGTTTATCACGGGCGCCATCAGCAAGACCATAAATATGCCCAAAGAGGCCACCATTGAGGAAATCACTACCGCCTATATGCAGGGCTGGAAGCTGGGCCTCAAGGCCGTCGCCATTTACCGCGACGGCTCAAAAATGCTCCAGCCCGTCTCTACCAAAAAGCACAAAGACGACAAAGCCAAGACCTCCGCCGCTCCCGCAAGACCTTTCAGGCGCCGGCTTCCCGACACCCGCCACAGCATCACCCACAAATTCTCCGTTACAGGTCATGAGGGATACCTGACGGTGGGGTTGTATGAAGATGGCCAGCCAGGTGAGTTATTTATCACGATGGCCAAGGAGGGCAGCACCGTCGGAGGCCTGATGGACGTGATTGGAACTTGCACTTCAATGGCGCTGCAGTATGGCGTGCCGTTAATAACGCTGGTCGATAAGTTCCGCCACGCCAGATTTGAGCCGGCGGGAATGACCTCGAACAGGGACATTCCCTTCGCCAAGAGCTTGATTGACTACATTTTCTGCTGGATGGGCTGCCAGTTCATCCCCAGCTACGCCGAGGCCAATATGCCCAACAGGACAGGCACAACCGCAGAAAATAAAAACGTTACAACCGCCCGGCAGGTGGTCGAAAAGACCCGTGACCTCGCCCAGAAAATCGCCCAGGCAAAGGCCGAGGTCAAAGTCGTCGACAAGACGAAAGCTGATGATGATGACGATGATGGCTGTGAAGATACAATCAAGCCGACTCCCATCGTTGGCATTACCGCTAAACCACGGAACAGGTTGACTGCTTTGGTGGAGCGGGTAGGGGCAATGGTAACAGCAGTGGTTCCTGAGAAGTCCGCCAGCGGCAGAGCCGATGTCGAGACCTCGCCCTTAGGCGGGCCGGAGGGCGATGCTCAGTCCGATGCGGCCATTATGCAGCAGTTCAACGCCCAGTTCGAGCATTTCCAGGATGACGCACCCGCCTGCGATATATGCGGCTCAATCACCGTTCGCAACGGCTCCTGCTACAAGTGCTTCAACTGCGGCAACAGTATGGGCTGCTCGTAAGAAGTGTAAAGCTTAAAACGCCAAACTCAAAGCCGAAGCTAAAAACTGGAAGATTTACGTTTTGGTTTTGCAATTTGCACTTTAAATTTTACGCTAACTTATTGGGGAGGTTATGAATTATGGCTGATTTCAATCCCGATGTCTTGCAGGTGCCCATCCAAACAGTTGAAAAACCGACGTCTGTAACGGTGTTCGGGGTGTTGAACCTTGCTGTTGGATGTTACCAGTTGATACGCATTCTTCCCGGGTTTTACAAAATAACAGTGGGGGCTTGTAATAATCCGGAGAAGATAATAGGGTCAGAGATATTGGTTTTACTCTTATGCCTTGTTGGTATTGGCTTATCGGTTTGGCTGATAGTGCTGGGCATAGGTCTGCTCGGAATGAAAAAGTGGTCAAGGCGTGGCTCAATTATGTATGCGAGGATTCAAATTGTATTGATTGCTATTACAATAGGTATGCTTGTTATTTCGCTATCCATTGGTTGGTCATCCCTACCGAAGGACAGATTGGGCGTCTTCCTTTTTCAAATAGTTACAGGTTTGATTGGGAAATTGGCATACCCTGTGCTGCTTCTGATTTTTATGCAGACGGCGAGGGTAAAGCAGGCGTTTTCCGCCGAAGGCGGATAAAAAGTAAAACTGGATCCCGGCCTACGACATGCCGGGACGAGAAGGCAAAAGTAAAAAGGTAAAAAACGTAACACGTACCGAGCAGGGAAAAGGCAGGGGGAGGCCAAAAAATCTTAAAATTTTGGCGGGACGGCATTTGACATATCGGCGGAATTGGCTAAAATACGGGTTTTCCTATAGATAGTGGAGCCGGTATGAAAACGTTTTTGATGAAGAAGCAGGACATCGAGCGGAAGTGGTGGCTGATAGACGCCGACGGGGTGATTTTAGGCAGAATGGCTGCTAAGATAGCCCCGATACTTATGGGCAAGGCCAAGCCGACATATACGCCATACGCGGATATGGGCGACGTCGTCGTCGTCGTAAACGCGGACAAAGTCAGGGTTACCGGCTCAAAGGCCGAGCAGCGGGAATACGATTACTACACGTATCACCCCGGCGGGCACAGGTACACCAGCTTCAAAGAGATGTTTGCCCAAAAGCCAGAAAAGGTGGTTGAGATGGCGGTCAAGCGTATGCTGCCGAAGAACAAGCTTGGCAGGCATATGCTGCTTCGGCTTAAAGTGGTGCGTGGCCCCAAACACGAACATCAGGCGCAAAAACCGGAAAAGATAACGATATAGCGATTTTCGGAAAGACAGCGGGTTATGGCAAAGACAGAGGAAACAACCGTAAAGATAACTTTAGGGACATCGGCGCCGAAGCCGGCGGCACAGCCGGCAAGCAAAGGTCCCGACAAGGGCGGCTGCTACTGTGGCACCGGAAGAAGGAAAACCTCCGTGGCGAGGGTGCGAATCAAACCCGGCGAAGGCAAAATGCTTATCAACAAAAGGAAACTTGAAGATTATTTCAGGAGCGACCAGGACAGAAGCGCGGTTCTGGCGGTTCTGGCGGCGACGAAGACCGAAAAGTCGTTCGATATACTTGTGAACGTTCGCGGAGGCGGCACAACGGGTCAGGCCGGCGCAACGGTGCTCGGCATCGCAAGGGCGCTGAAGAACTACGACCCGGGTCTTGCACAGACGTTGCGAGACGGCGGGTATCTGACTCGCGACCCGAGAATGGTCGAGAGGAAGAAGCCGGGCCAGTCGGGTGCTCGCAAGCGTTACCAGTTCTCGAAACGTTAGTGAATTAATGATTTGGAATACGAGAAGGCCGCTGGTAATCTCCAGCGGCCTTTTTTGTTGCGTGGAGCGGAATTATGTTTGGTAACAACGAAAAATT
>Ga0315284_10008906_pt1 | contig 14334 bp, 9 predicted proteins | sample YL17G09_16_MG_FD_203696 | JGI IMG/M metagenome (GOLD analysis project Ga0315284, IMG submission 203696) | Sediment microbial communities from Yellowstone Lake, YNP, Wyoming, USA - YL17G09_16 | ecosystem: Environmental > Aquatic > Freshwater > Lake > Sediment | place: USA: Wyoming | collected... | reverse complement strand
GGCCGTAATCATGATGGTCCTTCTGGCTCTGAGCGCACTGTCCGCCCAGGCGCTCCCGGCCGCCGCGGAGCGCAACGCGCTGAACGGTCCGCGCGCCTCCGCGCCGCCCGCGGTCGAACCCGCGCTGCCGCCTGCCAACCGCAACGACCTGCAGGGCTGGCTCGCCTATCAGCGGGCCCTCGGCTCGCCGTCTCTGCCGGCCGCGGCCCAGATGTTCTACCGGCGCGGCGTCGAGACCTTGCGCTCCGGAGCCACCGAGGACGGCGTGCGCATGCTGCGCGGCGCCTCGCAGCTCGACCCGGCGTTCGCGGCGCCCCGGCTGGCCCTGCTCTCCCATTACGGCCTGCGCGAGGCCAGCCTGTCGCTCGTGGAGCTGGCGCGCCTGCTGGACCTGGCCAAGGCCCACTTCCCCCTGCAGCATTACCTGGGCGTGAGCCTGGTGTTCGGCACCGCGCTGGCGGTCTTTCTCGCTACCCTGGTCTGCGCCCTCTACGTGGTGTGGCGGCGCCGCGAGACGCTGCGGCACGGCTACGAGGAGTTCCTCGGCCAGTTCTTCCCGCCGCGCGTGGCGAGTGCGGCGGCGTGGGCGCTGCTGGTGCTGCCCTTCGTCGCCGGGTTCGGTCTGGCGCTGCCGGCCGCCTTCACGCTGGCGGCCATGTGGGCGGGGCTGCGCAAGAGCGAGCGCGCGCTGGCCGTCGTCCTGGTCGGACTCCTGGTGAGCATCCCGCTCACCTTCTCCGCGGTCGGGCACCTGGCCGCTCCCGACCACCCGCAGCGACCGCCCTTCTACGGGACCGTGGACCTCGCCAACGCGCCCTTCTCCGAGCCGCGCCTGGCGGAGCTGTCGCGACTGAGCGCGCGCCACCCGGACAACCCGTTCCTGCACTACGCCACCGCCTGGGTGGCCTATCGCGGCGGGCGCTACGCGCAGGCCCAGACCGAGTTCGCGGCCGCCGGCAGCCTGTGGCCGGGGGAGCCGCGCATCCCGAACAACCTCGGTAACCTCGCCGAGATCGCCGGCCGCAACGACGAGGCCGAGGCGCTCTACCGCCAGGCCTCCGACCTGGATCCGGGCTGGGCCATGCCGCACTACAACCTCGGCCAGCTGTACACGCGGCAGTTCCGCTACGCCGAGGCCTCCGAGGAGCTGGCGCGCGCCACCTCGTACGACTTCGACATGGTGCGCAACCTGCAAGGCGAGGCTCAGGCGAGGCCCGGCGATCCGTTGCCGGCGGCGTGGGGCTGGCTCGGGCCGCGGACCTTCTGGGACGCGCTGTTCAAGCTGCCGCGCCAGCCCGCTCCGCCGGTCGTCCCGCCCGGATGGCGGGGCTGGCTCGAGCTGCGCGGCACGGCGGTGGCCGGGCTGGCGGTCCTGCTGGCGCTGCTCGGGATGGGGCTGGGATTTGTGATGCGCTCCAAGCTGCCGGTGCGGCAATGCTCGAACTGCGACTCGGCGCTCTGCCGCCGCTGCGCGGCGCGCCGCCGCGACCAGGTCTACTGCGGCGGCTGCGGCGCGGTGCTGCGCGAGGCCAGCACGCCGGAGTTCGCCCGGCTGCTGCTGGCCCGTCGCCGCCGCCAGCTGCTGCGCCAGCGGGCCCGCTGGAGCCTGGCCCTGGTCGCCACGCTGCCCGGCTTCGGCCCACTGCTCATCGACCGCCTGCTCGCCGCCTGGATCCTGATGGCCGTCGCCATGGCGGGGTTCCAGGGGCTGCTGGGGGTCGGCGGCCCGTTCCCCTACGATCCGCGGGTCGGGCCGCTGGCGCCGACGCAGTTCAACGCCGGCGCGCTCGGCCTGCTGACGGCCGTCTACTTCGTCTCGCTCCTGTTCTACCTCGTCCTGCGCGGCCATGCCGACCTGCGCGAGATCCACGCCGACACGGCGCGCAAGCCGACTCCCCGGCTGGCGCGCGCCGCCTAGGAGGAGCGCGCCATGGCCATGTCAGGTTCGCTTCACGAGTTCGCCCTCTGGGAGATCGTGCAGCTGCTCTCGAGCCAGAAGAAGACGGGGCGGCTGCATCTGACACGCGGCTCCGAGCGCTTCTCGCTCTACTTCCTCGACGGGCGTATCGCCGGAGCGCGCGAGCCCGGCCTGTCGCCCGGCGACCCGCTCATGAAGTTCCTGCGCCGCGTGCGCTGGCTCTCCGAGGAGCAGCTGCGCGGCATCGAGTCGCTCAACGCGGAGAGCGGCCGGGACCTGGTGGACCTGCTGCTCAACGGCCGCTACATCGACGCCGAGGAGCTCACCTCGCTCTACGAGCGCGTCGTCCTCGACCTGCTCTTCCGCATGCTGCGCTGGGAGGACGGGGAGTACTCGTTCACCGCCGTGGTCCCGCCGGACAGCGCCCTGCGCGTCTCGCTCTCCACCGACAGCCTGCTGATGGAGGCGGCGCGGCGGGTCGACGAGTACCGGCGGCAGATGAGCGAGCTGCCGGACGCCCACGTCATCCTCGGCCTGCGCGAGCTGCCCGACCCGGACGCGCCGCTGTCCGACAGCGAGACGGAGCTGTTCGGGCTGGTGGACGGCCGGCGCACCTTGGCCGAGGTGGTGGCGCAGTCGCCGCTCACCGACTACGAGGCCATGGAGGGCGTCGGGCGCCTGATGGAGAACCGCTGGATCGAGATCGTGGGCACCCGCGACGTCGGCGGCGACGTCCCGGAGGCGGAGATCCCGGCGCCGCGGCCGTCGCGCTCGCGCGAGATCGCCGCCACCGGCGCCTACGCCGTCGCCCTCGTCCTGCTGCTGATCTTCAGTTCGCCGCTGCGGCGCGGCTCTCCGGCGGCCCCTGGGCCGCCGGAGAGCGATCCGTTCGGGCGCCGCAGCTGGATCGACGTGCAGATGGCGCTCGACGTCTATCAGGCGGAGAAGGGCGTCTATCCCGAGCGGCTGGAGGACCTCGTGACGGGCGAGTGGCTGCGCCCCTCGCAACTGCGCTTCGCGGGCTTCCGGCTGCAGTACGCCCCGTCGAACGACGGGTCCGCGTATCGCCTGGCGGCCGTCCGCGGCAGCCGCTAGGTCCGGCTTCTAGGCGCCGCTGCGCACGATGCGGCGCGCCGCCGCCTGCAGATCCTCGCAGGTCTCGGCGCGTTGCCCGGCGACGGCGGGGCCGGGCCCGCCCGGCTCGCCGCCCGCCCAGCCGGTGCGCACCAGCAGCGCCCGCACGCCGGCGCGGGCGGCTGCCTCCACGTCCCGCGCCGAGTCCCCCACCAGCCAGGATTCCCCGAGCCCCAAGCCGAGAGTGCGCGCCGCCGTGAGCAGCAGCCCGGGTTCGGGTTTGCGGCAGGGGCACGCGTCCTCGGGCCGGTGCGGGCAGAGGAAGATCCCCGCCAGCTCGACGCCCTCGGCGCGCAGCAGCCGGCGCAGCCGCGCGTGCACCGCGCGCACGTCCGCGGGGCGCGCCAGGCCGCGGCCGATGGCCGCCTGGTTGGTCACCACGACCAGCGCGTAGCCGGCGTGCGCCAGCCGGCGCAGGGCCGCGGCCACCCCCGGCAACAGGCGCACCGCGTCGGCGCGGGAGAGCGCCCCCATCTCGGGGAGCAGAGTGCCGTCGCGGTCGAGGAAGACGGCGTGGCGCGGGCGCCGCGCCGCCAGGCGCGCCCCTTCGAGAAGGTGCTCGAGGCGGTCGTAGACCGGGCCCTCGCCGAGTTGCTCGCGCGCGCGGTCGGCGCCGCGCCGGCCGGCGGCGCGCGCCGCGTCGGGATCGGCCAGCACGCTCTCGACCGTGCGCGCCAGGCCCTCCACGTCTCCGGCCTCGACCACGAACCCGCTCACTCCGTCCTCGACGAGTCCGGCCAGACCGGGTAAGCGCGTAACCACCGCCGGGATCCCGTCGACGAGCGCTTCGAGCACCGCCCAGGGCTGCCCCTCGCTGGCGGAGAAGAGCACAAGGGCGTCGGCGGCTGCGGTCCAGCGGCGTGCCTGGGGCACCGCTCCCAGCAGGCGTACGCGCCCGGCCCACGGCTGGCGGGCGATCAGGGCCTCCACTTCGCGCCGCGCCGGGCCCTCTCCCACCCACAGGAGGCGCCACGGATGCCGCACGCGGGCCAGTGCCTCGAGCACCCCGCGCGGGTCCTTGCGCTGCGAGAGCTCCCCCACCGAGATCAGGCGCGCCCCGGGTCCGGGCGGCCAGTCGGCGGCGCGCGCGGCCCGATCGGCGGGGTCGTTGGCCTGCGGGTCGAGCCCGTTGGGCAGGAGCCGCAGCAGATCGCGCGGCAGGCGCAGGCCCTGCGTGGCCAGGGTTTCGGCGATGCCCGGGGAATTGACCAGCACCCGCCGCACGGAGTGTCCGTAGAGCCAGCGCGCCAGCGGCGTCGGGCGCACGGGGAAATCGCTGCCGCGGCGGCAGACCAGGGCCACGCCCGGGCGGCCGAGGGCGGCCAGGGCGAGCGCGACGAGTTCCTTCTCGAGGTTCACGACCGCCACGTCGGCGTGCTGGTCGGCGAGGATGGCCGCCAGCTGCAGCGGCGCGCGGGGGTCGGCTACGCCGCCGTAGTCCACCTCGTGCACGCGCAGGCCGCGCTCGCGCGCCCGCTGGGCGAGCAGCGAGCCGCGCCGCGCCGCCAGGCGCACTTCGTGGCCCCGCTCCGCCAGCGCGAGCGGGGCGCGGACGAACCACTCCTCCCCGCCGCCCCAGCCGCGCAGCGAAGACGCGAAGAGGACCCTCACGCGGCCGTCGGCGGCGCGAGCGCCGTGAGAGCCGCGGCTGCGGCTTCCGGATCCAGCACCCGCAGGCACGCGTAGCCGTCGACCCACGGGCAAGTGCGCCGGAAACAAGGGGCGCAGCGCAGGCGGTGCCACAGGATGGCCACGGCCGGGCCGCGCGGCGCGGTCCAGCGCGGATCGGTGGAGCCGAAGAGCACCGCGGTCGGGACGCCGAGGGCGGCCGCCAGATGTGCGGCGCCGGAATCGTTGGCGAGCACGCCGCGCGCACCCGCGAGCACGCCGGCCAGCGTCGGAAGGTCGGTGCGGCCGCTCAGGTCGGCCGGCGGCGCGGCCAGCCGGTCGCGCACCTGGGCGCAGGCCGCGGCGTCTGCCGCTTCCCCGACCAGCACCACGGCGGCTCCCCCCAGCGCCGCGGCAGCCAGGTCGGCGGCGCGCGCGAAGCGCTCCGCCGGCCAGCGCTTGGCCGGCCCGTAGCGCGCCCCGGGAGCCACGGCCAGGTAGGGCGCCTCTCCCCGATCGCCCAGGAGCGCGGCGGCTGCCTCCGCGGCCGCGGGGGGCGGGGTGAGGCGGCGCCGCGCCGCCGGAGCGCCCCCGCCGGCCGCTGCGAGGTCGCAGTACTCGTCCTCCAGGTGCCGCTCGCCACGCGCTGCGCGGGCCACGGCTCGCGTCAGCCAGAGGCTCGCCTCGGGCTCCCGGCGGCCGACCGGGCGCGGCCCCAGGCCGAGGCGCCCGCGCGCTCCGCTGCGCCACCCCGCCAGTCGTGAAGAGAAGGAGGTCGGGAAGCTGATGGTCTGCTCGACCCCGGTCCGCTTCCACGCGTCCGCCAGGGCGAGCGCCGCCCCGAGACCGTGGCCGGTGGCCAGCCACGCGGCGCGCGGGTGGTCGCCGGCCAGCAGCTGCACGATGGCCGGCGGCGCGGCGATGGTCAGCGCCTCCGGACCGTGGGCCGCCGCGAGGGCGTCCACGGCGCGGCGCGCCAGGAGCGCGTCGCCAAGCCAGTTGGGCAGGCGGACGCCGAGTCTCACGGTCGCGGCGCTAGAGCTTGACCAGCTCGACGCGGCGGTTGGTCTGGCGGCCCTCGGGGGTGTCGTTGGGCGCCACCGGCTTGCTCGCCCCGAGGCCCGCCGTCTCCAGCCGGGCCGCATCGACTTGGTGCTTGCCCACCAGGTAGGCCTTCACCGCCGCGGCGCGCTTCTCGCTCAGCGCCTGGTTGGCGGCCGCGTCGCCGACGTCGTCGGTGTGCCCCTCGATGCGCAGCTTGAGGTCGGCGTGCAGCGTCAGCATCTGCGCGATGTCGGTCAGCGTCGGTGTGGACTCGGGGCGGATGCGGTCCGAGCCGGTGTCGAAGAGGATGCCCTGCGTGGCGACGCGGCCCTCGCTCGCCAGCTTGTCGTAGAGCTGGATGCGCCCGCCCTCGGCGATGCGGATGGGGCCGATGAAGATAGGATGCGCGTCCTCGGCCTCGATGAGGAAGTGCAGCTTGCTCGCCCGCCCGAAGGTGGAGTTGGGGATGTTGGCGTTGCGCGTCTCGTTGGTGTAGGCCTTCAAGTACTTCCCGTCCACCATCAGCCGGCAGAAGAAGAGCTTGTCGTCGAGGTCGCGGTCGAAGTTCACCACCGCCTTGCCGCCCGGTCCACCCCGGACCTCGAGGCCGCCGGGCGCCCACCAGACGTGTGAGAAGTCGGCGTCCCGGCCCCCCTGCGGGTCGGCGGACACCTCGATCCATCGTCCGTGCGGGCCGCTCATCTCGAATTCCACAGTGAACCGCTCGGGCAGGGGCGTCGGCAGGGGCACGTCGAACTCACTGTCCCAGCTGGTGACGCGCAGGAGGCGCCGGCCGCTCCACTCGGCGATCTCCATGTTGCCCTCCACCAGCTCGAGACGGTGCGGGAAGTCGCCCACCGGGTCGTTGGTGAAGTCGTCGAAGAAGAGCACCCGGCCGCCCGGCACGAAGTCGTAGTTGAGCCAGGCCCCTTCGCCGGGCTTGCCCGCCTTGGGGTCGGCGGCGGGGGCCGCGGTGCCGCCGGCGGCGGCGGGCGCGGTCGCCGGGGCCGTCCGCGCGGCGGTGTCCGGCTGCGATCCGAAGACGTCGTTCACCGTCTTCTTCGTGCTGTCCTTGATCTTCTTGAGGCTCGGCAGCCCGGCCGCCGGAAGCGCGGCGGCGGCCAGCAGGGCGAGGACCAGGAGCGGGCTGCTCAGGGCGTGGATGCGGCGGGTCATGCGGGCCTCCTTCCCCCGGCCGGCGCGGCCGGGATCGCTCTAGTACGCCTTGGCGAACAGCGCGCGGCGCGGCGCCGGCCGCCCGCAGACGGCGCACGGCCCGGGGTCGGGCCCGTCGGCCAGCGGCAGGCAGCGCAGCGTGGCGGCGGTGCGCTCCTTGACCAGGGCCTCGCACGCCGCTTCCCCGCACCAGCGGGCGCGCACGAAGCCGCGGCGCGTATCGAGGGCGGCGGCCATCTCGTCGAGGGTCTCGGCGTCGCCGGTGGCGGCGTCGCGGTAGGCCACCGCCTGCTCGAACAGGCCGCGCTGAACGTCCTCGAGCAGCGCCAGGGTGCGCGGCCCCAGCTCGCCCAGCGGCAGGGGCTGCTTCTCGCGCCGGTCGCGGCGCGCCGCGAAGACCTGCTCGCCCTGCACGTCGCGCGGGCCGACCTCGAAGCGCACCGGCACGCCGCGCCGCTCCCACTCGTTGAACTTGAAGCCGGGGCTCTGCGTGTCGTCGGCGTCCACCTTCCAGCGCACCCCCGCGGCGGTGAGCGCCGCCGTGACGCGCTCGATGAAGGCGGTCACCGCGGCCCGCTCCTCGGGCTTGCGGTAGATCGGCACGACGATCACCTGGATGGGTGCGACCCGCGGCGGCAGGCGCAGCCCGGCGTCGTCGCCGTGGGTCATGATCAGCGCCCCCACCAACCGCGTGCTCACCCCCCACGAGGTCTGCTCGACGTGCTGCCGTTGCCCCTGCTCGTCCTGGTAGGTGATGTCGAAGACCTTGGCGAAGTGCTGGCCGAGATAGTGCGAGGTGCCGGCCTGCAGCCCCTTGCCGTCGCGCATCAGGGCCTCGACCGAGTAGGTGCGCTCGGCGCCGGCGAACTTCTCCGACTCCGACTTCTGCCCCTTGTGCACCGGCACGCCGAGGTCCTCCTCGAGGAAGGCGCGGTAGACCTCGAGCATGCGCAGGGTCTCCTCCATCGCCTCCTCGGCGGTGCGGTGCGCCGTGTGCCCCTCCTGCCAGAGGAACTCCGTGGTGCGCAGGAACAGGCGCGTCACCTTCTCCCAGCGCATGACGTTCGCCCACTGGTTGATGAGCACCGGCAGGTCGCGGTACGACTTGATCCAGCGCGCGTAGAAGTGGCAGATGATGGCCTCGGAGGTGGGCCGGATGGCCAGCCGCTCCTCGAGCGCGTCCTCCCCGCCCTGCGTCACCCAGGCCACCTGGGGCGCGAAACCCTCGACGTGCTCGGCCTCCTGCTTGAGGAACGACTCCGGGATGAGCAGCGGGAAATAGGCGTTCTGGTGGCCGGTGGCCTTGATGCGCGCGTCGAGCAGCCGCTGCATGTTCTCCCACAACGCGTAGCCGTAGGGCCGGATTACCATGCAGCCCTTGACCGGCGCGTAGTCGGCGAGCTGGGCGCTGCGCACCAGCGTGGTGTACCAGCCGGAGAAATCCTCCGCCTGGCTCGGCAGCTTGTGGGCGTACTCGCTCTCGCTCTCGGCCGGCTTGCGGTCCTTCTCGGCTGGGCTCACGGAACTCCTCGGGGCTGGGAACCGGTGCGGCGCACGGTGTGAGCCGGCATGCTAGCAGAGGCTGCGGAGCCTCTCAACGGAGGCGGCCGGGCGCCGGCGTCGGCGGCCCGGGCCGATCAGCCCAGGCCGAGGGGCCGCTGGCGGGCGAGCACGGCAGCCAGCTCGCGGCGCACGGCGTGCGGCTCGAGGCCGGCGAGGCAGGCGAAGTGACCGAGTGGGCAGCGCCGCCGGCCGTGCACCGCGCAGGGGCGGCAGGACAGGGCGAGCCCGAGCACGCCGTGGCCGGGTCCCGCCGGGGCGAAACCGAGCTCCGGCACGGTGGAGCCGAACAGGCCCACGACCGGAGTGCCCACCGCTGCCGCCAGGTGCATGAGCCCCGAGTCGGGGGTGACCGCCGCGGTGGCGCGCGCCAGCAGGGCGGCGGCGACCGGCAGCGGGCCGGTGAACCACGCCGCCCGCGCCTCCCCGGCCACGCAGCGGTCGAGGAGGGCCAGGCGCTGCCGCTCCGCCGCGGTCGACACGAGCAGCAGTCGGCAGCCGTCGGCCAGCAGATGCTCGGCAAGGGCCAGGGCGTGGTGCTCCGGCCATTCCTTGGTGGGCCACGCGGCGGCCGGGGCGAATGCCACCACGGACTCGGACCCACCCACGCCCCAGCCCGCCAAGAACTCGGCTGCCGTGGCGGCCGCCTCCGCCGGGACCGCAGCGTGCGGTGGCTCCGCGGGGCCGGCCCCGAGACGGGCGGCGGCGTCGTGGAAGCGCAGCCACGCCGCTCGGACGGCCGGCGGCCGCCATCCCAGGCGGCGGGCGGTGCGCCCCCACACCCACGCCCGGCGCTCGAGGCCGCGCCCCCCCCAGCGCACGATCCGCGGCGCCAGGCCGCGCAGCAGATAGCGGCTCCGCGCGCTGCCCTGCAGGTCGAGGACCGCGTCCCACGCACCGCTTGTGAGCCGCTCGCGCCAGCGGCGGGCGCCTTCCGCCCCGCGGTCGGCTTCGGCCAGCCCCAGCACCTCGTCCGCCCACGGCTGGGCGCGCACCAGCTCCGCGTAGGCTTCCTTCACCAGGTAGGAGAGCGCCATCCCGGGGCGGGCCCGCGCCAGCGCGGCGCACGCCGCGAAGCTCAGCACCACGTCGCCGAGGGAGCCGAAGCGCACCACCAGGACCCGGCCGCCGGCGGCCGGCGCGGCGGCCCCGCTCACGTCCGGAACTGGAGCGCGTGCAGGCGGTGATAGACGCCGCCCTGGGCCAGCAGCTCGCGGTGCGTGCCCTGCTCGCGGATGCGGCCCTCCTCCAGCACCACGATGCGATCGGCGCGCAGCACCGTGGAGAGGCGGTGCGCGATGACCACCACCGTGCGCCGCTCCATGAGGCGCTCGACCGCCTCCTGCACCAGCCGCTCGCTCTCCGAGTCGAGGTGCGAGGTGGCCTCGTCGAGGATCAGGATCGGCGGGTCCTTGAAGACCGCCCGGGCCAGGGCAAGGCGCTGGCGCTCGCCCCCGGAGAGCGTCAGGCCGCGCTCTCCCAGCACGGTGTCGAAGCCGTGCGCCAGACGCGAGAGGAAGGCGTGCGCGTTGGCCGCCCGGGCCGCCGCCTCGACGGCGCCGCGGTCCGGGTGCGCCCGTGCGTAGGCGATGTTCGCCTCGACGGTGTCGGCGAACAGGATGGTGTCCTGCGGCACGATGCCGAACAGCGCGCGCAGCGTCTCCAGGTCCAGCTCGCGCAGGTCGGCGCCGTCGAGGGTGACGCGCCCGCGCGTCGGGTCGTGGAAGCGCGGCAGCAGGTCGACCAGCGTCGACTTGCCGGCTCCCGACAGCCCCACCAGCGCCACCTTCTCGCCGCGGCGGATCGTCAGGTCGAGGTCGCGCAACACCTCCGGGCCTTCGCCGTAGCGGAAGCCCACGCCCTCGAGGCGGATCTCGCGCTCGAAGCCCGGGACGCGGGCCGCCCCGGGCCGCGAGCGGATCTCGGGCACCAGGTCGAGGAGGCGGAAGATGCGCCCGGCCGCCGCCAGCCCCTCCTGCACGGTGGAGTTGATGTTGGCGAGGCTCTTCACCGGCGAGATGGTGGAGAGCAGCGCCACCAGGAAGAGGAAGAAGTCCGAGGGCCGCAGCGCCCCGGCCTCGTAGATGAGATAGCCGCCGTAGCCCAGCACGCCGGCGGCCAGCGCCACCAGCGTGATCTCGGCGAGCGGACCGGAGAGCGCCCCCAGGCGACGCAGGCGCACGTAGGCGCGGTAGTAGCGCTGGTTCTCCTCGGCGAAGCGCCGCTTCTCGTAGTCCTCGCCGCCGAAGGCCTTCACCACCCGGATGTTGCCGATGGTCTCGGTGAGCACGCCGGTGAGCGACCCGAGGCGCTCCTGCATGATCTCCGAGCGGCGGTGCATGCGCCGCCCCAGGGCGATGACCAGGATGGCCACCGGCGGCACCAGCAGCAGGCTGACCAGCGCCAGCTGCCACGACGCCCAGAAGATCCAGAACAGGCAGACGACGAGGAACAGGCCGTCCTTGATCAGGTTCGACACGCCGGCGGCGAGCGCGCCGCGCACGAACTGCACGTCGTTGACGACCCGCGAGGTCAGCTCGCCGACCCGCTCGCCGTGGAAGAAGCGCAGCGACAGGCGGTGCAGGTGGGCGTAGAGGTCGCGCCGCAGGTCGCGCACCACCGATTGCTCCACCGACACCATGAGGTAGGACTGCAGGTAGTCGAAGAGGTTCTTGAGCAAGAAGGCCACGCCCAGCGCCACGGTGATGCGGGTCAGGGCGGCGCGCGGGTCGTCGGCCGTCAGCCACGGCAAGAGCCATTCCTTGAGCGGACCGGGCCAGCGGGCGCTGAGCAGCGCGGCGCCGGGCAGGCCGCCGGCGGCCGGCACGCGCCCGCCGAAGAGCACCTGCGTGAAGGGGCTGATGAGCCCCAGGGAGAGGCCGCTGGCGGCGCCGTAGCCGAGCATGCAGAGGAACGCCACCGCGATGCGGCGCGCGTAGGGCCGCAGGTAGCCGGCCAGGCGCAGCAGGTCTCTCATCGGGCCCCCGGCGGCTCGAGCTCGGTGCGCAGCTCGAGGCCGCCCTCGAAGTCCTCGAGACGGTCGCTCGGCTCGCGCCCGAGCAGGCCGGCGCCGACGAGGTGGAAGACGACGCGCCCGGCGTCGAGGCTGGTGACCAGGCCCCACTCGTGCAGCACCGTGTAGGCCAGCGGGCCGTACTGGTCGCGGGCCAGCCCGATCGCTCCGCGCAGGAGCTCCTGGCCGGAGACGTGGCGCGGCCGCGGCAGGCGGGTCACCACGCCGTCGAGGGCCTGCATGACGAACAGGTAGGCCTCGCGCCGATAGCGCGGGTCGCGCTCGCGGATCCCGTCGATGAGGTCGAAGAAGCTGGGCTCGGACATGGAACTGGCGCCATCATAGGGTGGCGCGGTCCGCGAGGCCAGAGGGGGCCGGACGGCGGCCCCGGCGGCGCGGCCGGTCCTACTGTGGGTCGCGGGGGCCGCGCGCCAGCACCGTGTCGCGTCGGTAGCACGCCAGGCGCCGCGGGTGGTCGAGGTTGTAGTGCAGCCCGCGGCTCTCCCGGCGCCAGCGCGCGCAGCGCACGATCAGCTCCGCCACCAGCGCCAGGTTGCGCAGCTCCACGAGGTCCGCTCCCGGCCGGTAGCGGGCGTGGTCGCGCTCGATGTCGGCCCGCAGGTGGCGCAGGTGCGCGGCGGCGTTGGTGAGACGCTCGTCGCTGCGCACGATACCGACCATGTCCCACATCAGGCGGCGCACCGCCTCCCAGCGATGGGCCAGGCCCGCGGCTTCGAGCATCGGCAGGTGGCCGGTCGGGCGCCGCGCCGGCACCGACGGCGGGTCGCCATCGCGCGCCAGGGCGTCGAACACGGCGGCCGCGCCGCGGTGCGCCATCACCACGGCCTCGAGCAGCGAGTTGGAGGCCAGGCGGTTGGCGCCGTGCAGCCCGGTCATCGCCACCTCGCCGATGGCGAACAGGCGCGGCAGGCTGGTGCGGCCCTCGAGATCGGTGACCACGCCGCCGCACTGGTAGTGGGCGGCGGGCACCACGGGCAGCGGCTCGCGGGTCGGGTCGTGGCCCAGCTCGAGGCAGCGCTTGTAGATGTTCGGGAAACGCTGGCGGATGCGGCGCGCCCCGATCGGGGCCAGGTCGAGCAGGACGAACTTGTCGCCGCGGCGCTTCATCTCGCGATCGATGGCGCGCGCCACCACGTCGCGCGGCGCCAGCTCCGCGAGCCGGTGCAGGGCCGGCATGAAGCGCCGCCCGTCGACCGTGTAGAGCCGCGCCCCCTCGCCGCGCACCGCCTCGGAGATCAGGAACGTGCGGGCCCGCCGGTGGTAGAGGCACGTCGGGTGGAACTGCACGAACTCGAGGTTGGCGACCGCGGCGCCGGCGCGGTAGGCCATGGCCACGCCGTCGCCGGTGGCGATATCCGGGTTGCTCGTGTAGAGGTAGACCTTGCCGGAGCCGCCGGTCGCCAGCACGGTGGCGCGGGCGCGAAAGGCGCGCACGCGACCGCGCTCGCGGTCGAGCACGTAGGCGCCCCAGACGGTGCGGCCGCCGCCGCCTCGGGCCGCGCCGGCGGCGGGGCGCAAGCCGCGGCGGCCGGGCGCGGACGGCGCGGCGATCAGCTCGACCGCCAGATGATCCTCGAGGAGCGTGACGTTGCGGTGCCCCTGCACGGCGGCGAGCAGCGCGCGCTCGATCTCTTTGCCGGTGAAGTCGCCGGCGTGGGCCACGCGCCGCACCGAGTGGCCGCCCTCGCGGCCCAGCGAGAGCCCCTCGCGGTCCATGGAGAAGCGGACGCCGGCGGCGATCAGGTCGCGCAGGCGGTCCGGCCCCTCGCGCACCACGGCGCGCACCACCGCCGGGTGGCAGAGGCCGGCGCCGACGCGCAGCGTGTCGCGTACGTGCAGCGCGAGCGAATCCCCCGCCCCCGCCACCACCGCGATGCCGCCCTGGGCGTAGTTGGTGCTCGACTCGAAGTCCTGCTTCTTGGTGGCGACCAGCACGCGCGCCCGGTCGGCCAGGCGCAGCGCCAAGAAGAGCCCGGCGATGCCGCTGCCGAGCACCAGCACGTCGTAGTCGCCGTCGCGTTCCCGCCTCATCGCGCCTCCGCGGCCGCCAGCACCCGCTCCACGAGGGTCTCCGGCCCCACGTCGCCGTCGAGCCACTCCCATTCCACCTCGAGGACCTGCGCCTCGGCCAGCGCCGCCGGCGCCAGCCGCACGGCGTCCTTGGCCGAGACCAGGAGGCGTGCGCCGCCGGCGCGGGCCGCCCGGCGGGCGTGCTCCCACTCGGCCGGCGTGAAGGCGTGGTGGTCCGCGTAGGATCGCTCCCCCACGACCCGCAGCCCGGCCAGGGCCGCCGCCTCGGCGAGCTCGCCGGCGCGCGCCAGGCCGCTCACACAGTACACGGGCTGGCCCCCCGGCGGGTGCAGTCCCTCCGCGTCGCGCACGCCCGCGACCCGATGGCGGGCGTGCAGCAGCGGTCCGCGGAAGCCCGCGGCGCGCACCTGGTCGCGCGCCCGCCGGCGGTCGGCGAGGCCCGCCCGATCGGCGCGCGACAGGACGACCACGTCGGCGCGAGCGATCGCCTGGGGGGGCTCGCGCAGCGGCCCGGCGGGCAGGCAGCGGCCGTTGCCGAAGGGCCGGCGCGCGTCCAGGAGCACGAGGTCGAGATCGCGGGCCAGGGCGCGGTGCGCGAAACCGTCGTCGACCACGATCACGCGCGCCCCCTCGCGGGCCGCGCGGGCCGCTTGCGCGCGCTTGTTCTTGCCCGCGAAGAGGTGGACCCCGGGGGGCAGCCGCGCGGCGAGCAGCGCCGCCTCGTCGCCTGCCTGGCCGGCGGCCGGCGGACCCCACGGCCGGCAGACGACGGCGGTCGGCGCGCCGTGCTCCGCCAGCGCGCGGGCCCACCACAGCGCGCACGGCGTCT
>Ga0315284_10008905_pt1 | contig 14335 bp, 14 predicted proteins | sample YL17G09_16_MG_FD_203696 | JGI IMG/M metagenome (GOLD analysis project Ga0315284, IMG submission 203696) | Sediment microbial communities from Yellowstone Lake, YNP, Wyoming, USA - YL17G09_16 | ecosystem: Environmental > Aquatic > Freshwater > Lake > Sediment | place: USA: Wyoming | collected... | reverse complement strand
GTCACGCGCCCCGAGCAACTTGAGCGGACGAACTGCTCGGGGCGCGAGACGCGGGGATAACTAGGAATGTCCTGTTGCGGCGGGGCTGAAGCCCCGCCCTTCCCACTCCTTGGTGAGAAATCCCGGCTACCCGTTTATGGGGGCCGCTCCCCATACGGACTTTCAAGGCTTGCGACTTGGCCCGCGGCCTGATATCTTGCGTTTGCGCCGGTGCCGGACGGTGCCGCGGTGAGGGTCAGGTGACACGTGGCAACCTCCTGCCGGCGGAGGAGGATGAAGTTGTCCTCCCGTTTCATATGCGCAAAGGGGACGAAGCTATGAGCAGCCTGGTTGCAGCTCCACCCGAATCAGAACTCCCGGAGCCGATGTCGTTTGGAGCCCGTTTTACGGGCATTTTTCTCTCTCCTGGGTCTACTTTCGAGGATATCGCCCGCAAGCCTGGCTGGCTGGCGCCGCTGTTCGTCCTGGTGGCATCTGCGGTGATTTTCGCCGAAGCCATGCTCTGGAAAGTCGGGATGGACCGGATCATCCGCCTATCCATCGAGCAGAGCCCCCGCGCCGCCCAGCTGACGCCGGAGCAGGTTGAGCAGGCGGTGACCCAGGGCGCCAAGATAGGGGCCATTTTTGCGCATCTGAGCGCGGTGCTGGGGGCCCCCATTGTTATGCTGATTGTGGCCGGCCTGGGGCTGTTGATCGTGAACGCCATTTTTGGCAAGGAACTCAATTTCGCGACCGCCTACTCTGTCACCTGTTATGCCAGCCTGCCCGGCATCCTGGGTTCGCTGATGGGGCTGGCCATGATCTTCTTGGGAGATGTGGAGCGCTTCAACCCCCAGAATCCCACGCCGACCAACGTGGGTTTTTTCCTGAACCCCTTGGAGACCGCGAAGCCCCTGTATACTCTGGCGAGTTCAATCGACGTCTTCACGATATGGTTTCTGATTCTCTTGGGGATCGGGTTCTCCGAGGCAACGAGCCAGAAGGTGAAGTCCTCCTCCATCTTTGGGTGCTATGCTGGGCTCTGGGTCCTTTGGGTCCTGATCAAGCTGGGCTTTGCTTTGATGATGTGACCGCGGGTTCGACGTCCGCCGCGGGTCGGTGTGCTGTGACATGCAGCGCCCACCATCAGCATGGCATCTTTCTGCCGGGGTGGAGCTTGAGCCTCGCTGGAATAGAATCCGAATTATCTGAAGCATCAGCTGGGGAGGTAACGCCGCCCCCAGGCGGCAGTCGAGAGGAATGGCGGTGCTACGGTGTTGCGGGAGGCCGCTGCCTTGCTTCGCAGCCCATTTACCTGGAGGTCTGACGATGTTTATTAGGATGCTATTGGCGTGGTTACTCGTACTTGTTGGGGGAGCGTTGTTCGTGCCCCCATGGTTATCCGCGCAGAATGGACCTGCCGTTGATGAGCTGATATCAACCTTTCCCAGTTTGGATGAGCTGGAGAGCAGGTTGGGGCCCACCGAGACGAGAAGTCTGCCCGCGCCAAATCGGGACCTCCCCGCGAGCAGCACCAGTGATTCGCCCGGATATCAACCCGCTGGCGCGGGGCAGTCCGTCTTTCTGCCGGCTCGCCTGGTAGGGCGGGGCACTGAACAGCCGGGAGATGGCTCCCTGACTACCGCCTACGCCAGTTTCACCGCTACGCAGAAGGAAGCGGCTGGGCTGGCCACGGCCATCGGCCAGTTGAACAACCGCGCCTCGAACAAGTACTTCGCAGACCGGCTGACTTTCAACGCCCGCACCGACTACGGCACCGCGATCACCGGCCTGTTTGTGAACGGCCTCGGCTTTGGGTCGCAGACCGCCAGTTTCAAGCAAAGCTACATGGCGGGTTACAATCTCCCCCTTTTGACCAGGTTTCAGACCAGCACGGACTGGAAGCGGGTACTGAGCGGATGGCAACTCAGCAGCAGCGTGGGCGTGCAACCCAATATTGCCGATGCCTTCAGTTTGCAGAGGTTTTTTCGGGGTACGCAACTGTCCTGGTCGGTGGCCTTCACTTACGACATTTCGGGCGCCACCCTGCGCAAGATCCGCGACCGTCAGTATAGCCTCGAGGCGGATCAATCCAGCGCCGCCGGACGCGCTGCTGCCCAGCGGGACGAGCTGCTGAAGCGCATGGTCGACCGGGTGGAGGCGATGAACCGTCCCGCCGTGCGCGACACCCGCTTGGAAGCTCTGCGCGAGATTTACCCGCAGTATGAATTGCATTTGAGTCGGTACCGCCGGGCGAAATCCTGCGAAGAGAGAATCGAGCACTTCTTCACCATGAAAGGCGTGGCGCTGAGCCTCCTGACCCTGGCCGATTATGACCGCGCCGGGGCGGCCGGGCAGCGGCTGATCGCCGGCTGGAAATCTGCCAGGCAGCTTGCCTGCGAAAATGATCGAATACAGGCCGGCGTATCAATCCCAGCCTTGTAGCGGCCGGCAGGCCTTCCGTCAATTTGAAGATTGTCAGCACACGAAGATTAGGGTTGGGACGTCTCATGACGTCCCACAATTATCAGCCCGGAAATGCATGACTCCTCGGGACTGAGTTAACGGTCAGGTCTTTGGATGGGATTGAAATTCGAAATTGTGGCGCGGGATACGGGGACACGGGCCCGGGTGGGACGGCTCTCCACGCCGCACGGGGTGGTGGAAACACCCACCTTCATGCCGGTGGGGACGGCGGGCACGGTGAAGGGCATGACCCAGGAACACCTGGAGCAGTTGGGCGTCCAGATGCTTCTCGCTAACACCTACCATCTTTATCTGCGGCCCGGGCACGAAACCATTCGCGAACTGGGCGGGCTGCACCGCTTTATGAGTTGGCCGCATCCGATCCTTACCGACAGCGGCGGCTTCCAGGTGATGAGCCTGAAGGGACTGGTCCGCGTCACCGAAGATGGCGTCTACTTCCGCTCGCACCTGGACGGATCGCTGCATTTCTTTTCGCCGGAGAAGGCCGTCGAAGTTCAACTGGCCTTGGGGGCCGACATCATCATGACGCTGGATGAATGTGTCGAGTATCCCGCGAGCCATGAAACCTTGCTGCGCGCCACCAAGCTGACGGGCCGCTGGGCGCGCCGGGCGAAGGATTTCTACGATGAGCAGGTTGGGCGGGTGCCTAGGGAGTCGGGAAGAGGGGTTAGGGAGGAACCAGCACCCGGTCCCCAGTTCCCACCCCCCAGCCCATCCCTTTTCGGCATCGTGCAGGGTGGGACCGACCAAGCTTTGCGGCGGCAGAGCGTCGAGGAGATCGTGGGGATCGGTTTGGAGGGCTACGCGCTGGGTGGGCTTTCCGTGGGCGAACCGAAGACGGAGATGTATGAAACCGTGGCCTACACGGCGGACCAGTTGCCGGCGGATCGCCCGCGCTACCTGATGGGTGTCGGCACGCCGGAGGACTTGGTTGAATGCGTGGCCCGGGGCATTGACCTTTTCGATTGCGTGCTGCCCACGCGCAACGCGCGCAATGCCTGCGTGTTCACCTCGGCAGGGAAGTTGATTGTGAAGAATGCGCGCTACGCGCGGGACCAGCAGCCGCCCGATCCGCAGTGCGAGTGCTTTGTCTGCCGGCGCTACACGCGAAGTTACCTCCGGCATCTCTTTCTGGCCGGGGAGATGTTGGCGGGGATCCTGGCGACCTATCACAACCTTTACTTTTACCTTGACAGTATGCGCCGGATAAGGCAGGCTATCGTGTTCGGAAACTTTGAGAGGAACTACTTTAGGGTACGTGCGGGTCTTTAATCGTTTCACCTTATCCTGCGGTGAAGCCGCAAAGCCCGAAGCCCGCGGATTCCACTCATTGCACGTGGGATTTAGCATTCCCGATCTGACTTCAAGCGACTCGGCCTTGATCGAGACTGGACTGATCAATCGGATTGTTCTGGCGGCTGACCCCGGCGCGGGCGGGGGCATAACGCAATTCTTGCTGCTTTTTGGGCCGCTGTTTGTCATCTGGTATTTCCTTGTTATCCGTCCCCAGCAACAGCAGCGACGCAAGGTTCAGCAGATGCTGGCCGAATTGAAGACCGGTGACCGGGTCATCACGACGGGTGGCATTTACGGCACGGTCGTGGGTTTCCAGGACAACGCGATCCAGTTGCAGGTGGCGAGTCAGGTCAAGATTGACGTGACGCGCTCGGCCATCGGCGGCTTGCAGCCGTCGGAGAAGGATAAATCAGACAAGTAGGGAAGCCACGCGCGACCGAAAGTCGGCGCGCGGGGAGAACCCGGGCGCTACAAACAAAAGCGGGGCAGCGAGTCGGAGGTCACTGGTAGATTCCATCCATGGACAAGAAGCTTCGAGGGAAATTCATCTTTATCGCTGTGGTGATCGTGATTTGCATCCTGGGTATCATCGGTTTTCCCCGGAGCTTTCAGCAGTTGAAGGAGAACGTCCGCGCGCGCATTCGCCTGGGACTGGACCTAAGAGGCGGGACCCACCTGATCCTGCAGGTGCAGGTGGAAGACGCCGTCAACATCACCACGGACCAGACGATGGAGCGGTTGCGCGATGAACTGAAAGCCAAGAACATCCCTTACGCGGATATCCGGAAGACCGACAGCACTCACCTCCTCCTCCAGAATGTGGCGCAAGAGAAGTCCGCGGACCTGGAAGCCCTGGTTCGGGACCAGTTCTCAGACTGGAATCTCTCCCGAGTGCCGGGTGATCCAGCTTCGCGGGCGCTGAACTTGAAGACGGCCGCCGCGGTCGCGATCCGCAATAACGCCTTGCAGCAAGCGATGAATACCGTCCGGAATCGCATCGATCAGTTGGGCGTGACCGAGCCGACCATCGCCGAGTATGGCCAGGGTGATTACGAGATGGTCGTGCAGCTTCCAGGGGTGGATGACCCGTCGCGGGTCAAAGACATCATGCAGTCCACCGCCCTGCTGGAACTGAAGCTGGTCCAGGACGGTCCCTATCCTTCGCGCGAGGCCGGGTTGGCGGCCCGCGGCGGGATCCTTCCACCCGATGCCGAGTTGCTGCCCGGGCCGTCGGGTGCGAGTTCCGGCGCCGGGGGTGGCGGTGAAACCTGGTACCTGGTCAATCGCGTGGCGGCGGTCACCGGCCGCGATCTGAGTGGCGCAGAAGTCTCGCGCGATGTCAACGGCCGGCCCAGCGTGAACTTCACACTTACCCGCGACGGCGCCGCTCGCTTCTCGCGCGTGACGGGACAAAACGTGGGCAAGATGCTGGCCATTGTGCTGGACCATCGCGTGGTGGATGCTCCCGTGATTCACGGCCAGATCAGTGACCGGGGTGAAATCACCGGCGGATTCACACCGCAGAAGGCTCAGGACTTGGGCCTGGTCCTGCGTTCCGGTGCTTTGCCGGCGTCCATCAAGTATCTGCAGGAGTCCACGGTGGGACCCTCGCTGGGCGCGGATTCGATCCGCCACGGGGTCATGGCCTCCCTGGTGGGCCTGCTAGCGGTCATGGCCTTTATGCTCGTTTACTACAAGGAATCCGGAATCAATGCCAACTTGGCGCTGGTTCTGAACATTATCATTTTGATCGCGGCGTTGGGCTATTTTGGCGCCGTGCTCACCCTGCCGGGTATCGCGGGCATGATCCTCACGGTGGGCATGGGGGTTGATTCCAACGTTCTGATTTTCGAACGCATCCGGGAAGAGTTGCGAAACGGGAAGGCCGTGGGGAACGCGATGGCGGGGGGCTTCGATCATGCCTTCGTTACCATTATCGATACCCACGTGACCACGATTGTGTCGTCGGCTATCTTGTTTACTTTCGGGACGGGGCCGATCCGAGGATTCGCGGTCACTCTGACCATCGGTCTGCTGGCGAACCTGTTTACGTCGGTCTTTGTGTCGCGAGCGATATTTGATTACGTGCTCACCCGGCGGCAGCACGGTGAAGCCCTTAGTATTTAAAAGATACGGGAACATCGGCCTGGCGTGCGGTGTCCATTTCTACGGCAGGAGATAGAGGAGCACGATGGAGTTCTTTCACGAACCCAAGATCGACTGGATGGGAAAGAAGTGGCTCTTCATTGGGGCTTCGTTGTGTCTTCTCCTTGCCGGACTTGTCTCAATCGCCATCCACCGGGGGCTGGTGTACGGGATTGACTTCCGGGGCGGCACCCTGGTGTATGTCAAATTCGCCCAAACTCCTAACTTGGATTCCATTCGGAAGGCGCTCGATGCCCAGGGCATCCGCAACGCGACCCTGCAGGGGTACGGTTCAGCGGCGGACCATGAGGTCATCATCGGGCTCGACCTCCAGGCTACGGCCTCCAGTGGGGAACTCGACGTGGGCAAGCGGGCGATCAGCGGTGCCCTGGCATCAGTTTATGGAGTGGGCCCGGCCGGAAAGATTGACCTTAATAACACCAGTCCCCAGACGGTAGCCGAGAGATTGCTCGCGGTGGATCCGCTCCAGCAGGCCCCAGCAGGACTGGAAACAGTGACGAAGACCTATCGGGAGCTGGCGGACGCCCTGGTCAATTTCCGCAACAGCCCGCCGCGTAGCGGCCTGATCGCGGACTTCCAGCAATTGAGTGCGGTGCCCGGAGTCAACGCGGCTGTGATTTCCGCCCTGCAGAGCGACTTTTATCTTTCGAGCTATGCGCTCCGCAACACGGAAATCGTGGGCCCGAAGGTGGGTTCGGACCTCCGCCGCCAGGCTATCTACGTGACGCTGGCGGGACTGGGCGCGATGCTCCTTTACATTTGGTTCCGATTTGAGTTAATCTATGGCATCGCAGCGGTGGTGGCGACTTTTCATGACGTCCTTATAACGCTGGGGATCTTTTCGCTTCTGGGCAAAGAGATCACGCTGACGGTGATTGCGGCTTTGTTGACGCTCGTCGGATATTCCATGAACGACACTATTGTAGTTTTTGATAGAATACGAGAGAATGTCAGGCTCAACCGACGGGAGAACCTTGTGGATCTGGTAAACCGAAGTATTAACCAGACCCTGAGTCGAACCATTTTGACCTCCGGCTTGACCTTCTTAACGGTGCTGGCCCTGTTCCTTTTTGGCGGAGAGGTCATTCATGGATTTTCTTTCGCGCTGGTGGTGGGAGTGATCATAGGCACCTATTCCTCGATCTTCATCGCCAGCCCCATCGTCGTTTTCTTTCAGCAGCGGGCGGGACGGAGTTCGGCGGGTGATAAGCCCAAGGCCTATGCGCGTGAGACCGCCGGCGCGCGCCGTTAGCGGGTCGGTTCGCATGGCAGGGCGCTTTCCCACGCGAATGGATTTCGGGTCCCGGCAAGTTCCCGCAGGAGGTGACTGCTATGGCTATGTTTGATGATTGCTTACTTGAATCCTCACCCTCACGGACACCCGTCCTCAGCGGGAACCACTGGCTGATATCTTTCGCGGTCGGGATCGTGATATCCTTGGTGGTGTTCTTTGGACTGCCGGTGGTGCTGGTCCCGCCGGAGACCAAAGTTCTGGTCACGCAATCCGCCATTCTCGGGATCCTGGCGTTCGGCTTTGCTTTGATGCTGTGTTACGTCTACGCCGATGCCAGGCACCTCGGGTTGAGCCGGTGGTTCTGGGTCGCTTTTACCTTCATCTTGAACATGGTCGGGTTTATCATCTACCTGATTTACACAGGGACCAAGACGGGCGACTGGAAGAGGGTAACCTTCCCCATTGCTTATATTTCGCAGGGCATCCTGGTCGGCAGCATGGTCCTGGTCCCTCTGATCTATACCGAGGCGTTGCCGAAGGGGCAGTTGATGAGCATCCTGATGGCCCCCCCGCCGCCGCCTCCTCCCCCTCCTCCGCCCCCGGTCGCGGCGATTAGGATTAAGAAAGTGACAGTGGATGACATGATGCGCGCGCCTACCGTGATTCCGAGGAGGGTTGCCCGCGAGCAGGAGGCGCCTACGGGAGCCATCGGTGTCGTGGGCGGTATCCCGGGCGGCACGCTGAGCGGAGCGATGGGTGGCGTACTGGGTGGAATAATTGGAGGTGTGTTGTCCTCGGCGGTGGCGCCCCCCCCCCCACCTCCCAAGCCGTCTGCCCCGAAGCGGATTCGCGTTGGGGGTCAAGTCGAGTCGGCCAAGCTGATCTTCCAGCCCAAGCCTGAGTATCCTCCCCTGGCCAAGATGGCGCGCATCCAGGGGTCGGTGCGGCTGGAAGCCATCATCAGCAAAGACGGAACGATTCAGGACTTGAAGGTTCTGTCGGGCCACCCCTTGCTGGTCAAGTCGGCCCTGGAAGCCGTGCAGCGCTGGCGTTATCAGCCCACGCTGCTGAACGGCGAGCCGGTTGAAGTAGTCACCGACATCGACGTGAATTTCACTTTGTCGGAATAGTGAGGCAGGTTCGTAGCAAGCCAGCGTTTGAAATTTTTCGAGGAGGGTACAAACAATATGTTGGGTGATAAACTCTTCACACTGGGTTTGTGGTTGTTCCAGGAAGCCGAAGCGGTTGCCTTCGACCCTATCAATATGTGGCGGATGATGGGTTGGCCGGCCCGGCTCGTGGTGGTCACGCTGTTTATCATGTCGGCTTGGTCCATCGGGGTCATGATTGACCGCTGGCTAACGTACCAATCGGCACGGAAGGAGTCGCGGTTGTTTGCCCCGGCCGTGGCGGGGGCTCTCAAGGACGGCAAGATTGAGGAAGCCATCGCCATTGCCGAGCAGCACCGACGTAGCCACCTGGCCAAAGTGGTCACGGCGGGTCTGCAGGAGTTCCAGGCACACCAGCTTTCGGCCGAGATTTCGGGAGAGACGATCGAGGCTTCCAAGCGGGCCCTGGAGCGGGCTTCGGCCATCGTGCATGCGGAGTTGAAGCGCGGCGTATCCAGCCTGGCTACCATCGGTTCGACGGCCCCTTTCGTCGGCCTGTTCGGGACGGTGGTGGGGATCATCAACGCCTTCAAGGGCATTGCGGGAGCGAAATCCACGGGTCTAGCGGCCGTGGCCGGCGGAATTTCCGAGGCCCTGGTGACCACTGCGGTCGGTCTGTTCGTGGCCGTCCCGGCGGTCTGGGTGTACAACTACTTCATCGGCAAGATTGAGTCCTTTGACGTGGAAATGGACAACTCTTCGTCCGAGTTGATTGATTACTTCATCAAGCGATCGTCTATGCGAGGGAAGAAGTAATGGCCATGAAAATGACTGCCGGGGATACTGTGTCCGCTATTAACGTGACGCCCATGGTGGATGTCATGCTGGTGCTGCTGATCATCTTCATGGTCATCACCCCCATGCTGCAAAAAGGCGTGAGCGTCGACATGGTTCGCACCGAGAATTCGCGGTCCATGGTGGATGCGGACAAAGAGGATGCCGTGCTTTTGGCCGTAACCCGCGACGGCAAGTTTTATATCGGTCCCGACCTCATCGTGCTCCGCGATGTCACCGCCAAAGTGAAGGACATGATCGTCAACAAGCTGGACAAGACCGTCTATGTCAAGAGCGACGCGCGGGCCAAATTCGGAAACGTCGTGTCGCTGGTGGATAACGTGCGGGCGGCGGGAGTGGACCATATCGGGCTGCTGGCCGAGAAGATAGAACGGCTGCCCGGCGCGGCCGCAGCGGCGGAGACGCCGTAGCGGCGAGGTCGACTCGCTCAGCTCGCAGGAGGGTATTACTATGAGTATAGCCGTTGGGGGTGACAGCAAAGGTCCGATACTGGACATGAATGTCACCCCTTTGATCGATGTCTTGCTGGTGTTGCTGATCATCTTCATGGTCATCACACCATTAACGCCCAAGGGGTTGGACGCCTTGGTGCCCCAGCCCAATCCGAACGCCGCACCCAGTGAAGATGTCATCGCTCGGACGGTCGTCGTGTCGATCGATGCGGAGCGGAATGTGAAGATCAACCAGGATCCGGTGGACATCCGGGAGTTGGGCACCCGTCTCGAGGACATCTTCAAGACGCGCAGTGAGCGGGTGATGTTCGTCAAGGGCGATTCAGCGCTGCAATTTGGCGTCGTCGCCAACGTCATCGACATTGCAAAAGGCGCGGGGATTGACAAGATCGGGTTGATCACCAAGGAACTGGAAGCGGGTAATTAACCCAACACTCTGCGGGTCGAGGGAGGAACTCTGATGAAACATTATAAGCTCGCCTTGGCGTGCGGAGTGCTACTGGTGGCAGTTGCCTCGTGTGGCTGCAGCAGATTAAAGGCACGCGACCAACTCAATAAGGGTGTCGCGGCCTTCCGCAACGCCGAATTCCAAGCTGCCATTATGCGTTTCAAGGAATCGGTCAGGCTGGATCCCACTCTCCTCAATGCCAGGCTCTATCTGGCGACGGCTTACGCCCAGCTTTATATCCCGAGTGGTGAGTCGGAGGAGAACATTAAGGTTGCCAAGCAAGCGATTGAAGGATTTGATGACGTCTTGAGGCTTGATCCGAAAAACGTCACCGCCATCGCCAGCGCCGCCCAGATCTATTACCAGATGAAGAACTTCGACAAAGCGAAGGAATACCAGCGGCGGCGGTTAGAGGTGGAGCCCAATAATCCTGAGCCCTACTACTGGATCGGCGTCATTAACTGGGCCATCTGCTACCCGCGCCAGGCGCAATTGCGGAACGATCTGAGGCTGAATATCCCCAAGGATTTGAACAATCCGGACACAATGCCGCTGCTGCCGGAGAAGGCCCGGGCCGAACTGGAAAAGGATAACGGTGCGTTGGTGGAGGAAGGCTTGAAAGCCCTCCAGAAAGCCGTTGAGCTCAAGCCCAATTACTCGGACGCTATGGTCTATTTGAGTCTGACCTACCGTCAGCGTGCGGATCTCGATGCGGACAAGAACACGCATGAGGCTGACCTCCAGCAGGCGAACGAGTGGGTGCAGAAAGCGCTCGACATCCGCAAGGGGGGTGGGGAGAAGGCCGCCCCGGCGACATCTGCGGAGGGAGCTTCTTAGTCCGTTCCCTGCTGTGTAGGTGAAGAAGTTTAATCTATTGCGCCGCTCGACAGGCTGCGGCCTGTCGCAGCGGCGTTTTATTTTTCTCTCACCCGCGGCACAGGGGGGAGTTTGGGGGGGAGTCGGCCACGGCAATTAGCTTGAACGTCGCTCCAGCCCTGGCCTAATATTTCAAGAGAAAGCATGTTGCGTTTCGAAGACATCGTCGCGAAGGTTCAGACGTATCGCCCCGGTGAGGATCTGGGGTTGCTGCGGCGTGCGTACGAATTTACGTCCGCGCAGCATCAGGCGCAGAAGCGTCTTTCGGGGGAGCCCTACCTTTCCCACCTCCTGGAAGTGGTCAACCTCCTGGTGGACATGAGGTTGGATGTTGTCTGTCTGGCGGCGGGGATGCTGCACGACGTCGTGGAAGACACGCCGATTACGATCGACCAGTTGCGGAAGGACTTCGGGCCGGAGGTCGCCCGCATCGTGGAGGGCGTGACCAAGATTGGCCGGATTCACTTTACCAGCCCCGAGGAACAACAGGCCGAGAACTTCCGCAAGATGGTTCTGGCCATCGTCGATGACGTCCGCGTGATCCTGGTGAAACTGGCGGATCGCCTGCACAACATGCGGACCCTTCAGTATTTGCCGGCTGACAAGATCCAGCGGATCGCCCGGGAAACCCTCGATATCTACGCGCCCATCGCCCACCGCCTGGGGATGGGGAAGATCCGCGGCGAATTGGAAGACCTCGCCTTCGGGTACCTGGAACCGGAAGCCTACTTGGAAGTCAAGCAGGCGGTGGAGAGTCGGCGCAAGGTCAGCGAGGAATTCCTGGCCGAAGTCAAGGCGGCCGTGCAAGACCAGATGAAGGCCTACTCGATCCCCGCGCGCCTCGAGGGCCGCATCAAGCGCCTCTACAGCATCTGGCAGAAACTGCAGCGCCAGCACATTCCCGTCGACCAGGTCTACGACCTGCTGGCCCTGCGCATTGTCACGGACACCATCAAGAACTGCTATGCTGCCCTGGGCGTCATCCACAATACCTGGCGGCCCGTGCCGGGCCGGATCAAAGATTTCATTGCCATCCCGCGTCCCAATTTTTACCAAGCACTGCATACCAGCGTGATTGGCCCGCACGGCCAACCCCTCGAGGTGCAACTGCGCACCGAGGAGATGCACCGTGTGGCGGAGGTGGGCATTGCGGCCCATTGGAAGTACAAGGAGGGGCAGCCTCAGGGGGCCAGCGACGAGGAACGTTTCGCCTGGCTGCGCCACATCCTTGAGTGGCAACAGGAAGTGAGCGATCCGGGCGAGTTCCTCTCCACCCTCATGATCGATCTCTATCCCGAAGAGGTTTACACCTTCACCCCCAAAGGCAAGGTGATCGTCCTGCCGCGCGGGGCTACCCCGATCGACTTTGCCTATGCCATTCACACGGAAGTCGGCCACAGTTGCGTGGGCGCGAAAGTGAACAGCCGGATTGTTCCGCTGAAGGCCCATCTGCGGAACGGGGACATCGTGGAAATCATTACCCAGGCCAATCACGCGCCCAGCCGTGACTGGCTGGCCCTGGTGAAGACCTCGCGCGCGCGCAACAAGATCAAGCACTACGTCAACATCGCCCAGCGGCTGCAGGCGATCGAGATCGGCAAAAAGCTGCTGGAAAAAGAGGCCCGCAAACACGAGATCGCCCTCAAGCGGATCGCCGAGGAGGATTATCAGCGCGTGGCGCGCGACTACGGGTGTACGCAGGCAGACGACCTCTACGCCGGGCTGGGTTACGGAAGATTCGCGGCGCGCCAAGTGCTGGCCAAGTTGTTTCCGGCGGGATCCCTGGAGGCGGCGCCAACCTCGCGAATATCCAGCGCAGTGCGTCGCGCCCTCGGGCTGAGTCGCGACCTCGCCATCCAGGTGCACGGTCACGGCGACCTGATGGTCTATCGCGGCAAGTGCTGCAACCCGGTGCGTGGCGAAGAGATTATCGGTTACATCACCCGCGGCCGGGGTATTGCCGTGCACTCCCGGCATTGCCCCAACGTGCAGAATCTGATGTACGACTCGGAGCGCCGCATCGAAGCCGAGTGGGTCGGGCCCAAGAGCAGTGTCTACGCGGTGAAGTTGACCGTCTTTACCGAGGACCGCAAGGGATTGCTGGCGGACGTGACCGCCGCCATCAGCGGCCTGCAATGTAATATTCAGAAGATCGAAGCGCGCACCGGGGATACCGGGGCTTCCATTGACGTGACGGTGGACATCGTGGACCTGACGCAACTGGAAAAGGTTGTTTCCGCGCTGCGCAAAATTGACGGGGTTTATCAGGTTGAGCGGATAATGCACGCCTAGGGTAACTCTCTCGGCGCCCGCCCGGTCAGTGCCGGGGCGCAGATTCTTCCCCGGGTGTCATGCGAAGTTCACTTTGAGGCAGGGAAATACTCACCCTTCTCGGCGTGTGCAGACATCGGGTGGAGCAAGACCGAAACACTCAGGAGGATTATCGGTGAGCAAAATGCTGATTCAGACGGCCCAGGCGCCGGCGGCCATCGGTCCTTATGCCCAGGCGGTTCGGGCGGGGAACTTGTTGTTCGTCTCCGGGCAGATCCCCCTGGATCCCGTCACCGGCCAGATGGTAACAGGCGATATAACGGTCCAAACGGAACGGGTGCTGAAGAATCTTGCCGCCATCCTGGAAGCTGGGGGTTCCGACCTTGCGCGCGTGCTGAAGACGACGGTCTATCTCCGGGATCTGGAGGACTTCGGCAAGATGAACGCGGTCTACGCCAAGTTTCTGGGAGAGGATCCTCCCGCCCGCGCCACCGTTCAGGCGGCCCGGTTGCCTCGGGACGCCGCGGTGGAAATCGACCTGATCGCCGAGGTTTGAGCCGGGCGTGGGGCTGCACGCCTGCAGGGAAGCCTCGCCTCGCTTGCCTGCTCAGGCGAGGGTGTACCGTCGCTGTCGACCGAGGATCGGAGGCGCTATTGCTCTGCTCTCCGCATGCCTCAGCGGTTCAACTGTCTGTTTGGATACTTGCCAGGTTGCGGTATGAATCCGTCGTTGGCTTAGGCGACTTTGGCGACCTTGCCGGCGCGGATGCAGGCAGTGCACACGGTGACGGTCTTGTGCGTGCCCTGAACGATGGCCCGCACGCGGCGCAAGTTTGGATTCCAGCGGCGCCGGGTAATGTTATGGGCGTGGCTGACCTGATTCCCGTAGCGGGGCCCTTTCCCGCAGATTTCGCAAGAGCGAGCCATAGGCTGACCTCATCAGAGAGAAAATCCGTTGAATCCGAACGTCTATTCTAACAGAAAGGTCTACTTTTTCCCACCACGAAGCAGCGCAAAAAGTCTTATAAAAGCGGGCTGAAACAGAATAGAATACCAACCATGAACCATTTACATTACGAACTGATCTCCATCCTCAGGCGCGGCGGGGCCGTGCTGATTCTTGCCTCGCTGGTTTTGTTGCCTGCCTGCAACCGGAAGACCG
>Ga0315284_10008904_pt1 | contig 14336 bp, 14 predicted proteins | sample YL17G09_16_MG_FD_203696 | JGI IMG/M metagenome (GOLD analysis project Ga0315284, IMG submission 203696) | Sediment microbial communities from Yellowstone Lake, YNP, Wyoming, USA - YL17G09_16 | ecosystem: Environmental > Aquatic > Freshwater > Lake > Sediment | place: USA: Wyoming | collected... | reverse complement strand
TTATCCAAGACCATATTATCGTTTCCCTAAAGCCAGCACTGTATCCGCGAGATTATCGGATGCTTCAGGCACACTCAGGCGCTTCGCGGATTCCGCCAGTCTATCCAGCCGGCTTCTGTCGTTAAACAAGCCCAATATATTCTTTCTAAACACTTCATCCGAAAGATCTTTTTCGTCTATCTCTATGGCAGCACCCTTTTGAGAAAAGGCCCTGGCGTTTTCAACCTGGTGGCTCATCGCAAAAGGATACGGCACTAATATCATCGGTTTTCCAAAAAACGCTATTTCAAATATCGCGGATGCGCCGGATCTCGTGATAATGAGATCTGATGCGCCATACGCCTCTTCTATCCTATCTATAAAAGAGTATACCCTATGTTCGAATCCAAGGTCTTTATATAAACCGACGGCCCAATCATAGTCCTTTATGCCTGTTATGTGTATGACCTGTAAAGATGATCGCAGGCTGCCGTCTAATTTAGACAGTGCTTTTATAAACGCCTCATTCAAAAAATGCGCGCCCTGGCTCCCGCCTATAACGAATACGGTGAATTTGGCCGCATCTAACCCGAACCTCTTAAGAGCGTCTACCCTGCCAGTGACAGCGCTACTGCCGTAAAAGGCCTCCCGCCTTATCGGATTGCCGGTGAATACCGCTTTATAGATATCCGCCCCTAAGAACCTTTTAGTATCCTCAAAACTTATGGCGATTTTATCCGCGAGCCTGAACAATAACTTATTCGCCCTGCCCGGCACAACGTTCTGCTCGTGCACCACTATGGGTATGCGGAACATGTAAGCGATGACCATCACAGGACAAGGGACATACCCGCCAAAGCCTATGACCGTATCAGGCCTGTATGAGACTATTATAAAAAGACTTTTGGTTATATCAAATAACAATTTTAAAAAAAATAGCAAAAGTTGCCACGATGCTTTATACGGCAGCTTATTAGCCGACAGCAATGAGAAATCCAGCCCTTCTTTCTCGAATATCCTTCTGTCGAGCGCCTTGTTGCTGCCGATGAACCTTAAAGAGACGCCGGCCTCTTTTTTCTTCATTGCGCTAGCCAGCGCAATGGCGGGAAAGATGTGCCCGCCGGAACCGCCTGCCGCTATAAGGATCCTCATTGATACGTCTCGCAAGTTTTGGCTATGTTGAGAAAAAACCCTATAGCCGTCAGATGAAATATCAAACCGCTGCCGCCATAACTTATAAATGGCAATGGCAGGCCCTTTGTGGGAAGCGCTCCTGCCGTTACGCCTATATTTATTATGACCTCTAGCGCTATGAGAGAGACTATGCCCAATCCTAGCAATTTCTCAAATGTGCCGATAGCCTTGAATGACACCTTCATGCCCTGCCATACAAATAATACGAATAACATCACTACGCAGGCCGTTCCCACAAAACCCAGTTCTTCTCCGATTATGGAAAATATAAAGTCCGTATGTGATGCCGGCAGATAAAACAATTTCTGTTTCGACTGGCCCAGCCCCACCCCAAAAAGACCTCCTGATCCTAGCGCTACAAAAGATTGTATTATCTGAAATCCCGTTCCCCGTTTATCGGCCCAAGGATTCAAAAAAGCCATTATTCGTTTCCTTCTGTAAGGGACGCTGAATAAAAGGACATACAAAGCCGGCAGGCTCGCCAAGAAAGACACGAATATATGAGACGGTCTGGCCCCGCCTACGAATAACATAATAACGGCTATTATCGAGATAGTTATCGCAGTGCCCAGGTCAGGCTCCAATAATATCAATCCTACCATAAGGCCCAAGACCATTATCGCCGGAACATATCCGAGTAATAACTTTTTTATGACGACCTCTTTGCGCGAGATGAAGTCGGCCATATATACAATGATGGCTATCTTTGCCAGCTCTGACGGCTGGAAGTTCACCATCCCCAGCCTGAACCATCTCTTCGCGCCGGCGATCTCCTTGCCTATATGCGGTATCAGCACCAAGATAAGCAAGATTATCGATGCCGCGATTATTGGTTTCGCAAGCTGTTTTAATCGATTTATATCTATGGACATAGCCAAGAACATCATCACCAATCCTATGCCAAGATAGATAAGATGCCGTTTTAAGAAATATAAACTATCCCCCATATTAGAATAAGCGTAAATGGCGCTCGCAGAATATATCATAACGATGCCTACTGCGATGAGGACCGCGACTATCAAAAATATGGAGCTTCTTATGCTCCTCATCTTCAGCATCTTTTTGCCTTTTGGCCGGAGGTCCCTCCGGGCCTACGGCCCGTAGGGCCGGAGGCTTTGATATTCATAACGGCTTCTCTAAAAACTTCCCCGCGGTGCTTATAATCTTTGAACATATCAAAACTCGAGCACATCGGGGATAGCAGCACCAAAAAATCCTTATCGGCCAGCCCTTGCGCGATATAAAGCGCATCGAACATATCCTTTGCTTCGTGCGTCTGGACCACGTCCTCCAAGGCCTTCCTTATCTTCTCTTTAGCCTCGCCTATCAATACCAGGTGCCTTACCTTTTTCCTTACGATCTCCCTGACCAGGCTATAGTCGCTGTTTTTGTCTTTACCGCCCGCTATTAAGATGACCGGCTTTTCGCAGGACTCAAGCGCCCTGTATGTGGAATCGACCGTCGTGCCTTTGGAATCGTCTATATATTCAACGCCGTCTATCACATCAACGGTCTCGAATCTATGCGCAAGGCCTCTGAAACTCCTTATGGTATCTCTCATCGCGGCCTCATCCACTCCGACGAGCGTTCCCGTAAGGCTCGACGCCAGAACATTCTCAATATTATGTAGGCCCTTTAATCTTATATCACTTATGCCGCAGATTTCTTTTTCTGTGCTTCCGGAAACGCATAATATCTTTCCGTCTTTCACATATGCCCCGTTCGTATTTTTAACCCTGCTATAAAAAAGGACCCTTGCGCTCGCCCTATCCTTCAATCCCCTTAAGTTTTCAGCGTCGTAATTCAATATCAATACATCGTCCTCAGTCTGATTATAAAATATCTTCAGCTTCTCATTGAAATATTCATCAAAACTTTTATACCTATCCATATGATCGTCTGTTATGTTCAATATCAGGGCGATATGCGGCCTGAACTCTTCTGTCCTTTCGAGCTGGAAAGAGCTCACTTCCAATACGACCCACGTATTATCCTTTATACGATTTATCTCGCCGCACAGGGAGTTGCCGATATTCCCGCAAACAACAGCATCCTTGCCGCCGTCCTTCAGGATTTTTCCGATAAGCGTTGTGACTGTGCTCTTACCATTCGTTCCGGTTATCGCTATTATCTTTCCTTTACAGAACCTGAACCCAAGCTCCATCTCGCTTATTATCGGTATCCCCGACGTTACAGCCGATCTCACAGGAAGCGCCGTATCTTCTACGCCCGGGCTCAAGACCATAAGGTCGATCCCTTTTATGAAGCCCTCTGTGTGCTTACCGATCTCTACTTCTATATTTTTCCCCTCTAAGACCTTGAGGCCCTTCCTGATAGAAGGGGTGTCATGTGAATCCGTGACCCTGACTTTAGCTCCCGCATCATTTAACAGAACGGCTGCGCTTATCCCGCTGTTGCCAAGCCCGACTACTGTGACCTTTTTATTCTTTAGATCCATCGTGACCTTATTGTAATTTTAAAGTCGCCAAACTGAAAAGCGCCATAATTATCGCAAGGATCCAAAACCGTATCGTTATCTTAGATTCATTCCAGCCAAGAAGCTGAAAATGGTGATGCAGCGGCGCCATCAAAAAAAGCCTCTTTTTAGTGGTCTTGTACCATATGATCTGCAGGACCACCGATAAGGCCTCTATAACAAATATGCCTCCTACCAAAAACAATAACAGCTCTTTCTTTATGAAGACGGCCACAACCCCCAGCGCGCCTCCCAAAGCCAAGGAACCGGTATCTCCCATAAAGACGGTCGCTGGATAGGAGTTGAACCACAGGAAGCCAAGGCCTGCGCCGACTATCGATGCGCAGAAAACAGCCAGCTCGCCGGAACCAGGCAGATAGAATATATTGAGATAATCGCTGAATCTAAAATTACCCGTGATATAGCTTAAGACCGAATACGCTAGTGCAGCTATTACGGTGCAGCCTATGGCGAGGCCGTCTAATCCGTCTGTGAGATTAACGGCGTTGCTTGCGCTGGTCAATACCAATACTATAACCAAAATGTAGAAGACGCCGAGGTTGTGAGCAAAATATTTTATGAACGGGACAGACAAGGTGGCGGGTATCGGAGTGAACTTCATTATATATACGGATAGTAAAATGCCCAGCAACACCTGGCTTAACAGTTTCTTCATCGGCCTTAAGCCGAGATTCCTCTTGTTCACTACTTTCAGATAATCATCGGTAAACCCGACCAGTCCCAGCCATAGAAAAGAAGCCAGCGCGACCAATACATACATATTAGCTATGTCAGCCCACAGGATAGTTGATATGGTTATCGATAAGATTATTAAAACTCCTCCCATGGTCGGCGTGCCCTGCTTGTGCTTATTGAGATCGTAAAGCGACTCTACGTGCTCCCTTCTTATGTTTTCACCGAAATTCAATCTTTTTAACCACTCTATGATAATAGGGCCTAATATGATCGATATCAATAGGGCGGTAAGACTAGCCATAGCGGCCCGGAACGTGATATATTTAAATACATTGAACCCAAACCAAACATCCCGCAACGGATAAAACAGATAATAAAGCATTTATTGCTCCCTAAATTAAATCCCAAAGACACTCGCTTAAAGCGTATAGCTTACAGATTCTTTAACACTTCTTCCATCTTCATAGCGCGAGAGCCTTTTAACAATACGACATCGCCTCTCTTGGCAACTCTTCTTAATATATTTGCGATCTCAGCATGACTTGAGCAGTGCCACAATCTGTCCCCTTTCATACCGCTCTCTTTGGCCTGAGACAGAGTATGTCTTGAAAGCTTCCCGAATGTCAACAATCCTTCCACGTTTGACCGCGCTACATCATGGCCTATTATCTTATGAAAATACACCGCTTGCCTGCCCAGCTCCATCATGTCGCCGCTAACTACCCATCTGGTTCTGGCAGGATAATATTTTAGCGCCTCTAAGGCTTGTGCCATAGAGGAAGGATTTGAGTTATACGAATCATTTATTATATCAATGCCATTTATCCTTTTGAGATTCAACCTCATGTACGTGGGCTTATAATTAAAAAGCGCTTTCCGCATAAGCCTTGGGCTTATTTTGAATTGAGATGCCGCTGCGATAGCGGCCAGCGCATTATAGATATTATGCATCCCCAAAAGATTCAATTCAAATCTGCCGCCGTCGTTTAGCGTGAATTTTAATTTGTTCTTTTCTACGATCGCCTCGCTTGCCTTAAAATCGTTCGTCTCATTAAAGCCAAATCTGAGCACCTTAAAGCCTTTTGCCTTTATCTTGGAAAGGAACTCATCGTCACCGTTCAGGATAGCGACGCCTTTCCTCTTATCCAAAGATCCCAATATCTCTTTTTTGGCTTCGCACACACCGTTCAAATCTTCCAAAAACTCTAAATGCGATGGGCCGATGTTAGTTATCACGGCGATGGTGGGCTTGACCATATCGCTAAGAAGTTTTATCTCGCCTTTGTGGTTTATCCCAAGCTCCAAGACGCAGATATCATGATGGCGGTTCAATTTTAAAAGCGTTTGAGGGACGCCTATGTGATTATTTTTAGTGCCTTCGTTCTTTAATACCTCGTATTGCGCGGATAATATCCCCCACATCATCTCCTTCGCGGTAGTCTTACCATTGCTGCCCGTAACAGCTATCACAGGGATATTATAATTCTTCCGGTGGCCTGCCGCTATATCCTGTAGCGCCTTAGTCGTATCTCTCGCTTTTATTATGATCTTCGTCGGGTCTATCGGCCGCGTGGTCAGACGCTTGACCAAAACGCCATTCGCCCCTTTCCTGAAGGCATCTTTAACGAAATCATTGCCGTCAAAGTTTGGCCCGTCAAGCGCGATAAAAAAACCGCCTTTAGAAATGGTCCTCGAATCTGTTGAAATCCTGGAAGTATCTATATCAGATTCGGGATCACCTGACAGCAACTCCCCTTTGGTTATTTTTACTATCTCTTTTACCTTCATAGCCTTTTCGTTTTAATATCTCCATCACTACCAGACGGTCATCGAACGGCATGACCTTATCTTTTATTATCTGGTAATCCTCGTGCCCTTTGCCGGCAATTATTATAGTATCGCCTTCGGACGCAAGGCCGATGGCCCTATCTATCGCTTTGCGCCTGTCATCCACAATCTCGTAATTATAGAACTTGCCCTTTATGCCCTTTTCTATATCGTCTATGATACGGATTGGCTCCTCAAACCTTGGGTTGTCGGATGTTATTATGACCTTGTCGGAGAATTTGCACGCTGCCTTGCCCATGAGCGGCCTCTTTTTAGTATCCCTGTTTCCGCCACAGCCAAAGACAGTTATGATATTGCCTTTTGCAACTTCTCTCAAAAGACCCAAAACATTATTTAAGGCGTCCTCCGTATGCGCATAATCTACAAAAATTTTAAACGGCTGTCCTGCGTCCACCAACTCCAGCCTTCCGGGAACGAAATTGACCGATTCTACACCCTTCTTTATAACGTCTATATTTATATTTAACGCAAGCGCCGCTGCAATGCTTGCGAGTACATTCGAGACATTGTGCACGCCTATCAACCTGGTGTTTATTTCGAAAGGGCCTTTTTGGGTGAAGGCGGTAAACCTTGAACCGTCGAGCGAAAGCTTGATATCCCTGGCCCTGATATCGGCGTCTTCTTTTATGCCGTAGGTCATCACCTTATTTTTTATAGAATCGCGTAAAGACGCAACTTTTTCATCGTCGTTATTCAATATGGCGATCCCGTTCTTCTTAAGATTATCGAATAAGGCGGCTTTTGTTTTGAAATAATTATCCATGGTCTTATGGTAATCAAGGTGCTCGCTTGTTATGTTTGTGAATATCGCTGCGTCAAATAGAATGCGGTCTACCCTGTGCTGGTCCAACGAATGGCTGGAGACTTCTATCACGACATAGCCCACGCCCGCCTTAACCATTTCGGCGAGCATGGCCTGTAACTCAAGCGGCCCCGGGGTTGTGTTCTTGGCAGGCAATACCCTGTCTTTTAACCTATAATTAACGGTGCCGACCACTCCAGCGTCCTCACCGTTATTTTTGATAATACTTTCGATGATATATGTTATCGTGGTCTTGCCGTTAGTCCCGGTCACGCCTATTGCTTTCAATTTTTGCGACGGCCGGCCATAAAAATTATCGGCTATCGCAGGGAGGGAGGACCTCGTATCTTCAACCAATATCTTAGTCACCCCTTCTGGCGAAACGAAATCGTCTTCCGCCAATATCGCTTTCGCGCCTCTTGCTACAGCCTCATCAATAAATTTACATCCGTTCAAGAGACATCCCTTAACAGCCACAAACAGATCCCCTTCTTTCACATTGCGGGAATCGTTGGTTACATTGTTTATCTCCAGGCTCGGCATCGCACCTTCACCTTTAAATTCTATACCGTTCAGGATATCTTTTAAATGCATTTGTAGCCTTTTTCAGATTATTGTCTAGGCCCTTTGGCATTTATATATTTCAGGGATTCACCCACTACGTTCTTAAACACCGGCGCCGCAACATCTCCGCCGTAATACACAGGGTGCGGCTCATCCACGCAGACGACCACTGCAAGGACCGGTTTCTCTACAGGCGCGAAGCCTATGAAAGAGGCAATGAACCTGTCGTGCGAATAAACGCCTCCCTCCACCTTCTGGGCAGTGCCTGTCTTCCCTCCGACGTTATAATCTTCGATCTTTGCCTTCTTGCCTGTGCCTGTCTCAACAACGCCCATCAGTATGCTCCTGACCTTTACGGCGGTTTGCGGAGATATCGCCCGCCGTACCGCTTTCGGAGGAAATTCCTTTATCACCTGTCCGTTCTCGTCCACTATCTCTTTCAAGATGCGTGGCTTAACTACAACCCCGTCGTTCGCGATGGCTGATATAGCGCAGGCCAACTGCATAGCCGTCGTCGTCACCTCCTGCCCCATCGGTATGGCCAGCATGCTCACGCCTGACCATTTAGACGGCAGCCTATTCATCCCGACGACCTCTCCCGGCATATCAATTCCGGTTCTATCATAAAAACCGAAGGCCTTTATATATTTATACATCTTGTTCGGCCCAAACAGGCTTGCTACTTTAACGGTGCCGATATTGCTCGACTTCTCTATCACTTCCTTAAACGTTAGGGTACCATGCGGCGTATGATCATGCAATATTCTTCGGCCTACCTTATACGCTCCGTTTTCGCAATAAAATTTATCATTAAACTCCACTACCTTTTCTTCCAGCGCAGCGCTGGCGGTGACTATTTTAAATACGCTACCGGGCTCAAAGAAATCGTTTATCGCCCTATTCCTTATCGATTCCAGAGGCCTTTTGTTAAAATCGTTCAAATCGTAGCTCGGCAGATTGGCAAGCGCCAATATATCTCCGGACCTTGGGTCCATCACTATTATAAAGGCGGCCTTAGCATTATACTTATCATACATCTTGGCCAGTTCCCGCTCCGCGATATGCTGTATGATCTCATCTATGGTAAGTATAAGGTTAAAGCCGTTCTTGGGCGGTATGAATTCATACTGATAAGATTCCAACAATTTTCTTTTTGCGTCTTGCGTCGAAACGAGCCATCCGCTCTCGCCCTTTAAATACTTATTATAATATAATTCCAGCCCTTCCAAGCCGGTATTATCTATATCCACTGTGCCCAATGCGTGACAGGCGAGATTTTTATTAGGGTAGAACCTCTTCGATTCTTTTACTATCTCAATGCCCTCTATCTTTGAACTTTTTATCTGTGCGGCCTCTGAAGGAGCTATCTTTCTTTTGATCCAGACAAAGCCTTTATCCTTCGCGAGCCGTTGAGATATATATCTTTCATCTAAATGCAATATGGAGGCAAGCTGTTTTGCCGCCAGGCGCTTATTTTTAATCTGCCTGGCATTCGCAAATACAGAATCGCTATTGAGATTCACTGCCAAGACACGCATATTTCTGTCATATATTATGCCGCGTCTAGGTGGGAGCTCGATAGAAACCGTATGTTGTTCATTTGCTATTTTAGAATAAAAATTATGTTTTATTACCTGGAGATATAATAGGCGTAGTAGGAGAAAGGTTAATGATAGGAGAAAAAAAAGAAAGACGGCTAATTGCCGCGACCTAAAGATTCCGCTGTGCACGAATTTAAAAAATCCTTAAAACGATATACTCCGAAACCAACTACCGCAAGCGACTCTCTCACCCGACTCATATCGGTGCTGATAATTGGCTAAATTTTTATCTCTCTTTGGCCTGAGCCTCTGCCCTCGGGCTAAAGAAATCCATTATTGCGAATATTGGGCTCTTTTTCTCAAGGCCACTGGCCCTCAACCGCTCCTCTCCCCTTACGTTCAAAGCTAACCCCGACATCTCTACAACGTGGCCTTTTCTAGGAAAGGATATATCTATATTCTGCGCTAATAAAGCACGCTCCAAGCGAGAAGGAGATTCCAAATTATCAATATTATACCCCACCCTCTCATTGTGGTCAAGCATCTCTTTCAATTTTTTCTCTTTGCATTCTATGGAATAGCTCAACTTTACCAATTCGACCTGCTGGTGCACATATACTAATGACACCGCAGTTACAAATGCTATGAATGTGATCAACTTAAAAAGCCTCATAATAAACTATATCCTTTCCGCAACTCTAAGCCGGCCGCTTCTCGCCCGAGGATTGGAGACGATCTCCTCATCTTTCGGCCTTACAGGTTTTTTTGTTATAACTTTCAATACTCCTAAACTTGCGTATCCCTTAAACAGGTGCTTAACTATCCTGTCTTCTAAAGAATGAAAAGAGATAACGCATATCCTGGCTCCGATATCAAGCCAGGATATCGCTTTTTTTAAACCCTCTTCCAATGCGTTCAATTCATCATTTACCGCTATCCTAATCGCCTGAAATGTCCTCGTAGCGGGGTCGATTTTACTCTTTTGATATCTAAAGCCAACCGCCCTATGGATTATTGCCGCCAAATCCTGTGTCGTCTCTACGGGCTTTTTCGAACGTTCCTCAACGATGTATCGCGCGATCTTATTGTGGAACCTTTCTTCCCCGAAACGTTGTATCAAATCGGATAGGTCCTTTTCTTTATACCTGTTGACTATATCATAAGCCGTTATATTTAAACGCGGGTCCATCCTCATGTCTAATCGCGCGGACTCTTTTATGCTAAAGCCTCTGGCCTTCTCCTCTATCTGATATGACGATATGCCCACATCGAACAAAACAGCATTCAGGCTTTTAACACTTTCTTTTGACAGGACCCTGTCTAGATTCCTAAAATTCTCATTTATTAATTTGAAAGAGCCTTCAACGCCGCTTAGGTTGTTCTCGGCTATCTTAAGGGCCGATCCGTCAGCATCAATTCCTATCAACCTGCCTACCGGCCTGATCTTTTTTATCATCTCGCTGGCATGGCCGCCGCCGCCTACGGTCGCATCCAACACAACGTCACCCGGTTTCAGATTCAAAAAACTTATCACTTCTTTTAGCATTACAGGCTGGTGCACAACTCGCTTACCCCTAACATGATTCGATAGATTTATGAATTTACCCCCGGACTAAAGGCGGGATAAAATCTTGGAACCGAGTAACCTTCACTCGACAACCTTCTCACATTGCTTCTTCAAGAAAACTATTTTTACTTCCTATGCCGCTAAACTTCCGGCGAAGACTATAATGCTTTTGTCAACAGGCCCGACCTGCTCGCAAATAACTTCTTATACAAATAATTATCCATCCCGATGTACGATGGATTGCAATTTAGCGCCCTCACCTTCTTGAGCCTTTCTATAAGGGTATCTATGCTTACACCATTATAGAGCTCCTCTCTTTTTTCTAACCTTGTGTGTTTGGAACCCATCATCCCACCTCCCCTCGCTTACTAATCTTCCTGCGTCATTAATTTTTCAGCGATGTCCTCAAAAGACTCTTTTGAGCTATTGTAATATTCTTGCCAAGCCTCTTTCGACCATATCTCGATTCGGTTCGAAACGCCTATTATCATCACGTCCTTTTTGATCCCGGCAAAATCTTTCAGATATTTCGGGATCAGGACCCTGCCCTGTTTATCGCATTCAATGTCGGTCGCACCTGAAAAATATAACCTATTGAATTTTCTAGATTCCGATTTTGTAAAAGATATGGATTTGAATTTTGATTCCTGGGACTTCCACTCATTCTCTGTGAATAGAAAAAGACACTTATCCAAGCCTCTCGTGATATATAATTTTCCTATGTCATATTCCTTAAAAGATTCTCGGAATTTGGAAGGTATTATCAGCCTGCCTTTTTTATCTATGCCATGTTCATATTCACCATAAAACATGCTGGCTATCTCCCACTTTAAACCACTTTATACCACTTTTAAGTAAAAGTATACACTAATGCGCCCCCTTTGTCAAGAATTGGATATATATATTTATTATCTATAATATATTGAGGAAAGAGGAGTTGCGGTAAATAAAAATGGGACAGCTTTTATGCTGTCCCACTACTTCTTGCGTGCGGCGGATTATATAAAAGGGATTCCAAGAGCAGGCCTGTAAGCCGAGTTCGGTCTAACCTCTAAAAAAACGAGATGAGGTGTTCATCTATCTAGCCCTTAGATTACTCTAAGGGTCAAGCGACCTTACCCGTTCCGATACTGACGTATTTTCAGTAGGAGCGAGCAACTCCTGAATCGGAACCTATTTGGTCTTGCTTCACGTAGAGATTGCCTCGTTTCACCCTGTAGCAAATAGCTACAGACTCGTCTCTGTGGCTCTCACCGTACCAATCGCTTTAGCTCTGGTACGGTGCCAAGTACCCGAGGCGCGCAAAACACGCCGAGTGGTACTGGGTATCCTCGCCTTTCGGCGGGCGGCCGTTAGCCGCTACGCTGCTCTTTGAAGCTCGGACTTTCCTCCCGCCATTATTAGTGACGAGCGAACACCCGACCTGCTCTTGAAACCCTTTTTATTTTAAAAACAGGCTCGATAAGTTTATGGCTTTATTTACCAACTTGTCTGCTTCTTTATTTTTTGAGCGTTCTATATGTTTTATTTCGAATGACTTGAAATCCTTTAAAATGCTTAGCGTCTTTTCAAAAAGCGGTTTCATGTTGATATCTTTCACTCTATACTCACCGTTCAGTTGTTTTGCTATAAGCTCGCTATCCACATATACAACGACCTCATCCGCTTTCAACGCTGAGGCCTCCTCTAACCCGTGGATCAGGGCATAATACTCCGCGACATTGTTCGTCGCCTCGCCTATGTATTTACAAAAATCTTTTATTTTTTTCTTTTTTTCGTCAAGGATCAAAAATCCTATGCCCGCCGGGCCGGGGTTGCCCCTAGACCCCCCATCTGTATACAAAAACACCTTCTTATTCTTCAATGTACAATATCCTTGTGCAATTCTCGCAGAAGACGAGATCCTTGTGCATCCTTATCTCATTTATCACCTGCGGCGGCAAGATCCTGAAGCACCCTTGGCACGCCTCAGTAGCAACCGGCACCAGCGCCAGGCCGTCCTTATTTCTTATTATCTTCTCATATTTGACCAAGATGCCTTTATCTATCTTGCTCGCTAACGATGCCCTCTGGACCTTGAGCCCTTCCAACTCCATCTTGATACGATCGGCGTCATCGCTTAGCTTTTTGCTCTGTTGATTTAGCTTGACCTCTTCCTGTTTTAAAAATTCCTTCTCTTGCGTTATCTTCTTATTTTCGTTATCTATCTGGTCCAAGAGTTTAATTATATCTTCTTCTATCAAAGAGTTGTCGGCCCTAACCCTCGATATCTCTTCTTGCAGCGCGGTATACTCTTTGTTCGTCTTTACCTGATACATCTGGGCTTGGTATTTTTTTACAGTTCCTTCTTTTGATTCAAGATCCCCTTCCTTATCTTTCCTTTTAAGCTGAAGGGCTTTCAAATTATCTTCTATCTTTTTTAAATTGTAGTTCGTTTCCTTAAATGCATCCTCCATCTTCTTGATCGTTTCCGGTATCGACCCAAGGTCATTTTCTAATCTGAATATCTGCGCATCGATGCCCTGAAGCTCTATAAGTAATTTTAGCTGCTCTTCAAAATTTGTCATTTTGCCTGTATGGAATTTTAAATATCATGATTCAATCAATCCGCCATAAAAATAAAAACTGGTGGGCACTAGAGGATTTGGCTACTTCGGCGTCCAGAGGCCGCCTGCGTAGCCAGCTCGCTAGCTGTCGGCCGGAGGCCTCTTCCTCCCTTCGGTCGGCGCTCGCGAGCTTCAAATCCTATACGTGCACCTTAAAATCGGCAGTCAAACAACAGTTATTATGGTGGGCACTAGAGGATTTGAACCTCTGACCTCTGCGATGTGAGCGCAACGCTCTAACCAACTGAGCTAAGTGCCCTGATAGATTTAACTATCTATCTTGCTTGTAATGCAACAGAGAATCGCGCAATATCTGCCTTAACGTAGTTCTACCCTTAGTGTTTTTGAAATAACTTTCACGTCGCAAGGCATCATTTTTTGAAATATGAGCTTCATAGTATATAAGATCAAAAGGCCTTCGATAATGCGTGCTAGGCGTCTTTCCTGCAATGTGCTCTTTAAACCGTTTATTAATATCGGCGGTGTATCCTATATAGAAGTTATTATCTTTTATGCTATATAAAACATATACATAATACATACTGTTCTCTTGCTTTTTGCGCAAGCACCATTCGCCAACGGTCATGCAAATGCTCAGGTGCTGCGCACCGTACCCGAGCATCCAGAGTCTAACTCGTGACGCGAGTGGTACGGTGGTGGGCCCGCAAGGATTTGAACCTTGGACCAAGAGATTATGAGTCTCCTGCTCTGCCAGACTGAGCTACAGGCCCGTCGTAAAAAGCTCACTGCGACCAATCCAAAATAGCCACAACAAGTCTTGTTCGCTTTTTACTCCTTAGGGGGAAACCCAGTGGTTTCCCCCTAACACTTATATTCTCATACGAAAGAAACGCTGTTCCCCTTCCTTCGCAGTATGTCTATTCCCACAGGGGAAAACAATCTTTTCCCCTGTAACCCTTTTTTGGGCCTTTCAGGCCCTGAATAACTTCTCTGAAAAACATCAACGTGCCTGCGAATCCGCCGAAGCACCTGCTCTATCACGCGTTGATTGCGAAGGCGGAGAGCTACAGGCCCGTCGCAACCAAACTCTTGCTATATTGCT
>Ga0315284_10008903_pt1 | contig 14337 bp, 12 predicted proteins | sample YL17G09_16_MG_FD_203696 | JGI IMG/M metagenome (GOLD analysis project Ga0315284, IMG submission 203696) | Sediment microbial communities from Yellowstone Lake, YNP, Wyoming, USA - YL17G09_16 | ecosystem: Environmental > Aquatic > Freshwater > Lake > Sediment | place: USA: Wyoming | collected... | reverse complement strand
TCAAGCGACCTGGCGGGTGAAGTGGGTCATATTCGCATGGCGGAGGATGGGCCGGTAGAACATGGCAAGGCCGGCTCCTGGGAAGGATTTTGCAGTGCTTCTGGCATGCTGAAACTCGCCCAACTGCGCTTCCCCGGCTATTGGCAGCCCGATATAAAGCCTCGCCAGATCATGGAACAGGCTCAGAATGGAGACCCTAAAGCCTGTGAGTTGGTTGAGGAGATGGGGGCCTGGCTGGGAAAAGGCCTGGCGATGTTGGTAGATATCCTGAACCCCGAGATCATCATCGCTGGAACTTTGGGTGTGGTATTGGGAGATTTACTCTTAGAACCTGCCCGGCAGGTGGTAATGCAAGAAGCTCTGCCCCAAACGGCGCAAGCCTGCCGGATTGTACCCGCACAATTAGGAAGCCAATTGGGAAAAGTCAGCTCCCTGGCAGCCGCTATCGATGCCTACCAGACAGCGGGTCAGGCTTTTTCCGCAGCCAGATAGCCCAGCGCAATGGCTCCCAAAACGCCAGCGCGTCCACCTAACCCGGGTGGCACGATATACGCCTCAACCTTTTCCAAAATTTGCGGTGTGCGAATATATCCGTTCAAAAACTTTAGAACATTCGCTCGGATGAGTGGGAAAAGCTGGTGCTGCTGCATCACACCTCCCCCCAGGATGATCCGCTGAGGAGAAAGTATAAACACATAATTCGCCAGGGCTAAAGCGATATAATGCGCTTCCAGCTCCCAGGCTGGGTGATCAACAGACAAGGTCTCCCCTCGCTGACCCCATCTTTTTTCTACTGACGGGCCGGTGGCCAGACCTTCCAGACAGTCCCGGTGATAAGGACAACTTCCAGGAAAAGGATCTTTCGTGTGGTCGTGGGGTACCAAAATATGCCCCATTTCGGGGTGTAACACGCCATGCACAAGCTGACCGTTGACCATCGCCCCCCCTCCAATACCCGTCCCGATCGTCAGGTAAACGAAAGTATCCAAGCCCTGGGCAGCTCCCCAGCGCCACTCTCCCAAAGCAGCACCGTTCACATCGGTATCAAAGCCTACGGGCACATCCAGGGCTTTCTGGACTGGGCTTACAAAATCCGTATTCGCCCAACCTGGCTTGGGAGTAGACGTGACAAAACCAAAAGAGGGCGAGTGTGGATCAGGATCGACCGGACCAAACGAAGCAATCCCGACCGCAGTGAGCCTGCCAAACTTTTTTTCTTGATCTTTAAAGAAATTAATGGCTGTCGGGATCGATTCGACCGGATGGGAGGTTGGGAAACGGATTTCTGCCCGAATATCTTCAGGGCTTGTGCCGACTGCGCAAACAAATTTGGTGCCCCCGGCCTCAATTCCGCCATATAATGCATTCATAAGTGGTTCTCCTGGTATCCTGAGTGAAAACTGCTGCACCTATTTTATCAAGTTTTCTATAAATCCCTTAATCTGATCAGGCTTGCCAAGCCTTTTATTCCTCAGTAAAATCAAAATATGCAGAAATCCGTGCTCTCTCGAAGGGAATTCCTTAAACTTGGGCTGCTTGGGTTGACCAGCCTGGCTTTTAATCCATTTCCTTTTTCAAAAGATGATTACGATTATCCAAGCGGAGAGATTGGGCGAGTCACTATTTTCAATAAAATAAGTGTGTACAATGAACCCAACTGGGATAGTCAAATTGTCGGCTACCTAAATACGAAAGACACGCTTGTCAACATTTATTATGAAATGACCCCATCCAGTGGACCCGCTTACAATCCACTCTGGTATCGGGTATGGGGGGGGTACATCCACAGCGCATACATTCAAAAAGTAAAGATCCGTTTCAACAAGGTGCTCACATCCATCCCAAGCCAGGGACAGCTTTGCGAAGTTTCCGTTCCATATACCCAAATCTATAAATACAGTCCATACAATGGCTGGGAACGCTTCAACCGGCTCTATTACGAAACGACTCATTGGGTGGTTGGAATCGATGAAGGCCCGGATGGCGAACCCTGGTACCGGATCAATGACAATGGCGTCGAATTTCAGGTGCCAGCCGTGCATCTGCGTCCCATTCCAGACGAGGAGTTTAGTCCAATCACACCTGAAATTCCTTGGGAAGCAAAGCGCATCGAAGTGTCCATTCAAGAACAGACCCTAACAGCCTTTGAATATAATAAACTCATCTTCCAGACCAGGATTTCGTCAGGATTACACTTACGCCCCGACCCGAACGATATCCCCTGGGATACACCGAAAGGCGATTTTTTCATCCAAAACAAACAACCCTCCACGCATATGGGCGAAGGAAACCTGACCGGTGACCCAGAAGCATATGAACTACCCGGAGTGCCCTGGACGATGTATTTCGAACCAGTAACCGGGGTGGCTTTCCACGGAGCCTACTGGCACAACAATTTTGGTCTCCAGATGAGCCATGGGTGTGTTAACATGCGCCCTAAAGACGCCAAGTGGTTGTTCCGCTGGAGCTATCCGATCTTTGAAGTCCCGGTCAAGGATAAAGCCGGTTGGGAAAAACGTGGTCGCGGAACACCCGTAAAAGTGGTATAGTGGCAGCGTTCAGCTTTTAACAGTCAGCGATCAGCCTTCAGCAAAAGAGTATCAGCCAGGTTTTCGAATAAACCGAAAAAAGCATGTCGAAACGATCCCACCAGAAATATCTTCTGACACAACAATATCGGGATGACCTCTGATTTATCGCGTAAGAACTTCATCAAGCTCAGCTTACTTGCCTTCGGCAGCCTGGCTGCGCGGTCTATGGGTGAATATCCTCCAGAAGACCAGGAAATACCCGTCGGAATTGGACGGGTGGCGACGAGTCTGATTTATATTTATGAATCCCCTTCATTTCGTCGTCTGCGCATTGGACAAGTTCCGCGGGACGAACTGCTCAAACTATACGAAGAAATCCAGTCACCCTACGGACCTGCTTATAACCCGCTCTGGTATCGAGTTGAAGAAGGTTTTGTCCACAGCGGGCACATCCAACGCGTCGACGGTTACCACATCAATCCACCCCTTGAATATTTACCGGCCAAAAAAATTCTTGGTCAGGTCACCGTACCTTTCACGCAGTCATACCGCATCAACAGAAATCAGGTCTGGAAACCGCTTTACAAACTTTATTTCGGCTCTGTCCATTGGATTTCAGGTATCGAAGCGGGGTCAGACCAGCGTTCCTGGTACCGGCTGACCGATGAAAGGCTGTTGGTACATTACTTTGTACCCGCCCTGCATGTGCAACCGATCTTTACAGATGAATTGTCTACCTTACCTGGTCTTGCGGCTCCTGAGGACAAAAAAATAGTCATTTCGATCCAGGATCAAACTTTGACTGCCTACGAAAAAGATACTGTAGTGCTAAAAACACTGATTTCCTCTGGATTATTGGAAATAGACAAAAAGAGGCATGATATTTCAACGGAAACGCCCTTGGGCAGCTTCCGCATTCGCACGAAATATCCAGTCCGTCACATGGGCGATGGTCATCTAACAGACGATCCCGAGGCTTACGAATTACCCGGCGTTCCCTGGACAATGTTTTTTCATGAATCTGGTTATGCCCTGCATGGTACGTACTGGCACAATAACTTTGGCACGCGCATGAGCCACGGCTGCATCAACATGCGGAATGAAGATGCACGCTGGCTTTTCCGTTGGACTGAACCAATCTACCAGCCCGGAGAATGGTACACGTACGGTTCAGGCACATTTGTGCAGATTAAAGAATAGAGTGGCATAATCCTTCCATGCAACCCGATATTCTACTCCGCGATTCACTGACCCAGGTTTACTCTCGTTCTTCATTTAGCTTGCGTCTATCCGAGGAAGTCAATCGGTCCCTTCGGTATGGGCAAACCTTTTCGATAGTGCTGCTTGATATCGATTACTTCAAAAGTATCAATGATGCATTTGGACATGCGCGAGGAGATCAGATCCTGTGTGAATTAGCCCAAAGGATTACGCAGATTGTACGCAAAACGGATATCGTCTTCCGTTATGGCGGGGATGAGTTTGTCATTCTACTGCCAAACACAGAAAGTCCCAAAGCAACAAACCTCGGGCAGCGGCTGCTGGAGCAGATCCGGGCAACCCCATTCCCGGGCACTCAGCCCTTGACGATCACGATCAGCGCCGGGATTGCCAGCTTTCCTGATGATGCGCAGAGTGCTGAGGCGCTCTTCGAAATCGCAGACCAACGCCATTATTTAGCCAAAGCACACGGTCGCAACCGGCTGGTTATTGAAAATACAACATCTACCAGGCGATCTGTAATCGAAGAGGTGCCCAGGCTGATCGAAAGAGACCAGGCTCTAACCACCTTACATCATTTTTTAGACACACTTCCTGAACAGGGGCGTGGGGTCCTCCGCATCACTGCTTTACCGGAATGCGGAAGCTCGCGCTTCTTGATAGAAACCCGTAAAGCATCCAATTTGCGCGGTTATGCAACCCTTCACCTGAAAGGAAAACCAGCTCTCAAATATCGCCTGAACAGCGTAATTTATGAAGCCTTGCGGGAAGCTTTGCCAACCGGTTTAAAAGAATTCCAACCGGGCATTTTCGACCCAACCAATGAAAAGCTCCTCCTGGGGATCTTGCAACGGTGGGTCGAGGAAAAAGGGAAAGCCGGTGTGTTGGTAACGATGGATGATCTCCAATCGATTGATCGGAGCTCGTTATCAGCCGTTCGCACTTTGTTTTTTTCCAACCAATTTCCCACGCTGGGACTGGTTTATGCTGACCAGGGAATTAATCAACAACGTGGATTTCCTTTTGATATCTCTTTGCAGGGTGCTGTTACCCTTACCCCGCTCACTCCGACAGGTGTGACCATCTGGTTGCGCCACTCTCTCCAATGGGAACCTCCCTCGGAATTTGTCGAATGGTTCCACAAGCAAACTGAAGGCTTCCCTGGATATATTTTTAAAGGGATCGGCCTCCTACTTGAAGAAAAAATCCTTAAAACGACGGAAAAAGGATGGGAAGTAGCACAAAATTTTTCATCTTTGCCTCTTTCATCCCAGCTACAAAAATTCTCCGCACAACCCTACCAGAATCTACCCAGCATGCCCACTGAGCTGGTTGGGAGGCATGATGAATTAAACAAACTCTCTCGATTGCTGACAGAAGAAAGGCTGATTACCATCTATGGTCTGGGAGGGGTTGGAAAGAGTCGACTAGCTCTTCAAGCTGGAGCTGAAAATCTTGACCGGTTTCCAAAGGGAGTTTATCTCATCTCTCTTGAAACAATGAGTTCAGCCGACCAACTCGAATATGCTATTGCAGATACATTGGGAATTAAGTTCACAGATTCCAGGCAATCCCGCATGCAGCTTATCGATTACTTACAAGATAAAGAAATCCTATTGATCCTGGATGATTTTGATCGGGTTCCAGGCGCGGCTGTTGGCCTGGCAGAAATATTAGCACAGACTCCCATGACCCGCTGCCTGGTCAGTTCTCGGTCACGAACAGGGATTGCGCTGGAATATCCATTTGAACTTTCTGGGCTGCCATACCCCGATGATGAAAAGGTCCCCGAATTCGAGGCTTATAGTGCAGTGCAGCTTTTCCTGCAGAGTGCCAGACGAGTGCAGCCTGACTTCATCATCCATGAATCCGATAAAGCCGATATCGCAAGAATTTGTAAATTGGTGGGGGGAAATGCATTAGGGATCGAGCTGGCAGCAGCACTTGTCAAAGTCGTCCCATGCAATGAAATCGTCCAACAGCTTGAAAAGAACCTGGCAGTTTTTGAAGCAGATTCTCCAGACAATACCTCTCGTTTAAAAAGTATTCAAGCGATCCTGGACTCTTTCTGGCTGCTGCTATCCAAACCCGAACAGGAAGTGCTCTGTAAGCTATCGGTGTTTGAAGGAAGCTTCAAAGAAGAAGCGGGACGCAAGATCGCCGACGCATCGATTTTCTTCCTGGATGCACTTTCTGCCAAATCAATGCTGCAGCGAGAACCACAAGGACGTTACCACTTACACGAGCTTCTCCGCCAACACCTATTCCAGAAGCTAAGCGAGATTCCAAGAGAACCTGCCTACACACTGACTTTACACTGCCGATACTACACCGAAATTGTGCATGAGGCTCTTGATTTATTAAACCAAGGAAAAGAAAAAACTGCATGGGAATTTATCACACCAGATATCATTAATATTCGTGCGGCCTGGAAATGGGCAGTAGAGAATTTTCAGTTGGTCGAATTAGGTAACTCGATTGAAGGTCTATATCGTTATTACGAGACGAAGGGGCAGTTTCAGACTGGTCTGGAGACTTTTTTCTTTGCCATGCACCAACTGGAACAGCAGTGCCTCCAGAATCCTTCCCGGAAAGCAAAAATTATATTAGGGAAAGTTCGCGCAATAATGGGAAAATTCTTTTACCATCTGGGACGGTATGATCAGGGAATTGCTCAACTACAAGAAAGTATCAATGTTTTTCAGCAGATTGACGAAGGCGCTGAGACAGCTTTCGCAAAATATGAACTATCTAACCTAGTCCGAGCAATAGGGGATTATCCCAGAGCCATTCAATTATTGGAAGAATGCCTGACCTATTATAAGAAATGCGGAGACTTGCGTAATATTGGCGATACATTGAACAGCCTCGGGGTTATTTTTTCTTCTATGGGATACAATCTCAAATCCGAACACTTTTACAGGGAGAGTCTGGCGATTTTTAAGACAATTGGCGATCAGGGAAAAATTGCCAGGACTTTGAATAACTTAGGGAACCTGGCCGCGGAGGATAACCGGTTTGTCGAAGCCAAACAAATGCTTGAAGAAAGCCTGGCTGTATCAGACCAACTGGGAACCAATGCCCTGAGAGCATCGATTTTAGACTCCCTGGGTAATGTCAGCCGTTCAATGGCAAGATACGAGGAGTCAGAGAATTATTTCCAGGATGCCCTTCGACTTGGCCTTAATCTAAATGCGATTCCAATGGTCTTAGAATCACTGGTTGGTTTAGCTGAGTTATGGGCTTGCCAGGGCAAAAACCAGCAAGCTTATGAGCTGCTCCTGGAAGTCCGAGACCATCCGGCAACGCTGCACGAAGTCCGTCAGAGGGCAATGGATACGCTGGCGGTGTTGGGGAGTCAGATTTCTTCTCTGCCAGGCCCAGCCAAGACGGAAAATATAGAAAACTCTGTGCGAGCGATCCTTTACCACGTCTAAAAAGAGGAGAAATATGGATGCACTGGAAGCTATTCGCAAGCGGCGCAGTGTCCGCCAATATACTGGAGAGCCAGTTCTACGCGATCATCTCGAACAGATCGTAGAGGCTGGGCGCCTGGCAGCGACAGGTTACAACCACCAACCCTGGGATTTCATTGTGATCACACGGCAGCAGACAATAGACCTGCTTAAAAAGACTGCTCCCTGGATGGAAAAAGCGGGAGCAGTTATCGCGGTTGTCCTCGATCCTACAGCACAATATTGGCTAGAAGATGGTTCAGCAGCGGTAGAAAATATGCTGATTGCGGCAACTGCTTTGGGGTATGGATCATGCTGGCTGGAAGGTTATACCCGACCCAATGAAGAAGAGTTCAAAACGCTCCTGAACGTTCCGAGTGAAAAACGTCTTTTAACGCTTATCCCCATCGGTGTACCGGCTGAATGGCCCACAAAAGAAAAAAAGCCGCTCAACGAAGTTTTGCATTGGGAAAAATTCGCCTGACCTGATGTAATAACCGTTCAAATGCGCCTGGCTATTCTCTCGGATGTCCATGGAAATCTGCCCGCTCTAAAGGCAGCTTTAAATTATATTAAGAAACAAGCTGTCGATGATTTTATCGTGGCCGGAGATTTAGCTGTAGGCCCTCAGCCAAAGGACTTGGTATCGACCAGAAGGGAAATCTTTTCGTGGCTAATACGGCAAACAACCGAATTCGGAAGATAATTCTAAAATAATTTTCCTGGTCTTTTTTTACTGGGAGGCAGGTATCCACCGCGCCAATCTGTTAGATGAGTCTATCGATCATCAAGACGATAAAAAGAAATGCCAGGTACATACTTGAATAACGATACATCTTCCAGGCCAGCTTGTTTCCACCCTTTTTCCACATCTTCCAGGCCGCTGACAGGAGCCAGGCACCCAAAATGGAGGCTCCAACCAGGTAAACGCTGCCACCCAATTCAAAAAGCGGTAATAAAAGTGTCAAGGCGACCAGTTCAATGGTGAAAATTAAAACCTGCTTGCGAGTCTCTTTTTCTCCACGAACCACAGGCAGCATCGGCACACCGGCGCGTGCATAATCTTTGCGGCGCACCAACGCCAATGCCCAAAAGTGAGGCGGTGTCCACATAAAGACAACCGCAAAAAGAAACAGGGAAGGGATATTCAAACCCCCTGTGGAGGCTGCCCAGCCAACCAATGGAGGGATAGCTCCTGCCCCACCGCCTATGACGATGTTCTGAACGGTGGTTTTCTTGAGAAAAATACTATAAATCAGAACATAATAAAAGATCCCAGTCAAAGTAAGTAGCGCGGCTGTCAGATTGACAAAAGCCACCATCACATAGAAAGATGATAGGGTCATCGCCACCCCAACTGCCAATCCCTCCCCAGCAGTCAACCGGCCAGAGGGGATGGGTCTTTTTTGAGTGCGCTGCATTTTAAAATCGTCAAAACGATCGATATATTGATTGATAGCCCCCGATCCCCCGGCAGCCATGAATCCACCAATCAACGTCCAAAAAGCAATGGGCAAAGGAGGCCACTCTTGAGCGCCGATCACCATCCCGGCAAATGTAGTCACCAATAATAGAGCAACCACGACCGGCTTCGTTAACAGGAACACGTCGCCCAGCATCCCTTTTCGATTCGAGTACTCAACTGCCTCAAGCCGTTCATCTGAAACTGTACGCGCTGCAATCCCAACCGACACTACCTGTACTGTCAGGGCCACCCAAACCGCCATTGCAGTCGCTCGATGAAGCAAAACCAGATAGAACGGGAGACCTTGAACCAGCCGAGCACCAAGCAGCGCCTGGGTAAAGAACAAGACAAAAGCAGCCGTCGTTGAAACCAGGATTATGGTTTGGCTTCGTTGAGTCTTCCAGGCATTCAAAAATAAAACCAGCAAAGCCAACCCCGAGATTGCCACGGTCAAGCTGTGGATCAGGCTTAACCAGGATGCCGGTGATAGCGGAAGAAGTCCTTCTGCACACAAAGGCCAACCAGCGCAAGGAACCACACCAGAATGGCCTAACACCGACCCGCTGATCGATAACAGGATCATCATTCCCACAGTAATCAATGACAAACGCGCAAAAGGGGTCCTGTACGAAAGATGAGAAAATTTAGCTTTAAGAGGGTAAATGTACCTGACCATTATGAAATCAATTCCTCCGAATTATATGGGGTAGCCTTCTCTGATCTGCCCTTCAAGGAACCCCGCTCTTCTCGCTGAACATAGAGCGGGTATCCAATAGCCAGGATAATTGCAAAAGTGAACCACTGCATGGCATAACTCATATGAGAGCCTTCCGTCAGATCCGGCTCAGGCTCTGTCCGATAAGGAAGCCGTGTCCAGGAGGGATTTGGAGACTGCTGGATATAGACCCCCAGTAAAGGAAAAGGCATTTGCTTTGCCATCTGATCCAGATTAGCCAGTTTCCAGATTTTTATCCGCTCTCCCCCTGTAACAGGCGTAGGATCTGCTATGCGTCCGAAATCAGGCTTACTTTGTGGGGCGCGGATCATACCGGAGACTTTAACCAGCCCAATCTCATCATATTGGCTCCAGGAGCCTGAAAGAGCCTCATCAGCGGGTATCCACCCCCGGTCAATGAGAATATACTGATCCGAATTGCGAATTCTCAAGGGAGTCAGCAGGCGCGCCCCATATTGATCATGGTATACCTGGTTGATAAGAACAACCTGATACGAGTGATCATACTCACCTTCAACCACAACATGGCGGTATTCCATTCCAGCCAGTTCTTTTCCTGAGACCGTTCCGGATAGCTCTAAAGGCGGTTGTTCTGTTCGAAAGATCACGTTTGAATTGAAGTCCCTACGCTGGTGCAAACGGTCGATTTGCCAGAAGCCCAGGCGCACCAAAACACCCAGGGCGGCTATCACCAGTAAGGTTGTAAAGAGCCAACGACGGGTGAAGAGATTTCTGAAAAGCATTCTCACTCTCTCTCCGCCAGATTGACAGTTGGAACTGGAATTCCGTCAGGCTTGACGGGGCGAATCACCAGGCTGTAGACCAGCAAGAATATTAATGTCGGTGGAGCAGCCAACGCTACCGCTCCCAACCGTGAAGACCAGGTGACCGGTTCACGAACTGTGATCCCCAGGTATTGGCTGGGACGAAAGGAACAAGAATATGCATAATTAAGCGCCTGTCCCATCGGCAGGCTGGCTGTTTTTCCAGCCGGGATCCAAAGCGGCCCCAATTGGTGATCGACAATATCCTCATTTTTTACCGAGAGAATATCCCCCACCACAAACACCATATCTTCTGGAATAGAAGGTTCTGGCAGTCCTGCAGCAACCGTTTCAGCAGTCCCCTCAGGAATGATCATCTCGATCGTCTCAGGTGCGCGCGATGATTCTTCGCGTAACAGGCGGTATGACAGCTCACTGAACAATAACACCGCTGCGACTGATATAATCGTCAGGATCAAAAGCCGGCGTAGAATGGACATGAAGATGGGTTGCATAATAGGTTACCTCTTAACCGCTGCCGGAATCCAGAAGGAGATGGATATCCTGGACGATCTTATCTGTCTCGAATCCAAATGGATAGGTCAGGAGCAATTTACCTTGTTGATCAACAAGATAAGTCCTTGTGGAATGATCGACCGTGGTATCTGTCTCGTCATGCCCGGTATGTTTCTCCTGGTAAACCCCATAATTCTTCCAGACCAGCTCCAATTCGGATCGCGTCCCAGTCAATCCAACAAGCTTAGGATCGAATGCATCAACGTATTCTTTCATTCGACTGACAGGATCTTGCTCGGGATCAACCGTGATAAATACAAACTCAACCTGCTCTGATTGCTCTTCTAGAGAGGCTTTCAAATCGCGAAACTGCGCCAGGGTTACCGGACAAAAGTCAGGACAATGGGTATATCCAAAGAAGAGAACAACCACTTTTCCTTGTTGATCGGAGAGACGGTAGGCATTCCCATTTTGGTCAGTAAGCTGAAAATCATCCGCTGGGGTAGCGGGTTTGATCAGAGAGCCATTAAATCGCGCACTATTCTGTTGGAACAGTGTACCAACAACAAGAACCAGCACGAAGAAAACCACGCTTCCGATGAAAATAGAACGACTTGATCGCATAACTCAACTCACTTCACCAAATTTCCGATCAAATATAGGGCTGGATAAAAGAAAATCCACACAACATCCACAAAATGCCAGTAAACCGCGGCAGCCTCTACGGCCCAATGCTTCTCCTGTGAATAAACACCTTTCCGGCCGTTATTCAGTACAATCAGCAGAAAGACCACTCCCGTGAAAACGTGGAAGGCATGCATCCCGGTCATCATATAGAATACAGCGCCATAAATGTCTGTAGATGCTTTGAAAGGAGCGATCTGCCATTCTACACCTACAACACCAACGAGGAAAATAATCCCCAGGGATAATGTGACCAGCGTATTCCGCACGAATGCCTTTCGGTCACCCACAGCCATGGCAGACTCCCCCCGGTACATAAAGAAGCTGCTGACCAGAAGGATAAACGTGACGATCAATCCAAGGTATTGGTTCAACTCTGGCCGGGTATCTCCCCACAGCGCAACCCGGGTAACCATCAAACCACCGAACAGAAAGGAATCGGAGATCAAGAACAGCCACAGTCCTAACCGGTTTGCACCAAGCTTTTGGCGGTAGATGGTTAAATCACGGTTGGGTTGAATGCCTTTTACATTTTGCTCGACTGCCATACTATTCCTCACTGCCGGCGAAAAGCCGGCCGATATGCATGAAATATACGATGATCAGGTAAGCCTTCGCCACAGCCACGCCGACCAACAAACCGGTCAAGCTCGAACTGGCAAGTGCGATAGCAAACTCAATGATCGTCAGGACAACCAGGATCAGAAAAACTGTCATTCCAACCCGATTATTTTTCTTCTTCAAAGACTCCAGCGTCTCTTTTTGCATCCCATTCCTCCTCGCATCAAGGTTAATCTGCTACTGCAGGAACTTGTGTCCCTTCAACCGGCTTTATATAGACTGCACCAGGAATTCCATAGTCATAAGGATCTCCGACCACTTCAAACGGATGATCCTGGTAATTGTGAACAGGGATCGGGGAGGGCAACTGCCATTCAGGAGAACGGGACCGCCAGGGATTTGTCGCCGCGACCACTCCTTTACGAGCGCTGTACACCAGGTTGAAGACGAAAATTAGCATGGACAGGCCAATGACAAAACCTGCGATCGTTATCCACAAATGAGGGGTTTGTAGGAATTCAAGACCTGGATAATCCACGATGCGTCGGCGCATCCCCAACAGCCCAACGAACATCTGCCCAAAAGACTGTACAAAAAACGCCGGAAACATCAAGAAAAAGTGGATTCTTCCCTGGGTCTCGTTGTACATCCGACCGGTTATCTTGGGATACCAGAAGTAAATCGCTGCCATGAACGGAAATACGAACCCACCAAACATTGTCGCATGGAAATGACCAACGATATAGTACGTATCATGAAGGTAAAGATCAGTAGCCACAGTCCCATTGGGTGGTCCGGAGAGGCCTCCAACCAGAAAGATCGCAATTGCACCCAAAACGAATAACATGGGCGTCTCGAAGGTCAACTTGCCCCGCCATAACGTTCCTACCCAGCTAAAGAACTTGATCCCAGTGGGCACTGCCACCAGCAGAGTGCTGTACATAAAGGGAACACGCAGAAATTCCTGCATCCCTGAGGTGAACATATGGTGCGCCCAGACGAAGAACCCAACCAGCGCAATACCAAGAGAAGATACCGCCACCCACTTATATCCAAAGAGTGGTTTACGCGCAAAGACGGGAAGCAGCTCGCTGATCACTCCTAAGCCCGTCAGAACAAATACATAGACGGCCGGGTGAGAGTAAAACCAGAACAAGTGTTGGAATAAGATGACATTGCCGCCCTTGGCTGGATCGAAAAATCCCATGCCAAACAGGCGTTGGAACATCACCATCTGGAAGGAAAGGGCAATCAGTTGAGTGGCTGTTAGCGAGATCAGCGCTGTAGCCAGTGCTGCCCAGACAAAAATTGGCATCCGGAACATCGTCATTCCTGGAGCGCGCATCCGGAGGGTTGTCACGATGATATTGAGGGCTCCCAAGATTGAAGATAGACCAAACAGATAGACACCCAGGAAGAACATTTGCATCCCCAATGGAGCCCGAACACTCAGGGGTGGGTATCCTACCCATCCAGTATCCACACCTCCCAAGAACAAGGAACTGAGCAGCAAGATACCGCTGGGAACGTTGATCCAATAAGCAAAAGCATTCAAGCGTGGGAAAGCCATGTCGCTGGCGCCGATGAGCAAAGGCACCAGGTAATTGGACATAGCTCCGACTCCTAATAAGATCGACATGATCATCACGATCCCATGCAAACTCATATAAGTGTTATAAAGATCCTCCGACAGGAATTGAAGTCCAACTTTGATAAGCTCCGCACGGAATATCAGGGCAAATAAACCAGCGATAAAGAACATGACCAGGCTGGTCACGCCATATTGGATCCCGATGACTTTATGATCGGTTGTAAAGTTAAAATAACGAATCCACCCTGGAAAACCGATTACGCTCTCATGCTGGTCACGGACTTCTTGACCCATTGCAGATCGGAACCAATCTGTCATGGCACCCACTCCGACCATAAACCCCAGCGTTCCCACAACCCCCCCGAGAACCCAGGCAGGTTCTGGGCTCCAAGCTGGCAGCCCCAGCAGAAGGCGAATGAGCGTAACTAATCCCATTCCCACCAACATGCCGATGACCATACCAGCAACCCCTCGTAAGGCACCTATCCTAAAAATATTTTTTGGTTTGCGATCCATCATTTTCTCCTGACTTCCATTCGACCGTACCCAATCAAGGTCTATTTCAGCGTCTTGATAAACTCAATAATATCCGAGAGCTGTTCATCCTTCATTTTCTTTCCAGAACCTGCCGGCATAATATTGGAATATCCCTTTACAATTTGCTTTCCTGGTTCTCGAATAGCCTCAAGCAAATAAGCTTCATCAACGGTGATTCTCGAACCATCTTCCAGGGTTTCTTGTTTCCCAAATAAACCCTTGAAGGTTGGTCCAACACCGTCTTTCCCATCCCATGAATGGCAAGAGTTACATCCA
>Ga0315284_10008902_pt1 | contig 14338 bp, 22 predicted proteins | sample YL17G09_16_MG_FD_203696 | JGI IMG/M metagenome (GOLD analysis project Ga0315284, IMG submission 203696) | Sediment microbial communities from Yellowstone Lake, YNP, Wyoming, USA - YL17G09_16 | ecosystem: Environmental > Aquatic > Freshwater > Lake > Sediment | place: USA: Wyoming | collected... | reverse complement strand
AAAAGTTTCATCTGATTCTCCTTTGCGTATTTTCTCCCCTCTAGGAAATCATCCCCATGAAGACCAAATTTTACGTTGACCTTCATGGGGCTTCAGCTATTTACAGTAGCGCTGCATGGCCTCGCAGCCTGCAGCAATTAACCATAACCAACGATCATGGCCCTTCAAATCAACAGGAACCACAGGTATACGAAGTGGACCGAGCACACCGTGAGGCCCGACTACGTTTCTTGTCATCCCCATCTCCTCCTCGCAGTCAGACCGTCCAAGAACGATTGACCCACATCGCTTGACACGTGTCCTACCATCTGCTGTTTGATGCTCTGTAGCATGTACGGATACAACATCCGGTCTCATCCAGACCAGATGAACGGTTAACGCATTGCTTGCCATGGCTTTAGCTCCTGACTTTTCCATCACGCGGAACGCGCCGCATCGCTCACCCGACACCCGTCAGACAGTAAAACCATCCCGTCTCTACGATCTGTGTGACCGGTAAACTGCACAACGTCATCACCCTCTGCTTCCACATCGCTCTGGAAACTGAATTTCACCCTCTGACATAGAAGAAACTTGCGGACAATGCATTTTGCCATGAGGAACACACTGTTTCTGTATCCGGCGCAACTCGATAACCGTTGCCACCCATATGTTGGTTCTTACAGTGACAGAATCAGATTCGGCTAACACACCGTGCGTTCCGTCAATCAGTCTCTCACGTACTGCATCAAGAGACATTGCAATCTGCTCCCAGCTATTTTCATCAGGCATTCTGACACCCCCTTTCTAAGGTACATGCTGTTTAACCTTCCTGTAGCCGAACCACATACTTTAATTGGAGACACGAGGAGGAGTCGAACCTCCGGCATCATGCCGCATCATTTCCTATTACGGGATCAGCTGCACATGAAATTGCGTCCTGGCCCACAAGACCTGAGTTTCGCTCCCAGCATCTAGTGCCATCGTGTCTTTATCCGTCGTTTATCCGTGTCATAGCGCGTCCTATTGAACCAATCCAGTTGATAAACATGCAACCAAACTTGCAATTTGGACATTGACACCTTAGACATCTGGCCAACCCGGCAGACTGATACCCCTAGCTCCTTGGCTATGTTCGCATATGTGCGACCAGCTAGGATTCCCCTGACAATCAACGCATCCCGACTCCGTAGACAATCAATCGCCGCATGCAACCTACTGATCCACTCCGGGTCCAGAACACTTTCCTTCTCCTCGGCTATCTCTTCGAGACGCTCTTGTGGCAAAAAAATCACTGGTCTCTCACCCATCTTTTTATCCACTTCTTCCTTTTTCAATGAATCTAAATACTCTGTCCAAACTATTAAATTTTTGTTTCTATGACTACATCTCCTCAGATGAAGGTAGATTTTGAGCTTCAAACTCCAGTCCGAGCTATCCGGATTCTTTCGCAATCTTGACAAGAGGGCAACATACCCCTCCTGGATAAGATCTTCTTTATCTTTCTCCGCATCGGGATATCTCCGCAAAAAATAGCGCACGGTTTTTGACACGATCTCGTCGTTATTCACGTGTATCCTCTTCTTTTCTTTTACTTTCTTTTCTTATCCTTCTCTTTTCTTTCCTTTTTATCCTAACATTTAACCATCCATGGCAAAGGAGTCAAACCTCCGGCATCATGCCGCATCATTTCCTATTACGGGATCAGCTGCACATGAAATTGCGTCCTGGCCCACAAGACCTGAGTTTCGCTCCCAGCATCTAGTGCCATCGTGTCACAACCATAAACGAATCGGCACTGCGCTCTGGTCGCCTTCCACATTCCTGCACTCTAGTTACCGTCATAACTTAGTGCCACGCAGGTACGCCCATAAAGCCACACCCACCAAAGCACAAAACAAAGCAATAAGTGGACCGATCTTGAGCATGAGATGCAAAGGAACAACAGAGAATAGCATAATCAAGCTGATTATAGTGCCTCCACAAAGCACAATGGCGTATCCGATGCCAAATATGCTCTCTTTGTTCACAGGTTCCCTTGCTCGCTTTACCTTGTATTTGGAACATCGTTTATCCATGATGCCACCAGATAACGAACCTTATGCCAATATACCAAACTAAACCTACGATTAACCCCAACATACCAAAGGCCCCTGCATTAGACCCTCCTGAAAACCCTGTAATCATTACAATAACGCTACCAACGATGAGAAATATAGCTAACAACTGTTGAAGTTTATATCTTTTTGAAGTCTGTTCAACCGTTTGAATTTTACCGCCGTGGGCCTGCGTTGATCCGCCACCAGCAATTGGGTAAGCGCATTTTGGGCATTTTTCTGCTTTATCCGAAACTTCATTGCTGCATTCTGGACATTTAATCAGCATGATTTTCCTTTCATCTATTGTAAGGGGAATTTTCAGCCTCCTCTTTTTTAACAATCTGCTCTGCCGCCGTTTCGACAGCAAAGCAGACACTTTTGCATTAGAGAGCAGACAACTGATAATTCGCCGTAATCTCGATTTCCCCTACCTTCCAGGTTGCCTCGGCAACTATAAATCCTTCATCCAACCCTTCATCTTCACAATCCCCTTTATCCACATACTTAAAAATTTTAATTTTCACACCCTGCGGCAATTGTTTTTTAATAAACTCTTGCAACCTCTCAAATTGCTCATCAGTTACTGAAAATACTTCCCCCTCACAATCCATAAACTCATCATAATTAGTATATTTAACACCATGCGCCTCCAACTCTCTCTCGCGTATGGCGCTAATGACCTCGTTGTCATCAGCCAATCCAGCTGCATATCGAGCCTCCAAAAGGCCCGGAGCGGACGGAAGAAACGCCTTGATCTGCTCCCCCAGCCGCTGCTTTCGTGCTATAGCCGCATCGGCATCTGCCATTTCTCTGGCCTCACGAGCCGCTTTTCGCTCTTCCTTTTCCTTATCCCACACGTCTCTTCGTTCCTTCAAGATAACTTTGCAATCATCCGGCAGTAGCTCCTCAGTGTTAGGACTAATATACGGATCGTTCCCTGCACGGATCGCCTCTATTGCGATTGCAAGCACTTCCGCGTTCTTCCGCTCTTCATTTGCTTTCCAGCGCGCCTCCTGCTCGATCCGCCTACGGACCGCAGCAAGCAGCCCACTAACATCCGGCGGGTAAATCTTCAGCCCAATTACTTTGCCGGAGTTCCATCTGCTGGCCAAATCTGAACGCTCCGCCTCTGTCCAAGTGGACAAATCCACATCAATTTTGACTGTGCTGTCCACACCAATTCCAAGTTTTATGCACTCAACCTGATCAACCTCACAAATCACTGTCATCATCGTACCCATTATGTGTGTTCCCTCTTGTGTTGTGCCCTACACTGTTTTGTTCTGTCCGCGCCACACAGCGCGGCACGTTTTCCATTTGTCCAAACCTCCCACGCGCCTGAACCAACCTCCCCAAACGCGCGTGTGATATCGCAGGAATACAACCTCCCACACGCGCATGGACCAACCTCCCCAAACGCACGTGTGATATCGCAGGCATATTTCGGCCTGCTCCTCTGTAGCTATCGTAGACAGCTCGACACCTGGCTGTGGTGCGTACATCAAACTTCATTCACCATCGTCAGAAGCTACATCCACAAGCCCACACAAAACAGCTTGTTCGAGCCCGTAAACCTCCTCCCTACCACAATCCTCACATACATATTTCTCTGCATCCGGCTCACAACCTCCCTGCCGATTTCCACATACAACACAGATGCCCTCGTTTTCATCTGCCTCAACTTCATCCATAGTCACTGTATGCCTTTTGGACATGACCTTTTCTCCTTCCAGAACGCCAACCCGATTACCGCTCGCGCTGCAAATTTGCAGCGCAGCAAACTTACGCCACCACCAACGCCCGAGTCCAAACCAGCTGCGACCTCGGGCGTTCATCTGAAAAAAGCAAATAATAAAGCCACACAACAACTGCAGGGACTATGAACGCCAACGGCACCGCCGCTAGAGAAATACCTACACACGCAAGAAACAAACCCGCTTCTTCCAAAAATGCTATCATGATTCTCCTTTTAGGCGCCCGCGCCTATTAACCTTCCAACTTGTAAAGTCTTACACGGACAAAGGTTATGTTGCTACGTAGCAACACTACCGCCTCTAAATCTGTAAAATGCACAATGTCCCTCACTGCACCTTGTACAAAATTAACATTATGTTCCAATACAATACTTTTAAGGAGCTTTCCACTCAATATACCACGCATCAGCATATAGCCAATACCAATCCTGCACCTACTAGGTGCAAATTTTATAGTATACCCCAACCGTACACAAGTAATACCTGAGTATCAGTCAATTCGACAACATGAACACTGTCTGACACGAACTACATCAATTTGCACAATATGGTGTCGTAGCTATGCACCAGTGCTGTATTTCTCAAGACAGTCCTCGCAGATGCGCTTACCCTTCTCGTCAGGGCAATCCTGTACAACGTGGCTAAAACTGCTTCCACACTCATCACAAGTGTGCGCCGGGCAGAACATTACATGAGAATAGCCTGTCTTATACTCGGCTCCGCAATCACCACATATCGTATATCCGGCTTTAGGTCCCTTCTTATTCGACATCTCACACCGTCCTTTCGCCTCACCGAACCACGCCACTCGCCTATCCTGACCCATCCTGACCACGCTACGCAACTCCAGGCCACTATCCAGGCAAAACCACACGATGGAAACATTTCAGCGCCAGGAGCCGCGTAAACACCCCTACAGGCTACAGCGCTAAAGACGGAAAGCCCTCCGCTAGATCTACTGGAGGCTCAAACGTAGCACTCATTTTCTCTATGACAGGTATCAGATCCTGACGCCCATCCTGAATAGCCCGCTCAATGCACACGTCCTTGTGTACATCCATAAACAAATAATAACGTTTCCAAGAATATGCTATAGATGGACACATCCACGTCAGCCTATCAGCACGTGTTGCGTGAGTTGAATCCACTATTACAATGTCACTTATTATAAACCCAGCCTTGACACAGACTTCTGTGATATACCAAGAAGACTTACGAACGAACAAAGCTAACCTGAGATTATCAGGATACACAATTTCCACGTTTCTGCCAGCCTTCCTGTACTCCTGCTGCACCGACAAAGCCTTCGTCGTCTTGCCACTCCTCGGAAGACCAACCATCAAAATCAACTGCTTGTTACATTTCAATCCACTATAAATCGATGCGTTATGTTTCAATCCACTATAAATCGATGCCATAACCACCCCCCCCCCTAAAATGTCACCAAACCACTGAATTTCAAACATCTACAAGCCCTTCACTCGAAGACTCCCCTACTATGACATCTTTCATCCCTTTCATCCGCCTAAGCTTCAACTGGCACTTATCGCTCTTACTTCCCTCCATCGTTATCTTCCCCTTCAACAAAACTCCATTACTACAACGAGGACAAGTCGTATTCCACTGCGCATACAAATCCACCTTAGTCGGCTTGGTCACTAAAGAATCAGACTCGCCCTCAAGCAACTTCCATAACCTGATAGTCGCTAAAGAATCAGACTCCCTCTTAAACGCATGCTCAACCGCTTCAATCTCGCGCCGAACCACCCCAAGCACCCTGACAGCCTCCATAACCTGAACTTCCTCCGACGCAGCTGCGTCATACGTCCCCTTCAACTCCCGGTAAATGAACTCCGTAAGCCCATCACTAGACTTCATAAGCCCATCCGGATAAGCTTTGTCAGCAAGACCAACAACCTCATCAAACGTCATCTGCACTCTCCTTTTATGTTTCAATCCACTATAAATCGATATCCATAACCCCGATATCATCCCCCTCCACCAACTCCTCCACCTTGGAAACCTCGCGAACTTCAAGAGGTCCATCATACGTAATGATCGACCACTCCGAACGCTTTACAGCAACACTGTCCGAAACCGCCATCCTCGCCAAAAAAGCCTCCGCCTCCTCCTTCTTGCTAAAAGGCAACGCCCGCGCAGGATGATAATCATTTACAAAACCCAACGTCAGTCCATCCTCCTTCAAAAGCCATGCCTCCCGCTTCGAAGGAGGAATACACTTCACCAAGTAAACCATGTTTCTCCAAAAAAGAAGGCCCGCTCTCGCAGGCCCAATTAAACACAACAAAACATCACCCAAAATAAAGCCGGCTACAGAAGGAACAGCGGGGATCGTGCCGTTCCAACTGCAGCCAGCAAACAATTAAAACCCAGGCGCGCGCGCCTGAATCAATCAGGTTCCTTAGCTTCCTTGGCTTCCTTAACTTCCTTGGATTCCTTGACTTCAGAAGCCTTCACCGCACGATCAAACTTAACCGCCAACTTACGAAGAGCCTTGGCACATTCCCGACGACGAGTATCCGATAAAGCCGTCTCCCCACCCTCAGGCGCCTTATCATGCCGCCGACAAGTCTCAATGAACTCATCAATTTTGATTGCAAAATCATTCGTAAACCCAAGAAAGGTTCTGTAAATCGTCGATATGGAAGCACCACCACGCCGCTCCGTCTTAGTTCCAGACCTGGCAGCAACAGCCCGCTTCTCCAACGTTTCCTTCTTGATAACACTACGCAAATCGTCAGAAGAAATCTTTCCAGAGGTAACTTGCTGCTGAAGTTCCAGACGACGATCTTTGTCTTCAACCGCCATCAACTCAACAACCGACCTCCAAGGCAATTCCTTTTTGGCTGCCTCCTCCACTTCATCAAGTGTGTACGTTTTGTAAAACCGATGCCAACGTCTAACTTCAAAATGGTTATAAGGATTATCCGGACGAATGTCCCTACCGAAATTCTCTGCGGTCTTGTTCCCGTACTTCTTGGGTTCAGACATCAAACTAGCCACACGTTGACCGCGCTTCCAGTAAAACAACAAGACCATCTTGGCAACATCAGTCCCCTCTGCTTTTGAATCTTCAACCAACTTCAAATACCGTCTAAGCCCATCCTCCATCTGCTTCACAGTCAACTCCTTGAGCTCAGACTCAGCCACAACCGTGTCCTCCAACTTCGTCGCCTCACCATCAATGACCTGAATCTCCGCCTCTTCCTTCTTAGCTACCATGGCACCCTCCTATGTGGGCGGGGCTCGTAAAAGCCCCGCCCGTTAATGGGTTAAACACCTGCCAGCTCCAACTTCAACTCCTTCGTCTCCTCGCGCAGCTTCTTTTCCTTTGCGCTGCGCGTAATGATCGTTTGAAGATCCGTGTCAATCAGCTTCGCACCCAACTCCTCAAGATTGAACCCTTCATCAGCACTAAGCTCAGCACTGTGACCCACTTGAGTCACGGCGCCAATAAGCCCATAACGAGTCTGAGGATAACTCTTCAAAAACAAGTTGCGAACGCTCGCCTTCGTCTCCTCAGAAATGTCATAGCAAATCCGTAAGGCCTCCGCAGCCGCTTCAGGATCAGTAACCTCCTCCTGATGCGCACCCTCCAGCTTCTTGATGTAAGCCTGAAAGGTGCTGGTATCAAAAGTGCTCTCGACAATGTCACCTACCTTCATGAAGAAGACCTTGTTCTCTTCTCGAATCGTTTCGGGCTTTAAAAGCTGCTCCTCTCCACGCTTGCGGCCGATATGCGTCCTGTTCATCACCTTGGCCGTCACCGCATAATTAACGCAGTAGGTCCAAAGCAAAGCCTGCCTCAAGAAACAACCGCCCTCCCCAGTCTCGGAATTGCCAAAGATCATCGCCGGATGAATCTCGTCTTTTCCATCACGAGCAAAACTCTTGAACGAATGCCCGTTTGGATTCTCCGCTTTGGCCAAATCAATAACCGCAGATGTTTTAGGATGAACCGCATACCCGAAGAAACGATCATCCGAAAGACGAGCATGCCAAACCTCGGCACCCATCTTCTGCAATTTATCCACGATCGTGTAGAAGAAATCACAAGTGTCGATGATTTGAAACCCGTCAGACAAGAAAGCCCGACAATAAAGATTCTGATTTCTGTTATACAGCATCCGAATCATTCGTGGCACATCCATCTGCTTGGCAAAACCATTAAACGTATCACAGAAGAACTGCCAGTTGGCACGACGCTCCACATTGGTCGCTTTTTCCTTGGGCATAAAAAACCCATCCGTGCAGTACTTGTAAAACCCATCACTCGTCCGCAACCGCATCCACTGCGCGATCTGACTGTGAACTCGATTACTCAACGGAAGAAGAAGCGTCTCCTTACTCTTGGGGTTGGGAACCCTCAGCAACATCTGATCGTCAATAACCTCCATCTTCAACTTGCTGGAATTGACAACCCAATCCTTCCTGGACGTCTGCTCACGTTCCAACTCGACCAGAATCTCAGAAACCTTTTGCCGCCCAGGATAGGAAATCGTCTCGTTAAAAACATGTAACCCATTCATCTTTGAATCCTCAATATGTTATCCAGCGGTCTCTCGTCGAGAATACATTCGCCCAATGGACGAGCCTCGCGGAAAGCCTTGGCCGTTGATTTCATCACCGACCACCTTTCATGAATGTTAAACAACCCATGCGCAACCTCCATAAGCTCAGCAGGAACGCCGCGCTGCTCTAATTCAGACAATGCAGCTCGTTCTTCCGGAGCCAAGGACTCCACCCAGTTTCGTACAATACGAATCGACTGCTCAACCATCAGATTACGAAGATTGATCGTCAGCCGTAAAACCGGAGGAAGCGCCATCAACTTATTCATTAGTAAAAACGTCTCATTAGAGACCACAGCCCCCACCATCGCATGTCTAAGGGCTAGCATTTGATCTATCGTAGGATTAGTTCGGCTGTGACGCCGAACGAGAAAAGGATCTTTCAAGGGCTCAACCCCGATCTCTTGAGAGCATGAAGCATCAAATCCAGAGACTCGACAATAATGCCGTCGTCCTCCGAAGTGGCTACCCACTCGATACGAGCCTGACCTGGCGAGCGCGGACACAGCCAATAGTTGTGCATGACCCATAGCTTTGCCCCTATCTCCGGCATCGGGAAGATCAAAGCCAACTTCAAGCCCAATTCGTGCTCTTCCAGAATCGAAAGGTAATCCTTCCAAATCTTTGTCTTCTTCCTGTCCTTCAACAAAAGCACAGGATTCGTTTTCGTTCTCCGTGACGCCAACGTAACAGGAAAACGGAAGTTTCGATTAAACCATTCCAACCCAAACTCCGGGTCACTAAACAACAACCAGTAATTCAAATCAAAAACAGCTGCAATCTGTTTCAGAATGCGTACGTCCAACGAATGTGCAGAGCGAGCTTCCTGAAAAGGATCGCCTTCCGCTCTCATTTGCTTCAAGATATCGTTCATTTACATAATGACTTTGAAAAGGTCCTTAAAAAAGTTGAAATGAACGGAAAAACATCACACCGTTCAAGTGGAAGAAACAACACAAACGGCATAATACTCAACGCCGCTGACACCGCGTCAATGAAAGCCCCATTAGGACTGTGCTGACATTGCTCACGATAAGCAATCGTGCTTTGCGCAAGAGGAACACCATTCATGTGCTCGGCCATCGCGCGTCCAAGCGCCACTTGCGAAATGCCGCGACTCTCTCTAATGGTTCGTAGATTATGCCCAAAATGGTAACCGTGCTTGACGTTACATTGAGCAAGAACAGGCTGAGAATAACGGCTAAACTTATGCGGAATGGCTACATAAGAAGCACCGCTACTTTCCTTGAACTTAATGTCATCAGGGTAAACCCAATAACGTCGAGTTCGTCCAGACCACTGAACCAAAACCTTGTTCCAGTTACTGGATTCATTAGGTGTGCGGGCTGGGATAGCGTAACCCACATCGTCTTTAACCGCTATCCTCAACCCGCTACGAGTCTTGATATCCCGCTTAGCTACAACCTTCGCCGTACCGTCCATTAAGTTCCCTCCTTGAATATCGAAGGGAATCATAATCAACCTCACAACTTAGTCAATGTCTGGCCCATCTTCAGACCCCTCATTTATCGGAGGCGGTTCCTCAAGATCCTCAATGGGCTCCTCCAGCATAGACCCGTCCCAAGCTGGACGCCTATGAACGTGAAAAAAGTCAATCAACTCATTCATAAGCTCTTTATCCGCATGAATGGCTGCCCCTACCGTATGGGACATCTTACCGGTCATGTTCACACGCTTACAGCTATAACAATCGCCAGCAGCACCCCTCACCGCAGAGATCTTACAAATATCCCTAAGCGGCGCAAAGCCATCTGCGTTTGATCGTGTAAACCCGCGCGTATCCTGCTCTTGAAGCAAAAGCAATGTTGTAGCCGCATCCCAATTGAAGAACGAATGCTGTTTATTCTCCTTATCGTACCACCAACAAAAATCGACATTAATGACCCTGCCATCAACACCCAGGGAATTCTTGTCGCATTTTATTTTAATCGTACGTATTGTAATGGGACAGGCGATCAAATCGCCATTAACCTCCCAGGTTGCGCGCTCACCTCCGCTAGTAGGCTGCGTTCGTGACACCCAAAAGTAAACTGCAGAGTAATATCGTTGCGCCTTACCACCAGGTGTCGTCTTAACGGACTTACCTGAAGGATTGAAACCTTCCGCCGGCTTGTCTTTTATGTGGTTGATAAACAAAAAGATAACAGGCCAACCAATAAGCCGTCCAGCCAAATACTTCATGTAATCAGACCAGAACAACGCACCATCCGCAAAAGACCGACCAGCTGCTCCATCCTCAGTAATTTTCTTCACACGCTCTCTTGTGGCCGTACCCATAAGAGAATCCACCATGATTCCCGTCAACTGCGAGGTATGCTGATTCTTGAAAAGAAACTCCAACGTAGACGTCGTCATTTGATGCACTTCACTTATATCCGCACACTCGTCTATACTGAAATTTCCTGACTCCACAAAAGGGCCAATAAGCGATCTGATAAGAGAATCAGACCACTTACCACCTTCGTTCTCCAAAAGCCTGGCAATGCCACCATAACGCATCAACCAGCCCAGCATCTCAAATCCCAAAGATGACTTCTGACTTTGCGAATCACCAGCAACTCCGATGATCTTTCCAAGAGGCAAAATAGTACTTTGGGTGAGCCACATCAAAGCCAATGAGGGCCAAGGGATGCCTATGGTCTTATCCGTAATTTCATCTCCCACCATGTTGCGAGTGGAGCTATACTTCTTACGGTTGGAGTTCACCATGTCTCGCAACAAAGTTGACGAGACAGGTGCTTTCTCCACTACCTCTTTCTTCTTCACCTTCTTAACCATTATCCATCCGTTTCTGGTCTAACGCTAAACACCTTTAATCCCTGCCTGCCTGACTGCTTCCATGGCTTCATTCAACCGTCTTTGAGCTTCAACCATATTCCGCTGCGCTTGGCTTGCATCCCCTGTTGGCTGACCTGTATAAGCTACAGGACCTACGGCAGCAGCAGCCATGGACGGAGGCGTAGGCGGAACTTTGACATCAAAGTTAGGCGGAGGAGGCGCTGGAGTTGACACAACTGCTGGTGCCGATGTGGGACTATTACCCCAATTTATATTGGTCGAAGGCATAGGCGCTGCTTGCGCCATAGCCACCGAAGGCTGACCCCAGTTTACTCCAGCCGAAGGTACATCAACTACAGGCGGACGCGGAACCATCGGAACCTGAACTGACTGACCCTGCGGCGCCATAACCTGTGATGTTACAGCCTGAGCATTCCCCTGTTGACTTACCGGATACTGCGGCTGTGCCACTGGGAGAAGAGCTGGTTGAAGATATCCAGGCTGTACAAAACCCTGCATCGGTTGTTGACCTGCCTTCTGCATCGCATCAAACGAACCGTGAATACTGGGAGGCAACAGATTGTACCAAATCGTCCCCTTAAACGCGTAATCCAACACTGGGGGCGGGAAATGAGAGATCAACACTCCAATCTGCTCATCTTCAGTAAGAATCTTCAAGAGCTTATCCCAAGGTTTCCACTCTTGCTGAACCAGCTCGAGCGTAAGCGGCACCGCAACAGGGGACAACTCCAATGTGTAATGTGGACGTGTATTATTATCGCCTGTATTGGAAATAAACGTCATCAACTTACCCTTCGCACAAGAAATAAAATCTCCACAAACAAAACGAGAATTATAGTCCTCCGGAGAACCAGAATACCCCGGAACCTGTGCATTACAGGTTTCTTCAATCTGACGACGTGCAGACTTAGGCAAGCACAACACCACTGGATGCAAGGGCTCAGGTGCTGTGCGGTTGGCATTCATGAACACCTTACCGCCACTCTCAAACAAGGCTCCCTGAATAAAAGCCCAAGTCTCAATGGCTGGAATCTTCTTATTCCGCCCACTTTTGTCACCCTTAACCCAAAACTCCCACTCTGCCGGAAATGCACGATGATTTTGTTTAATCGCGCTGATGATGCTGTTGGAAAAGGACTCAATAGGACCACAATACGAATAGTCCTTTCCTTTAACCTCAACAAAAGCTGTAAACTTATCATTCACACCCATCATCTTTACGAACTTATTGGCAAAAATCCAATCAGTGAAACGACCCATCCCTTCATCGTAACGCCACGGCTGCTCGACCCCGTTAACTACAGACGGGTAAGGACGAAAAACAGTCCTGCCTTTCTCCCAGCTAAGAAACTGGCTTCGGTGCTGATTACCAGGCTGCAAAACATGAAACCCAGATACTCCATCCAACCCGGTTCCCGCAGGAACCCTATCCGAATAAGACATTTAACATCTCCTAAGCTAATGCGCATATCGCTTCGCTATTTCCTCATCGAGGCCAATAGCGAGAAGTTCTTGCTCGTTAAGTTTCTCGCCCCATCTCAACATGATTTCGATATCGATATCCAGATTGAATGGGGACGTCGGAACGTAATCCGGAGTAGGCTGCCATGCAGGAACAATCGACCCAAACCTCAAGCATTCCGGAAGTACCCGATTAACCACCGTCCTTACTGATCCTATCGAGACCTCAAGAATAATCGCATCATGAACTGCCAACAAGATGCGATAATCAGCTAACCCTGGGTTAAATTGACGCCAACACCACAGGTTGTACATGGACACATTGAGCGTATCAGCCACTGTGCTTTGGATCGGAAAATTTACCGCCTCTCGCTGCTGCGCGGCGATAAGTGAACGCTCGTCTGTATGTGCAAAATGACGAGTCCGACCGTAAGGATTAAACAGTGACCTTCGTGCCACCGACTTTTTGCACATCTCGACATAAGACAACACCTCGGGATATTGTTCGTAAAACCCATCAATGAACCCGCGAGCCTTGTCCGTATCACATCTAACAGCTCCTTTGGTTGTTTTTTCTATCTCACGCGCAATTGCTTTTGCTCCACGTTGATAAGGAATTCCAAAGCTTATTGTCTTACTTGCCAATCTAAGATTCCCATACTTATCCTTCCATGAACCGGGAGGGTTTTTACCTTCATCAAACCCTTCCCACTTAGGAGCACCCATTCGAGTAACGGCTCCACGCGCATGAAGATCAGACCTGGAATCTCTCACCAACGCACCGCAATTAGAGAGAAACCCCAATGTAAACAACTCAGCTGACTTGTAATCAGCTTCAATAAGTACCGTTCCAGGTGGACACATGAAGCAACTGCGAATGTGAGGCGTGTCCTTACCCATGATCCTGTCCAATTCGTCATTTTGCTTTTTGGGGAAATTCTGACACTGACCTGTAATGGCTACACGTCCATTGTAACGAACAATCACTGTGCCCTTAGGCATGGTTACGCAATAAGCCTGTAACTGCGTATGAATGGGCTCAATGATGCGATTCGTGGTCATGCTGTAGTTTTGATCGGATGCATCCACCTGCCAAGAAATGGAACCAGTATTGCTAATGTATTTTCTTAACTTGGCACGTCTATTCGACAACAAAGTAAGAATCTGAACCCAATCAGAGTTTTTCTTGATACTGGACGCAAACATGCTTCGACGTTTCCACGCACCGTCCCAAAACCACACTTCCTCAGCAAACAAATCAAAAGTAGGCCGATCCAACTCAAGAAGCCAATCACCAAACTGTTTATTCTTCCACCATTCAGGAATTCTTTCTCGAAAAATGTAAAAACGAAATCTGTCTGAATCATACTTGCTGTAAGAAATATTCTCTTGAATAAGAGCCCATTCCAATCGTTGAGCTTTACGCTTTTTGGAAAATCCAAAATCGTAACTGCCCCACTTCGTCACATGACCGTCCGCTTGAAGTGCACAAGCAAGAATGACCTGACTTTCCCTCATTGCAACCTGCCCACCAACGTAGCGTCCGGCCTGTAACTGTTCATGATCTTCCGGATATGCGTTAGCTGCAACAAATTTGAATTTACCATCTCGATTCCTGATCAAACAACGATGG
>Ga0315284_10008900_pt1 | contig 14340 bp, 4 predicted proteins | sample YL17G09_16_MG_FD_203696 | JGI IMG/M metagenome (GOLD analysis project Ga0315284, IMG submission 203696) | Sediment microbial communities from Yellowstone Lake, YNP, Wyoming, USA - YL17G09_16 | ecosystem: Environmental > Aquatic > Freshwater > Lake > Sediment | place: USA: Wyoming | collected... | reverse complement strand
AGAAGAGTTCCAGTCTTATGCGATCGAACCGTAGTTTGCAACTGTCCACGACTTATATTAACAGTGAATGAAGTCGGGGTCACCTGGATTACGTTGCTGACACGAATAATTTCATCATTAATTCGGAAGTAAGCTTCCGAATATGAAGTCATGGTTGAGAGAACAGTTCCAGATATACTGGTAAGCGAAAACGAAGTGTCCGTATCCGCCATATCAGCAATGAGCGAAATCGTATTGGTGAATTGGGTTGCACCATTACGATTCAAGGCTGCAGAATTGCGGTTGAAAGATCCGGCCAAGTTCCCGACGTCGGAAAAACTCGAAGCATTACGACGAAATACTCCACAAAGGGGGATTGCATATACATATCCATCGAGAGTACCGAAAGTTGCAGGGTCTCCCGTCCCTGACCTCCACAAACCGGGGTCTCCGAGTTCCCCTCTCATGTTCTGGAAGGGGACCGCCGACGGAACGGCCAGTAACCCCTGAGCAAATACTATGGTTGGGTCAAAACCATCGGGATACTGGGAAATGTTGACGTCGGCTACAACTCGGATCCTATACTGAAGTTGGATTCTTCGAGTGGTTTCATACCCGATCTTAGGGTCAACTAAGTTGTCGGGAAGATATGTAAATCCACCCTCAACATTTCCATATTTATATATGAATCCACGCTGAGGCTTTCCGGGGGCTATTGAAGAAGGAGGATCAACATCTATTCGTGCCTGCCAAACTTCAAGGAAAGCTAATTCAACGCGGTTCCCACCAGTCGAGGTCGAAGGTGGGTTCAGGAGAATCTTATTCCAAGTATCAGAGTTATTTGGTGCTAGAGGAGGCGCACCAGTCTGAGTACCGGTTACGGGAATCATCCAACCATTAACAACCGCCCAGTTGAAATTACGAACTTCCCCGGATTGATTACGACCAAAATAAAGAAGATTTGAGTAATTCCTGTTTGTAGTGAAATCGGTAGCTGGATCCGACTCGTTAAAAAGCCATCCCGATGCGACTCTGGATCTAACTTCTTCGGCCCTATTCTCCAGTTCCGAAAGAGAGATTAGGTTTAATTCTGAATCAAGAGGGGGCCGGTTGATCTGATATATGACACCAGCAAACTGACTATCTCTTGAGTCAATTGACCTGCTAACGCCCGGTCCAAGATTATTTGGCATTTCGTAAAATGACTCCCGAAATAGAAAAGTTCGTGTCCACTTTAGATAAGCGGCCTATGTACACAATACTTCAAGTAATTAAAATCAAATTATAGGAAATCAGTTCACACTGATATTCTCCAAACCCACAATAAAGTTGAGCCAAGCGGCTTATTAATGACCTTGAAGGTCTTGTAATTTACAAGAGTATCTAGCCCGGAAGTATCTACGGTGGGATCGTAGGGCCCATTGGGAGGTAGAACGGGGTTTCGAATAGACATGTTGGTATCGACATCGCCACCGATCAGACCCATTTCTGTCCACGGACCGACAGCTTCGGTCTCCGAGAATATGGTAGTGAAATCTATAACATTTGTCCGATAAGCAACCGGGTTACCCCCAGCATCTATGAAAGTAGCTGATTGAATCTGCTTTCTACCTATTTCATTATATAAAGATCTTTGAAGATTATTGCCTGGAGGGGGATCTTGAAGGTCCCAACCAATATCTCCAGTCCCAACAGCAAGAGCATAAATACCGAAGCTTGGTTCTGAAACATGCGGAATTGGAGCGGAAGGACCCTTTAGGAGAGCTGCTATCAATAAGCTGGCGTCTAGGGTGACGACATTCTTCATATGTCCGGATTCCGTCTCTCCGGTTGAAGAATTTCGAAGAGTCCAGAATATCTCGCCGCGAAGTTTAATCCCGAATTTCTCCTCGTCCTTTCTACCAAAAGATAGACGAGGTACATTACTAATTAGTTTTCTAAAGGCTTCTTTATACATTTCAGACATTACTGATTTAGCAAAGCCTGAAATGTTTAGTATTCATCATCAGATATCGGGGAAACATAACCAGGATCTCCGGATTCATGGGTAAAGAATTTCATCGATTCATAAAGAACACGGTCCGGTGGATCGAGTCTGATAAATACTGAACTCCCGTGAACCCCGAATTCTGTTCCGTGATCAGTTACATTCACAGCCAGACCAACAGCAAGATCGTATAGACTTTGCGGTATTAGCGGGTCCGCATCAATAACTGTCACCACATTCACAATGTCGTTGGAAACGTGAATAGTTTCCCTGATCCTATGGGCATTAAATTTTGACTTAATTTCATTTAGAAGTGTTGCTGTTGGAACTAGAATGGAAACCGAGTCACCAGTCGGATCTGGGGATGTAACTAAATCAAGACTATCGACAGTCACATGAGAGAGCTGTTTGAGAACATGGTAATTGAAGAGAGTCTTCAATTCTATAGCAAATTCAGCAACGGAAGTTGAGGAATTAGTTATGAGTGATGTGGATACCTGATTTAAAGTATCCTTCAATAAGTGGAACGAAACCTTAGTTCTATGAGAGTTGAAAGCTGTCTTCAAAGAATTGACCTGAGCGATCGCAGAAATAACGTCCGCAGTTAGAATGTCTGAGATCGTGTCAATTGAATCATAGGTGTCATGAATTTTAGTCGGACTCAAGTCCGAAGATTCTTTATTGAAATGACCGTTCAGGGCCATTGCAGCTTTTGAAAAATAATTGAAAGCTGCAGAATTAATTATTCGTTCCGGGTTAGAAGCATATGGAGCAGAATCATTGAAATTGTTCCATACATCATTTCTAATATGGACACCAGATTGTTGCCTATGCAGTCCAAATTTTGACTTGAAATCATCAACAAGCGTCAAGGCCTGTAGCATTGGAGTGGGAACAGTCGGAACACTAATAATATCGTTCAAACCATGGACATGGTGAGAGTTTATGATTTTTACTCTGTGGGATTCATATACTGAACGTATGGAATTGGCAAGAGATACTGTTGTAGCTAAATCAGAAGCCGTCCCAACTGCTTGACTCATATTATCTATTGACGGATGTACGCCATAAATAACGTGAGCATTGAAATTATTCTTAATATCAGTAGCCAATTGAATGGCGGTAGTTAAATCAGAACAAGCCAAAGCAGTTATGGGATGGATAGTATCAGATGATTTGTGTGAATCCGTCTTTACTCTGTGAAGTTCATATTTTGCTCTAATCTCGTTCAGTAATGAGATTACGGTAACGAGATTAGTAGCAACAGGAGCAGATAGAGAATTCGTTGAATCATCTTTACCATGAGAACCGAAATTAGATAAATGTGCCCAATAATCCTGTTTCAGTTCCTGGATTAAATCGGTGAGAGTTAAAAGGTTGGACGCTACCGCAGAAGTAATTGAATTGGAAATATCGTTTTCTTGATGTCTACCGACTGCAATAATATGAGAGTTAAACTTTGTCCGCATTTCGTTAGTTAGAGTGATGGCGGAGGTCAAGTCAAAAGAATCAGGACTTACTAAGGCCTCGGCCCCGGACACAGCTAAGTGTAGAGTCGCGCTCGCAACATGAGTGTTGTATACGGATTTCATCTGATTTATACATGTAATATTCACGGAAAGAGCATCTATAGTTGGAGAAGTAACCGAATCATAATTATCAACTAAATAATGAGAGGAACTTAAAATTATATGTTGATTAAATCTAGTCCTCGCCGAATTAGCAAAAGCTACAACGTTGGCTTCCGTCATGACTCCAATCACTGGCATCGGATTCGCGATATCTGCAGTAATATGGGAAACTGGGGATATATTAGCAATGTGTGTATTATAATTTGTGTATATATCCCCAGCAAGAGCATACGCTGTGGCTAAGTTGGTAGCGTCAGCTACAACAACGACGTTTAGAGTATCGTTCGGAGAATGGACACCGGAAAGTGTTCTATGCGAGTTAAAATCAGACTTAAGTTCATTGAGAATTTCAATTGATTGAGTTAAGTTCACAGAGTCAGGAGTTACAAGATAATTGACTCCATCAGATATTAAGTGAAGATTCGAGCTATTTATATGACCAGGTGCTCCAATGGCAGAGTCACCGATGGAAAACGCTGCTCTGATTAATTCTGCGAGAGCAACAGCCTCATATATATTTGATGCTGGAGTAGCAGAAATCGTGTTTATGTTGTCATCATTGACGTGTATCGTTGCTTGAGTTAAATGACCAGTGTACTTCAATACCATCTCGTTCAATAGAGTTATGACTGTTGGCTCATTAGTCGCATTGAAAGAGACTACAACATTCACAAAGTCGTTAACTGGATGGATTCCAGGTTGGATTCTATGAGCGTTATATTTTGCTTTCAGTTCGTTTGCCAGTGATATGACGTCCGACACCATCTGATTATAAGAACCAGGATTGGATATGGAAAGATCCGAGTCATTTTCAAAAGATGATAGGTAACCATTCTCATTAATGAAATTTATAGCCGATATTGAAGAAGAAGGGGTAATGGTCTTTACCATTCCTCCTCGACTATCAAGATCTTGTGTCATGGGAACTGGAGGAGTATTCTCAAGAAGAATAGTCTCAGCCTCAAGATTAGGATCAGCCAAGAAATCATCTATGGGTGTTCCTCCACTATAAACACTAAAACCGACATGTTCATGTGGAAGCTTTGTATTAATGTGCTCAGGGGAAACTATTACGTTCTGTTGATTTAAAACGTGATGAGAAGGAATTCTTCTATCAGTCAAAGTCAGACGTCCGAGGGAATAGTCGACATAATTCCATTTTGAACGGACGACGTCATGCGGACTGAAACTTCCGAAAGCAACGCACGGTCTCGAATTTGTAGCTCCAGCCAAGAAACTGGTTGAATATGGAGGAAGTTTTATGGAGTCATAGTTTATCGAAAGAACAGCTACCTGCCCACCATCAACGTATAGAGAGACAGAAGATATGGGATCTCTCACTAGACGATATGTGTGGGTTAGGGTCCAATCCAACTGATGGGCATAATAGGAACTAAGGAGAGATGGATCTCCACCAGAGTATATACCAATATACCTGTTTGAAGCCGCAGCGGGATCTGAGAGCTTCGAATCTTTGAATACTGAAATATAACTCCAATCAACTACGGATCTAGATGTTCTGAGATCAGCATTTGAGTTTGGATTAGAACCAGAACCGAAGTTTATTGAATGTGGTACAAGTCCAGAGTTTAGAGAAGAGTATGGGAAGGTTCCAAGCAAAATCCCATCAGCAAATATTAGAACAAGATTAGAATTCTTTGAGGTGTATACATCATAGTTGTGTGCCAACCCATCATTCCATCCGAATGGGTATTCGACCATGGAATCAAGATTCCCATTCATTGAGTTATATGAGAGAATATTTATATATGGAACATTCCCTGAACTAACAGCTATCTGAAGTTCTACGTTTTTCCCGGAAGGTCCCTCATCTACATTCAAGAGGGCACCGCAAAAACGAAGATTAGTGCCAGAGATGACAGGATTTCCAGGAGAAAAAGAAAGAACTCTAAACCTGGAGGTCATCTTCCAATCTGAAGCAACAGTTATGGAGGTTTCTGTGAATAGGGGATCGTTTATACCATAAGTCTTATAGTCAAAAGCGCTCGTATCTGAAATTCGAAGAGTTCTGTTCAATAATTGAACAGACTGGGAACCATTTGAAGTCCAAATCGGGAAATCTTGATCGGGGAAATTTTGACCAAACCAGGTAACTTTCGGTTCAGGGTTTGAATCCCTTCCGAAATAAGTTCCTGGCTGAATTCCAAGTTTTGTTACTGCGGTACCACCAAGTATTCTAATTCTTGAATTTGCTCCAGTTGAACCGGATTGTAATTTCACAAATGTGCTGGAAGAGACCGTTATGGGACTAGCAAAACTAAAGCCAAGTTCCATATTAATGAAATTTGAAATCGAGAGGGCTGTGGTTTGAGGAGAGGTAAATACTATTGATTCAACGCCCCCGTCATCCACAGTAAAAAGTAAACCGTCACCGGTTGTTATACTGAAAGGCTGGGATATAGTTCCAGTAACAGACGCTGAAGTGGGGGAGGCCTGAAGAAAAACAAGCTGGGTAGTTAAAAACCCATCATCTATAAATAAGCCGCAGGCTTTATTATCAAGCCCAAAAGTCCAATGGGATATACTTGCTTGGAATTCTATGGCACAACTGGTTGAATCGGAAAGAATCGGCTCTAGCCTTAAATACCCATGATAGTCACCAGAAACTATTCCAGCGCTTGCAGCAGATGAATCGCTTGCAGCAGATACAGAATTGGAAGTTAAAATTAAACTGGATGCTTTTTCATCACCAGCTTGGCCCATGGTAACCCATGGAGCGGAAATATCAAGTTCGGGGACTGTGTTTGGTATATATGAAACAGATTTATTATCTCCAATTTGATTTGAATCAAATGGATTAACGTTGACTCTTATGAAAGCCCATTTGCTTATGGAAGAAGATTCCGCACCAACGGACCCGAAGAAGACCTGATGCATCGGGTCTATTCGAAAGTCAACATCCGATGCCGGAGGAAGATCAGCTGAATCTATCGAAACGATGGGATTAGCCATTCCGCTTAAGTAGATGTAGCAATTACCATTAGTTTCTCTCACGAATCTATAAGTAGTATTTTCGGTCCAATCATGAGAATATGAATTCCAGCTTGTATCAAATTCCGGAAAACCTCTATTTGAAAGAATTCCGACCTGTTTGATTAGACCTATAACATTCGTAGTATCATTTAGATAATGAACACCTAGCTGTGATAAATGAGATTCATATCTACTCACTAAGGAACTGGTTAAGGATATGGCTGTTGATTCATCAATAGCATCAGGGGAAGTTTCAGTATTAAATACATCAGAAATTTGATGTACGTTCCCGGAACCTTTCAATAAGTGTTGATTATAAAGTACTTTAATATTATTGATAAGTATTATCAATGAATTCAAATCAGTAGCATCAACTAGAACTATAGCATCAGAACTATCGTAAGGGATATGAACACCGATTTGAACTAAATGGGAATTGAAACTCGACTTCAAAAGATTTACTGATGTAATAGCTGAAGAAAGATTGTTAACTCCAGTCTCTATAAAACCACATAGAGCAGCCTTTAAACCATCAGTTATCCCGAAACCGACTCCAGTGAAAACGCCATCTTTAACCAAGTCAGCCGGGTCTATATAAACTCTGAAAGCCGATGACGTGAGACTTTCGAACTGCAGATCAATATTTTTCGAGAAAAACGGGGGTTGGCTCGTCACTCCACTTTGGGTGCTTTCATCCGAAATGGTTAATTCAGAACCACCAGGAGCCAGAGTGAACGTACCATTACCCTTCAGAACCCAAGGGTCTGTTGAAGTAGTTGGAAGGGTAGTTGGATCATATCTAATGGTTTGTTCAAATACGGATTGTCTTAAGACAGGATATGACAGCTTATTTGATGGAACGTTCAAAAGAAGAGTGGTCGGGTCATTCAAACATGCAGTGTAAGCACGTTCATAGGCCTTATACTTCCACTGTTTCTTCTTGGGTTTAAACGGTGAAATGACCGTCCCGGATTGAACATCCGGATTCACTAAATAAGAACGTGCTCGGTACTGATGACCAGGAAATCCAACGTTTCCGTTATTCCCTTCCTGATTAAGAAGGAATTCGAAAGTATTTAAACTAAGTATTTTAGTGGGTGGATTAATTAAATAATCATAATCTATTTCAATGGTATCTAACGGTAGTGGTTTTATACTAAGTACAACGGCCCCAAGAAGACCAAAAACAGCGTCAACACTTGCTGGAATACCATTGACTCTAACGTCAACATCAGATGTGTCGTCAGCTATCTGGCCGATTCTCGGATCTTCGAGAGTCCAAATGAAAGGTCCGATCATAGGACCAGAACCGCTCTTGACTTTGGCTTTGATGACTAAAATACGATTTTTTAAATCTGAACTAGCATGGTAGTCCAGATCTTGTCTATGGGAATCAAATCGTGATCGGAGTTCATTGGCAAGCAAAACAGCCGAATTCAGGTCTGTACACTCTTTAGAAAAGACAGCATTCGCACTATCAACCTGGATATGGACCTGTGGAGAAAGAGAAACGTCATTTATGTGAAATATGAAGTTCGTCCTAATATCGTTAAGAAGAACCATGGCAGAATTTAAAGAAGTAGAATATGGAGAAGTAATTATATTTACGGAATCATTAGTTCCGTGAACACCACTTTGTACCCTGTGTAGTTCATACTTAGTTTTCAATTCGTTGGCAAGAGCAACGAGAGCACTCGTAGTTGTAAAAACATCTACGATGTTGAAATTTACCTTCTCAAGTCTGAGGACTTTAGAAGAAAGCACTTCACCAATCCTATATTTTCCGTCATTTCTGGAGTTGGGAGACCCAGAAATTATCAAATCATGTCCGATATTTGAACTAGAAAAACTCCCTGATGGAATACTCACATCAGTTTCGGATATGATTATTAAATTATTGCCAGTTATTAATGGCAAAGGACGTTTGACGATCGGACCTTTGTGCGTGAACAAGATCCGATCGAAAACTGAGGGGAGACCTGATATTGTAATGCTCACATTTTCCTCAGTAAATTAAATTTCCAGCTTCATCTTGAAGTGAGGAAGCAGATATGGTATATGCCCCTCCGTCCATAGAAGAAACTAAAAAATTAGCTTGTGTAGGGGAAATCCATATTCTCCCATTAGTAACTATAGAGCCACCAGCAATAGAGAAATTTGAAGCATCGAGACCGACTCTTGCCATCGGCTTGGAAAAGAAGACTTCAACGTAGTCAGACGCTAGATTCAATAAACCAGCTTCTGTGCCATCTTCTATTCTAACAAGACCTGTCCTTGCAACAGCAGATGCAAGGGATGGTCTGTAGGCTATTCCTAAAAACGTTTTTGTAACATCAATATCGGAAGAAATGAACTTCGCTATCCTAGGATCCCATTTATAATCCTGAAGAAGACCGACAATGGAATGTTCGTTACCATCAAGCATGCCACGGAATCGCATGCTTATTTGATTAAACGTTCTGGAGTTCAAAACGTTCGGGCCAGGATAGTTATGGATCCCATAATTTGTCGGCGGAATCTCAAACAAATACAGAGTATTTGCAGAATAACCGGAAGAGTTATGGAAAAGAAAAGCTGTTTGCATTTGCTGAATCAATAAACTAAGAGAATGTAAATCAGTAGATTCAGTGAAGGAGGGTTTTCCAGATAGACTATAATGGGAAGAGCTGTTTTGTATATGTTGAGTAAGTTTAGCTCTAAACGCATTTGCTTTATTTATCAAGGAAGCCAAATCAGTGGCAACACAATAGTCACCCGGAGAAACGAATGCTATTCCCTCGGGGATAATATGTCCAGCTCCAGTTGGTGATATATGAACGGAGTACGCATATACTAAGAAATTGAAGGCTCTGTAGAGCCAAGGAAGGGTACCCGTTAATTCAAAATTAACGCTTGCATCTGAACCCGAAGGAAGACGTATTTCTATACCTGAAGTCGGGAAAACCAAGTCCCTCGTGAAATTCATCACAACTTGGTCGTCAGGAATTATGAAATTCTCCAACATGACGGCAGGAGAAAGTCCGGAACGGGCAGTTATATCGCCAGTCGGGTTTAATGTAGAGGTTGAACTCCCACCATCTTCAGAAAGGACGGTCGCCCTACATCTGATTTCCGGTATAGACGTATGAGTCACTACATGGAGATCAACAAAATAAGAAATATCACTCTCTATTTCAAAAGCGCTGGATTCAGAAGCGTGATTTTCGATGGTTCCAATTTCAGACGGTAACCCGGATGCAAATTGCAACGGTTTCCATTCAGGAAGATGCTTATTGAATTTTAACTTGAAATCGTTCAAGTCAGTCATCAAAGAAATAATTTCAGTTGGAATAGAAGTAATCAAATTCAAAGAATCATCATATGAATGAAAGAAGAATTTAGATATGTGAGAATTAAAATTATTCTTAATTCCAGAATACAAAGAAATTGCTGTAGATAAATCCACAGCATTAATTATTGTAATTATGTTGTTTAAATCAAATGATTGGTGAACAGCATCCTGGATTATGTGTGAGTTTAATTTCGATTTAATTTCATTGATCAGAATCAAAGATGACGGTAAATCATAAGCATCAGGTGAACTGACCTGATTTATAGTATCTCCACTGAGATGTGGTCCTATATGTTCCACATTCCAAACGGCTTGGTTAGTCACGCTGGAATCAAGAACTGGACCACTGAAGAAAACTCTGACTGTTCCAAGAGCAAGATCCCTTGAAACATCAACAACATATGAATCAAGAAATTGGATTTGAGCAAGAGAAGAAGAGTTATATGGACCAGCAAAAGCCAAGCTCAAAGGAATTGAACTTGTGGCATAATTACCGGAAACATCGAGAACATTCACAAAATCTATAGTATAAGCATCAGCTGTTGGGATGACTCCTGGGTATATGAATCTTATCGTATCTTCAGGAATAGACTCAGAAGCCCAAGTGGTTGGGATCAGTGCTACACCGGGAGGAGCGAGGCTCGAATCGCGGATTTCTGCAGTTGCAGAATTGGAGTATGGGCCAATGCTCCTATTAAATTTAATATCTAAGTAACCACGGTTAGATAAGAAAGCACGCAATGCAATAGGAGGATCTTGGATGTTTGAGATGAAATTCTGAGCTGTTCCTGTGACTCCTTGTCCTTGCAGATCGACAACACCACTGACTTGAACCGAGTATAAAGCCTGGTAACAAAGAACATCGACGAACTCAATAGTGATTACGAAATGATCAGGGTCATCGAATGATACTAAGTTTGCGACAGGTACTGGGGTAGTTATGGGAGTTATTACTGAAAAAGTATAAGCAGCCGTATTCAGAGCCGAATTTGTTACCGCATGATCAAATATAAGCCGAAGCTTATTTGGAGTAATAACATGCGCACGGAAACCAATAGTACTAAGTTCGAATGAATCAACGATACCGAGAACGATGTTCCCGAGTTGACTTTCGTCGATGCCAATTCGGCCAGTAAAAGCCATCTCGAATCCCTCAATTTACAATACTATTTGTTCAAGCAAAATGAGTATCGTAAATTGAAGAGACTCGAACAAATCAGAGAGGTCCGCAGCGCTCTCTGATAATAGCAAGCGAAGTCGCAAGAAGCTCGTGCTGTTGAGCTGTGCCAGAAAAAGCACGGATAACGGATGTGACGTTATTGAGAGCCGTTACCAAATCCATAGGTTCTGGAATTGGCTCAACGACGGGAGCTTCATTATCTACGACCTGAGCCTGAACTGCGTTTTTACTTGGTTTCTTCATTTCATCCACCCTATTCAATACTATACTCTACTTTAAAAATCTAAGTTAGATGGCGGTGTACCGCACGACCCACCAGTCTGTTCCATCGCAACGGCACTCAAATTGTTCGCTGGCTGCGGGGGTGACGGCGATGCCCGTTGTTCCGAGCGTCGTGTTGATATTTCCTGCTGGGGATTTCAGCGTGAAGTTGTTTCCTACCGCGACCAGGATGAGCGAGATGCTTTGACCCGCGCTCACATTTGGGTTCGGGAGATTCACGGCAGCGAGAGCGCCGCCGCTGGTGTCGATTCGTTGTATTGCGCCGTTTTCGAGGTTTTGGCCCGTCGTCGTGATGGTCGCGACGATGTGCTGGACGATGCTCGCGCCGTTTACGGCGGTCGCAGCAGGGCGGCTGCCGACGTACAGGGTGCGAGACGAGCTGGCCTCGATGATGCAGTCGCTCAGGGTTGGCGCGATGAGAACGCGGCCAATCGTCCCTGTCCCGCTGTAATCTCCGGGGATGAGGTAGACGTCGCCGCCGTTTTTGTTGGTCCCGATGCCGTCTGATGCGCGGACCGTGACTTTCGACCCGTTGCTGTCGGCACTGATGCCAGCGGACAGAAGAGCCTCGCCGCCCGCGCCGGAGCCGATAGCCTGTCCTGCGTTGAAGTTCAACGCGCCGCCCGCGCCGGAGGTCGTCCCGCCGCTACCGCCCGTGATGGAGACGCCGCCGCCGACGCCGGTTGTGCCGCCCGTACCAGGCTGCAGAAGCAGCAAGCCGCCAGCGCCGGAGGTGTTGCCCGCGCCCGTGTTGATTGTGACGGCACCACCTGCGACTGTCGCGCCGACTGCGGCAGCGCCTGCGATGATGATGGTGCCGGGAAGACCAGTCGTGCCAGGTGCGCCGCCCGTGATGGAGACGCCACCGCCATTGGAGGTTGTCGCGCCGCCCGCTCCACCCGTGATGGTGACGTCTGCGCCGGCCTGCGAAGTGCCTTGGCCTGAGCCGCCGATGAGGACGAGTGCGCCGCCTGCGCCAGAAGATCCCCCGTTCCCGCCTCTTACGGTTGTTACACCTCCGTTGCCTGAGGTTGAGCCGCCGCCGCCGCCGATCAACGAGAGTGCGCCGCCTGCGCCAGTCGCGCCGCCTGCGCCGGATTGCAACATGAGGAGACCGCCGGCACCCGTCGTCTGTCCGGCACCCGTGTTGATGGTGACAGTTCCGCCTGATAGGACGGTCGAACCTACAACTGCCGCCGCGCCTGCGATCGTGACGTTGCCGGGAGTGGATGCGAGCTGGTCTCCGGGTGCGCCGCCCGTGATGACGACATTTCCGCCGCTACCGCTCGTGCCGGAGCCGACAGTGCCGCCCGTAATATTGATATGGCCCGGGGTACCGCTCGCGGTTTGGACACCACCTGTGATGTTGATGACGCCCGCATTTTGATTGGTCCCGGAAGCGTTTCCTGCAGAAAGGTTCAGGTCCCCGCCTGCTCCCGAAGTCGTCGCATGGCCGCCTCTTACGGTTGTTGCGCCACCTGCGCCCGAGGTCGCGCCGCCTGCGCCCGAGGCGACTGTTACCGCACCGCCTGCGCCCGTCGCGCCGCCTTGTCCACCAACAAGAGAAGCCGCACCGCCTGCGCCGGTCGTGTTTCCAAGGCCGCCTGTGAGCGAGACGAGCGCACCTGCGATAGTCGCAGCCGCCGCAGCGCCGCCCGCGATGGTGACGGTGCCGGGCGCGCCCGTTGTTCCAGGCGTACCGCCTGTGATGGTGACAGCGCCGCCATTCGAAGCTGTCGCGCCGCCCGTGCCGCCCGTGAGAGAAACTGCGCCGCCAGTGCCAGAGGTCGAGCCTCCGGAACCGCCAGTGAGGTCGATAAGACCACCAGCCCCCGTCGCTCCTGCAACGCCAGGTTGTATGAGGATGGAACCCGAAGAGCTTGTAGTATTTCCATTCCCCGAAGTGATTGAAGTTGTACCGCCAGTAACCGCACCAACCGCGTTACCGCCCTGAATAATTACTGCACCAGGGTTTCCAGTCCCGGTGGGAGCACCGCCAGTAATTGTTGCAAATCCACCATTTTGGTTAGTTCCCGCTGCGGCACCGCCAGTAAAGGAAGCAGAACCACCAACACCCGAAGTGGTTGCAGCACCGCCCCTTAATGTAAGAGAGCCTCCTGCACCTGAAGTAGAGCCTCCTGCACCACCACGAACTGTTGTCGTAGCGCCATCACCAGTAGCACCCGCTACTCCGGGGGTTATATTTATTGCACCGCCAGAACCAGTACCGTTTCCAGTGCCAGAATTGATGGTGGTGGAACCACCATCAATATTCGTACCAGTGGCAGATCCGCCAGCGATGGTGACTGTTCCGGGAGCACCGGTAGTGCCAGGTGCTCCGCCAGTAATGGTGACGGCACCACCAGCAGAAGTTGTAGCGCCGCCCGCGCCGCCAACTATTGCAACGACTCCACCCGTTTGAGTGGTTCCTGTACCGGCACCGCCCTGGAGATTGAGAGCACCACCAGGACCAGAGGTTAATGCAATACCGCCACGGATTGTAACAGCACCGCCTGTGCCAGTACCTGTATCACCACCAGCAATTAAAGCAGATCCACCAGTACCTGTAGAACCGCCAGCAGGGGCAAAAACGGCAAGAGAACCGCCAGTGGCTGTACCTGTGGAACTGTTTTGAGAAGTTGTACCATTTTGAGTACCGATGAATAGATTTCCACCGGTCTGATTGGTTCCAAGAGCAGTTCCAGCAACCAGGGTAAGAGCACCACCTGCACCAGAAGCGCTCGCGCTGCCGCCGCGCACCGTGGTTGCGCCACCAGCACCTGAAGTGGAGCCGCCTGCGCCTCCCGCGACAGTGACATCGCCGCCGGCAGAAGTTGTTGCTCCACCGGGGCCACCAGAGAGGGTGACCGCTCCTCCTGTTTTAGTGGTGCCTATACCCCCACCACCGCTGAGAGTGAGAGCACCTCCTAGACCTGAGCCGCTGCCGTTAGCGGTG
>Ga0315284_10008898_pt1 | contig 14341 bp, 15 predicted proteins | sample YL17G09_16_MG_FD_203696 | JGI IMG/M metagenome (GOLD analysis project Ga0315284, IMG submission 203696) | Sediment microbial communities from Yellowstone Lake, YNP, Wyoming, USA - YL17G09_16 | ecosystem: Environmental > Aquatic > Freshwater > Lake > Sediment | place: USA: Wyoming | collected... | reverse complement strand
CGCCGGAAATAAAGGAATCAAACCTACATAGTCCAGCATTCTAAAATCTCCTTTAATTGGCTCATAGCTCTTAGCTCATAGCAATTTAATTATCGGCCGTTTGCTATGATCTACCTGCATTAAGTTGTCTTCCTGTCTTTGCTATGAGCTTTCCTTTTACCATTTCATCAAATTCATTTCGTCGGCATTGACCGTCTCTTTGGTGCGGTATATGGCCATGATGATCGCCAGGCCCACCGCGGCTTCAGCGGCTGCCACGGACATGACGAAAAAGACAAAGATCTGACCGTCCATGGAATTTAAGAAGCGGGAAAAGGCCACAAAAGCTAAATTCGCGGCGTTCAGCATAAGCTCAATGGACATGAAAATCACGAGGGTGTTCCGCCGCAGTAAGAAACCCACCACACCTATGCTGAAGAGAATCGCACTCAAAATCAGGTAACTGGATAAAGAAACCATTTTAAACTCCTTTAAAAACAGAATCCAGAAGACAGAATTCAGAATCCAGAATAAATGCAATTAATATTTTTTCTTCTGCCTTCTGATTTCTGCCTTTTGCCTCCTGTATTCCAAATTCTGTCTCTATCAAATCTGTTTCTTGGCCAGGACGATGGCGCCGATAATCGCCACCAGGAGGAGGACCGAAGTAATCTCAAAGGGCAGCAGGAAATCGGTAAACAGCAGCCGGGCCACCACCTCGGTATTGCCTATGGCGGCGACTTTTTCCGGTGGAAAATTTCCTTTACCCCCCTCTAAAAGGACGGAATTGAATATCATGCCAATCTGGGCCAGCAGGATCACCCCCAGAAAAACCCCCACCACCTTTTGCAGCCGGTGGCGGGTGATAATTTTTTTCTCCTTTTCCAGGTTGAGGAGCATGATCACAAAGAGGAAAAGGACCATAATGGCGCCCGCATAGACCAAAACCTGGATGATGGCGATAAATTGGGCGCTCAGCAGGAGGTAGATACCGGCCAGGCAGAACAGGGTGATGATCAAGTAGATGGCGCTGGCCACGGGATTGCGTTGGACGATGACCAGAAGGGCAGTGATCGTGGTCACCACGGCCAGCAAGATGAAAAAAACCATTTCAAACATGGGCATAGGCCTCCCTATTTCTGATAAGCATGGAAAAGTTTGTCCCGGTCGTATAACAGGTCCTTCCGGGTGTAATTGGCGGTCTCGTAATTCTCCCGGAGAATGATCGCCCCGTAAGGGCAGGCTTCCTGGCAAAAACCGCAAAAGATACAGCGCAAAAGGTCGATCTCATAGACTTTTGGAAAACGCTGATGAGTGGGACCCTCCGCCGGCTCTACCCGGATGCAATTGGCCGGGCAGACGGCCGCGCAGAGCTCACAGGCCACACAATTGATTTTCCCTTCTCCATCCCGCGTCAGCTCATGCAGGCCGCGGAAACGGGGGTACATGACCATCTTCTCCTCTGGATATTGGATCGTTACCGGGCGGGTGAAGAAGGTACGAAATGTTAACCCCAATCCTTTCAGTAGAGGTTTAATCATATTTCTCCTCGATCTTGCATCAATACTCGACTCCGCAATTTCTTTGATTTCATAAACCTAAAATCCTTAATCGGCCATCTTTTTTGTCTGCATCTCTCAGGACATTACGGACATTACGACCGCCGTGATCATGATATTCAATAAAGATAAGGGGAAAAGGACCTTCCAACCGAAGGTCATCAATTGATCGTAACGGAACCGGGGAAAGGTTGCCCGGATCCAGATAAAGAAAAAGATAAAGATGAAGACCTTAATCAGAAACCAGACTACCGGCGGCAGCAAAGGACCGTGCCAGCCCCCGAAGAAAAGGGTGACCGCCAGCGAACTGACCACCAGGATGTGGGCATATTCCGCCAGGTAGTACAAGCCGAACTTCATCGAACTGTATTCGGTCTGGTACCCGGCCACCAGTTCATTCTCACATTCCGTCAGGTCAAAGGGAGTTCGGCTACATTCTGCCACAGCGGAGATCAAGTAAATGATGAACCCGAGAGGCTGATAGATAATAAACCAAACCGGAGATTGGGCTTCCACGATCTTCATGGTGGATAAAGACCCCGTGATCATCAGGACCCCGATGATGGAAAGCCCCAGGGAAAGTTCATAGCTGATCATCTGAGCCGAAGAGCGGATGGCCCCCAACAAAGAGTATTTGTTGTTGGATGCCCAACCTCCCATGACCACCCCATAAACTCCCAGGGAAGAGATGGCGAAGAGGTAAAGCAGCCCTACGTTCACGTCCGCCACCACCATGTCCACCTTATACCCGAGGATGGTGATGTTGTCCCCGAAGGGAATAACGGCATAACTCATCAGCGCCGTAATCACAATGACGGTGGGGGCAAAGATGTAAATCAGCCGGTTGGCGTGGGGGATGATGATATCTTCCTTGAAAAAAAGTTTAATCCCATCGGCAATGGGCTGAAGTAATCCATAGGGCCCCGCCCGATTCGGCCCATAACGGACCTGCATATGGCCGAGAACCTTTCTCTCCATCAGGGTCATATAAGCGACGATGAGGAGCATAGCAGTAAAAACCACAAGCACTTTGACAAGGGCGATAAGAACGAAAGCCAGCATACCTTTCCCTCTTTCCGATGGGGTTTGAGGCTAAGCCTTTTCTAATTGCACCCGGGTGATCGTTAAGTCACGCCCGGTCAGATGATTCCCCCCTCCTTGGCCAAAATGATAGGGGATGAAAAGAACGCCCGGAGCCGCTCCTGAGGAAATGGAAGCCTTAACGGTCACTTCCCCGTGTTGGGACCTGAGAATCACCTTTTGATGATTCTCCAGGCCGAGTCTGCGGGCGTCCGCAGGGTGCACTTGCACAAAACTTTCCGCCTGCAAACGGGCCAGTCCCGGACTCATCAGAGATAAAGATCCGGAATGAAACAGAGTGGGCCCCGTGATGAGGAACCAAGGAGATTCTGCGGCCGGGAGATCTTCCTCGTATACTGCCGGGAGGAATTTTCCTTTCCCTATGGGGAAATCTTTTTCATAAAGTATTGGCGTTCCCGGATGATCCGGCGCTACGCAGGGCCACTGCAACCCTACCGGGTTTTCCAGCCTGGGGTAATCCATTCCCGCGTAAAGGGGTACGAGTTTCCTGATTTCGTCCATTACAGCCTTGGCGGAAGCTCCGGTAAGGGTGTATCCCGAGGCTTTAGCCAGTTGTTGGAAAATCCACAGGTCCGGCCGAGCCAGGCCCGGGGGATCCAGCGTGCGCCGAACCCGCTGGACTCTGCGCTCGGTATTGGTAAAGGTCCCTTCCTTCTCCACAAAAGAAGCCGCCGGAAGGACAACCTGCGCCAAAGATGCGGTCTCCGAGAGGAAACAATCCTGCACTACCAGGAAGTTTACCGCCGCCAGAGCTTTCTGGGTCCGGGAAGAATCAGGGTAGGTGACCACGGGATTCTCCCCGACGATGTACAATCCCTGAATTTTCCCTTCCTCGGCGGCCTGGAGGATCGCCAGGGCTCCCATTCCCGGTTGTTCCGGGATGGATATTTTCCAAGAATTTTCGAAGCGACTCCGTTCGGAAGAATTCTGCAAATGGGCGTAGCCGGGAAGCCAGTCGGGGGTCACCCCCATATCCAGGGCGCCCTGAGAATTGTTTTTCTCCCCGAGGATGAAAATCCCGGAACTCTCTTTCCCGAGCTGCCCGGTCAAAAGCGCTAAGTTGGAGGCGGCCAAGGCCAAGGCCCGGTCCTGCTTTCCCGAAAAAGTGCCGGTGGAAATTAAAATGACGCCTGCCGGTGCCTGGGCAAATAAGCGAGCCGCTGCCGTGAAAGAGGCCGCGGGAACTCCGGTTAGGGCTTCGACCTTCTCGGGAGAATAGTTCTCCAAGGACTGCTGCCAGGAGGCGAATCCTTCGGTCCGCGATTGGATAAATTCCTCTTTAGCCAGGCCTTGCTGGAGGATGGCTTGCATCATACCGTTGACCAGGGCGACTTCGGTTCCGGGTTGGACCTGAAGGTTGAAGGTTGAAAATTTGTTCAAATATATATTGCGGCTGTTCACCACGATCAGCTTGGCCCTTCTCCGCTTCACGGCCAGAATGATCTCGGATTTGATTACCGGATGGGTCGCGGATAAATCCGAGCGCAAGGCGATGATAACGTCGGCTTTACGGATCTCGTTGATGGAGTTGGTCGTGGCGGCATATCCCAGAGAATCCTGCAAAGCCAGGTGGGCCGCATAACTATATCCGCCGGCGTGGTCTAAATGGTTGGTTCCCAGTACCCCCCGCACGAATTTCTGGAAAGAAAAAAGCTCTTCATTGGTCAACCGCGGGGAACACAAACCGGCGAGAGCCGTTCCGCCCTTCTCCGCTTTGATTGCTTTCCAGCGCTGGGTTACCAGGCCGATGGCTTCCTCCCAGGAAGCCTTGACCAAAGAACCATTTTTCTTGATCAAGGGGGTGGTCAGCCGCTCCCGGCTGTGAATATACTCCCATCCAAAACGCCCCTTCACGCAGAGGTTGCCTTGATTGATCCCCGTGTCCTCATTGGCCCGCACGCGTAGAATCCGGCCGTTTTTCGCCCCTACCGTAAACGTGCAGCCCACTCCGCAGTAGCCGCAGATGGTGTTCGTTTCCTGCAGGTCCCAGACTCTGGCCTTATGAAGGAATATACGGTCGTTCAAGGCCCCCACCGGGCATACCGATAAGCATTGACCGCAAAATTCACAGTTCATGGGCCGGTCAAAATCCGTACCGATTTTTGTATTCCAACCCCGGTTCATAAAGGAGAGTTCATTGGCGCCTACGACTTCGTCGCAAATCCTGACGCACATGCCGCAGAGGATGCAACGGTTCACGTTGCGCTCGATAAATGGGGAGACGTGATCCGGGGGAAGGTTCGCCTTCTCTCCTTTAAAAGGATTCTCGACTACGCTGTATTCGTAGACCAGATTCTGCAACTGGCACTGACCTCCGGCATCGCACACCGGACAATCGAGTGGATGGGAGATGAGAATTAATTGCAGCTGAATCTTACGGGCCTTGATTACCTCGGGGGTGTTGGTCAGGATCTCCATGCCATTACGAACGGGGTTGAAGCAGGCGGGGGTCAACCCCTTGCGCCCTTTCTGTTGCACCACGCAAATGCGGCAGGCCCCGAAAGGCATAAGGCGCTTGTTGTTGCAGAGAGTGGGAATCTTAATCCCGGCTTTCTCGGCGGCCTCCACAATCATGGTGCCGGGTGGAACTGTGACTTGAACCCCATCGATTGTCAACGTAACCATCGTTTCCTCATTCCTTTATTTTTCACCACAGAGAACCCAGAGATAAAATTAAAAACAAATTTCGAAATTCAAAATACAGAAAGGATTAAATTTGATGATCTCGTAAAAAGTCAGAAAAGCCGTCACTCCTGCGAAAGCAGTCCGCCTCAGGCGGACAGAACTGCTTCAATTAACTGGATTCCCGCTTTCGCGGGAATGACGAAAATGGGGCAAAAAGGACTTTTTACGAAGCCATCAAATTTTAAAATTTGATTTTGCTGTTTTATTTTTAATTCCTCTGTGTGCTCTGTGGTAAAGGTATTACTCAATTGCCCAGAATTTACAGGCCCGAATACAGGACTTACACTTGGTACAAAGTTCCTGGTTGATCTTCGCCGGCTGCTTTTTTTCCCAGGTTACGGCGTCACTCGGGCAAGCCTTGAGACAGAGGCCGCACATCTTGCACTTTTCCGGATTTACCTCGAAGCGTATCAAGGGCGTACAGACTAAGGAGGAACAATGTTTGTCCTTGATGTGTTGATCATACTCATGCCGGAAGTGGCGGATGCTCGAGAGCACCGGGTTGGGGGCAGATTGCCCGAGTCCGCAATGGGACATCCTTACAATGTGCCGGCCTAAGTCTTCTAAGAACTCCACGTCCCCTTCCTGGCCTTTGCCTCCCACAATACCCTCAAGCTTGTGGAGCATGACCGTCAACCCGATCCGGCAGGGGACGCATTTCCCGCAGGATTCCTCCACGCAGAAGTTGGTAAAGAATCGGGCGGAGTCCACCATACAAGTGGATTCGTCGCAGATGACGATCCCCCCCGAGCCCATAATTGCCCCTGTGGCCTCCAGAGATTCGTAATCTACCGGCGTATCCAGAAGGTGTTCGGGGACGAACCCACCCGACGGCCCTCCCAGTTGGGCGGCTTTGAATTTCTTCCGGTTCTTGATCCCTTCCCCGATGTCAAAAACGATCGAACGAAGGGTGATGCCCATGGGGACCTCAACCAAGCCGATATTATTTACGGACCCAGCTAAAGAAAAAACCTTGGTTCCCTTGCTCTTCTCCGTTCCCAGGCTATTGAACCACTTGGCCCCGTTAAGGATAATCCGGGGTACGTTGGCGAAGGTCTCCACATTGTTTAATACCGTAGGCTGACCCCAGAGGCCGGCTTCGGCAGAGCGGGGGGGTTTGGCTCTGGGCATTCCTCTCTTCCCTTCCAGGGAAAACATGAGAGCCGTGGATTCTCCGCAAACGAAGGCCCCCGCCCCCGGATAAACATAGGCATCAAATTCGAAACCCGTTCCAAAAATATCTTTCCCCAAGAGGCCATAGCTTCTGGCCTGCTCAATGGCCTGGTTCAAACGTTTGATGGCCAGAGGATACTCGGCGCGGACGTAAAGATATCCTTCGTTAGCAGCGATCGATTTGGCGCAGATGGTCATCCCTTCCAGCACTGCATGGGGATCGGCTTCCAGGACAGAACGGTCCATGAATGCCCCGGGGTCGCCTTCGTCACCGTTGCAGATCACGTATTTGGGGAAGCGTTTGTACTTTCCGGCTTCTTCCCATTTATCTCCCGTAGGGAAACCCGCTCCTCCCCGGCCGCGCAAGCCCGATTCTTTCATCTCGGCGATGATCTGCTCCGGGGTCATCTGGGTGACGGCCTTGTGCAGGGCCACGTACCCATCTTTGGCGATGTATTCGTCAATGTTCTCCGGGTCGATCAGTCCGCGGTTGCGCAGTACACGCAGGACTTGCAGGCCGAAGAACGGAATATCTTTCAGAAGGGGGATAACCTCTTTCTTGACCGGTTCTTTATAAAAAAGCTTGGGAACCGGGCGGCCTTTGAGGATATGCTCTTCCACGATCAGGGGCATGTCTTCCGGTTTCAGCTGGCCGTAGAAGATGCCCTCGGGATAAACCACCATGATCGGCCCTTCGGCGCAGAAACCATTGCAGCCCGTGATCACGACCTTTACTTCTTCATCAAGTCCCCGGTCCTTAAGTTCCTTTTCCAAACGCTCCCGCACCCTGAAGGTTCCGCAAGAGACACAGGCGGTACCGGCGCACATAAGGAGGTGGGACCGAAAAACTTTCATTGCCATGGATAGCCTCCTAAACTTCTAAAACGTCGTCTCACTCCCCACAGCCAGGGCGTATTTTTCCAGGACTTTGCCGCCAAGGACATGCTCGGAGAAGATCTCCCGCATTTTTTCCGGGGTGAGATCAATATATTTTACGGGAGCATCTCCCAGGAGTTCCACCGTAATCATGGGTTCGCGGCTGCAGAGCCCCGCGCACCCAGAGGTGGTCACGATGACGTCTTTGATGTCCCCCTTTTCGATCTCATTCATGACGGCGGTCATGAGCCCCCGGGCTCCGGAAGCGATGCCACAGGTGCCCATGTGGATATTGACTTTGGCCCGGTACCCTCCTTCACGGAGGTTGACACTCGCCTGGACGGATTCTTTGATTTTTTTCAGGTCTTCGATGGATAATTTGGCCATAGTTATATCCCTCCCGGAGAGAAAAATTTTTAGGTATAGTTCTTTAAAATCTCCAGGGCTTTGGCTGGCTCGGGGATTCCGTGGACGTCTTCATTCACGCACAGCACCGGCGCCAGGCCACATGTTCCCGGGCAGTTGATCACTTCCAGAGTGTAGAGAAGATCCGGCGTGGTCTGGTTCACATCCACGTTAAATTCTTGGCGTAACAAATCCAGAATCGCTTGCCCGCCGCGCACATAGCAGGCTGTGCCCATGCAGACCCTGACGATATGCCTTCCGCGGGGGGTCATGGTGAAAAGGGAGTAAAAGGTAACCACTCCGTAGACTTGGCTGGGGTGCAGCTTCATTCCCTGAGCGATGTAGTGTTGAACTTCCAGCGGAAGAAAACCTACCACTTCCTGGGTCTCCTTGAGAACGGGGATCAGAGTTCCTTCTTTATATTTGTACCTTGCAATGATTGCGTCGATCTTTTGCCATTGCTCCGGGGGGATCTCGCTGGTGGGGGTTCCGGCCCGGCCTTTTTCCTCATTCATAGTCTATGCCTCTCCTTGATCATGCTCCTGCTCCCTCAGCTGCCTAACTCTTCCAGGCCCTCCAGGATATGGCTGCGCAAGGCGGAAATGACCCGAGGTTCATTCAGGGGTATATCGCCCAAGGCGGCCTTGATCTCCGGCGTATCCAAGGAAAAAAAGGCCCCATCCTTGCGATGCTCGTAAAAGAGGTCAACTTCAGGGTGACCCACGATCAACGTGACTAAGGTCTCGCCCATATTGCCCAGGGGCTTGCGGTCAATGTGGCTATGTTGAAACGTGGCCCGCACTTTGGTGCCCTGTCCGGGACTGGACTGCAAACCCAGTTCGCCGTTACTCATCCGGCACGATTCGCTAAGCAACGGGAGCCCGAGGCCCACGCGCCTGACAATCTTGGTGGTAAAAAAGGGGTCAAGAACCCGCTGCATCATTTCTTCATCCATCCCACAGCCATCATCCACGATCTCTATGGTCATCCGGTCTTCTTTTAAATTCTCATCAATGCGAATTTCCACCCGCCGGGCTCCTGCGGCGAGGGAGTTTTCCACGATATCCAGAATGTGTAGCGAAAGATCCTGCACAGAGCCAACCCGGTCATCTTCGTCCGGAAATCCCCATCTGGTAAAGTTGCCCGACCACTTCAAAGGCCGGAAGGTCAGAGAGAAGAATGGGAATATTTTCTGCTTCCGCCTTGGTTAGGGTTAATTTTTCCGGTTCTCTCCCCCCGATGAGGATAATGCCGGCGATTTCTTTCAGGCTGGCCACGGCCACAATGTTTTGGTGGGTTTGCAGCGTAACCCACAGGTCGCCGGCTTTGGCGTTGGCCATTACGTCGCTTAAAAGGTCGCTCACATAACCCCCCGTAATTTCTTCCGAGAGCTTAGATATGGCCGAAAGGGGTTTCAGCCCCAATTTATCCACGATCTGCTGCAACGTCATGGAAGCACAACCTTTCGATCACCGGTCAATTTCTCCCAAGACAACATCAATGGAACCGATGATGGCCACTACATCGGCTATCAACCGCCCTTCAACCATTGTGGACAGAGCGCTCAAGTTGATAAAAGACGGCGGCCGCACCCGGAACCGCCACGGTTTGTTGCTGCCGTCGCTTACCAAATAAAATCCCAGCTCCCCTTTAGGGGACTCAACGCTGGCGTAAACCTCTCCTTTGGGCACAGGAAACCCTTCACTGGCAATGTGAAAATGGTGGATCAAGGCCTCGATGCTTTCCAGGACTTTCGCCTTGGCAGGATAAACCACCTTAGGATCGTCTACCTGCACTTCCCCGCCCGGCATTTTGTCCAGAACCTGGCGAATGATTTCGTTGGACTGACGCATTTCCATGAGTCTTACCAGGTACCGGTCATACACATCACCATTTTCCCCTGTGGGAACGATGAAATCATAGGATTCGTATCCGCAATAAGGCATGGCTTTGCGCAGGTCCCAGTTGACATTCGAGGCCCGAAGAATCGGGCCGCTCAACCCCCAATTAATGGCCTCCTGCGCCGAGATGGCTCCGACCCCCTGGGTGCGGCGCATCCATATTTTATTCTTGGTCAGGAGAGTTTCGTATTCGTCCACCCGGGCGGGAAAAGTTCGGGTGAACGCGCGGCATTTGGCTTCGAATTCTTCGGGTAAGTCCTGAGCCAAACCCCCGACCCGAAAGTATGAGGGCGTCAGCCGGGAGCCGCAGACCATCTCGAACATGAAGAGAATCTCGTCCCTATCCCGAAAGGCGTAGAAGAAGGGGGTCATGGCCCCGATGTCGTGAGCATGGGTCCCTAACCAAAGAAGATGGCTGGCGATCCGCTGGAGTTCGCAGAGCAAAACCCGGATAGCCTGGGCTCGCGGAGGTGCTTCGATGGCAATGAGTTTTTCCACCGCCAGAACGTAGGCCAGGTTGTTGGACATCCCGGCTACGTAATCCATCCGGTCCGTTAAGGTGATGCATTGATGGTAGGTTTTGTTTTCGGCCAGTTTTTCCAGACCTCGATGGAGGAAGCCGATGTCGGGAGTGGCCTTGACCACGATTTCGCCGTCGAGCTCCAAGATAACCCGCAAGACTCCATGGGTGCTGGGATGCTGGGGCCCCATGTTAATAGTCATTGTATCCGTTTTCGCCATCTCCGTCATTCTCCGTCGCCAGGGGTTTTAGCCTCTGAGGGGATAGTCTTTCCGTAAAGGGTGTCCTTCCCAATCGGGGGTGAGCAGGATTCGCCTAAGGTCAGGGTGTTCAAGAAAAATGATCCCAAACATATCAAACGCCTCGCGCTCCAGCCAGTTCGCCGCTTTCCAAACTGAAACTACCGAAGCTATCCGTGGAACCATGCCGGGGAGCGAAACTTTCAGGCGCAGCCGGCGCCTGGTTTTCATGGCGCATAAATAATAAACGACCTGGAAACGAGGCTCATGGGGGTAATCGTCCACGCCGCACAGGTCGGTCAGGTAATCAAAGAAAAGATCGGGGTCATCGCGTAAAAAACGGCAAATGGGTAGAATGTCCTCGGCCCGAAGGACCAGGGTGTTTTCTCCCCGGAAAGTCGAAGCTTCGAGAACGGATTCTGGAAAATTATTTTTCACTTTGTTCACTATGACTTCCAGGTCCATAATTTATTACCTTTCCGTGAGCTTCTCTTGGCTGATCTTCTCGTGCAGTTTGATGATTCCGTAGATCAGGGCCTCGGGACGGGGAGGGCACCCAGGAATATAGACATCCACCGGGAGATACTGGTCAATCCCCTGGACCGTGGCGTAGGTGTCGAAGATCCCGCCACTGGAAGCGCAAGCCCCCATGGCAATTACCCATTTGGGCTCGGGCATCTGCTCATATATCCGCACTACCGCCGGTAGCATCTTTTTCGTTACAGTTCCGGCGACGATCAGCAGGTCGGCCTGTCGGGGGGAGGGGCGAAAAACTTCCATGCCAAACCGGGCCAGGTCATAACGGGCGGAGACAGCTACAAGCATCTCCAGAGCGCAGCAGGCCAGTCCAAACCCCGCTGGCCAGAGAGAGGAACGCCGGGCCCAGTTGACCAGTTTTTCCAGAGAGGCGGTTAAGACATTATTTCCCAAATGCGCTTCTATTCCCATTCCAAGGCTCCTTTTTTCCAGACATAAATGAAGCCCACGAGGAGGATGGCGATAAAGACGGCCATCTCCACCAGACCAAAGACCTTGAGTTCCTTGAAAATTACAGCCCAGGGGTAGAGAAAAACGGCTTCAATGTCGAAGATGATAAATAGCATGGCGATAATATAGAACTTCACGGAAAAGGGGCTGCGGGCTTGGCCGACAGGGTCCATTCCGCATTCATAGGGGATCATTTTCTGGGGAGTTATTTTTCGTTTTCCGATAATGGCTGAAAGGAAGATGGTAATGATAGCAAATCCTACCGCGATCACGAAAAATATGAATATGGGAATATAGTCCGTTACCATATATTATAATCCTCCATAAAATTCAGGCTCGAATGGACACAAAAGAAGAGACCCAGATTTCAAGGAACATCCAGGCTTCCTCTGACCAACTTTGGCAAATGGGCGAATTATAAATTTATTGTATAGGAAATTCCTTTTGGGACACAGATGACCACGGATTATCGGGATGAATAGAAAAGAAAATATTTATCAGTGTTTATCTGCGAAAATCTGCGTCCCAATTAATTTAATGAAAAAGGCAACCACAAAAAACGAATGAATCATCATTCAGATTATCGAATTAACAGAAATTCAAAATCTTGTCAAGTTTTTTTTGGTTTTTTTTGGTTGCTCTCTCAAACAAAAATAGCTAAGGTGATTTTTCTTGCTGCCCAGTATACATTGACGGGCTTCTTCCATCTATGTTATAAGTCATAATAATTATCCATGGGCTCCCAAAAATTTTCAGCGGAAGATAAGAAATTGATTCGTAAAATCCAGGGAGATCTGCCTTTATCTCTCACCCCCTTTGAATCCGTAGCCCAGCAGCTCGGATGGGAGGAAATCGAGCTTCTGAAGCGGGTCCGCCGTTTTATTCGCCGGGGACGGATCCGGCGTTTTGGAGCCATTTTACGGCATCAAAGGGCAGGTTACCAGGGAAATGCCATGGTGGTCTGGAAGGTACCGGAGGATCAGATCCCCAGGGTTACCCGGGCGATGATCGCTTTTCCAGCAGTAAGCCATTGTTACCTTCGTCCCTCTTTACCCCAATGGCCCTTTAATTTATACACCATGGTCCACGGGCCAAGGGCGCGGGATTGCCGCTTGATCGCTCAGCAGCTTTCCAGGGAAACCGGGCTGAAGGACTATCAACTTCTCTTTTCCAAGCGGGAACATAAAAAATCGAGCATGCGCTATTTTAAATAATTTTTGGTCTGTCTGGTCTGTTTGGTCGTTTGGTCTTTCCAGATGACCCGAAAGACGAAATAGACCAACTATTTAGGGGGCCATATGGTAACGAAAAAATCCAAAAAGCTTTTCATCGAGGCCCAGAAGGTAATCCCTGGCGGGGTCAACAGTCCGGTGCGGGCGTTTCGAGCCGTAGGGCTTGATCCGCTCTTTGTTTCCCAAGCCAGAGGGTCGAAGATTTTCGATGCCGACGGAAAGGTCTACATCGATTATGTTTCTTCATGGGGACCCATGATTTTGGGGCATGCCCACCCGAAAGTGCACCAAGCCATGTCCCGGGCTCTTGCCCATGGCTGGAGCTACGGTGCGGCTACGGAGTTGGAAGTTCGCCTGGCTCAAAAAATTTCTCAAGCCATCCCTTCCATGGAATTGTTGCGCATGGTCAGTTCAGGGACAGAAGCAGCGATGAGCGCTCTGCGCGTGGCCCGGGGTTTTACAGGGCGAGATAAGATCATCAAGTTCGAAGGTTGTTACCATGGCCATGCCGACAGCTTTCTGGTCAAAGCCGGTTCCGGGGCCATTACTTTTGGAATTCCAGACAGCGCTGGAATTCCCCCGTCTGTAGCTGCCCACACTCTCGTTGCCCCCTACAATGACCTGAGTGCGGTTCAGGCTATCTTCGACCAGAACCCCTCGCAAATTGCCGGGGTCATCGTCGAGCCGGTGGCCGGGAATATGGGGATCGTCCTGCCTCGGGAAGGGTTTTTGAAAGGGTTAGAGGAAATTTGCCGAGAAAATGGGTCGCTGTTGATTTTTGATGAAGTCATCACAGGTTTCCGCCTGACCTATGGTGGAGTCCAGAAAATTTTTGGCATCAACCCCGACCTCACCTGTCTGGGCAAAGTCATTGGGGGAGGAATGCCTGTGGGGGCCTATGGAGGGCGGAAGGAGCTCATGGAAAAAGTTGCACCCTTGGGGCCCATATATCAAGCCGGAACCCTTTCCGGAAATCCGCTGGCTATGACCTGCGGTTTGGCCACCCTGGAGATCCTTGAGGATAAGGCGGTATATAAAAAAATAGATAGCCTTACCCAAGATCTTTGCCATGGGTTGGAGGCGCTTTTTTCCCGCAAGGGGGTCCCAGCACGGATCAACCGTTCCGGTTCCATGTTCACTCTTTTCTTCACCGGGGTGGAAGTCTGGGATTATAGCTCAGCCAAAAAAGCGGATGTCAGCCAATACGCTAAATATTTTCAGAAGATGTTGCAGGCCGGGGTCTGGTTACCTCCATCCCAGTTTGAGGCCTGCTTTGTCTCTCTTGCCCATACCCAAAAAGATATGGAGCGCACTTTAGAGGCTGCCGAGGCCGCCCTGGAAAAGTGGGATCTTCAAAAAACCCCTTGACAATATTTTGCCGGGTGTGCTAACTAAACTATTCTTGAATGAATATTCATTCATTATGAAATAGGGGGTGATGGCAAGGCTTTTAACTCTGGGCAATCTCAGCCGGTTAAAATAAAAAAGAAGTAAGGGATGCCAGCTCGCATGGCAATGGGGGAAGATAAGAAAAAGCTCTATAAGAAGGTCGTGCGTTACAGTGCTATCGGCCTGGAAATGGGCTTCTCCGTGGCCATCGGAGTGGCTATTGGTTATTTCTTGGATCGGTTTTTGCGCACGGGTCCATGGCTCACTTTAATATTTTTAATTTTCGGTGTGATTG
>Ga0315284_10008896_pt1 | contig 14343 bp, 7 predicted proteins | sample YL17G09_16_MG_FD_203696 | JGI IMG/M metagenome (GOLD analysis project Ga0315284, IMG submission 203696) | Sediment microbial communities from Yellowstone Lake, YNP, Wyoming, USA - YL17G09_16 | ecosystem: Environmental > Aquatic > Freshwater > Lake > Sediment | place: USA: Wyoming | collected... | reverse complement strand
GGCCTCCGCTCGGGCTGCCGCCGCCTCGCCTTCCGCCGCTCCGTCCCCTCCTCGTTCGTCTCTCCCTCCTCCTCTGCCGCCGCGGTCGCCGCCGCCGCCGCCGCCGCCGCTGTCAGACGGGCAGCTTTTCGTCGCGCTCACCCCCTCCATCGCCGCGGAAGCCAGCTCCGCGGCGGGCTGCAGCCAGGCCACGTGCATCGCGAACGACGCCGAGGGGGCCAGCAGCGGCGCGACGCGCAGCAGCAGGGACCTGGGGTCGAGCGCCGGCGCCGCGCAGACAAAGGCGTCAAAGCCGCGCGCCGCGGCGGCCCTGGCCGAGCGCTGCCGCCGGGCGCCGGCGGCCTTCTTCGCGGCTGCGCGCTCGGCCCCCGCGGGGTCCTTGACGACGGCTGCGGCAGGCGCTGCTGCTTTCTCTTCCTTCGTCCCTCCTCCCTCGCTGTCTCGCTCCGTCTCCTCTCCCGCCTCGCCCTCGGTTCCTCCGCCGGCGCCTTGCGCCCCCTTCTCGCCCTCTCGCGCCTCGGCCGCGGCCTCCAGCAGCGAGGCCAGCGGTGCGGTCACCACGGCGTCCCTCGCTGCCTGAGAGATGTCCACGTGCCTCAGCGAGTCCAGCTGCGGCGGGGAGGAAAAAGAAGGAGCGCTGCTGCTGCTGCTGCTGCTGTTCCGGCCGCGCTTGCTGCTGCTGTTGGTGCTGCCGCCGTCGCCTCGCATGCGTGCGTTTCCGCCTCCGCCTCCGCCGCCGCCGCCGCCCCCGAAGGCGACCACCGCGAGCCCGTGCCCGCCCAGCCTCTCCGCCACGGAAGCGGCCAGCAGGCCCCCGACCCCGTCGACGACGAGCACCTTCGCCCCGGGGCCGACGCCGCCCAGGTTCAGCAGGAGCGCGACGCCCTCGGGGCGCAGGCAGCCGATCGCCGCGTTGCCTCCCGTGTGGCTGCTGCTCCCGCCGTTGCTGCTCGTGCCGCCCCTTCCCCGCGCCGCGTGCGCCGCCAGCGCCGCGGCAGAGGGCCGGCGGATGGAGACGCGGACGACGTGCTTGCGCACCTTCCGGCGGACCCACTTCTGCTGCGAGAGCGCGGTCTTCGACGCGAAGGTCGCCGAGCCCGCGACGAGCGCGGCGACGACCTCGGAGCCGCTCGCGCCCGAGCGTCGGAGGGCGTCGATGGCGTCGTGCTGGAGGCGCTGCGCGGCGCCGTGGCCGTCCTGGAGCGAGGCGTTGTTGCGGAGCTCGTTGGCTGGGTCGCCTCCTCCTCCTTTGGCGGCGGGGAGCTCTCCTTTCTCGCCGTCGTCCTCCTCGCCCTCGCCTCCTCCATCGCCGCCTGCTTCGCCTTCGTCGTCGTCGCCGTCGTCCAACTCCACCTTCGCGGGGTCGCAACGCATCAGGGCCTCTGACTTGGCGTCGAGCTCGAAGCAGGCGCCGAAGGGCGCGTTGAGTAAGGGGCGCATGGGCACGGTGGCGTGGCCGACGCGGATGGTGCTATGAGAGAGAGAGGAGATTTTTTTTTTTGAGAGGAGAGGTCGAAACGGAAGGAGAAAAACGACGACGACGACGACGACGACGACGACGACGACGACGACGACGGCTAGGCTCTTTCGAACGTCGATGCCAAAAAACCCAAAAAAACACTCACCTGCTCGCCCTGGCGTGCATCAAGCACTGCCTGTCCCCATTGATGTCGAGAATAAAGGCGTCGCCCTCCCTGAGGCGACGGAGCTCGCGGCGAGGGGCGGCAGCGGCAGCGGCGCCGTCGATGGCGGTGGCGGGAGCGGCGGCGGCGGCAGCGGATTTCTGCTTTCCCTTTCCCTTGGCGGGGGCCCTGGTGTCTCTTTCGTCGACCACGACGTGGGTGGCCACCGCGAGGGCCGCGGAGGTCATCACAGAAAGAAGAGACGGATAAGAACGGCGATGCACTCTGCTCGAGAAGAGAAAGAGAGAAAGAGAGAGAGCTCTACTAGGAGAGCCGCCGACAACGGGAAGAAATGCAACCTGAGACTCCCACACAAAACGGCGGACGTCGATCGAAAGGCTCTCGTTTTGAAAAAAAACAAGATGACCAGCTCCGCGCACCGCTCCGCGTCTCCCTCCCTGCTCCGGGATCTCTGCCACGCTCTCACTGGAGACTATGGTAGCGTCTTCTCCCTCGTCGACGAGAGAGGCGGAGAAGCAGAGCCCTCAGGGAAGGAGAACGGCGAAGCCATTCTTCCGCAGGTGAAAACTCGACCGACGCCCTCGACGTCGACCCCTTCCTCTCCCAACTCCCTCGACGACCCCGACCTCGACGCCCTCGACGCCCTCGACGACCGCGCCCTCGCCTCCAGGCGCCACCGCCGCACAAGACATAGCCTCCGGGCGCGCCTCGTGACGAGCTCAGATTCGAATTCGAATTCGAACAAAGATTCCGGGGAGCAGCAGCAGCTCTCGTCGATAGCTTCCCTCGGGGCGACGGCCGCCTTTCTCGAGGCCGCGGCGAGGGTCCTGACGAGCAGCAACGGGGCGGCAACAGCAGCAGCACCACCACCACCAGAGGCCTGCGCCTTTGGCTGGGAGCTCTCTCGCGTCCTCGAAGACTATCGAGAGTGCGTCCTGGAGCTGGAGGCGAGGGCCTCGGAGGAGGAGGAAGCGGCGGCGGCAGCTGCTGCTGCCGCTGCGGAAGGCAACGGCAACCAAGTAAGGGCTCCTTCCTCTCCTTCTTCCTCCTCCTCTTCTTCTTCTCTGCCGCTCCCGGTCCCTCGGATCAGGCTCCACCTGGGGGAGTGGCCAGTCGTGCTTGAAGAAGTCGCGACACTCGCGGAGCTGGCCCTCGAAAGCGTGGTCGAAGAAGGAGAAGGCGAAAAGAAGAAAACGAAGCAAAAACCCTCAGCGGTCCCTCCCGCGGCGGCGCTCGCCAGGGCCGCGGCGGCGCTCTCCCGCTGCGGCGCCCCGCGCGTCGAGGCCGCCGCGAGCAGGCTTTCCTCTGCGATCGAGAGGGCTCAGCTCCTCGCGCTCTCCCGCTGGTGCGCCCGCGGGGAGGGACCCCCCGCTGCCGGGGCCGAAGGAGGGGGAGGGGGAGGCGCGGGGGGGGGCTCTTGGGTCGTCTCGCGGGAAGCCGAAACCGACGACCCTTTCTCCTCCTTCGAGCTCGTTCCTGCCGCGCTCCCGCCCTTCCTCTCCGCCGAAGCGGCGCGGGACGCACTTTTTGTCGGCTGCGCGGCGAGGGCGTTTTCTTCGGGAGGGGGGAGGAGGGGCGCGGGAGAAGGAGACTACGACGGCGGCGAAGACGGCGACGACGCCGAGGAGGAGGAGGAGGAGGAGGAGGAGGAGGAAACTCGCTCCGCGCTTCTCTCCCTCCTTTCCTCGGAAGCAGCTCCCGGGGACGACAGCAGACTCCCCGCGACGACGATTCGCCCGACCGCGGCGGCCTCGGCGCTCGCTGCGGCCCGCGGAAGAGCCGAGCGCCGGCTCTTCCGTCGCTGCTTCTCTTCCTCCCCGGCGGCGGCGGCGGCGACTCCCACTCCCTCCCTCCTGCGAGCGGCGCTCGAGTCCCTGCGCCGAGTCGCGCTCCTCGGAGACGCGGCACTGTGGGGCACCGCCCTGCGCTCGGGGCACCTGCGGGCCGCGCTGCTGCTGGAGAGGACGGCGGAGAAGGCGGGGAGCGGGAGCGGGGGAGGAGGAAAGAACGTCTCGTCGGCGCTCGAGGCCGCCGCGGACGACGCCCGCGGCGCCGCGACCCCCGCTGCGCTCAGGGCGCTCTTCTCCCCCGAGGCCCCGCTCCGCCTCTCTCTCGTCCTCGAGGAGCCCAACGCTCGAGTCCCTGCCAACAGGATCCGGGAGGGAGGCGGCAAAGAAGGAGAAGAAGAAGAAGAGGCGCTCTGGTCCAGGCTGAGGGTGCGCAGGGAGGGGGCGGCAGCCTGGCCCCTGGGGCTGCTGAGCCCCCTGTTCTCGTCGCCGCCTCGCTCTTCCGAACCCAGCGGCTGCGAAACCGGCTCCTCCCCCCCCGACCCCTGGAGAACAGTCGACTCCCTCTTCTCCACGCTCCTGGCGCTCGAGAGGGCCTCTCTCTCACTCGGAGAGGCCCACCTCTCCCTCAGGAGCGCCGCGAGAGGGGGGCGGACGCTTCCCCTTCCCTTCACCTCCGCTGCTGCCGCCGTCGCCGCCGATAACGGAGGCGGAAACGCCGCCCTGCTCCCTCTGTGGCGCGCCCACCGGGACGCGTCCTTCGCCGTTCGGGGCGCCCTCTCGCACCTGAGGGAAGACGTGCTCGCGCCGGCCGACAGGGAGCTGGACGCGGTGCTGCTGCGGCTCCAGGGAGGAGGGGGAGGGAGGCGATCGGGAGGGGGAGCCGGGCCCTGGACTCTGGCCGCGACGGCGCTCGGACGGTGGCGCTCGCGCGTCGCTTCCTCCTCTCTTCGTTATTCTTCTTCCTCCTCCTCCTCCTCCTCTAGCCCCGTCGCCGACGCCTTGCGGAAGCTCTGCGAGGCGTGCCACTCCATCAGGCGCGCCGTGGAGCTGGCGTCGTTCCTGGAAGGAGAAGAAGGAGAAGGAGAAGAGGAAGAAGAAGACGGCAACGCGTGGCCGCTCGCCGCGGCCAAGGCCTCGGCGCTGCTCGGGGCCGCCGCGACCGCGGGCGAGGCCGCGAGGGCGCTCGCTGCAGCCGCAGCTGCGGAGGCGCCCGAAGTGCTCGTCAACGACGACGACGATGACTTTGCTGCCACTCACCGGGCCATGCTGCTCGGCCGCGTGTCTTTCGGGTGAGAGAAGAGAAAAAGTGTAAAAAAAGGAAGAAGATCTTTTTTATATTTTTTTTGTTTTTGTTTTTGAATCACACAAGAAAAGAGAAAGGGGCAAGGGTGTTTTTTTCTTATTGAATGATTGCGCAAAGGGAAAAGGAAGATACGTAGAACAAAAACAAAAAACAGAATCGGGCGCAAAAACCCCCCACACTCAAACGCTCCCTTCTCTCTCTCTCTCTCTAAACCCCCACTCTCACTCGCAGTTTTTTCACGCTCTCTCTCCGCTCACTCTCTTCTCTCTCTCTCTCTTCTCTTCTCTCTCTCGCCCCGACGCCGAACAAAGAAAAATGAAATAATCACGAATGGAGTGGGGAAGAACAGTGTTGGATAAGTGTTGTTGTCGTTCCGACCGCGTTCTTCCAAAAGAGACGAAGAGACCCGACACCGACTTTTTTGTCTTTTTCTTTTCTTGGTTTCTTTCTCTCTCTCTCTCTCCCATCATCATTCTCTCTCTACAGCTCCTCGTCGTCGAGGTAGTCGTCCCCGTCGTCCGCCGTCGCGTCCTGGTACTGCTGGTACTCGCTCACCAGGTCGTTCATGTTGGACTCGGCCTCCGTAAACTCCATCTCGTCCATGCCCTCGCCCGTGTACCAGTGCAGGAACGCCTTGCGGCGGAACATCGCCGTGAACTGCTCCGAGACGCGCTTGAACATCTCCTGGATGGCCGTCGAGTTGCCGATGAAGGTCGCGGCCATCTTGAGGCCGCGCGGCGGGATGTCGCAGACCGAGGACTTGACGTTGTTCGGGATCCACTCGACGAAGTAGCTCGAGTTCTTGTTCTGCACGTTGAGCATCTGCTCGTCGACCTCCTTGGTCGACATGCGGCCGCGGAAGAGGGCCGAGGCGGTGAGGTAGCGGCCGTGGCGCGGATCGGCGGCGCACATCATGTTCTTGGCGTCCCACCTGAGATGGGGGGGGGGGGGAGGTCGAGGGAAAGAGAAAGAGAAAGAAAGTTGGAGTGAGTAAAAAAAAGAGGTGGAGTGTTTCCGAGGTCGAGGTCGAGGGGGAGGGAAAAAACTCAAAGCTCCAAAAAAGACTCACATCTGCTGGGTCAGCTCCGGCACCGACAGCGACCTGTACGACTGCGACCCTCTCGACGTCAGCGGCGCGAAGCCGACCATGAAGAAGTGCAGGCGCGGGAACGGGATCAGGTTGACCGCGAGCTTGCGCAGGTCCGAGTTGAGCTGCCCCGGGAAGCGCAGGCAGCAGGTCACGCCCGACATGACCGCCGAGATCAGGTGGTTGAGGTCGCCGAACGTGGGCGTGGTCAGCTTGAGCGTGCGGAAGCAGATGTCGTAGAGCGCCTCGTTGTCGAGCACCATGCACTCGTCGGCGTTCTCGACGAGCTGGTGCACAGAGAGCGTCGCGTTGTACGGCTCGACGACGGTGTCCGAGACTTTCGGCGAGGGCACGACGGAGAAGGTCATCATCATGCGGTCCGGGTACTCCTCACGGATCTTGCTGATCAGCAGCGTGCCCATGCCGGAGCCGGTCCCGCCGCCCAGCGAGTGCGAGACCTGGAAGCCCTGGAGGCAGTCGCAGGACTCGGCCTCCTTGCGGACGACGTCCATCACCGAGTCGATGAGCTCGGCGCCCTCGGTGTAGTGCCCCTTGGCCCAGTTGTTTCCGGCGCCTTTGAGCGTTTTTTTTGTGCGTTTGAGGAGTTTCGGGAGGACGGGGTTGGCGTCGGCGGTGAGGGAAAGGGACGTGAAAAGAGAAAGGAGGAGGAAGGAGGTGGGAAAAAAGGCGGAAAGAAAGAAAACTGCTCATCGTCGTTGCTCTCTCTTCTTTCTCTCTCTCTTTCTCCCTCTCTCACCGGTCTGTCCGAAGATGAAGTTGTCGGGCCGGAAGATCGCGCCAAAGGGGCCCGAGCGGACAGAGTCCATGGTGCCGGGCTCTATCGTTGTTTATTTTGCAAGGGTTTTTTTGTTTTTCGTTGTTGAGGTGAGAAGAGAGAGGTCGAGGACGAAACAAGGCCGACGTTTCTGAGCGCCGCGCCGCTCGCCGCCGCGGTTTTCTTCTTTTGCTTTTCCAACTGACGCCGTGACATCTTCCGCGCGCTCTTTCGCCTCGGCCTGCGCTCTCTGCTCTCTTTTCAGAGCGCAGGAGCCAGAGAGCGTGTCGCAGAGAGCTCCCCGCAGTGGAGAGCAAGCCACTTCAGGAGCGAGAGGGCGAGTAACTGCCCCCGTTGAAAGCGAGAGGGCATCGAGGTTTCTCGCCGTCGTCGGCGCCGGCCTCCGTCGAAGCAGCTCTCTTTCGAAAAGAAAAAAAAAGCAGCCATGCTGCAAGTTTCTCGTCGCTTGCTCTCTCTCTCTTTCCTTCGCGCGCTCTCTCTCCTTCCCTCCCTTGCTCTTCTCTTCTCAAATTGTTCTCACCGAGGTCCATGAGCACGGCGCGGGGCACGTAGCGTCCTCCGGTCGCCTCGTTGAAGTAACTGTCGTGGTGTTTGGTGGGGTGGTTTTTTCGTTTCGTTTTTTTTTGCAGAGAGAGTTGGGAAGGACGAAAGAGGTGAGCATGGAAGAACGAAAAGCGGCGACCGAAGAGGAGCAATGAAAAAAACGTTTCGCCCTCTCTCTCTCTCTCTCTCTCTCTCTCCGCCCTCCAAACGTACACATTCACGCGCTCGAGCTGGAGGTCGGAGTCGCCGACGTAGGAGCCTGTGGAGTTGAGCGAGTTTTGGAGGTGGCGAGGGGGTGAAAAGAGAGGGAGGGAGGGTGAGAGGACAGGAGAAAGAGGAGACGAAAGCGATTCGCGCGCGAGACGAGAGAGGGAAGAAGAGAGCAAGATGAGGGTCTCTTTCGCTAGGAAGCGGCCCTCGAAAGCGCCTCATCTCGTCGCGAGGCGCGAGCCGAGGCTCGAGGAGCGCCCCGCGTGCGGTCGAGAGGGAGGAATGCCGGCGTCTTGGCCGAGCTTTTCTGGTTGCATTCCCCCCCCCACCCCGACCGACGCTCGACGCTCGACGCTCGATGCCCGGCAGCGGCGGCGGCAACGACGACGGACGAGAAAAAGAGCATGCTCTCTCCCTCTCGTGTGCGAGCCTTACCGCTCTGGTCGATGCCGTGCTCGTCGCACGTGACCTCCCAGAACTTGGCTCCGATCTGGTTGCCGCACTGGCCGGCCTGGAGGGCCACGATCTCGCGCATGGTGGAGAGGAGGAGAAGGAAGAAGAAGAAGTTGAGTCGGCTGAAAAAGGAGGCGGCAAAGAGTGAAACGGTAACTTTTTTTTTGTTTTCTCTCTTCTCTCGAAACACACAAAAAAACTCTGTCTGCCTTCTTCCCGCCCACCAGCGGCGCTGCTGCCTTTGCTACTGCTGCTGCTGCTGCGGCTGCAACTGGGAGCGTGCAGCGAGCGTCGTGATCTCTCGAGAGGAGTCACGCGCGCGCGCACCGCGTCTCAAGAGCGAGCGCTTCAGCACCCAAAGCGACGTCGAGGACGAAAAACAGAAACCAAAATCGCAATGGCTCTTCGGACCGCCTCCACCAACAGCTATCTCGACGCCGCGCTCGAGGCCGTCGAGGCGAGGCTGGGCCTCCCCACGCCGCCTCCGGTAAAGAGGCACGTCGGGTTCAGCGGAACAGAAGAAGAAGAGAGGACGCCAACCGAGTAAGTTTTTCGCGTTTCGTTTTTTTTCAATCCGCAGCAGCTGCACCTGTCGGTGGCCTTTATTCGATTGCGGCGGCCTCTAAATGTCGTCTAATTCCTCGTGCGCGTGCTCGGGTGGTCTCTAGAGAGGCTGGTGTTGCGCTGCCTGCGATTCAAAGAAGAAGAAGAAATACAGGAAAGAGGAGAACGCGGCGTGCTTTTCTTTTGCCCCCTGCGAAGAGAAATTGGCGACGCCGCCGTCGACCTCTTCTTTTTCTTGCTCACTTGCCCTTCCTCGCCCTCTCCACCTCTAACAACAACAGCTCCTTCCGCGCTGCTCGAGGCAGCAACAACAAGACGGGCCTGTTCTTTGCGCCCCCGCCCCCGGCCCTGGAGCCCGCAGAGGCCACGATAAGGGCGAGGTTCGAAGACAGAGAAGGAGGGAGAGAGCGGCGGTGGTGGAACAACGAAAACGACGAGGAAGGCAGAGAGGAGGACGAGTCGTGGCGCGCGCGCTTCTCCGTCCTCCGCCGCGAGACAGGAGGAGTAGCAGGAGGAGGAGGAATTACAGCAGTAGGACGGGAGAACAGCGGCTGCGACGGTATCCCCACCTCCGCCGCCGTCGCCTCGGCGCTCGCCCGGGTCCGCCGCGCCGCCGCCGACGCGCGCGGGGAGGAAGGAGGAGAAAGAGGCCAGGTCGGATTCCATTCCTCGTCTTTCCTCCCGCGCTCTCCTGCCCTTTCCGAAGCATCCATTGACGCTGCTGCCGGGGGCGCCGTCGTCGTCTCCATCGCCGCCTACGACGAGATCACCCGCCTCCGCGCCGCCCTCGACGAGAGGGAGGCGGCCTCCCTGGCTCTGAGGGAGCAGCACGTCTCTCTCGTGGCCCGCTCCGCCGCGGCGCGCAGGGCCGCCGACGCGACGCTCTCGCTCAGGGAGGGCGAGGTTGCCCGGCTGGAGGCCGCGCTGCGCCGGGCCGAGGCGGCGCTGGACGCGGAGAGGCGGAGGACGCGCCGGAGGGGCGCGGCGGCGGTCGGCGAGCGGCGGAGGGCCGACGACGCCGTCGCGGCCGCGGCGGCGGCTGACGCGAGGGCCGTGGCGGCCTCGCGGCGCGCGTCCGAGGCCGAGGAGCGCGCCTCGGCGCACGAGCGGGAGGCGGCGGCGCAGAGGGAGCGCGCCGAGGAGGCCGCGGCGGCTGCGGCGGCGGCCGGGGAGGCGCTGCGGTCGGCGGAGACGCGGGCTGCCGCGGCCGAGGCCTCCGCGGCCGAGTCCTCCGCAGAGGCCGAGGCGGCGACGGCTCGCGCTCTCTGCGGCGAAGCCTCCGCCGACGAGGCTCGCGCCCGCGCCGCCGAGGCGGAGGCGGCGGCCGAGACGGCCCGCGGCGACGCCAGGAGGCACAAGGAGGTCGCCAGGGCCGCGCGCGCGAGGCTCCGCGAGGCCGAGGCCGCGGCCCAGCGGCTCTCGAGCGAGGCGGCGTCGCTGCGGGAGGAGCTCTCTGCCGCGCGGGAGAGCGCCGCGGCCGCGGACGCCGAGGCCCGCCAAGCCGGGGCCGAGGCGGAGCAGGCGCGGGGCGTCGCTGCCGCAGCCCGGGAGGGCGAGCGCGCCGCGCTCTCCGGGGCCGAGGACCGCGACGGTATTCTCGGAAGGCTGTCCGCGGCAGAGGCGCGAGAGCGCGGGCTCTCCGAGCGCCTCGCCGCCGCCGAGAGCGCCGCTCGCTCCGAGAGGGAGAAGGCCGCGAGGGCAGAGGCGGCGCTCGCGGCTGAGAGGGTCGCAGCACCGAGCGCGAGCGGAGGCGAAAACGGGAGCGGGGGCGGCGCTCGCTCCTCCTCCTCTCTCGCCGACAGAGAGGCCACCGAGCAGCGCCTCCGCGCCGCCCTCGCCGAGGCCGAGGCCCGCGCGGCAATGGCCGAGCGCGTCGCGGCGGACGCCGCAAGCGCGCTCGAGGAGCTGGTAGCGGCGACGACCGCGGCGGCGGAGGACGAGGAGGAGGAGAGGAAGAAGAAGCGCGCCGCCGCGGCCGCCGCGGCGGCGGCGGACGAGGAGAGAGAGCACGGCGAGGCCGCCGGCCCTCCCTCTTCGCTCGACCTCCTCCGCAAGCGGGCCGAGACCGCCGAGGCCCGCCTCGCCCGCATCGAGCCCGCCCTGAGGGACGCGACCGAGGCGCTCGCCGAGGAAAGGGCCGCCCGCCGCCGCGCAGAGGCGGAGGGGAAGGAGGCGAGGGAGGGCGAGGGGCAGGGAGGCGGCGACGGCGGGGAGCGGCGCTCGGTTTCCGTCTGGAGGGCCAGGGAGCTCGAACTGCTGGCGGCGCTCGCGGACGCGGACTCCGGGCGCGTCGCTGCAGAGGAGGCTCTGAGGGAAGCTACGGCTGCGCGAGCGCGAGCTCCGCCCTCCGCCCCTCCGCAGGGCTCGGCCGCCGCCGCCGCTCTCTCCGACGCGAGTGCGGCGGTCAACAGCCGGGTCGCGGCCCTCGAGGCCGCCGCCGCCGCCGTCGAGCATGGTTCCTCCTTTCTTCTGCCGCATTTCCCGTCCTCGCCTCCGGCCTCCAAGAGCAGGGGAGGCGACAGCAGGGTCATCACCAAGCCCGCGACGAGGGCGGTCTGAGGGGGGACGACGAAGATAAGAAAAAAAAGAAACGACAATGTAAGTTGGCTCGAGAGGTTGAAAATGAGAATTATAATTGGAATGGGGAGAGGCAGTCTTTTTCTTCTTTCAGTTTCAAGCTTTCAGGACAGAGGGGAGCGCCGCTCTTAGGTTTGAATGAGAATTACAAGTGGGGTGGGTGGGGAGAGACAGCTGCGTTTGTTTTGTTCGGCTTCAAGTTTTTCGAAACAGTAGGAGTGGGTGTGGGGGGGGGGGGGAGCGCCTTTTTCACGCGTGCGGAGAGGGGGGGGGCCACGGAGAGGTCCAGGGGTTTTGCTGCTGCTGATCTTGCGGACGAGGAGGAGGCGCGAGCGGCGGGGGCAGTCGCCTCTCTTGCTGCCGCCGGAGCAAGAGCAGCGAAGGAGACAGAGAGGAACAAGGAGAAGGAGGCGGGGGCCGCGCCAGCGCGCCCCTCGCCGGCGTCGAATGGGGGAACGCTCCGGTTCCTTCCCATCCGTTGTGGCTCCTCAGCGCCGCCGCCTGCCGCAGCAGCACCCGCCTCCGCAGGTCCCCGCGGGCAGGGAAGCAGCCGGGCGAGCAGGCGGAGGGGGACGGCGGGGGGAGGAGAGGGGGAGGGGGAGCAGCAGCAGCGGGAGCAGCAGCAGCAGAGGCAGCTCCCACCCTCTTCCCCGGGGCAAAGTCGTCCGAGGAGGGAGGGGCCGGGGCAGACGCCGCCGCTGTGGCGGCACGCCCGAAGGCCGCGAGCGCGGGGGCGGCTTCGCCGCCGTCGCCGCCGTCGCCGCCGTCGTCGCCGAGCGCGAGCGAGGCGAGCCGGGCCGCAGCCGGCGAGAGCGAGGGCGGCGCGGCGAGCGAGCCCGGTGGAGCTCCCCCCGCCGGCTTCGTCGTCATCGTCGCCGGAAGGGCGGCGAAAGAGAGCGGCGGCGGCGGGCGCGGGAGCAGGGGAGGCAGGGGAGGCACCGAGAGGAAGCGCGGCGGGGGGGTCGTCGCGCCTCCTGCCGACGCCGAGGCCGGCTTGGCGCTCCCGAAGCCGCGCAGGGACGACGGCCACCTCCCCCGCCGCAGCAGCGCGGGAGGGGAAAAGGCCGTCGTCTCGGTGGTGGCTCCTGCTGCTGCTGCTGCTGTTGCTGCTGCCGAGTCGAGAGGGAGGAACGGCGCTACTGGGACGGCGCCAAAGCCGCCGCCGCCTCCGCTGCTGCTTTCTCCCCTCCCTCCTCTTTCGCCGCCACTCCCGCTCTCGCGCCCTCCCGCTGCGAACGCGTCAAAGACCCGCGCAGGAGACGCGCAGCTCGGGTCCTTCGAGTACTCGCTGTCGCCGTCCGTCATCGGGGTCGGGGACGCGAGAAGAGCCGGGGCGTTTTCGTCGTCGTTGTCGCCGACGCCGTCGCCGCCAACGACGACGCCGCTCCCAGCTCCTCCTCCTCTGTTCCCTCCTCCCGCCGTTCTCGCTGTCCTGGGCGCCGCTGCTCCTCCTGGGCCATGCTCCTTGCTCGCGGTCGCATCTACCCGGAGGCGGCTCATAAAGCTCGCGGCGACGTCCTGCTTGTTTGTTTGTTTTTTGTGCGGAGACGGAGGTGCGGCGTTTTTGAGCCGAGCAAGGCGGAAAAGAGAAGAGTGAGGAGGAGGTCGAGAGGCGTTTTTTCGAAAAGAAAAAACGTGGCGTCGCGGACGAGAACGGAAAAAAGCGCAACCAAGTTGGCTCTCTTCGCACCTCGCTCAAAAACCGCTTGCTCCCTCGAGCCTCGTCCTCGTCAAGGTCGTCGACATCGTTGTAGCGTTCTTGCGGGGACAGGGCGCCGCGAGAGCGCTTCGAGGCCCCCCCTCCGAGAGAGCTCTGCATGCCTCCTCTCTTTCTCTCTGCTCAATGCAAACGTGTTGTGTCGTGCGTTTCGCTCTTTGGCCTTTTTGTCTTTCCTCTCAACGCTCGACCTCTCTTCTCTTCTCTCTTCTCTCTCTCTCTTTTACAGTTTTTCATTTTCTTCTCGAGTTTTTTCTCGCGCCCGAAGGCGCTTTCCCTCGTATACAGTGCCTCCTCCTATCCGCTTGCCGCGTCCCTCTCGATTCTCATTTCGCTCACTCGCTCACTCTTCTGCGGGAGGGATCAGCCCCCGCTCCTCCAAGAAACGAACCACCTCTGCCGCCGCGGCCTCGGGCCCGCCCGCCGCCTCGCGCGGCCTGACGGTCAGCTCGGGCCTGCGCGGCCTCTCGTACGGCGCGTCGATCCCGGTCAGCCCCCGCAGCTCCCCGGCCCTGGCCGCCCTGTACAGTCCCTTCGGGTCCCGCCGCTCGCAGAGCGCGAGCGGCGAGTCGACGAACACCTCGACGAAGCGGCCGGGGGGCAGCGACGCCCTCACGGCATCCCTGTGGGCGGCGTAGGGCGACACGAGCGCCGCGATCGCGATGAGGCTCCCGCCGCCGCAGCTCAGCAGCCTCGCGGCCTCTCCCACGCGGCGCACGTTCTCCGCCCTGTCTTCCGGGGAGAAGCCCAGGTCGGCGCAGAGGCCGTGCCTGACGTTGTCGCCGTCGAGCAGCGCCGTCGCCCTGTTTCTCTCGCCGAGCTCGCGCTCGAGCGCCGCGGCGACGGCGGACTTTCCCGAGGCGGGCAGGCCGGTGAGCCAGACGACGCAGGCCTTCTGCCGCAGGATGCGCTCCTTGGCCTCGAGGGGGACGCCGCCGTCCTGCCACCTGACCGCCGGCGCGCTTTTCGGTTTTTGCTGTTTCTGCAGTTTCTGCGCCGCCGTCAAGCAAGCAGAAGCAGCAGCTGCTCCTCCTTCCGCTGCTTCCGCTCCTGCTTTTTCCTTCGCCGCCACCAGGAGCGCCGCCTCGGCCTCCGCGATCGCCGCGGCGGTGGCCTGGTGGCACGGGTGCGCCGGGATGGCTATGGGGTCGTGGAGCTTGGAAAAAGAAGAGGAGGAGAAGGCGGCCGCGAAGGACGAGAAGGCCGTCGGCAGCCTCGTCACCGTCGCCGCCGAGTGAATCAGCAGCGACTTCTTCTTCCTCTGGGGCCTGAGATCGCTGCTGCCGACGCCGTCGAAGCAGGAGCCGTCCGAGGAGGACTTGGATCTCGTATCGTCGAGGTCGCCGAGCGAGGCTCGGGCAAGCAGAGAGGACGAGGAGGAGGAGAAGAAGCCGCGACATCGAGACGTCGGCCTGCCCGTCAACGACGACATCGCCGGCGCCGACGGCGGGAGCGCCCGCTCGGAGCCAGCGCAGCAGGGCCCTCGCCGCCGGCGCAGCAGGGCCTCCGCGGCGAGGGAGGCGGCCCTCCGGGCGCTGCTCATCGGCGAGTTGCGACGACACCCGCAGAGGGGCGGGCGCTGCTGTTCTCGTGAAGAGAAAAAAGGAGGGAGAGTTTTGGGGAGTGAATTGTTTAATTGTGCTCTGCCTTTCCGAATTTA
>Ga0315284_10008895_pt1 | contig 14343 bp, 8 predicted proteins | sample YL17G09_16_MG_FD_203696 | JGI IMG/M metagenome (GOLD analysis project Ga0315284, IMG submission 203696) | Sediment microbial communities from Yellowstone Lake, YNP, Wyoming, USA - YL17G09_16 | ecosystem: Environmental > Aquatic > Freshwater > Lake > Sediment | place: USA: Wyoming | collected... | reverse complement strand
CCGTGGGCAGGTGGTGGGCATTAACACCGCCATTCTCAGTCCCAACCAGGGGCCCGGAGGGCAGGGCGGCTGGGCGGGCGTGGGATTTGCCATTCCTTCGAACTCCGTCAAGCGCACCATGGAGAGCTTGATCAAGACGGGCAAGGTCGAGCGGGGATATCTGGGCGTCGTGATGGGCGAGTTAACTCCCGATTTGGCCAGCCAATTCAAGGTGCCGGATGTCGCCGGCGTCCTGATCAACCAGGTGACCCCGGGATCACCCGCGGACAAAGCAGGATTGAAAGAAGGCGACGTGTTCCGGACCTTCAACGGCCAGCGGGTGGAGAATATAGGCAGCTTCCGCTCCGTGGTGGCCGGAACCAGTCCCGGCGCCGAAATCACCCTTGGCATTCTCCGGAACGGCGAACCCCTGACCATCAAGGTAAAGTTGGAACAGCAGCCCGCAAACATGGCGGCCCTTGGGGGCGCGCCGATCGAAGGGACCTTGCGGGGAATCCAGGTGCAGAACCTGACGCCGTCCATCCGTGACCGACTGGGGCTGCCGTCCAGCGTACACGGAGTTGTCATCAGTAACCTGGACCCCGATAGTCCTGCGGCCCAGACGGGTCTGCAACCTGGCGACGTGATCCAGAGCATCGAGCGCCAGCCAGTAAACTCGGTGGTTGACTTCAACCGCCTGGCCGCCCAAGCTAAAGGTAAAGTCTTGCTTCGAGTTGACCGCCAGGGTAATGCACAGTGGGTTGTGATCTCTCCTGACGGTCAATAGCAGCGCTGGTGTAGTGCGCCTCAATTCGTGGTGCATGTGATTCGCTGGGTTTCTGCGGTGGCGACGGGCTTCAGCCCGGCGCTACGCCTTCCCTCCTACTGACTCCGGCTTTCTCGATTAACCCTTCAACCTTCCGCATTTTCCCCAATCACTCAATCACCCGATCACTCAATCGCTCAATAGTTTCCCCTCCGGCCGGTCGGACTCGATTGAATATTATCGGAAGGCGGTGTATAAAGGAGGGTCTTTGCGCTGGTGGGTGCGCGGGGAACAGGCGCAGGAATGGTTTCACAGCTCAGGAAAGGGTGGTTGTCAATGGATATTGTCTGTGTGGGAATTCTGGTAGCGGACGTTCTCTCGAGCCCAATCGAGTCCATGCCGGCGGCGGGCGAGCTCCGGCTGACGGACCGCATTTTCACGAATATCGGCGGGTGCGCGGCCAACGCTGCCGTGGACCTCGTGCGCCTTGGCCGCAGCGTGACCGTGGCCGGCAAAGTGGGGAAGGACCAGTTCGGCGATTTCGTGGTGCAGGAACTCGAGCGGCACGGGATTGACATCTCCGCGGTGAGAAGGAGCGAGACGCACTCCACTTCGGCCACGCAGATTGTCAACGTGCGGGGCCAGGACCGGCGTTTCATCCATGCCTTCGGCGCCAATGCCGACTTCACGCTGGCGGATATCGACACCTCGATCCTCGACGGGGCGCGCCTGCTCTATCTCGGCGGGTACCTGGTCATGCCGGGTTTCAGCGCCGACCACTTGACCCAGCTTTTCCGCGAGGCCAAGCGCCGCGGTCTGATTACGGTGCTGGACGTCGTCGTCCCGGCGGGCGTGAAAGGGACCATGGAAGAGGCGCTCGGGTCCGCGCTGCCTTACACCGACGCTTTCCTGCCTAATGACGATGAAGCCCGCGCCTTGACCGGCAAGCAGCATCCCCGCGAACAAGCGGAGGCCTTTGCCCGGTTGAATCCAAACTGCACGATTGTGATCACCCAGGGACGTACCGGCGCCCTCGCCAAGCGCGGGGATGAAGTCTTGCAGGCGGGCATCTACCGGATGGAGTCGATTGACGGCTCGGGAGCCGGGGACGCTTTTGATGCGGGCTTCTTCGTGGGCCTGCTCGAGGGCTGGCCGCTCGAGGAGACGCTGCGTTTTGCCAGCGCCGTGGGCGCCTCCTGCACGCGCGCCCTCGGTACCACGGCGGGCGTGTTTACTTTTGATGAAGCCGTGGCTTTCATCAAGCAGAATCCCCTCGATATCAAGCGGCTCTGACCGGCGCCTCAGGGTGCGGCGGTTGGTTCTCTCCCAACTTTGGGCCTTTCGTTTGGGTAGGGGAGCCGTTTCGGCTCCCGTCTTCGGGAGGGCGGAGCCCTCCCCTACCACAGAACCCACGGTCAGACGAGCACTGACCGTGGCTACCTTTTTTCCCATATGTGACATGTAATCGAACAGCTTCCAGCGTGGAAGGGCGGGGTTTAAAGCCGCCACGACAACCCCCTCACCCGCCCCTGCGGGGCCGCCCACGCCAGTTCGACGTACAGACGCCCCGCGGGGGCGTCTCAAGCACGAGACGTTCCACCGGAACGTCTCTACGGCCACAACGGCACACGCGCATTCTCGCTTTGCGATGGGGAATCGAGACGGGGAGAAAGTTTCCGGGGGCGGCCTTGCGGCCGCCCCCGGAAGTCTGAAAGGTGAGAGTTAGAAAGCGAACTTCAACTTGAAGCGGAGCTGTCGCGGCAGGTTGAAGACATCGCCCATACCGTAACGGTTGTCGAAGGCCAGGCCAGGGGTCTGATTGTTCAGGGCAGAGGTCCAGTCAAAGCCCTTGAAGAAGGTCTGGAGGTCCATATCTATGGTGCCGCTATACAGCGGGTTGATGAAGTAGCGCAACGTGGACCGCTGGTTCCAAAGATTCGAGACATTTAATTCGATGGTGGCCCGCAGCGCCTCGTTGGTCTTGCTGAGTTTGAAGTCGTGGGTAAACAGCAAGTCGGTATTGAGGTACGCCGGGCCACGATGATTCATCTGGGTTGCGCCTGCAGTGATCACTCCCGCCGCATCGCGGGTCACGGGCGCCCAGTTACCGATGCCTTCGGGATGGACAGGCGTACTGCTGATCATGTTGACCTCCGTAGTCCAGGGGACGCCCGAATAGATGAACTGGCTGACTCCGAACGTACTCTCGCCCGCGAACCACTTTGCCCGGTAAGCTCCGTAGAACTTGACGGTGTGCGGCCGGTCCGTCGGCAGGTAGCCTGCGGCGACACGCCCGTGCGAGTCGAAGGCCTGCTGCACCAGGTCGAAGTAGCGGCTCACATTGGGATCGTGCCGACCGCCACCCGCGTCGCCAATTTCCGTGCTGGTCAAGCCGGAGTAGTTGCCCCAGAGGCGGCTGTAAGTGTAAGAGGTGTTGGCGAACCAGTTCTGCGCGAAGCGCTTCGTCAGGCGCACTTCCAGTCCGTCGTAGTTCCGGATAGCCTTGGGCATGGACGGGCAGGTCGGGCAGTCATCTTTCAACATCAGTTGGGTGATGCCGAAGCCCGGGTTGGCGATGTAGTACTCCTCACCATTGGGTCCAAGGATACCCGCGTCCTCAATGGTATAGTCCATCCGGTTGCGGGTGTAACGGAAGTCGAGGCCGATGTTCGGCCGGAGCGCGTATTCGGAACCGATGTCGATGCGGCGCGAGCGCATCGGCTTCAGGTTCTTGTCGATGCGGCCATTCACCTGACCGACGATCGCCGGTGGCGGCGCCGAGTTCACGTCGTTCGAGGGGATGCGCCAGTCAGGAGTGGTCAGCAGGGTGCCGGGTGTTCCCCCGCCACTCGGGCAAGTGTGGGAGTTGGCTAGCACCGGGTTGATCTTGGTGTAGTCGGGGTCATCCAGGGTGTACCAGCAGTCCTTCCACCAGTCGCCGCCGAAGGAGCCGCGGGGCAGAGAGTACTTCATGATGTCGTAATACATGCCCCAGCTTCCGTAGATCTTCAGCTTGCCATTGCCCAGAACGTCGTAGGCTGCGCCCAGGCGCGGCGCCACCTTGTCAAGGAACCCAAAGCTGATGGGCGTGGACAGGATGCTGGATCCCGAGGAGAAGGAGGGCAGGTACTCCTTGTCGAAGCGCACGCCCACGTTCAGCGTCAGCCGCTTGCCCACCGTCCAGGCATCCTGCACATAGATCGAGTGGTTGTAGCTGGCCGCTTTGCCCGCCGTGCTGTAATCGCGGACGGCGTAGGTGCCCCACACGCCCATGCAGGTGTCAGCCACGCCGTATTGCGAGAGGTTGGAGGCAATAATGGGCGCACAGTTCGTGTTGAGTTCGTCCAGGATCGTCATAGTATCATACGCATCGCGCGCGTCCTGGCCATACTCGAGCAGCACGCGCGCAGTGTTGTAGGCCTGCAACGTGCTGTTCTCAATCCGGTTCATGGCGTAGCCGGCTTTGAGCGTGTGAGCGCCGCCGCCCTGCACGTACCAGGACCAGTCTGCGCTCAGCCCCATGCGTTTGAACTTGTCGTGCGAAATCGCGAAATTATCCGGCATGTTCGTGTAAGCGTTCGCTTGTGCGGACGCTGCCGGAATAGTCTGCCCATTCAAGCCTACTACGCCGATGCTACTGCCCCGCCACTGATACCGCGTTCCGGAAGGGGTACCTCGGTCCTGGGTGTCGGAGAGCCAGACTCCCCAGCGCACCGACGCCAGCATTTTCGGGCTTATGGTGAAGTAGGCGCTGGCCACATAGGCAGAGTTCGGCATCACCTGGCCGCGGCCAGCGGTAAAGGTCCGGGCATCCTGGAAGTCAACTGCGCTGTACTGCTCAAAGGCGCTATCCTGAGCGGGCAGGTTTCCCCACCAGCGACGATACTGATAGTCCCAGTTCAAACCGACACGCACCCAGTTTGCCGGGGCCAAATCGAGGCGGCCAAGAGCCCTGTGCGTTTTGTCGACGCGCGGGAAGTCCCGCAGACCGGACGGGAAGCCCTTCGTTATGTTACCGGCGGAAGGCGTGAAGTTCAGAGTGCGCGTCAGCGATTGCATCGAGGGAAGGTAGCTGGCATACAACCACACCATATCCTTCTTCAAGTAGCCACCCAGATCAAAACCAGGCTCGATGACGCGCCAGCTATCCGACTTGGGTTGATAGTACTGAGCGGGTGGAGCAATGCGGCCAGACTTGGCAATCTGGGGGTTGGTTCGCAGGGTGGGACGGTCAAGGCCAGTCAGCACGTCTGAACGGTAATAGAGCAACCCGCTGCCATGCCAGTTGTTGCCCCCTTTCTTGGTGACGATGTTCACCACGCCGCCCAGCGCCCCGCCGTACTCCGCCTCAAAACCGCTGCTCTTAATCTGTAACTCCTGCACGAAATCGACGGGTACGTTCATGCCCACGCCGCCCCCGTAAATATCCGAGGTGTCCAGCCCCTCGATGGCGTACACGTTCTCGCCGTCGCTGGCCCCGTCAACCTGGTAGCCAGGATAGGCGCCCGGGTTTGTGGTTGCGGTCAGATCCGACTGCAGAGGTTCATAGCGTGCGCCGGGGGCAAAGGTAATGAGATCGGCAAAGGAACGCCCCTTGGGAATCGAAGCAATCTGGTCACTAGTTACGTTCACCGCGACCTTGCTTTGCGTGGTATCGACGATGATCGGCGTGGCCTGCACTTCCACCGTCTGGGTCACGGCGCCGACCTCGAGCGTAACATTGACCGGTAGCAGCTTGCCGACCATTAAGTTGATGCTCGTCGCCCGGTACTTGCGGAAGCCGGTGGCCGTCACGTCAACTACGTAAACGCCGGGTGCCAAGTTTAGAAAGCGATAGAATCCCGCAGAGTCAGAGTTCCTCTTCTGGGGTGTGATCAGAGCGGGACTGTTGAGCTCGACGGCGGCGCCTGGCACCACCGCTCCCGATTGGTCACTCACTGTTCCCTGAATGCCTCCGGTTGTTTCCTGGGCCATAGCAGAAAGCGGCGCTAGAGTTATCGCCAAAAGAAAAAGAGCCAACGCTACCAAAGTGCGCCTAAGCTCCATACTCCACCTCCTAAAGTGTTTGCGTCGAAAAATTTATGTGGCGTACTATTACTGAATGCAAGTGCAAATGTCAAGGCCGAATTGCACGCTTATTGCGAATACGTCATTCGGGTTGTAAGTTGACGCCAAGACTTGACTTGCCAGCATTTCCCAAGCAATTTAGGTAAGCAGTTTTGAGTCCAAATTGCCCAATAGGGTAAGTAACATATAAGTCATTTATTTGTAATATGTTAGTGACAATTCTGTCTCGAAGTATACGTAACCTAAAAATCAAGAACTCCCATTTTCCATAGACTATATTGGTATTTGTATTTCCTTCTGTCGAGCCCAGATTTCTCACTAGACTTCGTCGCCTTCATCGGGCGGTCGGAAGGGCGGGGTTTTAACCCCGCCGCTAGCAGGTTGCTGAAAAAGGCCCACTGGGTGTCATCCTGAGGAGCCGAAGGCGACGAAGGATCTCGCAAGTCATTGATTCGGTTGATGGCGAGATTCTTCGCTTCGCTCAGAATGACACCGCGGAACACTTTTTCAGCAACCTCCTAGGGCACCTGACCCCTCACCCCGGCCCTCTCCCCTGGGGAGAGGGTGTCCCGGGGAAGCAGTGCTTCCCGTCACGCGGGACGGGTGAGGGGTCGGTTGCGGCGGGGCTGAAGCCCCGCCCTTCCGGCAGCCCCCCCAAAAGCGTCCCCGCGTGGTGAGAAATCCCGGCTAGCCAAGACAATAAACAAAAACTGGATAGCGTCCGACAGATTGTGGTAAAGAGGCAGAGACTGCCGCGCTGATCCCGCCGAGCAGGACCACGAGAGATTTCGCCAAGGCCAGGCGCGAGTTCACTTGGGGGAGAGATTCTTCTTCTCACGCAGCAGGGCGCTGAAAAACTATGTAGCGGCGGCTTTACGCCGCCACCACACCCGGAAAACATTGGGCTTTTGGCGGGATAAACCCGCCGCTACAACGCGCTAACCCGGTTTTTCAGCACCCTGCCAGAGCGGGACGGAGCGCGATGAAAGTAGGACGACCATGCTCCGCCGCGTGCCAGAATCGATCAGCGCCCCGCAATTGATGCGTAACGAAATTGCTGCTTGAGAATGTCACGCGGATAAGTAATCTCCACGTCAACGATGGCGCCGTTCTTGCCAAAGCGTGGCTGCAAGTCGGGATTGATGCCAGTCCAAAAGATGGGGAGGTCGAGCTTCCGGTATCGTGCGAGCACCTGGTCGCGCCAAGTGGTATTGAAGTGGATGCCATAGCGCGAAATCAGCACCTGCGCGGCGGCGTAGTCACCCTCCGCCTTGAGGCGCATCAATTCCGCCAGCAACCGGCCCACGCCCTCGCGCATCTTGGGGTAGTCCTTCACCACCAGGTAGACTTTGCCATCGCGCTCGACCGGCTCGAGGGCGCCAGTCTTGGCGCGGAGGTAGCCGACGATGAGTTGCGTCCCCCGGCGATGGTCCTCCTCGAGGGTATCGCCCGTGGGGACTTCGCGCAGTTGCACCAGCGACGCCCGCGCCTCGCTGTCGTAGGCCGTCTTGGCGACCTCGAGGTCCGGCATCGCTCCCATCTCGATCAGCTTGGGATCAAAGACGTACCAGAGCGCCACCAGGTCCGCGCGCGCCTCTTCGAGCGTCGAGTAGCACTCCTTCAGATAAAAAGCCGGCTCTTCTTTAAGCTGAGGGTTCATCTTGCCGGAGCCGTGGCCGATCACTTCGTGCAGGGCCACCAGCAGCGTGCCGGCCAGTTCGCGATACTTCTCGGCGCGGGCAATCTCTTCCTCCGAATACGCAAACTCACGCAGCACCCTGGTGCCGGCGGCCGCGGTCAGCGCCCGCGAGGAACCGGTGAAGATGAAACTCTTGCTGCCATACTGGTCGTGGATTTCAGCCTCGTTCGGCAGATTCTCCCCCACCGTGGTGATGTCGAAGTCGCCCGTTTCGATCAGCGCCTCGACCGCCTTGGCGACAGGAGGATGGGGATTGTCCAGCTTGTATTTGTCCTCCCAAGGGGCCTGCTGCTCGAAGTAACGAGCTTGGCCCGCCAAGTCCCGCATCAACTTGTTGGTTGTCTGATCCACGACCGTCACGTAGGCTTGGGCCGCGCCCTTGCGTCCGCGCGCGTCCTTGTAAACCTCGATGAAGCCGTGGGTAAAGTCGACCGTTGAATCATCGCGAACCCAGTCGATGTTGAATTGCCGCCAGTCCGCCGGATCGCCGGTCTGGTAATAACGGATGAGCGCCTTCAGGGCCTGGCGCTGCGACTCCGCCGCATACGGGAGCGCCAGGCGAAGATACCGAATGGCCCGGCTCAGTTCCGCGGCGTAGAGCCCCGATGGAATCCTCCCGTCAGGTGTGCCGGCGCGGTAAACTTGCTCGACCAGCTTCCCGTGCTTCTTCACCAGGCGCGAATTCAGCGCGTATTTCTCCTGAAAACCTTCCAGGTCACTCAACCGCACTCCCTGGTAGAGATTGTTGGCGCTCGCTTCCAAGGGGTCCTGGTTTCCGCGGGGATTCTTCACGGTCAGCATCGGTTCGAAGTCCGGATCGAAGACCGGTTGGCGCAGCTCTGCGAGCGTTTTCTCCAGTCGCGCCGCAGAGCCTAGCCGCGCGCCGTTGCGCAGGGCCCGTTCGGCCGCCGCTTTCAGTTCTTCAAAGGTAAACTCGGGCAGGAACTTGCGTGAGGTGAAAGAATTGCGGTTGCCCCGGTTGGCCAAGAAGAGTTTGGTGTAGTCGGTGAGCTTGCGAAGAACCTGCGGATCGATCCCGCGGGCATGGGTCAGGATCTGCTCGAGCAGATGCTTTTCCTCGAGCCCGTAAGGGGAATTCTGGTCGAATACCACCGGATGAAGCGCAATGGCCGCCATCGAGAGCCAGTAGGCCAGGACTTTGTCCTTCGGCGATAGGGACGCGAAACTCGCTGCTTCGAGTTGCACGAATCCCGTCTGGCCGACTCGGTCCACCACCGGTGACGATGGCGGACCCTGAGCGGCGCTGAAAACACACGGGACCAGCAGAATCATAACAGGGCTGAAAAAGAGTTGGCGACGCAAGGACAACCTCCTGCTTTGAAGTCTAAGCGACAACGACAATTTATATCAGATTTGGGGGGTTGATAAAACAAGGGAATCGAGTTTGAATGCCAATTGCCGATACTTTTGAAGCAAGGGATGGCCACCGCCGTTCGACGAACCCTACGAGTGGGAGTCGAATACAGCTTCAATTCCCCAGACAATAGGCGTTTAAAATGACGACAACTATGATTAGAATTTCAACAGTTGTTCAACCCTATGAAAACAAAACATATTAGTCACAAGTTAGTCCAGTGCCGCGATGAAACCATTGCATTAATAAGCTGTACCTACTAACCCGTTCAGAACTTTAGCTCTCCTCCTCACCGTTACTCATGCAAGTCCTTGCAATCAGACTATTTAGATTCAAGCGAAATAGAGTCCGGCAGGTGCCTTTGGCACGCTTATTGCAACTCAAGAAATTGGTCTCTTGGCCGCATAGACAGATGGAGGCGACGCCAGCGACCCTGGAGGTGGCTTGTGGTTGCGGTTATTGTTCTGGCTGTTTTCATCGTTTTTGTTTGCGTGGACTACTACCTTCACTATCACCGTCCACAGCCGGTTCAAGTGAAGACGGCTCCAGAGGCAGCAAAGGAGGTTCCGTTCCCTTTGCAGTTAGTCGGTGGGTTCGAGCTGCGGGCCAACTTTGCTTACCACCCTGGCCACGCTTGGGCGCTCCGGGAATCACCCAAGCTGGTGCGCGTGGGCCTGGACGACTTCGCCACCCGCCTGCTGGGCGAAATCGACGGAGTTGAATTGCCGGCGCGAGGCCGCTGGTTGCGACAGGGCGAAAAGGGCTGGTACCTGGACCGCCAGGGCCACCGCTTCGAGATGCTCTCCCCGATTGAGGGGGAGGTGGTCGAGGTGAATCCGAAGGTTGTGGAGGATCCCTCGCTTCTCCACAAAGATCCCTACGGGGTGGGCTGGCTGGTGGTGGTGAACGCTCCTGCCGCGGACGGGAACCTGAAGAACTTGATGCGCGGCCGGATGGCTCAGCACTGGATGGAGGAGGCTGGCCTCGCTCTGCGCCAGCACGTCGATCCGGACACCGGAATGCACTTGCAGGACGGCGGTCGGATCATTCCGGATGTGCTTTCGTCGGTTCCCGAAGACCGCTGGGATGCGGTCGCGCGCGACCTGCTGCTGACGGACTGATCGCGGTCGTTTACCGTGGTTGTTTAGCGAACGGAACCCACCCTGGGTGGTCGGCGGTGGCTTTTCCCAGCCGACCGCCCAATCCTTGCGCTCTTTTTCGTGCGACTTGGCCATCAAATCCGCTGTTTTTCCTGTTGACAAAAGCTACACAGCACCGTTCAGAGCTGCCCCGGCTCGTTCAGCCGCTTAATCTTTAACTGGAAAGTGTTGAGAAAATGCGCAATTCTATGCTTAACTACGCGAGGCGCTGAACTGACCGTCTTACACGAGTAAGGAGGCAAGTGATGAAGCGATGGCTTCGAGGGAGTCTGGCGGCGAAGCTGACGCTCAGCCTCGTGGCCAGTACGGTGCTGATCTTCGGCTTGTTCTCCTATCTGAACCTCCGTTTGTATCGGCGGCAGGCGCAGGAGATGGTACTGCAGAATACCGATCACATCAGCGATTTAATCCGCCGCAGCCTGCGGTACTCGATGCTCCGCAACCAGCGCGAGGAAGTCTTTCACATCATCAACACCATCGGCCACCAATCCGGCATCGGGCGGATTCGGATTTTCAACAAGGAAGGGCAGATCAGTTTCTCGACCGATCCACGGGAAGTGGGCACCTTCGTGGACAAGCAGGCGGAAGCCTGTTATGCCTGCCATGCCAAGGCGCAGCCGCTCCAGCGACTGGACCGGCCCGACCGCATGCGGACTTACCGGGCGCCGGATGGCTCACGCGTCATGGGGCTGATCAGCCCGATTGAGAATGAACCGGACTGTTCGAACGCCTCTTGCCACGCGCACGCGGCCGGGAGCCGGGTCCTGGGAGTCCTGGACACGAACCTTTCCCTGGCGAGTGTTGACGCGAGCATTCGCCAGCGTCAGCAGTACATAGCGTTTTTCACGGTCATCACCATTCTGAGTGTGAGTCTGATATCCGCGGCTTTCATCTGGGCGATGGTGCGCCAGCCGGTGCGTCAGTTGATAGAAGGCACCCGTCAAGTGGCTGGGGGTGATCTGGACTACTCGATTCCCGTGACGCGGGTGGACGAAATCGGAACCCTGGCCGCTTCTTTCAATAACATGGTCTCGCAGCTCAAGTCCGCCCGTCAGCAAATCATGGAATGGACGCGCACGCTCGAAGCACGCGTGGAAGAGAAGACGCGGGAACTCGATCAGGCTTACTACCACCTGATTCAGTCGGAGAAAATGGCCTCGCTCGGCAAGCTCGCGGCCGTAGTCGCCCATGAAATCAATAACCCTCTCGCCGGTATTCTCACTTATGGCAAGCTGGCTGCGCGTCAGCTGATGAAGCCGGAGGCGCCGGCCGAGCGCGCCGCCGAGGCGGCCAAATATCTACAGATCATCGAAGCGGAGAGCCGCCGCTGTGGACTGATTGTCAAGAACCTGCTGACGTTTGCGCGTCAGGCGCCCCTCAATCCACAAAGGAATGATTTGAACGCCATCGTTGAACGCTGCCTCTTGCTGGTTGAGCATCAGTTGGAGCTGCAATCTATCGACCTGGTGAAGGAACTGGACCCTCAGATCCCTGCCATCACCTGTGACGCCAGCCAGGTGCAGCAGGCGTTGCTCGCACTGCTAGTGAACGCGGTCGAAGCCATGCCCAAGGGCGGGCGGCTGAGCGTCGTCACGTCTTTTGACTCAGGCCGGCACTTGGCGCGGATGCGGGTGAGCGATGAAGGGCCGTGTATCCCTGAGGACGTGGTGCCTCACATCTTCGAGCCCTTCTTCACTACCAAGGAAGGGGAGAAAGGCGTTGGTTTGGGGCTGGCTATTGCCTTTGGCATCGTGCAGCAGCACGGCGGCAATATTGAAGTGGTTTCGACGCGCGAGGTAGGTACGACCTTCACGCTTGTTCTGCCGGAGGAAGGCCGCCCGGGCCGCTTCGGCAAATCCGGTGCTGGAGCGCCTCCGGCGACAAATGGCTGAGTCAAATCGGCCACTTGGCAGGTTATTGAAAACGGGTTTTACGATGTCATTCTGAGCGAAGCGAAGAATCTCGTCCTCAAGTGAGTTAAGAACTCACTAGGGTAGTGCGTCTCAATTCGTGGTGCATTTGATTCGCGTGGTTTATGCTGTAGCGCCGGGCTTCAGCCGACACGTGCCGCCCTAAAGGGCGGCGCTACAAGTACCAATATTACTGACGCACTACACTAGATCCTTCGTCGGTTGCCGCGGCGACCTCCTCAGGATGACATCCACTGACCTTTCTTCAACAATCTGCCAGATCGCCGGGTCGGCTTGGAGGAAAGCAACTATGAATGCCAAGGCCAGTATCTTGATTGTGGATGACGAAACCGTGGTGCGCGATTCCCTGGGCAAGTGGTTCGAGGAGGAGGGTTACAACGTCGAAACCGCCACCACGGCGCGCGATGCCCTGCTCAAACTGCCGGGGCAGCGTTGGGACGTGGCGCTGGTGGACATCAAGATGCCGGGCATGGACGGCCTGGAGTTGCAGCGCAAGCTCCGCGAGGTCGATCCGGAAATCCTGATCATCATCATGACCGGCTACGCCTCGGTGGAAACGGCGGTCCAGGCCCTGAAAGATGGGGCCTACGATTACATCACGAAGCCTTTCGATCCCGACGATCTGGCCCACCTGGTGCGCAAGGCCCTCGAGCACCGCCGCACCAAAGAGGAGAACGTGCGGCTGCGCGAAAGCCTGGAGACGACGCAGACCGTGGAACTGGTGGGCAACAGCCAGGCCATGCAGAAGGTGCAGGAAATGATCCGCACCGTGGCCTCGACGGACACCACCGTCTTGATTCGCGGCGAGAGCGGCACCGGCAAGGAGCTGGTGGCGCAGGCGGTCCACAACCTGAGCCCGCGGCGCTACATGCCCCTGATGGTCATCCACTGCGGCGCGCTGACGGAGACCCTGCTGGAAAGCGAATTGTTCGGCCACGAGAAGGGCGCCTTCACGGGAGCCCTCTACCGGAAGAAAGGCAAGTTTGAGGTGGCCGAGGGCGGCACCGTCTTCCTGGACGAGATCAGCGACATCAGCCTGAAGACACAGACCGATCTGCTGCGCGTGCTGCAGGAAAGAGAAATCACCCGCGTCGGTGGCACCCAAACCATCAAGGTGGATTTCCGCGCCGTGGCGGCGACCAACCGCGACCTCGAAGGATTGGTCAAAGAAGGAACCTTCCGTCCCGATCTCTACTACCGGCTGAACGTCTTCAGCATCGAGTTGCCACCCTTGCGCGAGCGGCGGGAGGACATTCCGTTGCTGGCCGATTACTTTCTGCAGAAGTATGCCCGCGCCATGAACAAACGCTTCACCTCTATCAGCCGTGCTGCCCTCGACAAGTTGATGGATTATGGCTGGCCCGGCAACGTGCGCGAACTGGAGAACGCCATCGAGCGCGCTTTGGTGGTCGGTCGCGAACCCGAGATTCAGCGCGCCGACCTGCCGCTTTCGCTCCAGGGTGGTTCCGGGCCGCCCGCCGGGCCGTCGCTGGACGATGTGGAACGCGCCCACATCCTTAAGACCCTGGAAGCCTGCGACTGGAACCAGACAAAGGCGGCCAAGGTGCTCGATATCGACCGCGTGACGCTCTACAACAGAATCAAGAAGTACGGCTTCAAGAAAGTTCCCGAGACAGCATGAGAATCATTTCCCTGGTTCCGGTGGGAGAAGTTTTCCGGGGCCACCTGGAAACACTGGCGGAGGGACTGACGGCGCGGCTCGGCGTGGCCTGCTCCGTCCAGGGGCGGGCGGTGGATGCCTCCTCCGCTTTCCACCCTCAGCGCCGCCAGTACAGCTCGACGGAAATCCTCAAAAGGTTGGCGCCTTACATGTCGTCGGAAACTTGGCAGGTGCTGGGGGTGACGGAACTGGATCTCTTTATCCCGATTCTGACTTTCGTCTTCGGGGAAGCACAACTGGGTGGCCGTGGCGCGGTCGTGTCGTTGCGCCGTCTCCGGCAGGAATTCTACGGGATGCCCGCCGACCCGGAAATCCTGACGGCGCGCCTACTCAAGGAGTCCCTCCACGAACTGGGCCATACGCTTGGCCTTCGCCATTGTTTGGCCTACCGCTGCGCCATGAGTTCGTCGCACGCGGTCGAAAGTATCGACCTGAAGGAAGCCGAGTTCTGTGCCCGCTGCCTGCGGGTCCTTGACCTGTAGCGGCGCTCGATGAGCGCCGGAATCTGTAGCATCGCGCTACCGGCCCCGATGCCTTTGGTTGTGGTAAGCGACGGCTCTTTGCGACGGTCATAGACCGCCGCTACGAGAAAAGCGGTGCACCGCGACTGATTCCCCATTTTCAAGCACGTCGCATAGGTTCATTATAGAATTGAAGGGACAGCCCACCGGAGGCAGCGGGGGGG
>Ga0315284_10008894_pt1 | contig 14344 bp, 28 predicted proteins | sample YL17G09_16_MG_FD_203696 | JGI IMG/M metagenome (GOLD analysis project Ga0315284, IMG submission 203696) | Sediment microbial communities from Yellowstone Lake, YNP, Wyoming, USA - YL17G09_16 | ecosystem: Environmental > Aquatic > Freshwater > Lake > Sediment | place: USA: Wyoming | collected... | reverse complement strand
ACGTCAGCGGGAGGGGACGACGTCGACATGCCGTGGAACCCTGCTGGGGGTTGCGTTCCGGGGCCGATGAGCGAGCCGTTCAGGTTCCACTCGAACGCTGGTGCAACCGCGCCTACCGGCGGAGAAATCACCCACGCGGCGCCGTTCCAGACGAGCAGATCGCCAGGATTCGTTCCTGGTGTGATGCTGATCTCTGGCGTCGCAGCGGGTGGACCACTCACAAGCGGTGCCAAGGCCGTGACGGCTGTGACCCCACCTCCGCCGCCTTGGTTGATGACCATGAGCCTGCGCTGGACGACGGTGGGCATGCGCCCGAAGGCTAGCGCGCCCTGTCTGCGATTGCAAAACAAAATGCCGGGTGCGTGCTACCCTCGGTCGTGGCCCGCCCGCGACGTCCTGCCCTCGATTACCGGCCTCCGACCGCGCAAGAAAAAAGGCTCGGAGAGACCGCTGTGTGCCACGACTGCAAGCGCGAGGTCCACCGTCGCGTCATGCCCTTCGGGACGTGGCTCTGTCTCGACTGCACGCGCACGTACCAACGCGAGCGCTACGCCCAGAAGGTGGCGCGGAAGCGCTCAGCGCAGCAGGGGTAGTGTACTCAGCGCCCGCCAGAGCTTCGGACCCGCTGCGATAGCCGTCAGCTCGTCGTCGAGGTCCGGCTCGCGGAAGCAGATGACCTCGCCTGTGAGCGTCTTGCTCAGCGCTTCCAGCTCCGCGAGTCCCTTGACCTGCAACACGACCAAGTTCTCGGGGGGTTCGCCGTATGCGAGAGCCCACGCGATCAGAGCGTGTCCGACTTGGGCTGTGCGAAGGCCGACAGGGAGATCGGCACGGGCGATGGCATACAACTTCTCGGCGCGCGGAGCTGGACTCGAACCAGCCGCCTTCTCCCGCATCAAGGGAGATGCTCTACCCGATGAGCTATCCACGCAGGCGGCGAGGGATGGAATTGAACCACCGGCCTCCGTCCCACCCGTGAAGGTGGGCCGGTGCTCTGCCGTTGAGCTACCTCGCCATGAAACAACAGTGGTCCGGGCGGGAGTCGAACCCGCGCCTTCGAGTCCATTACGCTCGACGCTCTCCGCAGAGCTTCCAGACCATTCGGTGGCAAGGGGTGGAATTGAACCACCGGCCTCCAGCTCTTCCTTGCGGTCGAGCCGGTGCTCTGCCGTTGAGCTACCTCGCCATGGGACAACAGCGGCACCCCACTGGGCGTGAACGCCTAGCGGTAGCGAATCTCTTCGAACCCTGACACGTCTCCCGTCATCGCGGTTGCCTGCGTTGCTGGGTTGCCCGGAGGGCTGACGGTCAATGGTTCGAGAGAGTCATGTGGGGACTATATCCACGGGGAAGTGGGTGTCAAGCCTCAACGTCGTTTTTTCGTAAGACGGGCGATTCGCCGACGTTCGGCGCGGTTCCGACGCGGTTCTGGTGGGAATGCGATCTCTGGGACGTACGATGCACAGGCGATGCACGTGCATGACGCTGTGCTGTTGTTGTAGTGGTGGATCTGCCGATCCATCTTCAAGCGAAGGATCTCAGCCTCACTCAGAGCTTGTCCCGCTGTGCTTGTCGTTACCATCAGAACCGCTCTTCGAATCACATCCGCAGGTAGAGCCCGGTGCAGTCCTCGAAGACTTCACGGAGCATGTCGCTGTAGATGTCGTCGAACTTTTCAAGTTCCGTGGCCTTCCCGGCGCGGAGCTTGTAGAAGTGCATCGTGTAGGTGTCGCTCGGATCGAGCACGATCCTGAGAGCGTTCGCACCATTCTTCGCCTTGGCCTTCCACTTGAAGGACAGGCTCGTATCAGAGCCGATGAAACCGGACGCGCCGATCATGGCGCGGAGGCGGTTCCCGCCGCCGATCTGCCGGAGAATCGTCTCCGCGACCTCCATGCCGTTCGAGCGGAGCCGATTGGAAGACCTGCGCTTGGATGACTTACGTGCCATGAGAACTCCGTCCGGCGCCCGCGAAGAGGCTAGCACGGCTCGTCCTCGATGACGCGCATCTCACGAACAAAAAAGATCGCATCGAGCGCGGCCTCCACGCTCATCCCGCCATCTGCGGCGACACGGAGGCTCTGGCATTTCTTCTCGGCCGCCTCGCGAGAGGCGTAGGCCCCTGTGGTCATCTCGTCGCCATCGCGTGTGGTCTGGACGAGCAGGTAGACGCGCTTCACGGCGTGGCCTCATCGCAGGCGCAGGTGAACTCCACGCGGGTGCCGACTCGATCAAACGAGTGCAAGTCGCAAGTGTCGCCTGCGGCGTGGCACGCGTCGCGGGCGGGAACGGATACGGGGGTGCGACAGACGTGGACCGCGATTGCGCTCGCGCTGAGTGAGACCACTGCGAGGACGATCGCAAAAAATCTTCGGGTCTCGGCGAGACGGATGGCGTCGTAGTCGATCATCCGACCACCCGGAGAATCCTCTTCGCTCGTGCCGTGATTGGTAGGAGTCCGTGCAACTTGACGATGGCCGTGGCGTTCTCGCGCGCCCAGGACTTCAACGAGCCACGAGACGTGCTGGAGTTGCTCGCGCGGTGTGCGCGACGGACGTCGAGTGCGCCGAAGCTCTTGCGTTGGCGAGGTGTGTTGCACGGCTCAGTGGTCATCAGACCACTCTTCGGGCGGTGTCAGGCGGTGTGAAGTCTGCGGGCCAGAGAGTCCTATCGTTGTACGTTGCGTTGGAGAGGTCCGCGCCAGAGAGATCTGCGCCAGAAAAGTCCGCGTCGGAGAGATCTGCGCCGCACAAATTCGCTCCCGTCAAATTTGCGCCGACCAGACCCGCGCTTCGCAAGTCCGCACCGTACAGGTTCACTCCGGCCAGGTTTGCGCCGGCCAGGTTTGCGCCGGCCAGGTTCGCGCCGTATAGGTTTGCGTTCGCCAGACTCGCGTTCGCCAGACTCGCGCCGGAGAGATTCGCCCCATACAATTCGGCTGCGGACAGGTTCTCACCCGCTGCGACAGCGGTTTCTACATCAGCTTGGTCCATCGTCGTCCTCCGGGTGGTGGTTACTGCCGCGTGGCGCCGAAAGCGCCCGCCGCGAGGTAGTGTCGTAGCACGGAGATCGAGTGCCGAACGTCCGGAAGCGCACGGTGGGCGATCTCTTCCTTCGGCACGTTCGGCCGCGTCGCGTAGATCTCGGGCGCGAAACGCAGCGCCACCTCGTTGAACGAAGATACGTCGACCATCCGGTAGTGCAGGTCGGCTTCGAACAACGGCAGATGCTCGCGAATGAACGAACGGTCGAAGTGAATCGACGAGCCAGCGAGGACGCCACTCTTGCGCTCGATGCCGTTCGCTTCGAGAAACAAGCTCAGCTGGCTCGCCACTGAGCTTCGACCGCAGGTCGCGTAGTGACACGCTTCGAGCAGTCCACTCTTGGTGTGCTGGTTGCGAACCCAGTCGTTTTCGATCAGCCCATCGAAATGCAGCACCTTCTCGAACACAGCACGCTCCTGGAGCTGCCCGTCCGTGAGAATCACTGCAACCTCCAGCAGTTGGTCCACGCGAGGATCGAGCCCCGTCGTCTCGCAGTCGAACCACACAAGCGTGTCATCACTCATGGGGCCAGTGTAGCGCGTGCAGCACGAGTGTCAAGTAACTTCGATCTTCTCGACGTTGTGTCCGTCACACTTGTGGCAGGTCAAGCCAGGTGGTCGACCTCCTTGCCGCAGGAATTCGGTGGCTGTCAGCCGCCAAGCCGTTCGACAATGACGACACCGCAGTAGGACCGTAACCTCGGTACGTTCTCTTTCCATCGGCCGGTCCTAGCACCTTGTGTCGCGCCGGTCGAGCTATTTCACTGCGGCGCGTAGAAAGTGACCTCGTAGCGGACGCCAGCTGGACACGAGAACAGCCCGCTGCCGTCGTCATAGGAGTAGGCATAGGTTTGTGGGCATTGCGTGTGGACGAGGTCGGTGTAGCCGGTGCTTGCCACCGGACCCATGCGACACGCGTCTGGTGAGATCGGAGGTGTCGGGCAGCAGTACATCTGCGCCTCGGGATCGGCTGGGGCGTAGGTGCTCATCTGCCACTGCGACATCGTGAGCCGGGAGCAGTCCGCGTAGCAGCCGCCCGTTGTGCCGTCGTTCGGGTTGATCACCAACATGCTCTCGGACGCGAGTGCCGGATACGCGCCGTCGGTCGAGAGGTCTTCCCCCGTCGGGCACATGCTCGTCGCCAGCATCGAGCAGTCGATGGTGTTGTCGGTCGGGCCGCCGGGGCACGTGCCGATGACGCTCACCTTGAAGGGCATCGTGAAGCCGTCCACCAGGCTCGTGTCCCACGAGTCGGTCGCGGGCAACGGGTCCATCGTCGGGCTGCTCGGATTGATCTGACAATCCCCTGTCGGAACAGACGAAAGGCAACCGAAGGTGCCCTCCCACTTTGTGTCCACGGGGGGTGCGCAGTTGTAGCTGGGGCATGTGAAGCCCTCGCTCGCGGGGCCACCCGACTGACCCACCTGGCAGTTGTTGCCGGTCGCATCGCAGTTGTACCCAGCCCAGAAGCGGGTAGCTGCGAGTCCCTCGTCGGGGATCGGATAGTCGACGTGCGCGCCTGCCGCGAGTTCGAGCTGATGTGCCGTGGGCATCGAGCCACCACCCGAGCCGATCTGATAGAAAATCCAGAGCATCTCGGCCGACCCATTGACGATGCGCAGCCGCGCCGGAGCTGGCGCAGGCGTCGGTGGTGCCGGAGGGGGGCACGCGGACAGAAGAAACACGAGTCCGAGCAGCACCGAACTGAGTCTTGAAGTCATGCAGATCCTTTTCCAGTTGGTCATCGAGGCTCTCTCACAGGGTAGCGCGGCATCATGCGCGGATCGACGTAGCCTCGCCCACTACATCCGCCGCATGCCCGCGTGCGAGCGCCGCCGCAGACGATGCACAGGATGCGTGGTTCGGTAGATCGCGACTGGCTTCGAGCGTCGAAATGAAGCGGCTCTTCATCGGGGATCATCGGATTTTTTCGTTCGGTCACTGAGAAATTTCTCGAACTCGGCTTCGGCCGCATCGACGTCGGCTTCGGCCGCGTCTAGCTCGGCGAAGTGCTTGTCGAGGATGGCGTTCAGAGGATCCAGTTCGTCGAGGCGCTTCCGCACCGCAAGAAGTCTGGCGTGTTCTTCGTCGGTGAGAGCACGATCGGAGCTGGCATCTACGAGACGCCCGTGCTCCCGGAACAGCTCAGCGCGCTCAGACATGGACTACCTCCCGCACTCAGGGCAGGGTCCGGCCATGAACGGCCGCTTGCAGACGGGGCATGGAGGGCGTCGTACGGGGGCTATGTTGGTCATCGGTGTCTCCTTGTCGATAGCCGCTTCTGCGTCCGCGATTGCGAGACGCTCGGAGAGGAAAGCCTCTAGTGGATCTAGCGCATCTAGCGTGGTCCGCACGTCGAGGAGACGCTGTTGTTCTTCTTCCGAAAGTCCGCGTGTGGCCCAGGCTTGCACAAGTTGTCGGTGTTCCCGGAGCAAGCGATCAAGCTCCACGTTCCGCCTACATGGCCACGAGAGAAATCGACAGCGCAGCGGTCACGAGCACGCCGAACGCGAACCAGAGGGTCGGGCTCTCCCAGAAGCCTCGCACGGCGTCTTTGCGAGCGGCGGCAAGGTCGCGGGTGAGGGTGGTGGCTTGCTCGGTCCAGAGACGTTCGCGCAGAGTGAGGCGAGCGGTGACGGCTTCGGTGCGGGCTTGTTCGAGTTGGATCTGAACGGCGGCGATACGCTGCTCGGTCGTGACGTCGAGGGTGAGCTGGTGTTCGAGGAGTTCGATGCGTTGCCGCCACTGTGCGAGGTCGGGGCCTCGGACGAGGAAGCCGTCGAAGGGTGCGGGGCGGTTCTGTGCAAGGTAGGGGATCTCCGGTGCCGTCGGCACTGGCTGCGCCGAAGCCATCGAAGCGTGCGCGAGAAAACAGAGAAGGAACGGAAGAGAGAAGCGAAAAGTCTTCATTACCACGGCTCCATGTCGACGGTTGTGCCTGCGAGCGCATGCGTGCAGTCGGCAAGGAACTGGATGCGGCCCTCGGTGACATGCGAATGGCACCGACGCACGCCTGGCACGCCTGCGGTCACAGCGCCGATGAGCAACGACGGCAGGAACGTCGGCCGTACGAGGTCGCCGTTGAACGCGTGATTGCGGCCGAAGGCGTGCAGGCAGTTGCAGCCGGGGCACTCGAAGACCCACTCGCCACCGTCGGAGTGGTGGATCCTCGGACGCATGTCGTCGGCGGAGATCATCGCGGTTTTGGACCGGCGTCGCGAAGGCTTGCGTTGAAGTCAGAGAACCACGTGCTCAGGGCTTCCGGTCCTTGGGCTGCGATGCTGTGGTATTCGGCTTCCTGGGCGACGGTGAAGGCAGCGATTTCGCGATCGTGTGCGGCTTGGATTTTGGCGATCTCTGCCTGCGCCTGCGCCTCGGCATCTGCAAGGTGCTGGTCGATGATCCGCTCTCCCGGTCCTGCGTCGATGCCGACAGGGGGTGGCTCTGGGTCGCACCCATTGCATCCGTCACACGAGCCGCAACCCTTACCGAAGGCGAAGGCCAGGATGACCAGCAAGAGCACGAGCGCGCCGAGGGCGACTCGGAACGCCTTGGTCGAGACGAACGTGCTCCAGTCGAAGGTCACGGGGCCTTCTTGCTCTTCAGCTTTCGGATGACGAGTGCGCCGCCGAGAAGGACGACGGCGCCGCCGACACACCATGCCCAAACCTGAAGACCGTAGAAGTCACGAGCGTACCAGTACAGTTGATCGACGTCACTTTCGAGCGCGGGTGTAACAACGCTAGCTGGTGACGTCTGTCGGAGAGGTGCGACTGTCGGTGTAGCGATTGGTACTGCTCGATACGGTGCAGGTACGACAGCGTCAGCGGGTGCTATGGGTACTGCTCGATACGGCGCGGGTGCCATCACCGATGGCGCTGCCGTCTGCCGGAGAGGAGCAACCGTTGGTGCCGGCTGCACAGGAATGAGGTGCATCTCATCCGTCGCGCCGAAGACGCCGCTGTAGCTCATGGCGTCGCCGCTGCCTTCTTGCTCTTCATGTGCCGGACGACGAGCGCACCACCGATGAGGATGACCGCGCTACCCGCACCCCATGCCCAGATCGGAAGCCCGAGAAAACCACCTGCACCCGCTCCCGCCGCTTCTGCATCCGGAACAGGAGCGCTCGGTGCACCCGGTGCTCCACCTTCTGCCGTACCAGGCGCAGCATCGCTTGGTGCTGCACCGCTCGCACACTCGCTCGCTGCCTTGGCGTCGGCGACGCGCTTTGCACCCCACCGCGCCATCATGTCGCCCCAGCTCTCGCCGGTGCTCGTAGCCCATGTCTTGCGCAGCTGAGCGATTGCCCGTGTCTTCTCGTCGCCGCCAGACATCTGCCGCGTGCGCAGCATCGTCTGATACACGCGAGCGGATTCGGTCGCAGCAGCGATTGCTGCATTGAGAGCGGCACCGTCTGCATTCGACTTCGCTCGTCGTCGAGCTTCCATCGCGGCATAGCTCTCGCCGGGAGTGCCCCATTCTCGGAGCAGGGCGTTGATCTGCCGCGTCTTCTCAGGCGACCCACCTAGCAGCCGCACGCGCACCATCGTCTCGTACACACGCTTTGACTCGGCGAAAGCAGCGCGAGCGGCAACGACTGCTGCGCCATCGGCGTTCGACTTCGCACGCCACCGGGCCTCCATTGCCTCGTAGGGCTCGCCGGTGCCGGTGCTCCAGCTCTGGAGCAGCTTTGCAATCCCCGCCGTCTTCTCGTCGCCGCCACCCATCTGATTGAAGCGCACCATCGTCTGCGCAACGCGCAACGATTCCTTGGCCGCCGCAGCGAGCTGCGCGCAGTCTGCGGCGGCGCCGAGGGCTCGGTTGTGGTAGCTCACGGGGTTGCTCCTGCGTCACCGCCCGAGAAAAAAGTCTTCCGGGCCTTGGTGAAGATGTAGTCGGCGAACTGTCCGCATGCGGCGCCCCATGCGGCGTAGATGAGCCAGGCGGTTTTGCCGATCTCGTGAGCCTTCACGTAGTCAACGATCGGGTCTGGCCGTGCAGGGATCAGCACCGCCAGGCACACGCCGAAGACGATGGGGCACATCGGCAGGATGAAGCGGTCCATCCACACGCCGTCCGATCGCAGCGCCTTGCCGACCTTCGCCGCCACACGCAGCGTCGGTGTCGCTACCGGCGCCTTCTGTCCTGCGCGAACATCGTGGATTGTCTTGACGAGCTGGGTCAACCCGACCGCCCCGCAGGCGACGAGGAGCGCTTGCCACGAGTAGAGAACTTCGAGAGGGTTCATGTGCCGGGGTACTTCCGCTTGCGCCACCACCAGTACCCGCCGCCTGCGGCAGCGGCGGCGGCAGCGATCACCCAAGGCCACGCGCCCATGCCCGCGCTCTCGCCTGTGCCGCCGCCCTCGGGCGGCGGAGGAAGCGCCTCATCGGGTGTGGGGGTGGAAGGTGTCCTCGGTGTCGGTGTCCTCGGTGTCGCACCGCTGGTGCTGCACTGCCGCGAAGACGGTGTCTTGGTCATCAGCCACGAGTGGTACGCGGCGGGGATGGTGATGCTCCTCTTGTCTGAGCTGACGCGATAGTCCTCTCGCGTGTTCAACACCGGGAGCACACGCGGGGGCGGCACCACGGTCCGAATAGTCTCCAGGGGTAGGGTCTTGATGTAGTTGGTCAGCGCTGTTCCCGTGGCGGGACCGTACTCACCGTCCAGTCCGACACGCTGGCCCGCTGTGACGAGTCTGCGCTGGAGATCGCACACCGACATGTTGTAGAACGAGCCGCCTTGCGCCGAGGGTATGAACGCGATCGGTGCGAGGCGTGTGTCGTTCGGTGGATCGGTTCCCAGAGAGGTGTAGCTCATGCACGCGGTCTACCACGAAAAACTCGGCCGGTAAAGAAACCTCTTGCGTCCTGGGCGCACTGTGCTATAAAGGGCGCGTAGCGGCACGTCGAAAGAACCCCCGAGCAACGACGGCACGAAAATAGTTCTTGACGCACGAGGCATACCGCGCTAGAGTCTGAATGTGGGCGGTGAGACGCCGACAAAGGAGACGCGCATGGAACAAATCACGGTGCGAGTGAAGTGCATTGCCTCGGGTCGCCATCCGTTCGCTGGGGTGACGGGTGCGCTGGAGATTCGCGAAGCGGATGTCGCGGGGCAGTCGATGCAGCTGTGTCGCTTCCGCCCGGATGGTGCGGACATGTCGATGAAGTTTGGCGGGCGTGTGCTCGACCTCGTGACGTGCGACCGGGTGACGACGCTCAAGTTCAAGAGCCAGAACACGCTCTGGCATTTCGAGGCGATCATTGCGGTTCCGGCCGGGGATGAGGCGTATGAGATCTCCCAGGGCGACATCGTGCTGCGCTCCTTCCGCAGCATTCCCGCCTCCCACGAGATGTTCCGCCGCTACACCCTCTCGGCGCCGCTCGCGAGTCTCGCGCCCGGTGAGACGTGCTTCGCGCGCTACGGCGCTCTGTTCCTCACTGTGAAGCGGGTGAAGTGATGCGGACACAAATCTGGGATTTCGAGGGCTACTGGCTGAGTGTCATGGGGCCGCGCAGCGAGGCGCAACTGATCGCCGAGTTCGGTCTCGTCGCAGAGGGGCTCGACGAATGGATCGGCTCGTGCGAAGAGGCCGCGATCGAACAAGGCGCTGGCCCACGCGAGGAAACGCTGGAAGCGTGGTCGCCATACCGCGCGCAGGCACTCGCCTCGATCGAGCGCACCCTGGAGGGGTCGTGACCCGCGAAGAGTTCTACGGCCTCTTCACACGCCTCGAAGCGGCAGAGAAAGCGCTCGAAGCAGCGGACGCAATCCGAGCTGTCGTGCCGTGGGTGATCGCCGAAAGCGAACGCGGACTCTTCAACGCCTTCGACGCCGCCCGCGCCGCACACAAGGCGACGGCACGGCAGCCTGACGCGCCTCCGCACCCGACGACCTTCGAGCCCGACGACCCAAACCGTGGCCGCGAGTGCCTGCGCTGCGGCTTCGCCGTACCGCAGGGCTGCCGCTATGTCCACGCCGATTGGTGCGACGCCGCACACAAGGCGACGGTGGGGCCATGACCGCGAGCGCATTCAAGGTCGCGTGTCCGAAGTGCGAGGCGTCCATCGGGCAGCCATGCTCCTCGCCGGGTCGCGAGCAGCACGTTGTCCATCTGGCGCGGCGCGCGGTCGCGAACCGGCTCGCAGGTGAGTACATTTCGGCTCGGGAAGAGCGCGAGTTGAAGCGGTTCGGTTTGCCGACGTTTCAGATTTCACCGCCGAGAGGGGCACGATGAGCAAGTACGAACCGAAGACCACGGCCGAGAAGCTCGGCTGGGTGATCGAAGAGTGCGGCGAGCTTCTGGCTGCTGTCGGCAAGACGCAACGGCACGGGCTCGATTCGTGGGATCCTACCGACGGTGCCAAGCGCACCGCCACCGGAGATCGTGAGCTGAACGTCGACTGGGTTCTGCGCGAGATGCTCGACGTCGAGAAGGCCATCCGGCTCGCGCGAACGGCGATCATCCGCGACGCAGAAGAGAGCGACCCACCACGCGTCGATCCGGCGGCACCTGAAGTCCTCGGTGTCGGTACGCTGGCCGCCCTGGTGCGCGAACGCGACACGCTGCGCGACCAGCTCTCCCGTGCGATCGACGCACACATTCATGCCGTGGCAGATCGCAACGTGTACGCCGAGAGGGCCGATCGGTTGACGGCAGAGTGCGATGAAGCGCGACAAGAGATCGCACACCTCCGCAACAGCTTTCGAGCTACCCTCTTCGGAACACTCGAAGTCGCCGAAGAACTGCTCAAGAAATTCGGCGGAGACCATGCCGCCAAACGACGCATCGACGAGCTACGCCAAGCGCTCGACACCCCCTAGATTCCCTACCGCGTACGTGGGCCATACTCCCCCGCATACGTGGTCTCAGCCGGCGCGGCGGTGGGAAATCCGCGCACCTTTTCCCCGGAGGAAGCAATGCTAGTGAAAAAGCCAGAGCCGATCGACACCGAGCTGACCATCCGCAACCTACTCGCGAGCGGTGCGAAGCAGATCCCTGCCAAGCTAGTACGTCGCTTGCTCGCCGACCACGAGTCCGACTGGCGCGCAACTACCAAATTCGCAGACAAGATCGCAGACGCCCTACGCAACTACGGACCCTGATCTTTCCGCTGCGGCGGTAAAAACAAGCAACAGAAGAAAAGACTTGACGGATACGACCGATGTGCTAAGATTGAGTATGGACCAGGTACAAACAAGCCTCGGACGCCCCGCCAGTCTCAGACGCAACCGCACTCTTCAGGCGACGCCTCAGCTCGCGAGCCTGCTCTGTGAGATGCGAGCGCAACGCCCTGACCTGCTCGCTGTCTCGTGGGATGTCGGCACGCTGATCTTGCCGATCTATACGATGGTGGGTAGACACGAGGTGGTCGCGGGAGAATACGGCGACAAGATGCTCGTGCGGCGGGTGGGGAAGACGATCGAGGTGTACTCGCCCTTCCTCGGGTGGGAGGTGTCCGCGACACGGCGCGAGGTCAAGCTCGCGACGGAGCCGCGCGAGACGACTGCGCCAGCGGTGCCGCGTAAGGCGACCCGCAGGCGGGTACAGAAGCGGATACAGAAGGTGGTGTCGACATGATTTTTTCAGCGAACACGCCTCGTCAGATCCTCATGCGCCGCGACCCCGACACCGGCGACGTCTGCGCCCTGCTCGACCGCCAGAGCAACCACGCCATCGTCTACCGCCACGGCGAGTTCCCCGCCGAATCCGCCGTACCACACTTCGACTCCGCCCACGCAGCCGTCGCGTGGATGCAGCGCAACCCCGGCGAGGTCTGCCTCGTCAACGCCCGCCTCGCGGGAATCTGGGGCGTGCGCCTCGGCCGCACGCAGGAGATCAACTGAGCAATGGGGAGCGATTCCGCTAACGACCCCGTCCTCGCAGAGCAAGCTCGGAACCGCAAGGTTCTCGACGCGATGCTCTCCAGGCACGGCTGGCGGCTCGGAGCGGTCAAGCCCCGAGCGCACGGTACGGTCCTCGGCTACGAGCTGGTCCACGCGACCACGGGCGAGACCTTCGAGCATGCGATCTTGCTCAGCGACCTTCTCCTCTGGAGCGCCACCGCGCCAGCTCCCGACGACCTCGCACCCCTCTTCATGCTGGGGTTGCGGCTGGTGATGCGCGTGAAGCAGCGCAACGCTGCGGGAGGTAAAGGGTGATGAACGACGAAAATCTTCCGATCGGCGGGCCACCTACGGCGCTCAGCGACGGCGTGAGCGAAGCCGCACAGGCGCACGGACCTGGGCTCGTCAAGTACCGCGAGTGCGACCTCTGCGGCTGGCTCACGTGGGCATCCACCGCTACCGCAGCTCCACCCGGAATCGAGGTAACGCGGTTCGCGCCCAAACTGTACGGAGAGCAGTGCCCACGGTGCCAGGAAGTGCATGCGCGAGCCCCAGAGGTTTTCGCCTGGGTGCTCGGAGTGGTCGCCCGCCTCGTGACGAAGGTCGGAGACGCAAATAAGACTTGACACACGAAGCGGATTCGTGCTAGTGTGCAGTTCTCGCAAGAGGAATCGGAACAGGAGGACATCATGCACCGCGCCGGGGGAAAGCCCGGCAGAGTTTGATCGGAATGAGGGCCTGAAAGGTTTCGACGGGGTAACGAACGGAGAGAGTGCGCGCCTTGGTCGGTCGAAGGGCCAAGTAAAAAATCGACCACGTATAGCTGCAAACGACAACAGCTACGTTCCCACGGCCATGGCCGCGTGAACCGTTCGCACGGGGAGTTGCTCGGGTAGATCTCTGTGCGGGCGTAATTCGAATCCGGGCAAAAACCTCGGGACTGACCGACGAGGCTAAATACGGACAGTTGGTGGAGGCGGAACCGGCGGACTTATCACCCGTCGGTTCAAGGTGAAGAAAAGGTCCATCGGGAACCACGAGTCAGCCTCAAATGGCTCGGAATTTCGGAGACGCGCGTGGTGCTCAATCTCAGTAGAAATCTCGGACTCGCGTTCGACTCGCGACAGGTCCACCCAGCGAGTACACATTGGTCGTTGACAGCCGCCTACACAAAGGTTATGCTGTTCGTGTGTCGACAAGCAAAATACGCTGCGAAGAATGTGGTGAAGAATCGTCGAAAGAGAACAGGGAGATCAATCGCTCGAAAAAACTGGGACGAGCGCTGTACTGCGGGCAGCGATGCGCAGCTATAGCGGGCAACAGGCCCCGGAAATCAGTGGAGGTCGTCAAGGTCTGCCCCTACTGCGAGAAACCGTTCGTCTCGACGACCCATAACAAGGCTGCGAGTTTCTGCTCCCATTCATGCGCTAGCAGTGGAAGCGTCACTGAAGCAAGGAGACTTGGAAATCGTAAAGGTGGCTTGACCTCCATCGGTAATCTGATCTCTCCTTCCGAGACTCTGAAAAAGCGGGAGGCGTGGAAATACGCGGCACTGGAGAAGTTTCTGCGAGAGCGGGGGGATCATTTCGAGTTCGAGTACAACCTCGGTGAGTACATATTTGACCTCGCTTTCCCGACCCGGAAGATACTGGTCGAGTTCGACGGACCGGACCACCACAACGAGACACAGAGACTCCTCGACGCAGAGAAAAACAGGACAGCGCAAGAGAGCGGGTTCGTCATGGTGCGTCGATCTGTCTCGCCTGTGTCTGTGATCGACCCACATACCATTCGCGATCTGTAGGGATCTTCAGAAGGGGAGAACATGGTCAAAAAGTCCGTCAAAAAATCCGTCAAGCTCGTCGAACAGCACAAGGTGCCGTGGTATCCGCCGGTGGTGGCGTTCCGCAAGGGTTCCTCGATCCGCGAAGCCTTTGCGCAGTGGTGGGCACCGGAACTCGGCTCGGACCTCGACAAGCTGCTTCGAGCCATCACCCCACGCACCGCGCCGGAGGGCATCGACGAAGCCTTCGGTGGCGAGCAGATGCGGCAGAAGTGGAAGGTCAAGCCGGGGAAGATGGTCTGCGTCAAGATCGTACTCGACTACCCCCTCCGCGAGCCCTACGAGCGTGCCCTCCAGGTGAGCACCAAGCGCATCGGCGATGTGTTCGGCCTCGTGCACGATCTTTACCGCGAGGTCTACGCCTTCGACGACGCCGACTGGAAGCGCAAGGGCCATAAGCAAGCGCCGATCATCGGCAAGAAAAAGCTCCCGAACGGCACGCAGGTGAACCTGATGAACCGACAGGGCGGCAGCAAGGTGTGGGGCCACGACCTCACCGACCTCGTCTTCGAGGGCCTCTGCTTTGAGCCGAGCCCAGAGGCACGGGTGCTTCTCGATGCCTTCGGCGCTGAGAACAAGCGCAAGACGAAGAGGCTGGTCAAGGCCAA
>Ga0315284_10008891_pt1 | contig 14346 bp, 15 predicted proteins | sample YL17G09_16_MG_FD_203696 | JGI IMG/M metagenome (GOLD analysis project Ga0315284, IMG submission 203696) | Sediment microbial communities from Yellowstone Lake, YNP, Wyoming, USA - YL17G09_16 | ecosystem: Environmental > Aquatic > Freshwater > Lake > Sediment | place: USA: Wyoming | collected... | reverse complement strand
ATTCTTCTGATGATAATGTTCCCTGATCGAACAATCTTTACCATCCACAAAGCGATAAGCTAACCGCAATATACCTTATCACAAGACGGGAGGTTTCAACATGCAGAGGAGGGTCATACTATCCTTCCCCCATCCGGTCAGCAAGGCACAGATCATGGCGCTCGTGTTGTTCAGCATGATCCTGGGCATCCTGCTGCCGGCCGTGCCTTCACTTGGGCAGGTGCTGCAGCCGCAGGACATCCCCAAGTACGTGGACCCGCTGGTCATTCCGCCGGTGATGCCGCGAACCGGCAAAATCAAAGTCAGAGCGGGCAAGAACATCGACTACTATGAGATCGCCGTGCGCGAGTTCTTCCAACAGATCCTGCCCACGGGATTTTCGCAGACCAAGGTCTGGGGATACGGCTCCGTGAACCACCCGGGCACCTTCAATTATCCGTCATTCACCATTGAAGCCAAATGCAGAACCCCGGTGCGCGTCAAGTGGATCAACGACTTGAAGGATCCGGTGACGGGCAATTACCTGCCGCACCTGCTGCCGGTGGACCAGACGCTGCACTGGGCCAACCCGCCCGGCGGGATCGATGGGCGCGATAAGCGTCCCACCTTTACCTCCACCCCCGGACCGTATACCGGGCCGGTGCCCATCGTCACCCACGTGCATGGCGCCCACACGACGGAGGACAGCGATGGATATCCCGAAGCGTGGTATCTCCCCGCGGCGAACAATATCCCTGCCGGTTACGCCACGGTGGGATCGAAGTATGATGTGTTCAAGGCAAAGTCCCCGCTCGGTGACACCTGGAATGCCGGCTTCGCGATCATGCAGTATCCGAATACCCAGCGCGCGTCCACCCTGTGGTACCACGACCACACGCTGGGAATGACCCGCCTGAACGTCTATGCCGGACCGGCGGGATTCTATCTGCTGCGCGGTGGGCCATCCGATGGAGTGAGCGGCATACTACCCGGCCCCGCGCCGGCGCATGGCGATCCCGCGGGGATGAGCTATTACGAAATACCTATCGCCATTCAGGATCGTACCTTCAATACCGATGGCTCGTTGTTTTACCCGGATTCGCGCGAATATTTCGATGGAATCGCCGGGCCATACATCCCGGAAACGGATATCTCGCCATCATGGAATCCCGAGTTCTTCGGCACCACGATGGTCGTCAACGGGCGCACCTGGCCATACCTGAATGTCGAGCCGCGCCGGTACCGGTTCCGCTTCCTGAACGGATGCAGTTCCCGCTTCCTTATCCTGCAGACCGATACGCCGGGGGTGGATTTCTGGCAGATCGGAGCGGAAGGCGGATTCCTGCCGGCGCCGGTGCAGTTGACACAGCTCTTGTTGGGCCCCGCCGAACGCGCGGACGTCATCATGGATTTCACCGGCCTGGCGTCGAATACGACGGTCACCTTGCTTAACATCGGTCCGGATGAGCCTTACGCCGGGGGACAATTCATCCCGGCGGACCCAGGCTCGACCGGCCAGGTGATGCAGTTCCGGGTGGTGCCGCGCACCGCGCTGGACCCGAGCACCCCGCCGGCCCAACTGGCGCTGCCTGCCCGAGTCCCGCTCGGTATCGCGACAAATACGCGGCAGGTGTCGCTGAATGAGATGATGTCCATATATTTCGACGGCCCGGCGGAAATCATGCTGGGCACGGTCGAAAGTGGGATGGGTGCTCCTAAAATGTGGCATGACTCGGTTACCGAGAACCCGGCCGTCGGGGCGACCGAGGTGTGGGAAATCTATAACTTCACGGCTGACGCCCACCCCATCCATATCCATCAGACGATGTTTGAGGTGGTCAATCGCGAGCCGATCCTCGGCCTGCCCATCACGCGCGGTCCGGAGCTCTGGGAAACCGGCTTGAAGGATACCGTGATCGCTTACCCGGACGAAATAACCCGCGTCAAGGCGTTGTTCGACATACCGGGATTGTTCGTCTGGCACTGCCATATCATCGAGCATGAGGATAACGAGATGATGCGTCCGCTGCGAGTTGGGCCGCCATAGCGTTATGCGATTCCCGCCTGCGCCAGGCTACCTGGGCCCGGGTGGCCTGGCGCATCTATACTGACCGGTATTCGTTTTCGTGGGTGCCCGCCGGCAGGTTGGCGTTACGGTGAAAGGCAGCACATTTAACTCATGATGCCGATCGCTGCTTCCTGAGTGGCACCCATGCACCCACCCCGTTTTGCTTGCTATCCTTCTGTAATCAATTACCCGGAGTATAAATAATTTATGTAAACGTTTAACAGTATACTTGACAGGTGACGACTCAAGTTATATGATGTGACCAACGTAAGCCGCCGGGAATACAGGCGGCAGTGAAGTGTTGTAAAGAGTGGAGGTAATGAGACCATGGCTAAAGTCATTGGCATTGACCTCGGGACCACGAACTCGGTAGTGTCCGTGATCGAGCGAGGCGAGGCGACGGTGATCACCAATCCGGAAGGCAGCCGCCTGACCCCGTCGGTGGTAGCGTTCACCAAAGCCGGCGAGCGGCTGGTGGGCCAGCCGGCCAAACGGCAGGCGACCATCAATCCGGAGAACACCGTGTTCTCCATCAAGCGCTTCATGGGACGCCGATACGACGAAGTGGATACCGAGCGCGGCATGGTGCCGTATAAGGTGGTGTCGGGTCCGAACGGGCTGGCCACCGTGGAGGTGCAGGGGAAGACGTATACGCCGGAAGAAATCTCCGCGATGATCCTGCAAAAACTGAAAACCGATGCGGAAACCTACCTGGGCGAGAAGATCGACTCGGCCGTCATCACCGTGCCGGCATATTTCAACGATGCCCAGCGCACGGCCACCAAAACGGCGGGGGAGATTGCCGGTCTGAAGGTGCAGCGCATCATCAACGAGCCGACGGCGGCCGCGCTGGCCTACGGGCTCGATAAGAAAAAGGATGAGACCATCCTGGTGTGGGACCTGGGCGGCGGCACGTTCGACGTGTCGGTGCTGGAGGTCGGCGACGGCGTGTTCGAGGTGAAGTCCACTAACGGCGACACGCACCTGGGCGGCGACGACTGGGACGAGCGCATCGTCAACTGGCTGGCCGATGAGTTCAAGAAGGAGCAGGGCATCGACCTGCGCCAGGACCGCCAGGCTCTGCAGCGCTTGCGCGAGGCGGCGGAAAAGGCGAAGATCGAGCTGTCCAGCACCGTGCAGACCACCATCAGCCTGGCCTACATCACCGCGGACCAGAACGGGCCGAAGCACCTGGAGATGACGCTGTCCCGCGCGAAGTTCGAGGATCTGACGCACGACCTGGTGAAGCGGATGGAGATTCCGTTCCACAACGCGCTGCGCGACGCCAACCTGAGCGCCGGCGATCTGGACGAAGTGATCCTGGTGGGCGGCGCCACGCGCATGCCGATGGTCATCGAGCTGGTGCGCACGCTGGCGGGCAAGGAGCCGCATCGCGGCGTGAACCCGGACGAAGTGGTGTCCGTGGGCGCAGCGATCCAGGGGTCCGTGCTGGCGGGCGAGCGGACCGACATCGTGCTGCTGGACATCACCCCGCTGACGCTGGGCATCGAGACGGCGGGCGGCGTGTTCACGCGCATGATCGAGCGCAACACCACCATCCCGACGCGGAAGATGGAGACCTTTACCACCTATTCCGACGGGCAGACGGCGGTCACGATCATGGTCTTCCAGGGCGAACGCGACATGGCGCGCGACAACCGGCTGCTGGGCCAGTTCGACCTGACCGGCATCCCGCCCGCGCCGCGCGGCATCCCGAAGATCGACGTGACCTTCGACATCGACGCCAACGGCATCGTGCATGTGAGCGCGAAGGACCAGGCGACGGGCCGCGAGCAGAGCATCACCATTACCGGATCCAGCTCGCTGGATAAATCCGAGGTGGACCGCATGATGCGCGACGCGGATGCCCACGCCGACGAAGACCGCAAGCTCAAGGAGCTGGCCGAGGCGCGCAACCAGGCCGACACCCTCGCCTACCAGGTGGAGAAGCAGATCGCCGATCTCGGCGATAAGCTGACCGCCGGCGACAAATCGACGCTGGAAGGCAAGATCAAGGACGTGCGCGAGGCGATGGCCGGAGAAGACGTGGCGCGCATCCGCACCGCCACCCAGGAGCTGAACAATGCCATGATGGGCATGTCGCAGCGCATTTATGAAGCCGCCACCGCCGGACAGCCCGGCGGCGACAGCGCGGCGGGCAGCGGCGGCGCCCAGGAGCAACCGGGCGGCGACGGTGAGGACATCATCGACGCGGAATATAAGGAAGAAAAGTAAGCAAGGCGGTTCTTTCCACAGGCCCTTACAGGGCCTAAACGCTTACAAGGAGTTTATGATGAGCATGATCCGCTGGGATCCATTTGAAGATATGAACCGGCTGTGGGACCAGGTGAATCGCCTGTTCGAGCAGAGTCTGGCGCGTCCGGAGCGCGAGCCGGCGCCGGTGCAGAGCTGGGCGCCCGCGGTGGATATCGTCGAGACGGATGGGGCGATCGTCCTCTATCTGGAGCTGGCCGGTATTTCACCGAAGGAGCTGGACATCCTGATCACCGACGATACGCTCACCATCAAGGGCGAACGGAAGCCCGTTGAAAAGACGGATGGAAAACACCTGCTGCGCGTCGAACGCCAGTATGGCCCCTTCCAACGTTCGTTCACGCTGGGCATGCCGATCAATCGGGAGGCTGTGAGCGCGAACTATCGTGACGGCGTATTGGAGATTACGCTGCCGAAGCGGGAAGAAGTGACGCCGAAACAGGTGAAGATCGAAGTGATAGCCGAAAAAAGCACAAAGGAACAGATCGAAGACTAATTTTAGTGTTTCGATTTTGGATTTGTAACCGTTCAGGCCCTGAAAGGGCCGTGGATTTTAGCCCAGGGTCGCAACCCTGGGGAAGGGGTATGGAAAAACGCTTGCGCCCTGAAGGGGCGCCGGGCATGCGGCTAGACTTGGCTTTCGAGGGCTGTGCGGATAATCGTTCCCGCTGCCCTTTCAGGGCGGAACGGAGTAGGATTCCGATCACCGGTCCCCAGGGTTGCGACCCTGGGCTAAAATCCGCGGCCCTTTCAGGGCCTGAACGGTTACAAATCCAAAATCTGATGCCCCATGAGGGGGGAGTTATGGCGCCAGCAAAGGACTATTATCACATACTGGGCGTGAGCCGGACGGCGACGGAGAAGGAGATCAAATCCGCCTATCGCAAGCTGGCGCGGAAGTACCACCCGGACGTCAACCGGGGGGACAAGGCGTCGGAGGAGCGGTTCAAGGAGATCTCCGAGGCTTACGAAGTGCTGTCCGACGCGGCAAATCGCAAGAAATATGACCAGTATGGCCACCTGGGCGACGCGTGGCGGCACGTGGGCGAAGCCGGATTCAATCCGGGCGCCGGCGGATTTGGAGGCGGCTTCAATCCGGAAGATCTGGGGGTAAACGTCAACCTGGATGATCTGCTCGGCGGCCTGTTCGGCACCGGGAAAGCGGGCCGCTTCCGCCGCCAGCAGATGGCCACCCGCGGCAACGACCTGCAGTATGAGGTGGAAATCACGCTGGAGGAGGCCTACCATGGCACCGAGCGCACGATCACGCAGCGCATCCACGAAACCTGCCCGACCTGTCACGGCACCGGCAACACGGCCAACAACCGCCTGTGCACGACCTGCGGCGGGCTGGGCGTGGCCGAGCAGCCGCGCACGCTGGCGGTGAAGATCCCGAAGGGCGTGAAGGATGGCTCGCGCATCCGCCTGAGCGGCAAGGGCGAGCCGGGCATGCACGGCGGACCGGCGGGCGACCTGTATCTGGCGCCGCACATCACGCCGCACCCTCGCTTCGAGCGGAAGGGCGACGATCTGTATACCGACGTGGCCGTCACCTTCCCGCAAGCGGCGCTGGGCGCGGAAGTGTCGGTGCAGACGCTGGACGGCATGGTCACCACGCGCGTCCCGGGCGGCACTTCGTCCGGTCAGAGCCTGCGCTTGCGCGGCAAAGGCATGCCGAAGCTGATGGAAGAGGGCGCCGGCGACCTGTATGCGCGCGTAAAAGTCATGGTACCGAAAACGCTGTCTGACCGTGAAAAAGAATTGATCGAAGAATTGCAGCGCATTCAGGAGGGACGAGAGTAAGTTGTAGGTTTGAGTTTTAAGGTTTGAGTTTTGAGTTAAATGCCCGGAAATGCAAACGATGGTAGGATGTGATGGCTGAAAGCATCGTTATGACCAAAAGTTTTGCATTCTCATTAAAAATACTGACGTTGACAGACAAGTTGCAGAAACAACGGCAGTATGCTCTTGCCGATCAGCTCTTTCGCAGCGGCACCGGCATCGGATCGAATGTCGAAGAAGCTGCGGCAGGGATTAGCCGCGATGACTTCCGGGCAAAGATGGGCATTGCCGCCAAAGAAGCGCGAGAGACGAGGTATTGGTTACGCCTGATGAAGGAATCGGGATTATATCATATCGATGTTTCAGGCGAACTCAATAACGCTGAAGAACTGGTTCGCATTCTGACATCCATCGTAAAGACGCTTGATGAACAAAGGGAGCGCGAACGGAAAAAGAAAAGGCAAAACTACGACACACTCCGCGAAACGGAAGTGAGTTATATGAGTGAACGCGAGTTGATCGAAGAACAGTTACGAACCCTGGAAGAACAAATAGAGAGCAATGAACGTAAATGCAGACAGCAGAAAAAAACTCAAAACTCAAACCTTAAAACTCAAAATTTACCCACCGCTCGGCACGACGGAGGTGATTAACGATATGACTGACCAAGACGAACGCCATCAACCGCTCTACGTGATCAGCGTCGTCGCGCGGATGCTGGAAGTGCATCCGCAGACGTTGCGGATGTATGAGCGTCAGGGACTGGTCAGGCCGCGGCGATCCGGGCACATCCGCATGTTCTCCGACGCGGATATCGAGCGCATCCGCCAGATCCTGCGCATGAAGGAGGACCTGGGCGTGAACCTGGCGGGGGTGGAGGTGATTCTCAACCTGCTCGACCGCATCGACGAATTGCAGCAGGAGATCGAGCGCGTGCGCGCGACGGCGAAGCGGCGGTTGAAGCGCGTGAGTCAGGACTGGTAAGCGATGGCGGAGGCGGCCGGAAAGCTGATGGTGATTGCCACCCCGATCGGGAACCTGGAGGACCTGACCTTCCGGGCGAAGCGGGTGTTCGGCGAAGTGGACGCGCTGGCGTGCGAGGACACGCGGCACACGCGGATCATCTTCGAGCGGTATGAAATTCCGCGGCCGCGCATCATGTTCGCCTATCACGAGCATAACGAAGCGCAGGCGGCGGAGCGCATCCTGGGTTTGCTGGAGGAGGGATTGACCGTCGGGCTCTGCTCGAATGCCGGGTATCCGGGCATCAGCGACCCCGGGTATGTGATCGTCAGTCGGGCCATCGAGCGCGGGTTTCGCGTGGAGGTGATCCCCGGCGCGTCGGCGGTGCCGGTGGCGCTGCTGTCCTCCGGGCTGTCCACGGCGTCGTATACCTTCAAGGGGTTTCCGCCGCGGAAACCGGGCAAAAGGCGGTCGTTCCTGGAGATGGAGCGCGACCTGCCGCACACGCTGGTGCTGTATGAGTCGCCCAATCGGCTCGGCGTCCTGCTGCAGGCGGCGCTGGAGGTGCTGGGCGACCGGCGGGCGGCGGTGTGCATCGAATTGACGAAGATGTTCGAGGGAGTGGAGCACGGCTTCCTCTCCGAACTGGCCGCGCGCTTTGCTGGGCGGACGATCAAGGGTGAAGTGGTGGTGGTGATCGCGGGCAGCAACCCGAAATTCACCCGCCGGGACGAGGATAGCGAGGAGGAATGATCGAGGAACTGCACACGAGCCATGGTGAGCTGCCGCTGCCGGCCTTCCTGCCGGATGCCACCCGCGCGGTGGTGCGCACGGTGGACGCGCGCGATCTGGAGGACTGCCGGGTGGATGGCGTGGTGGTGAACACGCTGCACCTGTCGTCGCACCCGGGCGTTTCCGTGGCGGCGTCGGCGGGCGGGGTGCACCGCTTCATGGGCTGGGGTCGGCCGGTGATCGCGGATTCCGGCGGATTCCAGGTATTCTCGCTGATCCATGACAGCCCGAACGCGGGCAGCGTCACCGAGCGCGGATTCACCTACCGCCTGTCGCCCGGCGAGCCGAAGGAGACGCTGACGCCCAAGAAGTGCATCGAGAAGCAGTTCAAGCTGGGCGCGGACATCATGGTCTGCCTGGATTACTGCACGCACCCGGACGATCCGCCGGCAGTGCAGCGCGAAAGCGTCCGCCTCACCGTGGAGTGGGGACGGCGCTGCAAGGAAACCTTCACCCGACTGCTGGCCGGCTGGAAAGGTCCGGCGCGCCCGCTGCTCTTCGCGGTGGTGCAGGGCGGCGGCGACCGCGACCTGCGCCGGCAATGCGCGGAGGGGCTGCGCGAGATCGGTTTCGACGGTTACGCCTATGGCGGCTGGCCGGTGAGCGACGAAGGCGCGCTGGTAGAGATGGTCCACTACGTGGCGGAATTGACGCCCACCGAGCTGCCCCGCCACGCGCTGGGCATCGGCAAGCCGGAAAACGTGGTGCGCGCGGCGGCGATGGGCTACGACATTTTCGACTGTGTGATCCCGACGCGGGACGCCCGCCACAAGCGGCTGTATGTCGCCGCCGACGGATTCGCGACGCTGGACGGGAAGTTTTATACGAACCTGTATCTGCGAGACAAAAAGCATATCCGGGAATTTCACCCGGTCGAGGAAGGGTGCGATTGCCTGTGCTGCCGGCGCTATACGCGGGCGTACCTGCACCACCTGTTCGAGATCGGCGACGGGCTGGCGCCGCGGTTGGCGACGATGCACAACCTGCGCTTTTACACGCGACTGCTGGAGCGGCTGCGGAAGGCGGGTCGCCATGCATGAGATCGCCGAGAAGCTGCGCGAGACGCGAAAATTCCGGGATCTGAGCGGGGAGACGCTGGAGGCGATCGCGGAGTGGGCGGCGGCGCGCTATGCGGGCCGGGAGGCGGTGAAGGCCGCGAAACGGAAGCTGCACCAGGTCTACGGCGCCTACATCGAGGCGGTTGATATCCCCCGCGTGGAGGCGCTGGCGGCGGGTCTGCCGGAGCATCCGGACGCGGAGACGGTGAAGTCCGTCTGCCGCGAGATCCTGGCCATGCACGCCGGCACGGCGGAGCGGCTGCCGTATATGGAGGAGATTTACCCCCGGCTGTTCGCCGGTCTGCCGGAGGTGCGCCGGGTGGCGGACGTGGGGTGCGGGCTGCATCCCTTCGCGCGGCCGTGGATGGGCCTGCCGGACGAGACATATTATCTGGCGATCGATATCAACTGCCGGTTGACGGAGACGATCGACGCCTTCTTCCCGCGGGCCGGATATCACGGTGCCGGGGAATGTCGGGACCCGCTCCGGCGGCCGCTGGAGGGACGCTGGGACGTGGTGCTGTTGCTGAAAACGCTGCCGTGTTTCGAGCAGCAGGAGAAAGGCGCGAGCAGGAAGCTGCTCGGCGTGATCGATGCACGGCGGATCGTCGTGTCCTTCCCGGCGAAGTCGCTGGGCGGCCGCGAGAAGGGAATGCGTGAGCATTACCGGGCATTTATCGAGGAACTGATGCCGATCTCGGAGGTTATCGAGACAGAGAACGAGACGTATTACATTTCCGACGGAAACGACGGCTGATGCGGACCCATCCGCATCGGGAGGGTTTATGTATTCGGTCACTGATGAGAAACTCGCACAATTGGTGGACGATATCGTCAAAGAGGTCAGGCCGGAAGCCATCTACCTGTTTGGTTCCCGCGCGCGCGGCGATCATCATGAGCAATCGGATGTCGATCTGTTAATAATAGAACGCGAACCCTTTGGCAAGGAGAGAAGCCGATATAAGGAAACGGCAAAACTCTATCTCTTGACGATGAAGCACCGAATGTCGGTCGATATCCTGCTTTACAGCCGAGATGAGGTAGAAGACTGGCGCACGGCGCCGGGTCATGTCATTGCCCGTGCACTGAGTGAAGGGAAGATATTGTATGACGCAGCATAATCGAGCACGACTCTTTCTGGTTATGGCGCATAAGGATTTCCGCGCAATTCGGGCAATGACCGATGATGCTTTCGCCGTAGAAATTTTCGGTTTTCATGCTCAGCAAGCTGCCGAAAAAGCACTGAAAGCCTGGCTGGAACACCTCGGTGGCATTGCGCCGATAACGCATAACCTGGTGTTGTTGATTTCGATGTTGGGCGATCTGGGCCAGGATATGACAGGATGGCTGGATCTTATTGCTTTGAACGGATACGCTGTGCAATATCGTTATGAGCAGTATGACAGTCAGACTGAAGAGCTGGATCGCGTCAAAACGATCGGACTCATTGATCGATTATTAACGACCGTCGATCAGGTTGTCGGCTATTCGGAGTAATGAGGGCGTTATATGCCACAGCAAGTTTATGATAGATCAGGCGGAAGGCCTTTGTGCCACCTTTCCGCATGGGTATAATTGCTTTGATAGAGAAGAGGACTGTGCGAGGAGGGTAGGCAGATGAAGAATATCAAAACACGGTCTCATGTCGGGCGCGATGGAGTATTGAAGCTCGAAATACCAACGGAGCTTACGGAGATGGATATTGATGTAGTGGTAATGTATCAGCCGGTCGAGACGCCAGCAAGAAAGCCTTCTCCGGAAGAGCTGGGCTGGCCTCCTGGTTTCTTTGAGGAGACAGCAGGACAGTGGCAATCAGACAAGTAACCGGAAAGGAGAACGAATCATGCGAATCGTAACCGAGGCGGATATCGCGCGACTGGTTGATGATATCGTAAAAGAAGTGCAGCCGGAGGCTGTGTACCTGTTCGGATCCCGGGCGCGCGGCGATGCGCGTGAAGAATCCGATTTCGACCTGCTGATTATCGAGCGAGAGCCATTCAGTAAGTCGCGCAGCCGATATCGCGAACTGGCAAAATTATGGCATCTGGTGCTCAAACACCGTCTCCCCGTCGATGTCATACTCTATAGTGAAAATGAGATCGAGCAATGGCGCACCGAGCCGGGCCATGTCGTTGCTCGTGCCTTGCGTGAAGGGAGAGCATTGTATGCCGCTTAATCAAGCACAGGCTTTCCAAAAGATGGCGCATAAAGATTTTCGCGCCATCTTACAGATGACGGATGAAGGATTCGATATCGAGATATTCGGTTTCCATGCACAACAGACGGTGGAGAAGTGCCTGAAGGCCTGGATTCGGCAGTCGGGCGGCATTCCACCCCTTACTCATAATCTATCGATCCTATTCGCAAGGTTGGAAGAGCTTGGTCAGGATACCGGTATCTGGCAGGATCTCGTAGAATTGAACTCTTTCGCTGTTCAGCTTCGTTATCAAGAGATCGATGATGAAGCGCCGGATCTCAATCGTCAGGAAGTGATTGAGCAAATTGAGCGATTGCTGACATCAATCGATAAGTTAGTTGGGTATTCGGAGTAATAGGATAAATCGTTTGCTCGTAACCGTTGGATCGTACTGAGGGAGGCACACCATGCCCATGGATTTCAATAAATTTACCGAGAAGGCGCAGGAGATGCTGGTGATTTCGCAGGGCATCATCCAGCGCTATCAGAATTCGCAGCTCGACACCGACCACCTATTGCTGGCGATGCTCGAGCAGCCCGACGGCTCGGTGCCGAAGGTGCTGCAGGAGGTGGGCGTCGATACCATCCGGCTGGCGGACGCGGTGAAGAAGTCAATCGAGCGCATGCCGAAGGTGACCGGCGGTGCGTCGCGCCAGGCGCAGATTTACCCCACCCCGGCCGCGCAGCGCGTGCTAAGCGAGCTGTGCTGGCAGATCGCCCAGCGCATGGGGGATCGATACATCGCCACCGAGCACATCATGCTCGCCATCCTCGAGGAGGGCAGCTCCGCGTGCGCGAAGATCCTGCGCGATTTCGGCATCACCCGGGAGAAGGTCGAGCAGGCGACTTCCAAAGTGCGCGGCGGGCAGCCGATCACCGATCCCGGCGCGGAGGGGCAGTACCAGGCGCTGGCCAAATACAGCCGCGACCTGACGCAGCTCGCCCGCGAAGGCAAGCTCGACCCGGTGATCGGACGCGACGAGGAGATTCGCCGCGTGATCGAGATCCTCTCCCGGCGCACGAAGAACAATCCGGCGCTCATCGGCGAACCGGGCGTGGGCAAAACCGCCATCGTGGACGGCCTGGCGCAGTCGATCGTTGACAACACGGTGCCGCAGACCCTGAAGAACAAGCGCGTCATCGCGCTGGACCTGTCCAGCATGGTGGCCGGCTCCAAGTTCCGCGGCGAGTTCGAGGAGCGCATGAAGGCGGTGATGGACGAGATCCGCAAGGCGCAGGGCGAGATCGTACTGTTCATCGACGAGCTGCACACCGTGGTCGGCGCGGGCGCGGCGGAGGGGGCCATCGACGCCTCCAACATGCTCAAGCCGGCGCTGTCGCGCGGCGAGATGCAGTGCATCGGCGCCACCACGCTGGACGAATACCGCAAGCACATCGAGAAGGACTCGGCGCTGGAGCGGCGCTTCCAGCCGGTCTTCGTCGAGGAGCCGAGCGTGGAGGCGACGGTTCAGATTCTGCACGGGCTGCAGGAGCGATATGAGAAGCACCACGATATCACCTACACCGACGAGGCGCTGGAAGCCGCGGTGAAGCTGTCCGCGCGCTACATCTCGGACCGCTTCCTGCCGGACAAGGCCATCGACCTGATGGACGAAGCCGGCGCGCGCAAGCACATCCAGGTCATCTTCATCCCGGGTGACGTGCGCGAGATGGAGCAGCGGGTGATGGAGCTGGAAAACCGGCGCGACGAAGCGGCGATGAAGCAGGATTACCAGCAGGCGGCGCTGCACCAGCAGGAGATCGCGCGCATGCGGGCGGAGATCGCCGAGAAGGAAAAGGAAAAGCCGCAGCAGGTCGAGCCGGTAGTGAACAAGGAGGACATCGCCGAGCTGGTGGCCCGCGCCACGGGCATCCCGGTGACGCGCATGTTTGAAGAAGAGGCGGCGCGGTTGCTGCACATGGAGGACGAGCTGCACAAGCGGCTGATCGACCAGTCGCACGCGGTCGGCGTGGTCTCCGAGGCCATCCGCCGCGCCCGCGCGGGGTTGAACGATCCCAAGCGGCCCATCGGCTCCTTCATCTTCATGGGCCCGACCGGCGTGGGGAAAACGGAGCTGGCGCGCGCGCTGTCCGAATTCCTCTTCGACGACGAGGAGGCGATGGTGCGCATCGACATGTCGGAATACATGGAGAAGCACTCCGTCTCGCGGCTGATCGGCGCGCCGCCGGGCTACGTCGGCTTCGACGAAGGCGGCCAACTCACCGAGGCAGTGCGGCGGCGGCCCTACCGGGTCATCCTCTTCGACGAGATCGAAAAGGCGCACCCGGACGTGTTCAACATCCTGCTGCAGGTGCTGGAGGACGGCCGGCTGACCGACAACATGGGCCGCACGGCGGATTTCCGCAACACGGTGGTCATCATGACCAGCAACGTGGGCAGCCAGCACGCGCTGGGCGCCGCCCCCGGCACCATCGGCTTCGCGGTGGCGGAAGAGGTGGTCACCGACCAGAACTACGAAACGCTGCAGGCGAAGGCGTTCAACGACCTGAAGCACGTCTTCCGCCCCGAGCTGCTCAACCGCATCGACGAAGTGGTGGTCTTCCTGCCGCTGGAGATGGGGCACATCAAGCAGATCGTCGATCTGATGATCGACAAGACGCGGAAAAACCTGGCGGAGCGCAACATCGAGATCACGCTGACGGACGCCGCCCGCGAGGTGCTGGCGGAGGAAGGCTACGACCCCGCCTACGGCGCCCGCCCGCTGCGCCGCGTGGTGCAGCGCCTGGTGGACAACCAGATCTCCCGCGGCATCCTGGAAGGCGCCTTCCGCGACGGCGACACCATCGTGGTGGACGCCGAAGGCGGCACGATCGTCACCCGGTTGTACGTGCCGGCGGCGGGCGAAGTGGAAGCGTCGAAGTCATGACCCGGCGCTGGAAGAATGGAAGGTTGGAAGGCTGGAAGTCCGGAGGGGCTTCCGGCCTTTCTTTACACCTTTACGAGAAACCTGCTGTCCCTGATGAAAACGTTTGTTATCATTATCAGGTAATAGTTAATAACAACATGTTTCACGTGAAACATGTTGTTATTAACTATTACCTGATAATCAGTATAATGTGTGGGATTTTTGCGGCTTTTTGCGGCTTTTTGCGGCTAAGATGGTGGGTATGGGGCATTTTTTAGTGAATGGTAAGTAGTTAGGAATTCCGAGTTCTGAGTTCTGAGTTCATAGCTCCAAGTTCCTCGTTTGGAGTTCCTCATTCCCGATGGC
>Ga0315284_10008890_pt1 | contig 14347 bp, 8 predicted proteins | sample YL17G09_16_MG_FD_203696 | JGI IMG/M metagenome (GOLD analysis project Ga0315284, IMG submission 203696) | Sediment microbial communities from Yellowstone Lake, YNP, Wyoming, USA - YL17G09_16 | ecosystem: Environmental > Aquatic > Freshwater > Lake > Sediment | place: USA: Wyoming | collected... | reverse complement strand
TGAAGTAACCGTTATCGTGCCGATGGCTTGCGTTGATTGAAGCAGTATGGTTGCCGCGCCGTTTATGCCTGCCTTTGAAGTTGTGCCCAAAAGCGTTCCGGGCCCCGATACCGTAAACGTTACTATGAAATCATTCTGTGGCGGCGCGGTTTCTTCCGTTCCGGCACTGACGGTCGGCTCTGTAGATACTACCTTTCTTACATAAAAATCATCATAAGAACTCGTTATGCTGCCGGTACCGGTAACGGTAGCGGCCATGCATGCCGGACCGCTTGTGCGGCCGGTCCATGCCTGCGTTGTCCAACTGGCCGGTTCTGCCGTCCCGTTAGCCCATATCCTTGCGCTCAGGTTGTTTCCTATAACTTTAAGTTTCATGTTATACCATGTCCCCGCACTCCATGAAAATGTAAAACTGGTGCCAAATCCCACACCGTCATCAAGGTAAGAAACTGTTGTGGCGGTATTGTACATTATCCACTTATACCCTCTTCCAGCCCCTCCTGTCCCGTTTGACCTTGCCCCTATTCCCGCCCTCGCACCAGTACCCGCAACAAAGACATCCGGCCTGACCCTGCAGAATACCTCTATGTCGTTAGGCGTCGTTATTGAGGTCGCCGTCTGCTGGCACGGGTCGGCACCGGTACTCGTTGCTGTCTGCTTCAATATCCCGCCCGTTTCGCTCCACGTCCCGCCTACCTGCGTGTAACCGGTAATTGCCCCGTCAGCAAAATCATCACCGAATAGGAACGCTGTTTTTATATTGCTTGCCGCCGCAGCATTGCCGTTGCCGTAATACATGTATATAAGCGTGGTTCCGGAACTGTTTATAGTTGACACGCTCACCCAGAACCCTGCAGCATTTGTTGTTGATGACTGTATCCAGTAATAAAGCTCCTTGTCATTGGAATCGGCAAACCTGACATCATCATAGTCCGACTGCAGTTTCCCCTGGCTTTTCAATGCGCCCGTGTTAACTCCGGTTGTGGAAACAAAAACCTGATAGTCATTCAATAAGGTTCCCGCTGAATTGGTAATTGTTACCGGTTTCCTGTAAAGCCACGATCCGCTGCCCGGATTTGAAAACCCCGTCCAGCCGCCGCCTACCTTTGTAACTGTGGTAACGGGATTGTCGTTTGAATCCGCCGCCTGCGCCGTTATAAGCGAGGTGCTGGTTTCGTCGGCTTTTATTGAAAAACTGCCTGCGTTGTTAATGAGTTTTACAGGTATAACGCCTTCGTTTGTAAGCCGCACTTCAACGCTGCCCTGGGTAAGGTTCTGCGTAGTTGCTATAACCGTTGCTATTCCGATTGACATGCCCGACTGCAGCATTACGGTAGCTTTGCCCGCGGAGGCATTTATTTTTGTCGTGCTTAACAGCGCGACGTTGCCTGTCACGCTAAAGGTAATCTGGTTTAATGCCGTTGTGCAAATGCTGTTATTGCTGTAGCATAACCTTGCCGTTATAAGCGAGGTTGTCAGGCCGCTCGCAAATATTGAAAGCGGGGTTGCGGTGCTTATAATTTTTGTAGGCGGCGGAAGAGTGGTAACCTGCACGCTTGAGCCGGCAAGGTTGGCTGCGGCTGCAGTTACGGTTGCCGTGCCTGCTGAAAGCGTTGAGGTTAGAATTACCGCGGCAACGCCCGAAACCGCATTTTTCTTTGTAGTGCCCGTAAGCACACCTTGTCCGGAACAGGCGAAAGTTATTTCGTTCGTCGCTGAAGTAACGACGATATCCGAATTGCTCCTTATCTCACAGCTTATAAGCGAAGTAGCTGAACCGTCTGCAGCAAGCGTTGCCGGCTGAGCAGTGGTTACAGTTTTTGTGGGGTCAATGTCAACGAGCCCTATGGTAACCACAACACCCGTGCTGTCTATTATTAAGGTTGAATTAAACGTAATTTTGTATTCATCGCTGGTAGTTGTCAGGGTGAACGGCACGGAGTTGCCGCCTTTTTTTACCGTTATGTTAGTATCACCGGTATTTCTTACATATAGTTCGTTAAATTGCAGAGGATTATCAAATTTTACGGTCATCTGCTGGTCATATAAAGGCTGGTTCTGCATGTAATCAACGGTCCCGCAGGAATATGCTCCGATTAGCGGTCCGGAGACAAGCTGGTTATTCATGTTTGCTATTCCTTCGGTGCCGGTTGAAAGGTTGGGCTTTATCCATAGTTTCTTTGCGTTATAATCATAATTAAAACCCGTCAGCCCCCACAACCCGTACCATATTCCACCGCCGAACATATACCTGCACGGGTAGCAGAATTCCTGCCCGGCTGCTGTATTAACGTTGTAATGCACGCATATCTGCCATACTGCCGGGTTGTAAACGAAGAAAGCATCGTAATATTTCTTTAATGCGGCAAGCCCCTTGTCAACCTTGCCTTCCATCATTGCGATGGGGGTGAACTCAAGAATGTATCCGGGCCACCATATGCTTGTATTGGAGCCGTTCTTCATTCCGTAACTTGCCATGCAGGTGGAATAAATCTTATCAATGGTAGCGTCAATCCGCGCCTCCGGAAGCATCCTGCCAAGCCCCAGCAGTTGCGTCATAACTTCGCCGACAAGCGTTGCCCTTGCGATGCAGGTGCTCTGGCTTGACCCGTCTTTGGCCCAGTCCGAAATATACGAGTTCTGCCCGGCATTCCACCCGTAGGTATTAAAACTCGCTATTGCGGTTGTGAGGATGTTCCTGTAATCGTTTGCCTGGCTCGGGTCGTTAAGGATGTCGGCAATCGCTGCCGCGCATTTTAAGCCAGCAAGCCACCACGCGCACACCCAGTTACTCTCGCGGGAGCCGTCATTATACGGGTAACAGCCGTAACTTTGTACATCATAGCTTGAGCGCGTGCCTTCCGGTAATTTATTTCCCGAGGAGTCCTTTGCATATGTGAATGACATCGCTTTTTTCATCCCGGTGTAAAACTGGCTCAACCGCGCAGTATTGCCTGTTTTTAAGTATTCCATATACATCATTACCGGTAACTGCGACTGGCATTCGCACTTGCCCTGCAGGTACTGCGATGTTGAAAATACGGACACTTCACCGCTTCCGCTCTGGTAGTTGATATGGCCCTCCATTTCTTTCCATGTGCCGTCAGGGATGAAATTCGGGAATATAATTGAATTCGTATGCCGCTGGTCAAAACACCCGTTTTCCGCACCGCATTCACCGACAACATATGGGCCACTACTACCCCACTTGGAGGATGAAGCCATTAAATGAAGCGTGTTGAACAGTATATCCTTGAACCAGGGTTCAATGTTACAGCTAAAAATCTTGTCCATCCACCGGTTAACTTTATAGCGTATATCATCAAAGTTGGTATAGCAGAAGTTTGCCACGTTTGTATCATAAGGCGATGAGAATTTTGTCCTGTAGAAACCGTCTACGTTTGCCCAGGCGGAAACAAACTTTATTTCCTTCGTCTCGCCGTTTGCAAGCGTTACCCTGCTTGCAAGCTGAGTGCCGGAAGCGTCGTTAGTAAAATCTCCCGTTGTAGAGAAATTGCCTGCAGTGCCGCAGGAAATTGTTCCGCCAACGTTGGGAGCAAGCGTTGCGACGTTATTGCCTGATATGCCTTTAATATTTGAACCGTCAAGTATTCGCGTTGTGTAACTTGGGCCGGGGTCTATAGCTACAGAAGTGTCAATTGACTGCCCTGAATTGTTTGTGACCGTGAACACGAAGAAAGCCGCGGGCATCGAGCAGTAATAGTTACTGTCGTAGGTCTGACCGGCTTCACCGGGTATTATTGCCGAAAAAGCCGTCAGCTTTATTGTGAAACCGCTTGGCAGTCCGCCGCCTGTATAAGTGTATGTGACCTTCGGATAAAACGCTTCAAACTGTATTGTGAAGTTTGCGCTCGTGAGGTTCTTTGATACTATAGTGCCGCCCCTGTTAACGTAAACAGTAAAAGTGGGAGCGGCAGACGCAACTGTACCGAGTTTTGATGTATTTGTTGAACCGTCAGGGTTCATGTTGAACAGCCCTGCTCCTACGCCGCCAACCGGCATGCCCAGCGTCTGAGAATAACTGGAAGTGCCGCTCATGGTGTAGGCTGATGCGGGTGAAACAGTTATTATTATAATTAATAAAGATGAAAATAGATAATAGATTAATTTGTATAACATGTAAAATTCCTCTGTTTTTGTTAAAAAACTATTAAACATATAACAAACATTAATGTTTCAAAGAGCATTTTGTATATTTTACGAATATATTTGTTGGAATCCTCGCATTTTTACCCTGACAGCCAGCTTTTCATTATTATACCACAATATACCTCATTTGTCAACAAAAATTCAATAATCAATAAATTCATTAAATGTTTTTACAATGCCACCTGAATTATATAAAGGCGTATCCTCCTTTTAGGATTTTCGGTTCTATTATGAGGATACGCTTTTTTTATGTTTCAGTTTCAGTCAAATAACTTCAGTCAAATAACTTCTTGACCTTCTATCCACAACTTTCTATTATATCTCCCAGATGAATTAGGTTTGATAAAAATGGGGTCGGAAAAATATTTGATGAAAAATGGGAAATTAGATTTTATCCTGCATTCCCCAAATAAAAAAGGAAGATTTATGTTGAAAAAAAGTCCGATTCTCGTCTCAGCCTGAGGCTGATCAACCTCTGGCTGATATAATATGGTTAAAATGAAACGAAAAAAGGAGGCACCTAATGGGTGAAGAGAAAATAGCTACTTTCGTGTGAGTTTTAACCGGAAACTGAAGGTAGGATTCAAAGGAGCGGAAGTAACATCAGACGGCGGCTTGCTGGCAATAAGAGAAATGGACGAACAGTCCTTCGATGGTGACTCAGGATGGAACCATTAGGACTGACAAGAATTGCGGGAGAATATCTGAAAGAAATCAGGCACGGCAAAAATGTCCAGCATGAAATGACAGGACTGCTCCGTCAATCAGTGTATTCAAGGCTGGGAGGATATGAAGATACCAATGACGCAGAGGGTTTGAGGAAAGACCCCGGGATGAGGGCAATAATAGGAGAGCGGGCTCTGGAAAAAGCAGGAGCAGGAGAAACAACCGTAGGGAGATTTGAAAAAGAGATATTACTTGAAGGAAACAATACAGATGGAGCCCCATTCATTATTGTTTTGCAAAGCAAGATATTGGGGGAGGAAACTCTGCTAAGAGGTTAGAGTAGAAAACAAGTGAACAAATTAATACTGGCATTATTCTTTTTGTCCGGCGCCTGCGGACTGGTCTATGAAATTGTCTGGACCCGTATGCTCAGCCATGTTTTTGGCACTACCGTATATGCAGTGAGCACAGTCCTGGCTGCTTATATGGCTGGCCTTGCGCTCGGCTCATATGTTTTCGGCAAAATAGCGGACAAGCATGGCCGGCCCATGAAAATATACGGGATTCTTGAAGCGGGAATCGGAATTACAGCCCTGCTGGTACCCGTTTCTTTCAATGCGCTTAAGAACATTTACGTTGCATTGCATTCAATTAACAATGATTTTGTTTTTTCAGCACTCCGGTTCATTACATCATTTCTTGTCCTTATGATCCCCACAACGCTTATGGGCGGTACATTGCCTATCCTAAGCAGGTATTTTGTAAAGAAAGCTGACCGGGTCGGCTTAAATATTGGCAGGGTTTATAGCGTAAACACTTTTGGAGCCCTGGCGGGATGCCTGATAACGGGTTTTATACTGATAGAAAATCTTGGCATCAATAATGCAATTATTCTTGCGGCGGCAATTAACATTATCATCGCCTTCATAGTTTTAAACATAAAAACTGAGGCTGAGGTTCCGGCCATTGAAAGCGCTGAATTAGAACAACCATTTGCCGGAAAACATCCTTCCCGAAATGCTAACCTTGCTATCATTGTATTTGCCGTTTCAGGGTTCTGCGCGCTTGCCTATGAAGTTTTATGGTCAAGGATGCTGGTTTATTCATTGATTAGCCTGACATATTCCTTCACGCTCATGCTTTCAACCATTCTTTTCGGTATTGCTCTTGGCAGCTACATTTTCTCAAAAATTGCTGACAGGAACAAACACCTGCTTACAACTCTTGGATTGATTGAGGCAATAATCGGAGTGATTGTCATTCTGGGAATAATTGGCTTCGGCAGCGTAAATGAGTTCTGCGGAAATACAGGGAAAACATGGCCGAGCTGGATAATTACCAGATTTATTGCCTGTTCTTTAATAATGCTGTTGCCTGCAATACTTATGGGCGGGACTTTTCCGCTGGTAGGAAAAATCTATATTCGCAGCACTAAAAAAGCAGGAAAATCAACCGCAAATATTTATTCCTTAAATACCGTAGGTGGAATAATCGGTTCGCTTGCCGCAGGTTTCATGATGATTCCTCTTTTCGGCATACAGCAAAGCATTTTTATTTTCAGCCTCCTGAATATTCTTGCCGGCTTTATAGTGATAATATTTGATGATTCTACAGGCTGGAAGTTTAAGGTGACTGCAACTTCAGCTATTTCCACGCTCTGTGCAGCACTTTTTCTGATAATTCCCTTTAATAAACCCATTGTCCTTTACAGCAGGAGCGTCTATGAAGCAGGCAATAAGGCAAAGGTTCTGTTCTATAAAGAAGATGTGACCGCTACAGTATCGGTAATTGAACTCAAAGGCGACAGGCTGCTGAACATAGACGGTTTCAACGCAGCAGGAGTTAAAAACTATGAATATATGAGGATACTGGGACATTTGCCTCTGCTTTTATGCGCTGACCCGAAAGATGTCCTGGTCATTTGTTTTGGCTCCGGGACAACCAGCGGGGCAGTTTCAAAACATAATCTTGACCATATTGATTGTGTGGAAATATCTCCGGCAGTAATACAAGCAGCTCCTTTTTATGCCGAGGTTAATAACAATGTCCTTGCCGATAAAAAGTTTAACGTGATAATTGATGACGGCAGAAATTATTTATTGTATACAAAAAAGAAATATGACGTCATCACAATGGAGCCGATGCATCCCAGTCTTTCCGGAGTGGTTAATTTCTATTCAAAGGAATTTTATGAACTTTGCAAAAGCAGGCTTAACCCCGGAGGGGTCATCTGTCAGTGGGCGCCCATGCACATCCTTTCGGTCAATGATTATAAAATGATGGTCAGGACTTTCCAGGAAGTTTTCCCCCATACTTCGTTCTGGCTTGCCAAAACGGAAGGCATCATGATTGGCACACAGGATAAACTAAAGCTGGACTTCCAACTGCTTCAGAAAAAAATAAGCGCCGGAGAAGTAAGGCAGGACCTTGACAGGGTTCAATGCGGCAATATATATGCTATCTTTGATTCTTTTATTATGGGTGAAGAAAAGCTGCGTAAATATTCGGAAAAAAGCCGGCTGCTGACCGACGCCCACCCCTATATAGAGTTTTCAGGCCCGCGCAATCTTCTATTAAAGGCACGTGAAACATGGGGTCCAAACAATCAGGCTCTGGTTAATAATATGGAAAACATTCTGCCGTTTGTTTCAAATATCCCTGCCGGAGCATATGCGGCTGTTCAGGCAAACTTGAGCCGCAACTATCTGCTTTCAAAATGCATATTTCAAGCCAAGATATACGCCAATGAAACTGACACTGTAAAACTGATAAACGAATTGGGCAAGCTATTCCTTTTAAACCCTCATGATGAAAGAATCAAGACTTTTTTGCCGAATGATAATAACCAGTTAAAGTATTTTTATTTTAATATTGGCGAAAGATTCAGAAGCGAGGGGGAATATAATGGCGCGGTACTTGCCTTCAACAAGGTGCTGGCTATAGATTCATTGTATGCGAGAGCTTATAACGGCCTTGGTATCGTATATTCCGCAATGAAGAAGTATGAATTAAGCGAAAAAAAGTTTAGAAAATCCCTGGAGATTGAACCTAATGTGGCTATCGTTCATACTAATCTTGGTATCGTTTACTTTGACAGGGGCAGTCTTGATAAAGCCATGTCGGAATTCAACAAGGCGGTAAAAATTGATTATCAGTATGCCAAGGCGCATTATTATCTGGTAAAAACCTATCAATTAAGGGGTATGTTTCAAAAAGCAATGGAAGAATTAACCGTACTGCTTGATATAAACCCTGCTTTTGAGGGCGCACAAAAACTTTATAAAGAACTGGCCATTCGTAATAACAAGTAACAAGAACAACAAGGTGGCGTTGCGGAGTTATTTAACTTATTAGAAATAACATTGCTGTCCGGTAAAAATATTCTCGTTTTCAACCACCAGATAACTGTCATTCCGAGGGAGCGAGTGAAACGAGTGACCGTGGGAATCTCAATAAATGCAGGAAATATTGAGATTGCTTCCCCCCGATAAAAACATTCGGGGGGTAAACTATCCTCGCAATGACATTTGTCCTCCTACGCCCCAGATAAGTCGGGACTACGGAAGGACAGGTCGTCAATATTTTAACCGGACAGCTGTGTTAGCAAATATAAAAAAACACGGTATTAGTTTTTCTACAGCAGCAAGAGTGTTTAAGGACAATAAGAGAAAAATATATATTGATTCAAAACACTGTAAAGAGAGGAAGGATTTTTCTGTATTGGTAAACCAGGGGGGTAGGATTTTAATGGTTAGATTTATATACAGAGAAGGCACTATTAGAATTATTGGCGCAGGATATTGGAGGAAAGGAGAAAAATATCATGAAAAGAATGACTAATAACAATATGCCTATAGGGGCATTAACAAAAATGGCTCTTCAGGGTTTGCAGTGGGTAAATAAAAGGGGTATTCTCCTTTTTGTGTGGGCGATAGTCCCCCATGCCTTGTTTTGCCTTGTAAAACATTGGGGGGAATCCAGTATTAATTAACAATCTGGATACCCGTTTCCACGGGTATGACAGTTTCAGACGATCAAGAAGATGGCATATGGGTTTCGCAATCAAGAACATTTCAAGATATCAAGCTACTTCCACTGCTGCGGAGGACTTGACCTTTACCCATGCTAAACCCTGAAGAGCCACAAAAATTAAGGATTTTCTTCCTTCACCGGAAGAGTTGGCTATGCATGAAAAAAGAGTAAAGGTTACAATTTCATTAAGTAAAACGAGTATAGATTTTTTTAAAAAGGAAGCTAAACAATATAATACGAAATATCAAAGGATGATAAAAAACCTGCTTGACAGTTATGCTGTACAACATCTAACCGACTAGCAGAGTACCACCCTGATGTATCGGGGTAGCTGGATAGCCCGGGTTAGAACCTGTTTAATGGCGTTTTAGTTTTAAAAAAGAGCATTGTTTTGACCTCTTTTATGTTTATGGATACCTGCTGTATTATGTAATTGAAAATTAACCCTATTATGCAAAGATTATTATTGAAATATAACCCACTCATAGTGTATAATACCAATGATAGAAATAAAACAGGGGAACAAGATTGGATTACAATCCAGTGTCAAAATCCCGTTATAAATTACAGGAGGATTCCAAATTAAGCAGATTAATTATTTTATAAATTTAATGAAAACATGGTAAATCTGTAAAAATTTTACTGTATAGGGAGAATTATATGGCTAAAAGATTATTTTTATATGTAATATTTATTTCTGTATTTTTCATGCCGGTTCTGGTTCAGGCTGATATTAATGATGAGTTACTGAAACTTAAAAAACAAATACCCCTAATAGAGATGAAGGTGGACAAGGATATAGGGCCCATCATACAGAAGAATGTGGTTCTTGACGATGAAATAAGTGTGTTGGAGGAGAAGGATCGCCGCAATCCAGGCCATAAACTGGTGCAGATTCAGATAAAGAAACAAATAATTATGCTAAGAAACAAAAAAAAGGCAAACCTCATGATGATAGACAAAATACAGATGCCGGCGCGTAATCAGGTGATTATGCTTGAGAAAAAAATAGCCGTTCTTGAACAAAACCTTAAAAATCAGGTTGCCAGGGAAGAGGCGTTAAAAGCGAAGAAGGCTAAACAGGAAAGGACGCTCGCTGCAAAGCAGGCTGCAATTGCCCAGAAAAAGGCGAAGGCCCAGAAGATTCAGGAAGAATAATAATTATAGCAGCGGGGCAATGTGAAAAATTCCGGGGACAGAACACTTAATTACGGAAGAAAATATAGTCAAGGAAAAGGGGTAATTAAGTGTTCTGTCCCAGGAATTATACTAAGGAAGAGGGGCTTAAAAGTATTATTGAACAGTAGCCGTTACCTGATTTCCTTAAAAATACCGACTGTGTGTATAGCCGGGCATGCCCTGGCGCTCAATACCCTCAACCTGACTTTTCTTGCGGTAACCGGGTTGTTCAGATGAATCAGCCTTTTATAGCCTATTGTTTTTTCCTGCTCCAGCTTCTTCCACTTGTTGTTAACCCATGCTTCTACGACAAACGACTTAACGCGCTGACCCAATTTTATGTATTCCTGTATCATAATAATATCAAAGGTCTTTTCCGTGCCAAGGTCCAGCTCAAGCGCGGCTTTTTCCGTCTTTTCGTCGGTTGCCCAGTAGGTGGAATCGTTACCGTCTACCGCCATTGCCGCTCTGTAACCGTTATACAGTATGTCATTCCTGCCGCCTCCGCGGGTGTTTGAAGCAGTAGCGGCGGCGCCCCTTGCGAAATCCGTGCTGAACGTCTTCTTCAGAAATTCACCGAATTTCACCGCAATTGCCGCATCATTTTCGTGTATCAACCCCCTTTTATCAGGAGAAAAACTCATAAGCAGCACCCCGCCCCTGCCAACGGACTTATAATATGTGTCTATAAGAACATCCAGCGATTTTACACTTGCATCTTCTGCCGTATGATAGAACCAGCCCGGCCTGATTGAAGTATCGCATTCGGAAGCGCACCAGTCGGGGTCAGAAGGGCTGCCGCAACTTAAATAACCGGCATCATATATGTTCCCTCTTATGATTTTAGAAGTGTCTACCATGCACCAGTTTGGTTCACCCGCAGTTGCGCTTTCATTACCGCACCAGCGAACATCAGGCCCGGCATCCGAGAAGATTACAGCATCCTGCTGTAATTCCCTAACCTTGCTGATCCACGTCTCCCAATCATAATCCTGGGTATCTCCCCAGCCCTTTGCCCCGTCCCACCATACTTCTGTAATATTTCCATAGTTTGTCAGCAGTTCCGTAAGCTGGTTCAGATAGTGCTTGTTGTAGTCGCCGGGGCTGTTGTTGCCGTATGCCGGCTCATGCATATCCCATGGCGACAGGTAAACCCCAAATTCTATTCCACCCATGCGACAGGCATCTGAGGCTTCTTTAACGACGTCTCCTTTACCATCCTTCCAGGGACTGCTGCCAACGTCATGGTCAGTAAAAGCGCTTGGCCAGAGACAAAACCCGTCATGGTGCTTGCAGGTAAGTATAAGCCTTTTTGCGCCAAAACTCTTAACAACATTTACCCACTGTTCCGCATTTAATGACACGGGATTAAAAATAGAAAGGTTTTCCTTTCCGTTCCCCCATTCAACGTTATTGAACGTATTCACGCCAAAATGTATGAAAGCGGCAATTTCATTTTTATGCCACGCCAGCTGCCTTTCATTTGGTATTGGGTAACACGGCTCAGGCGGCTCTATTGCATAAAGGTTAATCCCTGCCTGAACTAAACAAACGAAAACTGTTATTAAGAATTTTTTCATGCTTTCCTCTTTTCTTATGAAGCCACACTAATAATACACGCCGTTTTAAAGCAGTTTACCCTGGTCATAAGTCTCTGCCCATACAGTTTTGCGAACCTGATTGTGTCCCATGGCTAACTTCCCGGGAGGGATAGTGTTCAACAGCTTTCCCGGATAAAGCATAAATGCATTTGTTAAAATCCTATATTAAAATGAACTTAGCACCTTCACTGTACAGGTTTGTGTAATTTGTAACATTTACTATTTCGTTTGACTTGTTACGCCTATTTCAACCGCATACGGCGAAAAACCCGTGCTGAAAGTTTGTACCACTACCACCCTGCCCGCGGAATTTTTCGTTGTCTGTAAGACCACCGTCGCCACCCCGTTAACCGCATTCTTCACGGTAGGGCCTATGAGTGTCCCGTTGCCAAACAATGAAAATGTTACCGCATTTGTTGCCGTTTTCAGAATACTCTCTCTGGAATTGCGCAGTTCCGCCGTAATTAACGCAGTGCTTGCGCCGTCTGCCGCAAGACTTGCGGGGTTCGCAGTGCTGAACACCCTTTTGCCGGGTACCTTTATTTCTTTATAAACCCCTATCTCGCGTATGCACGGGACTGCCCCGTCAGCCCTTGTGCTGTTTATGGTCAGCCGTATCTTTGATGCCGTTGTTCCCGGAATCCTGATAAGCTTCTTGAACCCTATTGACTGCTTGATTGCATATTTACTCCATATGCCTTTGTTATACTTTTCTATCATATATGAAGTAACACGTTGGCCAAGCTCAATGTACTCCTGTACCATAAGGACATCAAACTTTACGGGCGAGCCAAGGTCCAGCTCAATTGACACGCCGCCGGTCACTCCATCGGGAGGCGCCCAGTAAGTATTAAAGTCCCCATCAACCACGTTAGCCGCGCTGTATTGGGTGTCCCTTGTTTGAGTAGCTGTCGCCGTGGCTCCGAGCGCATAGTTTACCTTAAAACTATACCTTTGAAAGTCGCCGAACTTCTTTAACTGTTTTACATTGCTGTCCAGTATTAAACCCCTGTTGTCAGGAGGGACGCCAAGGTCCATTATGCAACCATTGCCTACAGAATCGTAATAGCAGCTGGTAAGTTCACGCAGGGAAATAGGAACATCACCTTGTATCCATTGCCAGAATCTACTAAGCGGACTGTCACACTCTGCAGGGCACCAGCTATTGCCGTTTACCTCACCATTCTTATGAGACATCCAGCTCTTTATACAACTGTCGTTTATCATGCTCCAGTGCGGGTCCCAGCCGAAACCTTCTTCATTTCCACTCCAGCGTAAATCCGGCCCGTTGTCAGAGAATATTCTGCAGTCGGGCTGCAGGCGCCTTATAGTATTCTGGTAAAGTATCAAATCCACCCAAGCCGGCGGATTACCGTCACCCGCCCAGGCTTCAGTAACTGTTCCGTATTTAGTGAGAAGTTCTGTCCACCGTTGTGCCATTAGCTCGTTAAAACCTGCCTCTTTAGTCCACTTGCCTTCGATATTCAAATGCCAGTCCTGCGTGTTCATGTAAAACCCGTGTTTTACCCCGCCCCTGTCGCAGGCCTCGGCAAATTCCTTGCAGACATCTCTCCTCCCAAATGTAATACTATCTCCAACACTATAATGAGTTGTTGAAGTCAGCCAGAGACAAAAACCTTCACCGTGCTTGGTAACTAATATAGGAAGTTCTATACAGCCTCCCTTGAACGCTGCCACCCACTGGTTGCAGTCCAGCTCCATTGGCTGGAATATATTAGGGTCCTGGCTCCCGTCCGAGCTTCCTTCATTAAATGTATATAATCCAAAATGTATTAAACCTACAATCCCTATCTTAAGAATATCCATATCCGCTTTTTTAGGAACCGGGGCAAGCGGCGCCGGCGGGCCAACTGCTTTCACCGTCATTACGCTTATGTTCAACATAATAAAATTAAACACCATAAATGCAGTTATAAATCTTTTCATTTTGCCTCCTCTGTATTTTATTATATCTGAATAATCCTGCAATATCAAACTCGCACTATTGTCTTTCCTGACTGTCTTCTTTCTTTATCAGCCCCCTTCGCCTTCCAGAGTACCCCCCTGCTTTTACTCTCATCGTTTACGTTCTTCACAGGCAATTCCCTTACATCATTTACTAACCCCGCTTTGCTCACAATACAGCTTCACAAAAGGTGCTTCGAAAAAACCGGAACAAATTGAATTTCTTAAAACTGCTTATTTTTCTATTTTTTATGGAGCACCACGGGTTAGCCCGTGGAGGCTTCATTTCAAATTCCTTGCCTATCCTCTTGAAAAGTTTCCAAGTATATTCCCGCAACCCTTCTTTCACAAATATAGCTTTCCGGTACTTCGGACACAATACCAGATGATATTTGCATTCCCGGATCGTGTGGGCTCCTTTATTCATACTCACATCTTACCATTTTTCAGGCAACCCTTCAAGGAAGAGGGGCAACGCCCGTTTCCCCTCTTCTCCCCTTCTACTATGATTTGTACCCCCGTGTTGAAACACGGGGAGCTAAATCATGGATTTCTTAGAACCTGTATGTGTATGGCTCTTGCCGTGCCGTCGTCAGCAAATTTTACATAAGTTATTTTTCCAGTAATGTCATTATACCACCCTTCCGCTGAGGATGATAGTTCGGTTATTGACCCTCTTAGCGTAAGTGTTACTGCATTGTTTTTAACAGATATCGGCACCGATGAAGAATGCA
>Ga0315284_10008889_pt1 | contig 14348 bp, 6 predicted proteins | sample YL17G09_16_MG_FD_203696 | JGI IMG/M metagenome (GOLD analysis project Ga0315284, IMG submission 203696) | Sediment microbial communities from Yellowstone Lake, YNP, Wyoming, USA - YL17G09_16 | ecosystem: Environmental > Aquatic > Freshwater > Lake > Sediment | place: USA: Wyoming | collected... | reverse complement strand
CAAGAAGACTCTTGATGAATTTGCCCGTGTGATGCTACAAATCGCCAAAGAGGCACACGAAAATCCTGAATTACTGCATGAAGCACCCCACAATACCCCGGTTGGCAGGCTGGATGAAGTAAAAGCTGCCAAAGATCTTGTCCTTTGCTGTTGGAGGCCGGAATCTGATTAATCTAAACCGCCGCTGAAAATCAGCAGCGGTTCTTTTTAAAGATATTTGTGAATATTTTCAAATATTTCTTTCAATTTCGGCAGGTTTGTTCCGCCGCCCTGTGCCAATTGTGGGCGCCCGCCACCACTGCCACCAATTTCTCCAGAGATTTTCTTAATTAAAATCCCTGCACTGATGCCTTTTTTGACCAAATCATCTGTCACAGTTGAAATTAATTGAATATTCCCGGGACCAACCATATTCGCGATTACTGCAATTCCGGATGAAAAATCTTGCCTGAAGCTATCAGCCAATTCTCTCATTGTGTCAATACTGGAATCTTTCAGCAACAGGGTAACAACTGATTTACCATCGAGAATTAATGCCCTGGATTTTGCCGCCTGATACTCATTTTTGGCAGCTATAGAACCAAATTTTGCCAATTCTTTTAATAAATGCCCTTTCTCTGCCAAGATCTTTTCTGAGGTTGATACTATTTCATCCAGAGAACATTTGAAAAGATTTTTTATTGCAGAGAGTTGTTGGAGACGCATGGACATAAGTCCATAGGCTTTTCGCCCGGTTACAGCTTCAATTCTGCGGATGCCTGCAGCAGCGCTGGCCTCGCTGGTAATAAAGAAACTTCCTATTTCCGATGTCTCGTTCACATGAGTACCGCTGCAAAGTTCATACGAGAAAGGTTTTCCCCCACCAAGGGAAATTGTTCTTACCTCTTCTCCGTATTTCTCGCCAAATAAGGCCATAGCGCCTTCATCCAAAGCCTGCGAGAGTTTTTTCTGTGCAATGGTCAGGGTGTAATTATTGAGAACCTCCTGATTGACACCATCCTCAACCTGGTGAATTTCTTCAGATGAGAGAGCGTCAGGATGGGTAAAATCAAATCTCAGCCTGTCCGGAGCTACCAGCGAACCCGCCTGGCGGACATGCTCCCCCAACACTTTTCGAAGCTGCGCGTGTAAAAGATGGGTTGCCGTATGGTTCCGCGTGATATCCTGCCGCCTTTTTTGGTCAACTTCAGCGGTTACCATATCATTTACTGAAAATTTTCCCTTTCTTACCTTACCAAAATGAACAATTATGCCAGGAGCAGGTTTCCTGACTTCTTCAACTTCAAATACATTTTTCCCTTTTTCAGAATTGATCAGCCCCAAATCGGAAACCTGACCGCCGGATTCGATATAAAAACCTGTTTTAGAAAGCATGATGCCCGCTTTCTGCCCTTCAGATATTTGTTTTACTGATTCTTGTTCAAAAACCAGTCCCACAATTTCTGATTCTGTGGTCGACAAGGTATAAGGGTCGTATTGAACTCCTTTATTTTCCAATCGGGATGTTTTTCTAAGTTGATCACCAAGGGTGGAATAAAACTCCGCATCCTCCCCGCCTTGAGGACCAAATTCTTTTCCTGCGCCGGAATTGATGCGGTGTTCTTCCATTGCGTTATAGAAACCTTCCTGGTCTACTTCAAGGTTCTTTTCACGCAACACATCCCGGGTAATCTCTAAAGGCAGTCCATGCGTGGCATAAAGGTCAAAAGCAAGCTTCCCATTCAGTTGGGTAATTCCCTTCGAATTTAAGGCCAGAATAGCGTCCTCAAGATACGCAAGACCGCTTTCCACAGTCGTCTGAAAGCGTTCTTCTTCCCGGGTCAGGTTATCAATTATTGTTTTGTGATTTTTTTCAAGCTCCGGGTAAGCCAGGCTGTATTGCTCAATTACTTTTTCTGCAATTTTTCCAAGAAAGGGTTCATTTAAACCAAGCTTTGAGCCAAACCGTGATGCGCGCCGGATGATCATACGGCAAATGTAATTCCGCCCCACATTACCAGGGACGACACCATCCGCGATCAGGAAGGAAGCAGCACGTGCATGGTCAGCTACAACACGGTAGGGTGTGAAATTTTCATCTCTCTCTTTTTCAGATTGTCCACTCAGTTGTCTGACCATTTCAATTAATGGCAAAAGGAGGTCAGTCCGATAGTTGGAATCAACTCCTTGAATTACAGAAACGATTCGTTCAAACCCCATACCGGTATCCACGTGTTTGGAAGGCAGAGGTTCAAGTTTTATTGGACTGGTGCGGTTATATTGAATGAAAACCAGATTCCAAAGCTCAAGATACCGGTGGCAATCGCTGTTTACCCCGCATCTGTGTTTTGGATCGTTCTGCTTGTCACAATATTCCAGACCTTTGTCAAAATGGATTTCACTGCAAGGCCCACATGGACCGGTGTCAGCCATTTCCCAGAAATTATCTTTACGACCAAAGAACAGGATATGATCGGAATTAATACCTGGTTGCAACTGCCAATTATCTGCAGCTTCCTGGTCAGCTTCTATTTGACCTTTTTCATCCTTAAAGCAAGTAACCCATATACGGGATTTATCAAGTCCCCATTTATGGGTCAACAGTTCCCAAGCCCATGCAATCGCTTCTTTTTTATAATAATCCCCGAAAGACCAGTTTCCCAGCATTTCGAAGAACGTGTGATGCAAATCGTCCCGGCCAACATCATCCAGGTCATTGTGTTTACCAGCTACGCGCATGCATTTCTGAGAATTTACCGCCCTAGTGTAATTCCTCTTATCCGTCCCAAGAAAAACATCTTTAAATTGAACCATTCCGGCGTTTGTGAACAACAGTGTTTGATCACTCCCCGGTACAAGAGACGAGGAGGGTACAAATTGATGTCCCTTTTCCTTAAAAAAATCAATAAATTCCTGACGGATCTGGTTTCCTGATAATGATCTGGACATTAATTCCTCTAGTAAAATGAAAATGTAATTTTAAATTATAAATGAATTAGTGGGTATTGGTTATTTTCTTTAGCGCGATACAGCCAGTTTAATGATTTTGCCGTTCTCATCCATCGTAACACGCGCATATTGTTCATGCATAACTCTGGAAACTCTGGTTTTCTGGCTGACCATTACCTGAGTGATGTTTTTGACTTTTATCTTTTCATCTTCAATTAGAGGTTGATAACTCCCCGAATGAATAATTTTATTGACTCTGATCTTATGTTCCCAAATTTTTATATTAGCATTATTTAAACTTGGGATATAGCTTTGCATAATTTCACCCAGTTCTTTGGAAAGGTCCTTCGAAATCCTGGGATTCTTTGTTAGCGCGAGGTCATTATCGCTGAAAGCTTTAATCTCAGGGTCAAATACTTCCCGAGCGATAGGTTTTTTATCTAAATATATATTTGGTTCAAGGTATCCCAAAGGATCGCCAAATAAAATAAAGGAAATCAATGTTTTTTGATCCTCACCATCCAGATATCCCTGCCGCTGTGTCATTACCTTGATTAAACCAATCTTGGCTTGTAGCAGTGATTCTCCAAATGAGAACCCATCTTTTATATATTTCCAGAAAATAAAAGCCAACAAATCCGCGCCGATCAATGGTGTGAAAACCGAGCCATAGGCAATGCAGGTGGATGCTATTAGCCCTTGGCATTTTACCGAAATGAACCTCAAAGCTATCGAGTTATCTACGGTTTTGTTCAAGATATTCGCGCCATAACACGCTTCAGAAAAAACGAGGTCAACATTATTTCGGATCTTTTGTAACTGGTTGGCTGTCATTGCAACCGGAAAGTCAGGACCTGTGGGTAATTCGCTAAAATCTCGCTGACCATACCAGTCAGATGTATCTGCCAAGCCATGCAGGTTAAAATATGCGCATTTGGCTTTCATCAGGTTATCAACATCAATAGTATCAGAATCAAACGGCGGGGTAACACGTAATTCAGAACCTTTGCCCAATGGTCGGAAAGCTGCCAGCGATGACCTTCGCCACACTGCGGTGGTATATCCAAAATCTTTTGGTGCGTTGAAAAAGTCCCGAAAGATCCTTCTGAGATCCACTTTCCGGCCATATCCGGAGAATACCTGGTTCCAGATTGATGCATTTTTAATCTGTGATTTATGAAATTCAAATATCTGCCGGATTTGTTCAAGAATTAATCCCGGGTCTGATCCTGCTTCTCCTGGCAGCCTGCCAACTGGCCATTCTGACAACAGGTAATTTCCACCCGCTGTGCTATATGGATTATCCGAAAAAACGCTATTGTCTGAATCATCGGTTGGATTGGGTAAATTATGAAATGGTATAACTTCATGACCTCCGACAATCAGGATGGCTCCAATCATTTTGGATTGTTTCCGAAGGTAAGTTTCCAGATCATTGATAGCTAACTTTATCTGCCAGGCATCCACCGATTTAATTGGATTCATTCCGAATTTAAATGAGGAGCTTAACTCGTCAGGGATAAAGGAGACCGATTCCCATGTAGGTTTTTGATTAATAACTTCTACAAGTTCTTCAATCTTTTTAAAAACAAATTCGGTGGTTTTTTGTCCATATTTTCGTTTCATCCCTGTGTGAGTTGATAAAATGACATATACAGGGTTTTCGCCGGTTTTATCTTTTTTTGCTTTATTTAAGCGGAATGACGTATCTTTGGGGTTATTAGTCGTTTGTAAAGGTGATTGCCCATCAAGGGATTTTGAATAAGGTGTCATTCTTTTTCCCTCAGACAATAGGTTCCATTTGAGCGCTACCGCGATGCTCGAAGGGATTTGAATATCCAGGTCAATGAACTGATTATTTTGCCAGAGGGTTAATAATTCATGCTCCCATCCCAACATTCTCCGGACAACCAGTCCTTCAGGATCGTAAGAAACACAGGAATGAAGAATTTTTACTGCCCCTGCTTCTTCATTGGTTTTCATCATAGCCAGAGCTGAAAATATTTTAAACTGCAAACATTCTGGCCATCGGCTGGTGTAAATTTCAGATAAATGATGAAATAACGGGCTGTCATCTTTAATAGATGACAACCTGCAATGTTCAATGGCTACAAGAGGATTGTTATCTTCCTGCCCAAGCAGGTTTCGTAAAAGCTTTTCAGAATTGGCTAACTCACCTTTCCTTATTCCATTTCTGACAGCGCGTAATGTGACTGCCCATGGAAAGATTGTAGAAATATCTTCAATTCTTCCCGACAATACATGAATAAAAGAAGAAACAGCTTTCTTATCAAGAACGCCATCAGTCTTATTGAGCAACTCATAGGCTTCAATATTCTCAGGATCACTCAATAGAAGGCTTGATAAATATTCAATAGCTTCGCTGGATTTACTTTCAAGATATGCAATATTGGCTAGAAAATATTTACATCGCAGGTCGTTAGGATATTGATCAGACCATTTTTGAATGATTTCTTTGAGAAATGAAAACTCGCCTACCTTTGATCCAGCAGCGATTATCCTATCAAAATCATTTCTGTAAAATTTCATCTTTTCTATTTTTATTAAGCCAGTTTCGAAATTAATGGAACCGTCTTTATAATCTTTACATTTTTCAGTAGCCTCAAAACTTCCTTCGCGGCTTGGTGATCAGGCTCAATTTTAATCGCTTCCTTTATTCGGTTTTCTGATTCGGAATACAAACCATGTTGATAACAATACAATCCTGCCTTATATAACAGACTAAAGCTTCCTGGATTTGTTTTTATCCCATCCTCAAGAGTTTCCAATGCCCGTTTGAAATCTTTTTTATTATGATAAATTTCAGCCAATTGGATGAATTGTTCGGCTGAAAAAGGATCAAATTCAATTGCCTTTATAAAAAAATCAATCGCACGGTCCAACTCCCCTCGCGCTTTTGCGATTAACCCTAATAATGCAAGAACTTCAGAGCGAAGGTCTTTTTGATTCAATAGTTTCTCGGCCACAGCTTCCGATGCATCAAGTTCACCGAGTTTAAATTCAATCTTGGCTTTTTCCAACAATAATCTGGGTTTTTCTTGCAAGCTTTCAAGAGAATTTATAAACCTTAACGCAGTATTATCGCCATCCTTTTCTGAAAGTAATTTTGATTTTAATAAGAGTAACTTATCATCGATGCTATTATCGCTGAGTACCTCATCAAGAAAATTTAATGCTTGAATGTGTCCATAAACCTTGCTCAATACATTGATTTTTTTGCAGATTAATTGAGTGTTTGAACTATCTTTTTTCAAAGCTTTTTCGATATTGCTTAATGCTTTTTCATGGTTGTTTAGCCTTGAAGCCATTTCAGACAACCAAAAATAAGGCATAGCATCCTGGGGATAATTTTTTGCAGCAGTCTCAAAAGCATTGATTGCTTTTCGGTAGTTGCCAAACTTCAGGTAAATTTTACCAAGTTGAATGAATTGTTCTTTGTTTGGATATTTCGCCAATTGTTCTTCAAGAATAGGAATAGCTCTTTCGCTTTCGAGGGATAATTTAAGTGCATTAATTTCTTTGTCTACACCCGATTTGTTGTTTAGCCTTTGGGCATTTTCATAATGCGCCATTGAAGCATGAAGATCACCTGATGCTTTGCTTAGATCTCCAGCCATTACTTGCCATTCATATTCATCAGGCCATTGAACAAGAGCAAGGTTAATCGCAGCATATGCATTTGAAATATTTCCGTTGTTCTTTTCAATGAAGCTTAATAATGCGTGTTCGCAGGCATCTGCATTTGACATAGCAGTAATTCGCTTTAAATGCGCCAGCGCTTTTTGTGGGTTATTATCCTTTTCTAATACAGCAAGAAAAAATTCATTATCAAAGTTGCTTTCAAAGCCATTAAATGCAATCTCTGCAGCTTCCACCCCTTTTGTTTTATATATCCCATAAATTATGGTATTGAAATTATTTTTTTCAGCCGATAGGTGTTCAGCTTTGGCAAAATTATTCGTATCATTTTCTAAATAAATTTGACATCGGATCAATAAATCACTAATACAAGGTTCGTAGCTATGCGCATCCGTATGATTTTTCAAAATAGAAGTAAAAGTATCTATAAAACTATCTTCTAACAAATTATTATGGCATCTTACATTTAAATTATCCAGAATGAACTTTCTTTCCAGCACCGAAGCAAGCGCGGATAAAAACAGATGGGTATTGTGTGGATTTATGCCAATTCTCGCAATTTCTTGCTGGCAGATTTTTAAAACTCGTTGATAATCCTTTAAATCCAATGCTGCCTGGGCAAGCCATAATTTTGAATATGTTTCAATCAGGTTACCATTTTGAAATATGGATTTCTTGTCATCCTCATTTTCTAATTTTTCTTTTATTACGCTGCCAAAAATTTGTTCGGCATCCAAAAAATTCCCATTAACCGCGATCATCCTTGCTTGCAGTGCCTTGACCCTTGGATTCTCCGGAGTCATCTTCATGGATACGGATAAATATCGTGCGCAGGTGATTTCTTCTTTTTTAAATAAAGCAATCTCACCCATCAGACATGCAAGGCTTGGCAAATTAATATTATCAGGAGTTATATTGTGTTCTGAAATTATTTGATTAATTTCATCGTTCTTTCCTGTAATATTTAACAATTCAAACAAATAAAATAGGATCTCCTGATTTTCTGGATACTTATCCAAACCTTTTTCAAGAAATGAGATGGCTTTACTAATAGCCTTGTTATTTAACTCCAAAGATGAGGCTATCATGTAAGCCAGAGCAGGATTATTCTGAATTGATTTAACTGAATCTGGAATAAAGACAAGGATATCGCGTAAATTTACTTCTTCAACATTGATGTTTTCGATTGCCAAGGTAATAATGTATAGTGATTTGTTAAAATTACCGGATTCAAACAATAACTTTGCCTTATAAGTCAATAGAACAGGATCTTTTACTTCCAGTTGATTGATCATTGTTAGGGATTTTTCCAATTTTCCCAATTGTTCATATAAAAAAGCGCTTGACAAATAATCACCCTGGTTTAGTGATTTTTTATTTGATAGATAAATTTCAATTAAACGTTCAGCCAGTAAAGGCTCATTAGCTTTTATAAGAATTTGTGAGCATAACAGGTAATACGGATCGTCTAAATTCAAATCTTCATAAAAATTTCTTATCAATTCAATGGCTTCAGCTTTTTTCCCATTTGCAGCAAGAGATTGGGACAGCAGGATTTTATAGACTATTTCATTGGGTCTCTTTTGAACTTGGTTTTCAAGAAACCGGGACCATTCCAATAAATCCGAAGGAATTTCCAGATTCTCTAATATCCTAATTAGCGATTTTTTATTCAGAATTGCGGAGGAATTAAATATATTTTCAATTTCATTCCACAACCGTAAATTTGCATAGCTTTGAATGAGTAGCCAAATTAGATTTTCATTATCTGGCAATATTGAACAAGCGTGTTTAATATTGATGATTGCGGCATCAAACTGCTTTTTATTGAAATAAACTTTTCCTAATCCGGCGAAGACTCTCCATGCCTCAGGATTCTGTCCGTCCGAATATTTTATTAACAAATGCTGGTATATCTCCAACTGTTCGTCAGATGCAAGTTCAGCTGCCAATAATTCAATAAAAATACTTGCATCTGGACTGCTAAAATCAATCAGATTTGTAATGTCAATAATTCTGTTGAATTTCTTTGTATTTATTCCAAAGGGGAAGTCAGATAATTTGCAATCCAACATTGCCAGGCAAGAATCAAACAAAATATCTAATTCATTGCAACCGGAATCAATTATTGATCGCAGAATATTGCTGGCTTGTTGAAATTTACCTTTTTCAATCAGGATTTTTGCTGTCAACCCAATCTTACGTGGAGACAAAACCCATTTTTTGGAATATTTTTCTAATAATTGATCTGCTTTATCAATGTTTCCTACGCGAATACTATTTTCAATATAAGCTTCAAATGATTTTTGATCGCTGGTGTCATTATCCAGGTCAAAATCAAGAACTTCGCGGCTTTTTACTAAATCCCCAATTCTTTGGTAAAGATAGTGAAGTCGATTGATTATTGATAAACAAAAGCATGATGTTTTAGAATAATTTTTCAGAATCTTTATTGACTTTTCATATTCCCCTGCATCGCATAAGAAACCATCTACAAGAAGGATGCTCTTAATATTTTTTTCAGCTGAAAAATTTATTAAAGCTATTTTCTCTTTATTATTAGAAATATGATCGATTTCTTTATTAATAATTTCTGGAAGAAGTGAAAATACTGTAGATGATTTAATTTCAAATCTATGATCTGATAATAGGTTGTTTATAACTTCCAGATTTTGAGCGTAATAAGCACAAAAAATCTCATCATAGATGTCATTTTCGCTGGTTATGTTTATGCCTTTCCTAACTATCAGCGCATCCTTCCACCGACCTGCGTATTCCAAGGATGAAGCAAGTTTTTGTTTTTCTTCTCTTGATAAATTATCAATAATCTCTAATTGTAAAAATTGATTGATTGCAACCGTATGATCCCCATTATCATGTGATAAATTGGCGGTTGTCCTCAAAAGTTGGCTATTTTGTGGCCAGGATTTAAGCAGAAGATCCGAGAGAGAATGCGCTTGAATTATTAACTCAAGATCAATATAAACTCGGACTAAATCCTCGGGTTTAATTAAAAATCCGAAATCTTTATGAAAGATCAAATTGGTAAGATCGCAATTCTTTAGGTACTTATTAAAAACATCAATTGCGATTGTCTTTGCGGATTTGCTGTCACTTTTCGCAATTCTTTTTAATCGATCAATTTCGCGAACCAACTCATTTATATCAGATTCAGCTTTTTGATCAATAATATTTTGTGAAGGTTCATAATTTATATTTTTTTTATCTGTATTTTCCCAAAACACATTATGGATATTGAAATCGAATTTTTTCCCAACCGATGCTAAAACTTTTTTAGCTGATTCGATTAATCTTTCTGAGTCCTTTGAACAATTAATTATTTCATAAAGGTAAGCATAATTTTTTATATAAAGAAGTTTTGCAAGCTCATCCGGAAAAGACTGTATATTATTGCTAAGCAAAATTGCCTCATCCAGGGGAACAATTTCAATGAATTTCTTGACCAGCTTCGGGCGGAAGTCCTGGTCGCCAAGAAACTGCAGTTCTTTAATAAAATTTGTGAAATTATTCACCAAAGTTTTTGGAAATATCACACTGGATGAGTCTAAGAGATTTTTATTAATATACTTATTCATCATTAACAAGTGTGCAAGTAATTTTGGACCATTATCATTTACTGGATAATTTAGTAGTTCATAAATAATTTCGCTCTTGTTATCCGTAAGTTCACTGACGATGGATAACATAGTCTCCAGGATTTTCTGCGAATCATCGAATAAATAGGATTGAAGTCCTAATTTATTAAAAATATCTTGCCACGTTGCTTTGCTTTTATATTTAGCAATCCGTTGTGCGGTTGTAAAAATCTTATCTAAACCGATTTCTGTTGAAATATTTGGAAAATCGCTATTTGTCGAAAGAGAGTCAATTTGATTACTGTCAATATGACCAGATACATTCGATAGAGCAAGATTCACCTTGAGTCCAGCAGCAACTTTGCATAAATTCAATGAAGTCCATAATTCGCAGTCGGTTCCTAAATGGTTAACAGTATTATGGAAGTTCTCTGGCTTGCCAAGATAATCCCAGATAATAGGATATGCATTTAATTGTGAAATTACCTGCTTTCCACAGGTATCCTTGAAGAGATCTTTGAGTGCAAAGAGGATATCGAATTGATCCATTTATCGCTGCCAAAAGGGCTTATTTATAGAATCCGTGACACCATGTAGTAAGAAACTATAAACAAAATAAAAGAAACTATAATTAGAAACATTCCCACGCCGGCTTTTGTTTTGGTCATTTTAGTGATGGATTCCAGCAATGAGGAAGCATTTCCTACCAAAACAGATACATCTTCGGTTAACCCCTTACCCATTAATTTGGCCGAATGAGCAGAAATTTCTGCAAATTCACTTGTTGAAATTTTAAATGCAAGAGTGAATAAACCGATTGCGAATGTGATCACACCCAAAACCAGCACTACCCCTGCAAGAGTTAATACGAAATCGTTAGCGGTTAATGCAAACATGTTACCTCCAGGATGATATTATTCCCTAGGTATGTTGCAATTAATATGCCATTGGTTTTTATTGTTTTTGATGTGTAATATCTAAAGGTAAATCTGTAGGCGTTATCTTCTCACCATCGCAAAATAACAACGCGCGTTGGATGGAATTACTTAACTCGCGGATATTCCCGGGCCAGTTATAGTTAATTAGCAGTTTTAATGCGTCCTGAGAAACATCTGTTACATTTTTACCCATCTGCATATTAAATTTATTAATAAAAAAACCTACTAATTCTGGGATATCTTCTTTTCTATCCCTTAGTGGTGGAAGATGGAGATCTACTACCTTCAAGCGATAATACAAATCTTCCCTGAACTCCCCTTTTTCAATCATACTCTTAATGTTTCTGTTTGAAGCAGCGATAACTTGTAAATCAACATTGATTAATGCTGTTCCCCCTACACGTCTGAATGACTTTTCTTCTATTGCGCGAAGGAGCTTGGCCTGAATATCGGTAGGCATGGATGAGATTTCATCCAGGAACAAACCTCCGCCATCACCAATTTCCATCAATCCATATTTTCTTTTTTCCGCGCCTGTAAATGCTCCAGCTTCATATCCAAACAACTCAGACTCAAGAACTGTTGATTGAATTGCTGCGCAGTTAATCACGACGAAAGGTTTTGCAGACCTTGGTCCGGATTGATGAATAAAATTCGCTAATATCTCTTTGCCTGTGCCTGTCTCTCCTGTGATCAGTACAGAAACAGAAGCCTTTGCCGCTTTCATGGATTGATTTATGAGATAAGAGAACTGCTCTGATTTTCCGACCACAAAGTTATTTTGCTGTGACTGGTTCTTTCTTAAGTGAGTTAATTCCCTCCGCATTTGAATTACTTCAATCGCGCGCAGAATTGAATTTTCGAGGTTTTGTATGTTCTCGATGGGTTTGGTTAAAAAGTCATGAGCACCGTTCTTCATTGCATCAACTGCCATTTCAATGTTTCCATAACCGGTGATCAGGATTACCGGGATTCTAGAAGGTTGCTTTGACAATTCGCTCATTAATTCAAGCCCATTTCCATCCGGTAGCTGTATATCCAAAACAATGATATCTCCATCGCCTTTCGCTATATACTCTTTTCCATCTTTGATAGTACCTGCTTCAAAGACTTCATATCCACATAATTTTAAGTATTCCGATATATTCTGACGGGCTTTCTGGTCATCGTCAATGATAAGAACGGTGTAACTCACTGGTCGTCTCCTCGTTTATCTTTTGGTAAATAAATGTCGAATATCGTTCCCCCCGGGAAAGTCTCTAAATTAATCCAACCTTGGTGGTATTCAACAATCTTTTGTGAGATAAATAATCCCAAACCAGTACCCTCCGGTTTGCCTGATGAAAATTTCTGATAAAGGCTGGATTGAATTTCTGGCGGGATTCCTGGCCCTGTATCAGCAATTTGCATTAATAGAAAACCTGGATGTTCTTCACTATTTGATAAATTGGCAGTGACTGCTCCTCCAGCACTTCCAATCGCTTCAATACCATTATTGATTAAATTAATTATTACTCGTTCAAGTGAGCGTGGATCAACCCATGCTAAACAATCACTATCTTTTGAACTCAAGATCAGTGAAATATTTGCCTGATCAGCCATTTTCTGGAAACGATAAAAAATTCTTTCGATCATCTCTTTAAGACTTACCGATTGGAAATTTTTATAATTCTGCCGGGAAAATGACAATACCGATTCCATAAGATCTGTCATTCCAATGCATTCATTTTGCAAATCTTGAATAGAAGTCATAGTAGATTCTTCAGGATTTATTTTCTTCCCTAGGAGTTGCAGACCAGTCATTAACCTGTTGAGAATGTTTCGAACATCATGGGCAAATTCTGCAAGAATCTCTCCTAAAGCGGAGGTCTTCCTTAACAATGAAAGGGAGTTGTTCGTTTCCATTAGATCGGTTGCATCTTTTAAAATAATTATTCTTCTCTCGTCATTTGTTTGAGAAAAACGTAAAATCTTTGAATAAACGCTCTTTTTGTTCCCATGTCGGTCAAAAACCTCAACAGGTTTCTTATAATCTTGTGCTGCATCATTAAGCAATGATATTAATGATGAATTCTCGAAAATAACTTCCAAGTTCTTATTTAGAATCTCAATCGGTAGATAATCAAGTAAATTGAGGAGGTTCGTGTTGAATTCAAGAATCTGGTTTTTTCCATTAACCAGCAGTAGACAATCATTAGAATTGTTAAAGAACAATTCTAATTTTTCTATTTTTGTGCGTAGTTTTTCTGAATTGTTGAAATTTATTTGAAATTTTTCGAAAGACGCCAATGAGATTGAAACCAAAAAAGAAAACTGTTTTATCAAATCTATTCTTGCATTGAGGTTTTTAGAGTCTCTGGATGCAGCAATTAACAATCCGAATTGCCGCCCTTCCCCTGATATCGGGATCGTGATTATCGAATCAAATTTATTAAGTCTTCCAGCACGATGTATTTCAGATAATACTCGTTTTCCCGGTTCCCAAAAATCGATTTCTTTAATTCGGCTTAATTCTATAACCGGAATCTGGTCGGGAAAACTTGTGGAGACTGTAGAAAATCGTTTTAAATAGTCAGAATTTTCTGAGATCAGATACAAGACTAATTCATCGCAAGAAGATATTTGTTTTCCGGTTTTTATTAATTGAGCTACTAATTCAGTGAAAGAGAATTCATGAAACCTTGATAAAAAGGCTGTTTGTGCTTTTGCAAATTCCTCCCATGAATTAAAGGTTTCAATGTTTTCTTTTCTTTCTTCCTCAAAAACCATTAAAAGTAAATTTTCTGTTTGGCTTATTAACCTTGGATTCAATCTGACTTCCATGGTTTGATTGTTCTTAAGAACAATAGTTACATTTAACTTCTCGCCATCATTAATTTTCTTCAAATCAATTGCCGGAATAATCTCAAAGATTCTTAAGCTTGAGATTTCAATAATACTCATATGAAGTAAATCGGAGAAAAGGTAATTTGCTGAAATTACCCTGCCATCAATAAGATCGACCAATATGGATGGCTCAGAAATTTCCTCAAGAATATTTCTGAGGTCCAGGTTTTTAAATTCAAATATTCTTTTAATGTCTGATTTTGGAATTTGCGATTTTTGAATCATCAATGCTTCTGTATCCTTCTCTGATGAGCTGGCAGAATCCCTTCCATCAAACGATATTTCGCCACAGTTCTTCTTGCTATATCAAATCCGATTTTTGAAAGAATTTTTGTAATTT
>Ga0315284_10008888_pt1 | contig 14348 bp, 14 predicted proteins | sample YL17G09_16_MG_FD_203696 | JGI IMG/M metagenome (GOLD analysis project Ga0315284, IMG submission 203696) | Sediment microbial communities from Yellowstone Lake, YNP, Wyoming, USA - YL17G09_16 | ecosystem: Environmental > Aquatic > Freshwater > Lake > Sediment | place: USA: Wyoming | collected... | reverse complement strand
CATTAGTGAATAAAAATTGATTAATTTTATAATAAATTCGTAATAATCTACAAAAAACTACAATGCAAACCCTTTTACCTGCCGAAATTATTATACATCGCATTCTCCCTCTTGCACCCCAATTGGGAACAACATGCCGCGAATATCGTGAGCATTTGCCGCAAATTTCAGAGACCCAGAAGGGAAACATTAAGTTTCCTTCTGTTGAAAATAAGAATCCCGTTTTTATCAAACAGAGGAATATTGCATTTGAGTACGAAGCAAAAATTGATTTCGATAAATTAAATCGAATGATTGAGGATCGTAGTGTCCGAGAATTAAACATTTCAACAAAAAGTCAGATTTTTGTTGAAATCAAGAAAATATTTGAGGTCATTTTGGCGAATGAGCGTAGTGTCATGGATAGCTGGGTATATAAATCTACATTTATATCTGTTGATGAAATTCATTATGATAGTGGTAAAAATAGAAAGCCCACATTTGTTCAAATGGATTGGATGAATTCGTTTGTTATGAGTTTTATTTTCTATTTGTACCATTAGGACCATTAGGACCATTAGTCGTGCAAATGCAATGTTGCTGTTTTGAAATGTGGTGCAGTGCTCTCATTTTGCAATCTCATAATAAGTCCAATATTACCAGGTGATGAATCATCAAAATATGTTACAATGTATACAATATTTTTGAATTGTCCTTCATTTGCATAAAATGAAAAAATATTGTCATTGTATAAAATTTGTGTCCGGATTTTTTCAATCCGGAACAAATATGTTTTGAGAGAGTACAAATGAAGTATGCTAATTTCCAGCAATTCAGGAGATTGAACGACATCCGTTTTAATTAAAACAAAATTATCATAAAATTCCATGTTATTGTTGGTTAAGCTAATAGATTTACTGAAAATACATAAATCTTCAAATGGGATCTGAATGAGCTTCTTTTTGGGGCTTCCAGGAAGTGCAGTTATTTCTTCCACATCTTCATGGAGAGAATTATCCATAATGTGATCCATAATTCTTTCAAAAGAATATATCGTTATGCTATTAGATGTTCCAATCACATAAATAAATCTTTCTCCATGAAATGCATGAAATTGATTGACATTGCGTTGTAAAAGGAGATAATACACTTTTTTATCATAAACAAATAATGCAAATAAATCATTAATTGGATTCGTGAATAGGTATAATTCATCTGTTTTGACAAAATGCAAATATTTTAATCTTTCAAAGCGAACCGGAGAATCTAGAGATTCATCTGATATATTTATGGAATTTTTTGTGGTTACAACAGATAACCCACCGATATTTTTTCTCTGCATATAGCTAGACATTTTATTTTTTATTGTTGTGAGAGTAAGGAATAAATTTAATCAATTTTTTAGCCTGCTAGCTCTTTTTGAAAGGGGCTATCTCCCAAAAATTATTTTGATATTTATTATCAAAATATTGACTAATTATTTTATATTTTTTGTAATATAATAATGAAAGAATGCAGTTATTCCGCCCTGTAAAAGAGCAAATATGATCATAATGATTGCAATTTTTATCATGTCACGCTTTTTAGGCATCGTAAATTGGAATATTTTATTATTCTCTTTTCGCCCATTCGTAAAATGCAGCAAATTTTCAATTATATTCAGAAAAATAAAAACTATGAATGATATGATAAAAATTAGGTTGTGCTTTATAAATATACCGAACATATATTTATAAAATAAGTTTTTTATTTCTTTATTTTCAGCATATTTAAAACTGTTAATTGAGCAATTCTATAAGAGTACATATTCTCATGATCCTTATTACTTTCCATTACTTTAATAGCGCTTGATATGCTCATTAATTTATTACCAGTCCATGCATTACCTTCATTACTTGTTGGTTTAATAAACTTATTAACTTCACCTACCATAATATGAATCTTCTCTCCACGAAATTGTTTATATCGGTCTTTTCTTTTAGGAGTATCTGCCCATTCAGGAAACCAATCCCAGCAAACGGTACAAACAATTTTTAAACTTTTTAATTTAGCACCAACTTCTTCAATACATTCGCGTTTAGCACCCATTATAGGTGTCTCACTATTATCTATTCCACCACCAGGAAAAGTAAGATAACTAGATTTTGTTTTAGAATTGGTAGAAACACGAGCAACTAATTTTCCTTTGTATAAAAGGAAGCAATCACTTGTTTCACGATAAGGTAAATTTTTACGTGACATTATAAAATATATGTATATTTTATTTCCAGGAATTATAATATTTAACAATTATATCATAGATAGTAATGATAAAACTTGGACTGAATAATATAAAAAATTTTTGCCCCAGAGCGGTCGACCTTTTCTCATTTGACAATAATGTATCCAGTTTTATAAAATACCTAATAAAAAATAAAAAAGTCAGCAGTTCATTCAGAGTCACAAATCTTTCTTCCATAGAACGCCAAGTTATGTTATGGAAAAGACAATTACCAGACGTGACCCCCTATTATGCTGTTAAATGTAATCCGGACCCAATAATTCTAAATGTTTTAGGAAAAATGGGAATAAATTTCGATTGTGCAACCCAAGGTGAAATAAGATTAGTGACCGAAAAATGTGGATTCTCCCCAAACCGAATAATTTACGCTAACCCAGTAAAAATGGTGTCTCATTTAGTCTATGCCAAAAGCAGTGATATTAAATTAACAGTGTTCGACGGCAAAGATGAATTATTGAAATTATCCAAAATTCCTAATCAAAAATTTGAATTACTATTGCGTATAGCGACAGATGACAAAGACTCTATGTGTAAATTTAGCAATAAATTCGGTGCAAATCCCAAAGACGCAGAAAAATTATTAGTATACGCTAAAAGCCTTGGATTGCCAGTGGTCGGCGTATCTTTTCATGTCGGGAGTGGTTGTGGTGATGCAAATACATATACAAAATCTCTAGCCAACGCCGCCGATATCTTTGAAATTGCTCCAAAGATTGGAATGCCCCCCATGAAAATTGTAGATATAGGTGGCGGTTTTCCCGGAAATTTTATGGGATATAGCGGGAAAAATAGCCCCTCTTTCCAAGAAATTGCGAGTACTCTTCGAATAGGAATTCACGATTTCCGAAAAAGATTGGCAAATGATGCTAATATTCAATTCATAGCTGAACCAGGCAGATTTTTCGTGTCAGATGCGGTCACCGTTGCAACGCATATATATGCCAGAAAGGGGAATGACCCACAGTCACTGTATGTTGATGATGGAATTTATGGAACTTTCAATAATGTTATTTATGATCATGCATGTCCGCGTCCATGTAAAATCGCATTTGATAAAAACCAGCAGCTTACTGAGGTGCATACAAATGTATTTGGTCCGACTTGTGATGGTTTAGATCAAATATGTAAGGCGGATAATACTCTTCTGCCTTACTGTGACGAAGGTGATTGGCTAGAATGGGAAAATATGGGCGCTTATACACACACTGCGAGTTTTGTTTTTAATGGGTATGCGCATTTCCCCAGCAATTTTTATTGCTTTATGTCGAGCTAATAAAAAATATTCATATTATTATATGAGTGATTGTTGCAAAAAGCTACAAAAAAAAGTTTTTGGTTTACAATGTTATGAACCTAACACATCTATTAAAAGACAAAAGGTCAAAAAAACACCAAGAAAACCTCAATTTATTGTTATTGTTGTAGATACAACCTATGATAAACAAAAAGAGTGTTTAGTTAAAAAAATATTAGATTCTCACTGTTGCGAACTTTATAAATATTTTAGCATTAATGATCCAATTGATGATGCAGTAAGAAAAATAGAAGTTTTATTACAACAATATAGTAATGATCCAGATGTTGATTTTATTCATATTGGAGGTTTAACAAGTTTTGTTTATCAAACAACATCGAGTGATTTAATCAGAGAATTTAATGGAAGAGAATTAAGTACATATATTCCTTTATATACTCAATATAGCACACAAAATGCTGATAATAATACTATCCAAGGCGATATTATTGCGAAATCTCATTTTTATGTTAATTTAGGAAAAAGAACATTTACAATTATGTCAACTTCATCTTCATCAACTGATGCATTAAATGTAGCATTAAATAGAATATTGGGTCCTGAAGCTAATCAATTTTTATTTAAAAAATTATTTCCCAAAATTTAGATGATCTCGATTGGATTATGCCAAAATTGTTATCCTCAGTCACTCTATATTTATTTATCAAGCATGTTTATGCACATGTAAAATAGTATTAGATAAAATACAGCAGTTTACTGCGGTTCATACGGCTATATTTGAAACAATTTGTGATTGTTTGGATCAAATATGTAAAGCGGATAATTATCTTTTGCAATATTGTAGCGAAGGTGATTGGCTAGAATGGATATGCACATTTCCCCAGCAATTTTTATTGCTTTATTTCATGTTCATAAAAAAAATGTTTCAATATATTATATGAATGCTTCAGAATTTTATAACGAAAAAATAGAAAAAGAAATGTTAGCAATCATAAAATTTTTCTATAAATTTTATGCAAATAAATTAAATGATTACCATCGTAAAACTATAATTGATTATAGAAAATTTTATGATATAAATATTTTTTTACTAGGAAAAGATATATCATTGAAAGATTTATTATATGGACATACCAGTGAAAAATCACAAGTTTTTGAAAATATTTTGAAATATAAATTCAAATTGGTATTTTTTATAAATGAATTAGATAATATATTCAGAATAGTTCCCAAATATAATAAAAAAATAGTAACTTATCGCGGATTGCATATTTGCAATCGTTATCCAATTGAACCCAATTTGAAAAATATGGTTTATGAATTGGAACGCAATAATATTGGAAAAGAATTTATGTTTTCAACATTTTTATCAACAAGTTTAGATCCATACATAGCAATTTATGAATTTATGAATCCAAAATGGACAATTGGTTCCACAGGTGGAAATAAAAAATATATAAATAAGCCTCAAATAACTTGTGATGATTTATTTGAATTATTTGGGAAAAAATATTTTTTACTTATGAAAATAAATATTCCGAAAGGAAATATATTTTTATATTTGGATATTTTTCCAAAATATGAAGAAGATTATGGTAAGAATGAAATAGAAATAGATGAAAATGAAATCCTATTACCGCGGAATAGTACCCTTAAATTAGTTAAAAGGTATGATTTACGTATGAAAATGCACAAACCGAAAGAATATTCCGCAAATAATATTTTACACAATAAAATAAAACACGAAAATTTGCCTACACGTATCTATGAATTTGATTATATTGGATATGAAGATACGAAACAGAAAATAGAATTTGATATAGATTTATCTTTCAATCAAAATAAGAGTTATTTAAAAAAAATAGCGAAAGAAGTAGAAGCTGAAATGAAAAAGCCAACTAATCAATTGTAACATCCAAATGATGTTTCTGCCAATATTTTGATTGAGGCAGCCCATCTATATCTCTCCGGGTTGACCGCAGAGATTTATTCTGGCTAATCAAGTTTGGATAGTGATAGAACACTTTTAATTTATCGTATTCTTCGCGGATTTGGCTGTCAATGGGTCGCCTCAATGGCGTCAATAAATCCAGCACTTTCTGAACATTCTGTTTATTAACAAGAACTGCATGCCAGCATAAATTAAACGCCCCATTTTTTGCGGTTGGGCGAATCCAATTCTCGCCCACTTTTTCTCCCTTGATATTGCATCCTCCAAGAAAACATATATCAAAATCACCAGGTGGTAGTTTCAGCCGCTCTAATGAAAAATCGGGTGGAATTGTTACATCATCCTCCAATATGAGTCCATAGGGCTCATCCTGTCGCTGAATACGTTTCAAAATACTAATATGCGAAAGAGCACATCCAATTTGCCCCATTCGTAAATTATTTTTATCAGCAATAAGACCATTTATTATAAGTTGGTCTTTATCTAATTTTTTTCCATTAACAGCAGGAAATCTAGTAATTTTCGTCTGTAGTTCAGGGGATAAACTATTCCATCTTTCTATATTTTCATCCAAATTGATAAAATAAATTTTACAAGAATTATTCCCACCCTCCCCGGCAATTGGAGTAAAACTCTCCATAATGTTTGACCCTTGTACAAAATATAAGAAAATGGTGGTAATACATAAGACGCAAATAACGAATATAGATTTTATAGATAACATAATATTTTATTAGATAATATTTGTATTTACGATTTGTTTTTCATTGCGCTTTTGTGTAATTAATCGGCTATAAAATCTATTTTTTTTGCCAATATTTCCAAAATTATGGCGATAAATATTTATTTTATCAGAAATAGAAGATAACCAAGAATCCACAGGCATATTAATTGGTAATTGTTTCAATATTTTTTTCGCACCTTTTGGTGTAATAATATAAGAATGAAGGAGAACAAAATCTTTTACTTTTTCGTGTAAATTGGTTGTATTTATGGGCTCTAAATCGATGAATCCCAATAAATAAATATCATAATCTTTTGGGAGTGTTGCCAAAATTTCATTTAAAACTTCTGATGTATTAGCATTGACTCCAACTGCATCATCTTCTAGAATAATATGGGGTTTCTTTTCTTTGGCAATTTTTGACCAAAGATTATAATGTGACATAAGTACTCCTTTTTCACCATCTGACATTTCAACAATATTTGATTCATTTGATTTCCATTTTCCATGATCCCATGTTTTTGTTAAAACAGAATCATAATAGGGATCAAATTGGAAAGTTTTACCATAGGTTGCAGGAAATCTTTTTGCATCTGGAAAAATAGATTGGATAATTGGTAATCTTTTTTTCCCTTCTTCTGTTTCATCTAAGTTAATAATATAGGAGGTGAATGGGAATTTTATGGTAGTATAAAAGTTTTCTTGAATGGATTTTTGTAATAAGAAAAATGAGAAGAATATTCCAATCAACACAATAATAAAAGTAATTAATATTTTCATATATATTTTTTTAGATAATAAATTATGGAGAATTATATATTAAATCCCGACGAATCATACAATCTATATAAACTTTTATATGAAGTAATTAAATTATTTGATCAAAATAATATTCAATATTGGGCATGTGGAGGAACATTTTTGGGGGCAATCCGTTGTAAAGGAATCATAAAATGGGATGATGATCTCGATTTATGTGTTTTATATAAAGACAAAGAAAAACTAAAACAAATAATTGAAAAAGATGATAGATTTTTTTTTGATAGTAAACCAAGTAATTTAGTAGATAAAATATATTACAAAACGGGAAAATATCCATTTGTTGATATTTTTTTTATGGTTTCAGAAAATGATGGAAGCCAGATAGTATATAAGTGTGCATCATCTAGAGCAAAAGATACATGGACAAATGAATATTATTTAGAATCAGAAATTAATCCATTAAAAAAAGTAAAATTTGGTGGCATGGAAATTAATATTCCTAATCAATATAAACGCTATTTTTTAGCTACTTATGGTGAAAATTGGAATAAAGAAGGTGTTATAAGTTATGATCATAAAAAAGATGAAGTATTGGTAAAACCCATCAAATGGAATCTATCTGAGAGAGATTATGAAGCAGCATTCCCATTTTATTTTGAGGAATCTTTTGAAAACAGGGGAAAATATTTTCAAAATAGATGGTGGCAATTTTGAAAATATTTTTTTATTGGATAAATTAGTATGGATCCAAATATTTGGGGACCAAAATTCTGGTTTTCATTACATAGTGTTAGTTTTACTTATCCATTCAATCCAGATAATACAGATAAGCAAAGATATAAGACATTCTTTGAATTATTGGAGCATTTACTTCCATGTGTTTTGTGTAGAAAAAATTACAGTAAAAATATTAAAAATTATCCGGTTGAAGGACATTTAATAAATCGTAAGAGTTTAGCTTATTGGGTTATGGATATTCATAATATGGTAAATATAGAAAATGGAAAACCAAGTATGACACGAGATGAAATGTTGGAATCTTATGAGAAACAATATGGGCGAAAAATATTCTTAAATGATCCAGACCCGCATATTAATAAGAAGAAATTGGATGATAATGCTTGGCAAAATGGGAAGGGTAAATTTTTATTATTTCCAAAATGGAAAATAGTAATTCTTTTTATTCTTATTTTCATATTTATCATTATTCTTCTTTATTTAACCTATAAATTGAATCCAAAATAAATATGGCTACAATTATTAATATTTCAAAATAAATTCTACTAAAAATAAAAATATTTTAGTAGAATACAAAAGAAATAAATATCTATGAAATAATAGAGTTGAATGGCAAAAAAGAATACAAATAATATTGAAGAAGATAAAGTAAAAACAGGCAAAAATTTTTTATATTATCCTGATTTTGACGATAAAGATTTTTACGAAAAAATATATATAAAAAAGGAATTCTATAAAAATAAAATACCAAGACAGCAACGATTAACCGAAGAAATATGTAATTCACGACTCTTTCAATTAGCACCTCAACAAGAATTTCTGCGTAATTATATTAGTATTGATACACCTTACAATGGAATCTTAATTTATCACGGGACGGGAATAGGCAAGTGTTTAGCCTATGATACACCAATTATTATGTATAATGGTGAGCACCGAAAAGTTCAAGATGTCAAATTAGGAGAGCTTCTTATGGGAGATGACAATAGTCCACGGGAAATTTTATCATTAGCACGAGGTCGCGATAATATGTATAAAATTATTCCGGAAAAGGGTGCAATATACACTGTAAATTCAGAGCATATTTTATGTTTGCGCGATGGTAGAAATGTCATTGAAATCGCTGTGAAAGACTATTTAAAATTGGATGAACAAAAACAGTACAATCTAATGACTTACAAAGCGACAAATCTAATATTCCAAAATCAATGGGTAACATCTGATGATATTTGTGATTTTGACCCAAAAACGAGGTATGAATTTTTGGAGTCCTTTATTTATAAATTTGGGGTAAAAATCTATGCGAATGAAGCGGTCAAAGATAAACTTATAGATATATTCCGTAAATTATTTCCAATAAATTGGCTATATACCAATTACAAAGATACACATTGGGAAGTCTATTTCGTATTGGAGGAACAATTACAGTATTTTCATGTGGAATGTGTGGGCGAAGGAAACTACTATGGATTTACATTGGATAGAAATTGTCGATTTTTATTCGGGGATACGACTGTGACTCATAATACATGTAGTGCAGTTCAAATTGCAGAAGGATTCAAACATATTATGAAAAGGATGCATTCTGATGATAAGAGGAAAATAACAGTTTTACTTAGTCGCCGAATTATGCCAAGTTTTCGCGACCAAATCTATGATATTAAAAAAGAACTGAAAAAGGATAAGCCAGATGATATTGTCCAATGTACTGGAAATACGTATAGTTTGGATTTTGACCAATATAGTGGGCTTACACCTATCCAGAAACGGAAAGAGACTAGCCGTGCCGTAAATAATGTATATAAATTTTATGGATATGAGCAATTTGCGAATGAGATAATGTATGATATAGGATGGAATGGAAAATTAAATACACTAACAGATGCTCAAAAGAAGGCTATTCAGAATAAATTTACGAATCGTATATTGATTATTGATGAGATCCATAATATAAAGAATGATACGGGAAGTGGGGAAAGTGCCAAAGTATTACGAAAAGTGCCGCCTATTTTACAGGCAGTTATTCGCTATGGGCTGAATATTCGACTAGTTTTAATGAGTGCAACACCAATGTATGATAATGCGGGGGAGATTATTTATATATTGAATTTACTACTCGAGAATGATGGGAGAGACCCGATAAAAAAGAATGAGATATTTGATTCAGAGGATAATTTTGTTCCTGGGGGGGAAGAGAGATTAAAGACGATTTCAAAAGGCTACATTAGTTATTTGAGAGGAGAAAATCCGGTGGTTTTCCCAATGAAAATTCATCCTCTTTCAGCGAGAACTCCAAAATTGAAATATGACATCTATGGAATGGAAATTCCGGAGAAAAATAAGATGCAAAGTATAAAACTAAATATGTGTAAAATGGGTGTATATCAATGGGAACAATATTATAATAAACTAACATCAAAAATGAACAATATAATTGAGAATAATAATACAAATATAGGTAATGAAGAATTTGAAGATAATGACATAGGTGAAAAGAATACTGATGAGAAATTTGCGAATGCAGTTCTGCGTCCTTTAAGTAATATTATATTGCCCAATAAAGCGGGCAATTGCACGATTCCCAAAATTGATTATGCATATCAGAAAACGGATAATGGAGATGGAACATTTGTGATGGATATGGGCTATGGAAAAGCGGGAGAGAGAACAAAACGCAAGACATACCAATTTCGATACATGAATCATGTGAAGATGGATATAGGGACAAAGAATGAAACCGGTTTTTTGGACGAGAAATATTTACGAAAATATAGTGTAAAATTTTCAGAAATATTGCGTAGTATTCGCTATGGAAAGGGAATTTGTTTTGTTTATAGTGAATTTGTTTGGGGCGGTGTTGTACCATTAGCGATGATGTTGGAACAAAATGGGTTTGAGAGATATCCATGGAGTGGGGAGAGACCGTTATTAGACTATTCAAAAAAGAGGAATCCAATTTGTGCGATTTGTGGGGAAGGAGCCTTAAATGATATTCATGAAGACACAAAAAATTCTGATTTCCACGAATTCCGAAAGGCGCGTTATATTTTGGTGACTGGTGATTCCAGAATAAGCGTTATTGAAACAGGGAATCTGTTGAACATCATAAATAATGACAATAATATGAATGGTGAAGAAGTTAAAGTTATTATTGGAACAAAGACAACAGGCGAAGGCTTGGATTTTAAGAGAATTCGCCAAGTGCATATTTTGGAGCCATGGTTTAATTTATCTCGTTTGGACCAAATTATTGGAAGAAGTAGTCGATTTTGCAGTCATGCAGATTTGCCGAAGAAGGATCAAAATGTGGAAGTATTTATGTATGCTATTGAGCCACCAGATTCCGCGGGGAAGAAAAATATAGAAACGGAGACGATTGATACGCGAATTTATCGGTTGGCAGAAGTTAAAGACAGGAAAATTAAGACAGTGGAATATATATTAAAACAAGCGGCAGTGGATTGTGCCCTAAACAAAAACGGAAATGTATTTAATTTTGATGGGAAACAAGTGGAAATGATAAGTAGTAGTGGGCGGAAGATAAAACTGAATATGGGGGATATAAATGGAAGCCGAGAGTGTGATTATCGTGATTGTAATTATCGATGTGTTTGGGAGCCCAATGTTCAAGTGAAATATAAAATAAATATTGACACTTATAATGAGAGATTTGCAAAGAGTGACATTCTGAAATGCAAGAGTATTATTAAAAGTATGTATAAATATGGATATGTTTTCACATTGAACGACATTATTAAAGTAATTGAACTAAACATGAAAAATTTGGAACGAGTTTTTATGTATATTTCTATTTCTGATATGATTGATAATATAAATGAGCCAATTTATGATATGTATGATAGAAAGGGCTACCTGATATACAGGGGAAATTATTATATTTTTCAGCCAACTGAATTTAATTATTTGGAGGCTCCAATGCGATATCGTATGACTCCATTTAAGGTGAAGATGTCTGATTATATAATAAGTAATAATTCATTTAATGAGAATAATTATAATATTACGGTGAAAAATAAGAATATTAATATTGATAATTTTGATTCAATTATAAAAAAAGCGGATAAAATAAATAAAATGTTCGAATCAGATTCAAAGGATAAGATGTATATTATTCTTACGATGTTAGTAGATAAAATGAATGATAAGGAAAAATCAAATTTATTGAAGAAAATTATTATGGATTTTTATTTAACAAAGGGAAAAATGTCGAATCCATATTATGTTTTATTATTCCGTTATTTTGAGCCTCTATTAATTTATAAATTTCGAGATCTGGAAGTGGGAAAATCAGATAAAGAAGATAAACTAATCGGATTTTATTATATTTTTACAGATATTAAAAATGATAATAAAATTTTGATAAAATTTTTCTGTTATAATCCTGATACAAAAATGATTATTGAATGTGCTAGTGATATACGAGAAAGAATTAAATTAAATATGAAAATAAAATTGACGAAAGAGATGAGAAATAGGGTTTCCAATTTTAATATTATTTATGGATTTATGACCTTGAAAGGAGGTCCATATGTATTTAAAGTTTTTGATAGTACACGAGATACTGGGGCTTTTACACTAAAAATGGAGAAAAGTAAGAGGGCTGAAGTAAAGGGCAAAGAATGTAGTCATCATAATATTGGAGAATTGGAAGAAGTGATAAATAAGTTGAAAATAAAATTGACAGATAATTTAAAAAAATCGAAAATTGGTTTATGTTTTATTTTAGAGTATGAATTAAGGCGATATGATTTGGAAAGGATTGGAGGAAAAAGATGGTTTATGAATGCGATTGAGGACATGAAAAAAAAATTTAAGTAAAAATAAAAATTGAATTTAAAAATATTAGATATTATAGATATTATATATTATAATGAGTTATTTAACACATAATGATATTTATTTTCATACACAAATTAATCGGAGAGTATCATTAAACCCTCGTTTTTTAGATATTGATTTTGTAAAATACATTGAAAAAATAGTAAAAAATAATGTGGAGGGACGGTGTATAAGAGAAGGATATGTTGTTCCAGGAACAACTATTGTTTTAGAAAGAAGTATGGGTAATTTAAATAATAATCAATTCAATGGTAATATTTTATATGATGTAAAAATTGGAGTTAAAATATGCAATATACCGATGAATAGTGTTGTAAAAGCGCCGATTATTAAAATGAATAAATTGGGATTATTAGCGGAATTGGGACCTTTGATGATTATTGTTCCAAAAGAAATTCACAACAATAAAGATGTTTTTAAAGATATCAAGATTGGAGATGAAATTGAATTATTAATTATTGGGAAAACATTTGAATTGAATAGTAAGAAAATAAGTGTATATGCAAAATTGAATTTATCGGGATCTCAAAAAATGAAAATTATACCTCGAAAAGGTGAGAAAAATACGCAAAATACAGTGAATAAAGTTGTTGATTCATCTATATTTTATAAAAATATTGCTGCACCAGAAGATGAAGCCGATGAAACATTGGATAAACTAGACGAAGATGAAGATATTGAAGAAGATGAGGATGATGCAGAGGTAGAAGCCGAAGAAGCCGAAGAAGCGGAAGAAGCTGAAGATGATGATGACGACGATGATGAGAATAATAGTGATATAAATGAAGAATTAGATGATGATGCTGAATTGGAGGATGAAGATGATGATTTGGAAAATAATAATGAGGTAATTGGAGAATTGGACGAGAATGAAGATCCACTGGAAGAGGATGATGGGGATGAAGAAGAGGAAGAAGAGGAAGAAGATGAAGACTAAGACTAAGATACGTGAGAATTTAAAGAATTTTTGATTATAAAAGAAAAATGGATAAGTTTGTGATTAAACTGGATGCAAAAAAAGATATAGAAGAAGATGGGAATGATAAAATAGAGAATAAAAAGATGATGGAAATAGAATTATTAAGGGATTATATTGAGAAAAAAATGTCCAATAATCAGAAACTCCAGATTATAAATATATTAAAAGAGGGGAACACAAAATATACGAAGAATAAAAATGGTTATTTCATAAATATGAATAATATTGATGAAAATATTTTTAATAAATTAAAATTGTTGGTGAATTTTTCGAAAGATAATACAAAGGATATTATAAAAACCGAGCAAAAATTAAACGATGAGAAGAATAAAATGGATTTAAATGATAAGGAAGAGCCTAATACATTTATAAATACAGATGAATTGGAGAAGAATATTCATTTTGAGATATATACAAATGATGGGATACAGAGTGATATTTTTGATGAATTTCGGGATGATAATACGAATGAGTTGGAATTTATGGCACGGGAATTTTTAAATGATAAGAGGGATAATTCTGGATATAGGATTATTTTGAAGAGATACAAGAAGAAATATTTAGGGAATAAGGCGAAAATATTGAAGAAGTTTCGTGATATTATGAAAAATAGTATTACGAATAAGAGTGCAAAAACTACGCTTATTCAGGCAACAAAAAAGAAGAGTCGGGCAAAGCCGAAGAAAGCATCTGGAAAAAAAGAAGATACAGAAACTGGAAATGTTGAGGATAGTATAAATTTATCGGATAAAGAGGAAGAGGAAGAATATGAGGTTGAAGAATAAAGGGGGGGAAGCGCGCGTGCCCCCGTGGGGGCCC
>Ga0315284_10008887_pt1 | contig 14350 bp, 11 predicted proteins | sample YL17G09_16_MG_FD_203696 | JGI IMG/M metagenome (GOLD analysis project Ga0315284, IMG submission 203696) | Sediment microbial communities from Yellowstone Lake, YNP, Wyoming, USA - YL17G09_16 | ecosystem: Environmental > Aquatic > Freshwater > Lake > Sediment | place: USA: Wyoming | collected... | reverse complement strand
CGATGGTCTGGGTGCCGGCGGGGGAGTTCCTGATGGGGAGCACGGATGCGGACAATGAGGCAGACACTGATGAAAAACCTCAACACAAGGTCTACCTGGACGGCTACTGGATCTACAAAACCGAGGTGACGGTGGCGCAGTACCGGAAGTTTTGCCAGGCGACGGGGCGGCAAATGCCGCCGGAACCGGAGTGGAAATGGCAAGACACCCATCCCATCGTCAACGTCACCTGGGATGATGCGGCCGCCTACGCGCAGTGGGCGGGGGCGGCGCTGCCCACCGAGGCGCAATGGGAGAAAGCCGCGCGCGGCCCGGATGGGCGGCTTTATCCGTGGGGAAACGACTGGGATGGCGCGAAATGCGTCAACTCGGCTCGTGGTAACGCGCCGGGAGGAACAAAGCCGGTCGGCGGCATGCCGGCGGGCGCCAGTCCGTATGGGTGCCTGGACATGGCGGGGAATGTGTGGGAGTGGTGCGCGGACTGGTACGATGGGAGTTATTACAAAAATACGCCGTCAGGGAATCCGACCGGGCCGGCGACGGGCACCGCGCGCGTGGTGCGCGGCGGTTCCTGGGGCAATACCATTTCGGACTTCTTCCGCGCGGCCGGCCGGTACAGGCCCACTCCGGAGGGTCGGAACGATTACCTGGGGTTCCGGTGTGTGGTTCGTTCGCCAGGACCGTGATCGATGGTCTGAACCGTGATTAGAAGGATTGAAGGATTCGCTTGATTTTGCTTGCTCGTTCTTAAAAGCGAGCGGTGAATCCGCCACTGACAATCATGGTCATCCTGCAATCCCGTCAATCACGGTTTAGACAATGCCGCGAGAACAGTGCTTGACCGATGCAACAGGACGAAGGACCCATTGTCGTGCGGAGGGGCGCCGGCCGGCGGGATTTCCGCCGCGCTTGTGGAACTTCTGCCGAAGCAGCGGCAACTACACTGACAGATCGCATGCTCACTCTGTGAAAGGATGGCACGAAATGAAACGTTGGATGCTGTCGCTTTTTCCGAAGGTGGTGCTTATTCTCACCTGCGGTATAGCGTTGAATGGACGCGCGCAAACCCTCGACGAGTCGCTGGCGCAGTGCGCGAAGTCGCTCTCCAAGCAGATCGCCACCGCCGGCTTGAAGCGCGTGGGCGTGCCGGAGATGACCAATGGCGCCATCGACCAGTTGGGCGGGAATACCGGCGCCGCGGGGCATTATTTCGCGGCGCGGCTGGCGGACGAGCTGGCGAAGGCGGGCAACGGCGCCTTCGAGGTAGTGGAGCGCAATCGCCTCAACCGCGTGCTGCAGGAGGGGAAATTCGAGGCCACCGGACTGACCGATCCGAAAACCTCGCAGGAGCTGCTGGGCAAGATCCCCGGGCTGGACGGCCTGGTGGATGGCACGCTGACGCGCTTCGACGTCACCCACACCCTGGAGGTGTCCTGCCGCATTATCCGCTATCCCGACGCCATCAACAAGGGCGCGGCCATGGTGAAGATCGAGATGGACCCCGACCTGCTGGGCCTGTTCGGGGCGTCCGCGGTGCTCCGCCAGCCGCCGAAGGAGGAGCGCGCCCGCCGGGAGCAACTGGTCGAAACGGCCACCGGCCCGCAGCCCCCGCGCCCGGACCCCGACGCGCCGTTCGCCCTCGAGATCCTGGTCAATGGTCGCCCGTTGCCCCACTACTACCGGGACGGCCAGAGTTACGTGCCCGCCGTGCAGGGAGACGTATACCAGATTCGCCTGACCAATCGCACGCCCGGACGCGTGGCGGTGGCGCTCTTCATCGATGGCTTGAACACCATCGCCCAGCGCCGCGAGCTGGCATCCTCCGCCGTCAAGTGGGTCATCGGTCCGCGGCAGTCCGTGGTGGTTCCCGGCTGGCAGATCGATCTGCAAACCTGCCGGCAGTTCGTGTTCGTCACCGCCGGCGAGTCGCTCGCCGCGCGCAAGCGGTTCACCGAAGAGATCGGCCTCATCACCGCCGCCGTATACCCCGAGATTGCCGGCGCCGAAGAGACCCGCGGCCTGGGCACCGGCGAGGGTGAGGAGATCGAACACCAGGTGCACGAGGTGTCCTTCCGCGCCTCACCCGTGCCGCTCGCCATCCTCGCCCTGCGCTACGACGCGAAGGAGATCGTCGAGCGGTATGAGCGGGTGGAGCCGTGAGGATCCGAAGCGGCCGGGTGAGCGACTGCCAACAGAGCGTGTTTGGGGGTGAAAGATGAAAATGTGCGGAAGCGCGGGGTTTCTCCTTCTCGCGGTGTTCCTTGTCGGCGTGCTGGCCCTCCCCGCACGGACGCAGGAGACGCTGGCGGACGCCGAGCGGCTCAATGCGCAGATTGTCCAGCTCTATCAGCAGGGCAAATACACCGAGGCGGTCCCGCTGGCCGAGCGCGCGCTCGCCATTCGCCGCCGGCTGCTGGGCCCCGATCACTCCGAGGTGGCGACCAGCCTCAACAACCTGGCGGCGCTGTATTATGCCATGGGGGCTTACGACAAGGCGGAGCCGCTCTACCGGCAGGCGCTGGAGATAAAGCGCAAGGCGCTGGGGGAGGCGCACCCCGACTATGCGAGAAGCCTTAACAACCTGGCGCTGCTATATCATGCCATGGGGGCCTACGACAAGGCGGAGCCGTTCTACCGGCAGGCGCTGAAGATACGACGTAAGGCGCTGGGGGAGGCGCACCCCGATTACGCGATCACCCTCAACTGCCTGGCGGTGCTGTACGAGGCCATGGGGGCCTACGACAAGGCGGAGCCGCTCTACCGGCAGGCGCTGGAGATACAAAGCAAGTCGCTTGGGGAGGCGCACCCCGACTACGCGACAAGCCTCATCAACCTGGCGGGACTGTATACGGCCATGGGGGCCTACGACAGGGCGGAACCGCTCTACCGGCAGGCGCTGGAGATCATTCACAAGGCGCTGGGGGACGCGCACCCCGACTACGCGACCAGCCTCAACAACCTGGCGGCGCTGTATTATGCCATGGGGGCCTATGACAAAGCGGAGCCGCTCTACCGGCAGGCGCTGGAGATACGACGTAAAGTATTGGGGGAGGCGCACCCCGACTACGCTCAGAACCTTAACAACCTGGCGGTGCTATATTATGCCATGGGGGCTTACGACAAGGCGGAGCCGCTCTACCGGCAGGCGCTGGAGATACGACGCAAGGCGCTGGGGGACGTGCACCCCGACTACGCGGCCAGCCTCAACAACCTGGCATTGCTATACAAGGCCATGGGGGCCTACGACAGGGCGGAGCCGCTATACCGGCAGGCGCTGGAGATAAAGCGCAAGGCGCTGGGGGAGGCGCACCCCGACTACGCGGCCAGCCTCAACAACCTTGCGGGGCTGTGCGCAGCGCAACAGAGATGGCGGGAAGCGCTGCCATTGCATGAACACGCTCTGGCTATTGAACAGCAGCAGATGCACATGGTGTTCGGCGTCACGGCGGAGAACGAGCGGGAAGCCTATCTTGCTACCATCCGCGGGAGCTTTGATGCCTTCATCACAACGGTTGTTGCACAACAAGCCGATCCGCAATTTACTTCCCGGGGTTTGACGTGGACGCTGCGCCGCAAGGGAACGCTGCTGGAGGCGGCGCTGGCGGAGCGGGCGGCGGTGCGGCTGGCGAAAGATGCCGAGACTGCCGGCGCGTGGACGGAGATGACGGCGGCACGGAGCACACTGGCGAAGCTGGTCTTCGCCGGGCCGGGAAAAGAGGGACTGGCCGCGCATCAGCAACGCTGTGCGGAGCTGGAGGGGCGCATCGACGTATTGCAGAAGGCGCTGGCAGGCAAGAGTGCGGCCTTGGGCGCCGCGTGGACGGCGGGCGAGGTGGACATCCCGAAGGTCGCCGCCGCCCTGCCCCCGGGATCGGCGCTGATCGAAATCGTCTGCTATACCCCTTTCAACTTCACCGCGACCGGCAAGCAACCCCGTTGGGGAGAGGACCAGTACCTGGCCTTCGTGCTGCGGGCGGGAGCGGCGGAGCCGGCGCTGATCCCGCTGGGGCCGGCGGCGCCCATCGATGCCGCGGTTAACGCCTTCCGCCAGGCCATGCGGGAAGTGCAGGCGACCATCACCGCGCGGGGGGAAGCGGCGGCGGAAACGTCGCTGGCGAAGGTGGCCGAGCCCCTGCTCACGCTGGTGTGGGCAAAGATCGAGCCGGCGCTGGGCGGCGCCACCCGCCTCTACCTGTCCCCGGACGGCGAGCTCAACCTGCTGGCCTTCGGCGCGCTGCGCGACGGGGAGCAGCGCTACCTGGCGGAGCGCTATGTCTTCTGCTACCTGGCGTGCGGGCGCGACCTGCCGCGGCCGCGGGAAGCGGCGGCGGGGGCGACGCTGACGGCAATGGGCGACCCTACCTTCGCGGAGGCGGCGCCCCCATTGCAGATCGCGCGCGAGGCGTTCCGCAGCGCGCCGGCGGAGCGCGGGCTGTTCTCCAGCCTGCGGCTGGCGCCGCTGCCGGGCACGCGCGCGGAATGCGAAGAGGTGGCTGCGCTGGCCCGCGAGCATGGATTGACGCCGCGTATCCTGCTGGGTGAGGCGGCCGGCGAAGCGGCGCTCAAAACGCTTGCCCCGCCGCGCATCCTGCACCTGGCCACCCACGGCTACTTCCTGGCGGACACCGAGTGGGCGCGCGAGCTGCGCGACACCGAACCGGGATTGAGCGGGGTCGACCGCCCGCGCAAGGTGGTTCTGTCCCTGCACAACCCGCTGCACCGCTCCGGGCTGGCGCTGGCGGGCGCGGCGCGCGCCGTGCGCGGGGAGGCCATCCCGGACGACGAGGATGACGGCCTGCTCACCGCGGAAGAGGCGGCCACCCTGGATCTGCGCGGCACCCTGCTGGTGACGCTGAGCGCCTGCGACACCGGCGTGGGCGAGGTGAAGCGCGGGGAAGGGGTGTTCGGCCTGCGGCGCGCCTTCCAGATGGCCGGCGCGCAAGGCCTGCTGATGAGCCTCTGGCGCATCCCCGACCAGAGCACGAAGGAATTGATGACCGCCTTCTACACCCGCTTCCTGGAGGCCGGCGACGGACCGGCGGCCCTGTGCGAAGCGCAGCGCGCCCTCATCGCCGCCCGCCGCGCGGACGGCAAAGCCGCCCACCCCTTCTACTGGGGCGCCTTCGTCATCACCGGCGCGGAACCGTAAGCCGCATAAAAAAGTAGATGCCTGTGGCGATGATGAAACCCTCCTGTGCTGAAGTGAGAAAATTGAACATGCCATGCGCCGTATTGTGCCTGATCTGCTACGTCGCGTATGCAGCGACCAGTTCGAGCCGGAGACGGTACTCGCCATCGTACAGGCACTGATGATCGGGAAGACGACGCCATAATCTCTCGTCCTCGCGCCTGTGAGGGGCGAGGAAAAGGAGACGAAGGCAATACAGGGAAGGCAATACAGGGACAGGTTATGTAAATCGCCTTATAGGTATATGTTCACTAACAAAATACATAACCTGTCCCCAATACCACGTTTCGCGCGCTGATGCAGCGACAGGCGCATCGCCTGCGGGACACCATCGAATATGGGCAGGACTATGCGCCCTATCAACAGCATGCGAGGAGCTGACCGATGCCGCCATCCACACGCACCCATTATTTACTCTCCTATGATATCGAAGACGACGGCGCCCGGCAGAAGCTGGCCACGCTGCTGCTGGATTACGGCGATCGCGTGCAGAAGAGCGTCTACGAGGCGGACCTGGATGACCTGGAGCTGCGGAAGGTACTGCAGCGCGCCCAGCGGTATATCGGTGAAGAGGACAGCCGGGGAAAGGGGGACAGTGGGGGTGTTGAAAAAGTCGTAAAAAATTGGCGGACGACCCCCGAGGTTACGCCGCGCAAGCTGTTGAGGCCATATTAGCGGCATGGGCAGGCGCTTTTATCTTTTGGGCGGTCTTACAGCATACACCTGCCCATATCCGCAACCAAACAGCGTACAAAAAACCAGCCGTGCATAAGCCCCGGCTGCGTGCGTGCGCGCGGGCGAGACGTTTCAGGTTCATCACAGTAGCCGTCAGCGCCGCCTGGATAGTCATATTATCGGTCCCGCGCCGCACGGCCCGCCGCAACCCGTGTTGCTCCTTGGCCTCCCCCTGCACGCCTTCGATCCGCTGCCGATGGGACCGGTAGGCCGCCCGCTTCTCCTTCGTCCAGCCGCGCTCCCGCTCCCGCCGAGCGCGCAGCCACGCTTCATAGCCATCGACAATCAGGATCACCCGCGCCCGTCCGGTAGGCGCAAAACACCGCACACGACAGGAACATGCGCCGCACACCCGCGGATCGCCTCGGTACAGCCATCCCTGCTCATTCCGATGATAGGGATAAAGCCAGTGGTGGCAGGGGCAGCGGACCAGCCGATGCTGCGGATCGTATTTGAACCGTCGAGCGGGAATGCGCTGTGGGTGCTTGCGCCGCTTCGCCTGGGCCTTAGCCCGCCGGGTGCCCTTCCCCCGCCGGGCCGGCTTCCGCCGCACCTGCGGATGGGGAATGACCGCCTCGATGCCCTGCATCTCGCAGAACGCGTAATTGTCACCCGAGGCGGATTCCGTGTCGGCGGTCCACTGGGCCGGGGCGGCGCCCAGGGTGGCGGTGACGCGCGCCACCGTCTCCGGCAAGCGGGGACCGGCCGACTCCTCCCCGGTGGTGACCGCCACATCAACGATCACCCCGGACTGGCTGTCCACCACATGATGCACCTTGTAGCACGGCTCCATGGGCCGGTGCTTCTGCGCCGTCGCCAGCGTCGCGTCCGGATCGGTGCGGCTGCGCTTTTTCCCTTTCGATTTCGGCGGCGGGGGCACGTTGTCCTCGTCCTCCGGTTCCATATTCTCCTTCAGCATCCGCGTGGCCTGCGTGACCGCATCCGCCTCCACCTCCTCCATACTCGCCCAACTGACATCGGCGCGCACCAGGGTGGGATCACTGTGCAGCAGGCGGCCAGCCACCAGGCCGGCGGCTTGACAATCCCGCACCGACCGCACGAAAACGCGAAGGAAGCGAGCCTCCCCCCAGCGCTGCCGTATCCGGGTCAGACTACTATGATCGGGTACCATCGGCGCAATGCCCAGACGGGCAAAGGCGCGGATCGCCAGATCGGTCTGCGCCCGTCGCATCAATGCGCGGTCCTTGACCTCCCCAAGGAAATAACCGGCCAGCATCAGGCGGAGGGCGATCTCCGGGGCAATCGCCGTACGTCCGAGGGTGGGATGATAACAATCACCGACTTCGTCACGCAGCCAGGATAGATCGAGGATGGCGTCTGCTTGCTTCAGTATATGATCTTCGGGCACCAGTTCCCACAGGTCGGTGATTGCGAGGAAAGTGGTTTGTACGGTCGGGTCACCCAGCATGGCGTCCCTCCACCGGGGAATCATAGTTTAGGTGAAGTATAGCACTTGTTACCTATTTAGTCAAGCGATTGACCATATAATCATATACTTTTTCAACACCCCCACAGTCACCTATTATTGAGAACGATATCTATTTTGTCGGCTTAGCAGAAGCTTCCTCCCCTCCTGTCGAACATCCGTATCATGCTGGCACAAGTGGATTCCGCGGCCATCCTCGGCATCGATGCGTTCACCGTGCAGGTGGAGGTGGACTGCGCGCCGGGGATGGACAAGTATTTCATCGTCGGATTGCCCGACACCGCGGTGCGCAAGGCGCAGGAGCGGGTGCGGTCGGCGTTGCGCAACTCGCAGTTCCGCTTCCCGCCCAGCTCGCGCGTGGTGGTGAACCTGGCGCCGGCGGACATCCGCAAGGCACATCGCTAATCCGTAAACCTCAGCAATACTTTTCCCGTGTGTCCGGCGGCAAACTGTGCGTAGGCGGTGGCCGCTTCGGTGAAGGGGAGCTGATCGGTGATCAGATCATGCAGGCGGAGGCCCTGGCGGTAAAGAGCGAGCATGGCGGGGTATTCGCTGAAGTGATAGAACCAGGCGCCCACCGCGGTCACGTCGCGGCGGATGAAGTGCTCGCTGGGCGAGAGCGAAACCGCACCCTGTTCGCCATTGAAGACGACGGTGCCCGCGGTCCGGACGGCGGCGAAACAGGCGAGCGCCGTTTCCGGACGACCGGCGGCTTCGATGCAGACATCCGCACCGGCGCCATCCGTGAGTTCGCGCACAGTGTCGGCCGCGGGCATCTGATCGACATTCACGATATCGCGCGCGCCAAGGCGCTGCGCCAGTTCCAGGCGCATGACCGAGCGATCGATGGCAATCACGCGCCGGCCAAGGAATGACTGGAGCAGCACATTGCCCAACCCGATGGGTCCTACGCCGAACACGGCGATGGTAGTGATCTCCGGCGAGGCGATCTTCGTGGAGGTATGATAGGGTACCCCAAGGCCGTCGCCGGTGAGCAGCACCCCCGCATCCCAGGAGAGATCGTCCGGCAACACGCGGCAGGCATTGGCGGCGGCGACGAACCGTTCCGCGTGCATGTTGCCGTAAAAGTGGAAGTGACGGCACCAGGTATACTGGCCCTTTGCGCAATATGGGCACGCGCCGCAGCCGGCGATGGCACTGGCGCCCACACGCTGTCCGACCGCCAACCCCGTCACGCCCGCGCCAAGCTGGATCACCCGGCCCGCAGCCTCGTGCCCGCCATTCCCCTGCGCCACGCCGCCCGTGCGGTAGTCATGCAATTCGCTGCCGCACAGGGCGGACACCGCGGTGGCAATCACCACTTCGCCCGGCCCGGCCACCGGCTCCGGCGCCTCACCGATCGTCACGATCCCGCTGCCCTCCGGTCTGATTATCCGCATGTCACACCTCCGCCGGGTGTAAGCGAGAATTCCTGCTGGACATGCACCGGCCGCCCTTCCGCGATGGAGCGCCGCAGCGCCGCCGCCAGCGTGAAATCCTCTTCACGCACATTCGCCTGGCCATTGAGTGCGACTAACGGTTTTTCAAAAAAGAGCCGCCGGGGGCGTCCGGCATCGAGCAGGGCGCTGGCGGCGGCATAGCGCTGCGTCTCGTTCGTCAACAGCAGCACGGTATCCGGGTCATCCGCCAGCAGCTCCGGCAGCGAGCCGGCAACGCGCCCGCCAAAATCCCGCGCGCACGCTTCAGCCTTCTCCGGTGTGCGTGAGAAGTATGACAGCGTGACATCCGGTTGCTGCGCCAGAAAAGGCAAATAGTTGCCCCGCGCGACGCCTCCCGTTCCAACAATGGCAATCTTCATCGCGATCTTTCCTTCCCGGTGGACAGCAATACCGACGCAATGATCCCACTTCGCTCGCTGTATGGAGAAATCCTGCCACAGCTGCGCCATCCGTGAAGCGTTGAGAAAGAATACGGCAATATCGACTTGCCTGCAGGAGACCTATCCTCCTGAAGTGAATAGCTACCACAGATCCAGCGGAGAGAGGACATTTGCCTATGTGTGCATCCGAGCGCACTATCATCCCGCACGGCCGCCTTCTTCGCCGGCCGGACCGGCAGCCCTGCGGCACGACGCAAAGCGTCGGGTATGAATTGGGCGGCATGTACCAGTTGGATGAACGGCACTGCCTGCTGGTAGCCAGTATGGATGAACAGGGCGGGGGCGACAAATGCGTCGGGAATGATGCCTTTATTTTCAGCCGGCTCTCCGACATCCGGATGGAAGAAGCGATTCCGTTAAATTGGCCACTGCCCGATTATACTCTGAAAAGCGGGGAAACCGCCTGGTTGTCCAAAGGCCCGGCCACCGGGTGCATGGTGCCGCTGGACGCCGTGCTCGACGACGGATCGCCGCATCCGGGGGCAGGCACCGGCTTGCTCAGTGCAACCTGTATCAATTTTAACGCTGACGGCACGTCGATTGTAGAGGAGAGTAAAACGCTCCTCGAATTCATGCAGCTCCGCTGGGACGGCAAAAAACTGCATGTCACGCGCCAACTGCACGAAACACTGCTGGGCTTCAACCTGCTCGCGCAGGGCATCACGTCATACCTGCCGGACGGCGACGCCGTGCTGGCGCCGTTCCTCACCAATCATGGACTGGTCGTGTTTCGATTCGTCTACCGAGACGGTGCCTGGGTGGCCGTCGGGCATAGCGAGCCGTTCATGACTAACTGGAACGGCCAGGCCGTGGGTGCAGTCGATTATATGCATTCCGGCGAGTCGGAACCGTCGATTGCCAGGGCGGACGGGTGGTACTGGGTCTATACGCGCGGGGGAGAGTCCAATCCGATGGGGCGCCTGTATCGCTCAACCGATGGGCTCAACTATCGGTTGTTGCTGGAATCCCCCGCCCACACCGTGCCGCAGCCGATGAGCCAGGGATTGCATGGTGAGTTGTACGTGGCCACCAATCCCTTCCCGGCGCCGGACGGTCCCTGGCTGCGCAACCCGCTGATGGTCAAAACGTTCACCGGCGATGGGTTCAGCGAGATGGAGATCATCCATGACGAGGGCGGGATTCGCGACGATAAAGGTGACAAAATTCCCTTCGTCGACCATGCCGCCGGCTCGACCGTCTATCTGGAAGGTCGCTGGCGGCACTTCCTGCTGTATCGCGTCTGTGACTTGAAAGAACGAACCGCCTATGCCTTTCAGACCGACTTGCAACAGTTCCTGGGGAAACCCAAACCGCGCTCGGAAACGGGCGGCCTCTACCTGGTCGAGTTCGCGTATGACCGGGTGACGCACACGCCGTTCCGGTTTGCGAAGGCAAAGTGAGATGTCCAGCCTGCTGGCGCCGTGCAGAAAGGAGCCCCCTATGATTTCACGGGAAAGTCGCGAATATTGGCTGAAGAATCGCGGGAATCCACAATTCGGCGCCGTGGGCAACGAATTCAACCTCGATAATCTGCGCCAGGGCATGGGGACACGTCAGGAGCCCGCCGACAGGGACGTTCAATGCATCCGCTCGCAGATAAACCATATGCCCTGTGAATGGGTGGTGGCGCCTGGTGCTGACCCTGATCTGCGGCTGCTGTATCTGCATGGCGGCGGTTATGTTTCCGGCTCGGGCGTAAACTACCTTCCTCTGGCTGCCCTTATCTCGGCGGCGGCACAGTGTGCCGTCCTGCTGCCCGACTACCGGCTGGCGCCGGAACACCGCTTCCCCGCCGGACTTGAGGATTGCGTCCGCGCCTACAAATGGATGCTTGCATCAGGGCCATACGGGTCGGCGTTCGCCACGGCAACATTCATCGCCGGGGACTCGGCAGGCGGCGGCCTGACACTGGCGACACTGCTGGCGCTGCGAGACCGTCGTCTGCCGCTGCCGAAGGGGGGTATCCCATTATCGGCCTTCGTCGACTTGACGCTGGCCAGCGAGTCCATCCACAGCCAGTCGGAAAACGAGCTCTTCATGCATCCCAGTTGCCTTCCAGGATTTGTGGAACTCTATGTGAGCCCGAGCGATGTGCGCAACCCGCTCGCCTCGCCGGTGTTTGGCGACTACACGGATATTCCGCCATTGCTTATTCAGGTCGGCGAGTATGAGGTGATCCGCGATGACAGCATTCGCGTGGCGGCCAAGGCTCGGGATGACGGGGTCGATGTGACGCTCGAAGTCTGGCCGGGCCAGGTCCACGTCTTTCAGATACGCGAACTCCCTGAAAGTCGGGAAGCCATCGCCCATATTGCCGACTTCATGCGGTCTTGTCTGAGGGAACAATCGTGACAAAAAGGGACAACCCCCTTTGTTGACTCGATGTAGAGATGTTACGAACTATTGCATAAAAAAAACCCTCTCCTTCCTCAGCAGGAGCTTCCTCCCCTCCCGTCGAACATCCGTATCATTATGCTGGCACAAGTGGATTCCGCGGCCATCCTCGGCATCGACGCGTTCACCGTACAGGTGGAGGTGGATTGCGCGCCGGGCATGGACAAGTATTTCATCGTCGGGCTGCCCGACACCGCGGTGCGCGAGGCGCAGGAGCGGGTGCGGTCGGCGCTGCGCAACTCGCAGTTCCGCTTCCCGCCCAACTCGCGCGTGGTGGTGAACCTGGCGCCGGCGGACATCCGCAAGGAGGGGCCGGGCTTCGACCTGCCTATCGCGCTGGGCATCCTGATGGCCACCGGGCAGGTCGAGCACGAGGACGTCGAGCAGTTCATGGTGACCGGCGAGCTGTCGCTGGACGGCTCGGTGCGCTCGGTGTCCGGCGTGCTGCCCATGGCGCTGGGGGCGAAGGCGGCGGGCAAGCGCGCGATCATCGTGCCCCGCGAGAATACCCCGGAGGCGGCGGTGGTGAGCGGGTTGGAGATCTATCCCGTCGAATCGCTGGCGGAGGCGGCGGAGCTCTTCCTCTATCCGGGCAACCGCCACCCGCTGCAGGGCGGCACCGACTGGGCGCCCGAGCAGCTCGAATTCGATGTGGACCTGTCCGAGGTGAAAGGCCAGGAGCACGTCAAGCGCGCGCTGGAAGTGGCGGCGGCCGGCGGGCACAACATGCTGATGATCGGGCCGCCGGGGAGCGGCAAGACGCTCATCGCGCGGCGGCTGCCCACTATCCTGCCCCCGCTGGAGCTGGAGGAGGCGCTGGATATCACCAAAATCTACTCCATCGCCGGCATGCTGCCCGACGGCTGCGGACTGGTGCGCCACCGCCCCTTCCGCTCGCCGCACCACACCATCAGCAGCGCCGGGCTGGTGGGCGGCGGAAGCATCCCCCGCCCGGGCGAGATCAGCCTCGCCCACCAGGGGGTGCTCTTCCTCGACGAATTCCCCGAGTTCGACCGCAAAACGCTGGATGTGCTGCGCCAGCCGCTGGAGGACGGCATGGTGACCATCTCGCGCGCCGCCGCCAACCTGAGCTACCCCGCCCGGTTGCAGCTCATTGCTTCGTCAAATCCGTGTCCCTGCGGGTATCTGGGGGACACTGCCAAGCCGTGCACCTGCTCGCAAATCCAGGTGTCGAAATACCAGGCGCGCATCAGCGGCCCCATCCTCGACCGGCTGGACATCCACATCGAGGTGCCCCGCCTGCGCCACGACGAGCTGCTCTCCACCCGCCCCGGCGAGTCTTCCGCCGCCGTGCGCGAGCGCGTCGCCCGCGCCCGCCTCCTCCAGACCCGCCGCTTCGCCGACCTCCCCATCACCAACAACGCCCAGATGCGCCCCCGCGACCTTCGCCGCTTCTGCCCCCTCACCGAGGACGTGCAATCCCTCCTCCGCACCGCCATCGACCAGCTCCACCTCTCCGCCCGCGCCTACGACCGCATCCTGAAACTATCGAGAACCATCGCCGACCTGGACGGCGCCGACCAGATCGCCGTCTCCCACCTGGCGGAGGCGATACAGTATCGGAATATGGACCGGGGGAAGGTGCGGATGTAAAACATAATAGATTCGGTCTAACCACAAAGCCACAAAGATGCTAAGAATTCCATTCGATGCAAATTCCATAGCCCACGGCATCACCGTGGGATCCGGTATCGTTCGAGAATCTCACGCTCTGTAGGAGCAGAATTCCTCACTCGATAATTCCTGCTGAAACGATTGGTATCTTGCTGGTAAGGATCAATCCCCATACCGTTCTCTCAGCATCGGCGCCAGCCGCAGCATGAGCTGCAGCCGCTCGAAATAGTCGCACCACTCCGCCAGCTCGACGGCCAGCGCCTCTTCCGACGGCGGCGCCAGCCCGGTCTCGCAGGCGGGGCCGCATTCGGTGGCGGCTTTGCGGCGGTAGACGCTGAGGTGGCGGTCGCCGAAGCGGGCGAGCTCGAAGAAATCCTCCGACAGGGTGACGACCACCGGCACCTTGAGCGCGCCGTTGATGCGCAGCTCCTCGTGCAGCTCGGGGTGCGAGCGGCTGTCCAGGCAGCGCATCTCGATCGCCGGGCAGGCGCGCTCGATGGCCGCCAGCATCGGCACCTGCCGCGTGCAATCCCCGCACCAGAGCCCGCTGACCACCAGCACATGCATCCGCCGCACGTAGGAGCGCAACAGCGCCTCCTGCGCGGTCGTCAGCGCGATCAGCGCTTCGTAGTTGCTCACGTTGGCGATCTGGTTCGCCTCGCCGAAGGTCACTCCGTCCGACAACCCGACCGCCTGCAGGGAATTCCCCTCCCCGCACGGAAATGGACAGGCAGCGGTTTCTATCTCGACGGGAGGGTTCCATGAATAATTTCCGCATAATTGTCTTTGCCTGCCTTGCTCTGCTGGCCGCCTGCGCGTGGGCCGCGCGGGTCAGCACCGCCCGCGCCTGGGCCACGCCGGCGGGCTTCGATGAGTGTTATCGCAACCGCTATCTCGACAGCCTGAGTGAACCGGGCGCGGTCAAACTCGTGCATCGCGTGCTCGTCACCGATGACATGGGCGCGGGCTACAACGACTTCCAGCCCATCGCGGGGAAGACGCAGGCGCGGAAGATCCTGCTGGTGGACGACCCGAACGTTGTTGACGCGGT
>Ga0315284_10008886_pt1 | contig 14350 bp, 19 predicted proteins | sample YL17G09_16_MG_FD_203696 | JGI IMG/M metagenome (GOLD analysis project Ga0315284, IMG submission 203696) | Sediment microbial communities from Yellowstone Lake, YNP, Wyoming, USA - YL17G09_16 | ecosystem: Environmental > Aquatic > Freshwater > Lake > Sediment | place: USA: Wyoming | collected... | reverse complement strand
TGTCCCCTATCGGGGCGCGGTAGTGCGTCATGGCCACCGCCCACAGCCTTATGACCTTGGCGTCACCCTTCAGCTTTTTGTTCTGCACGATCCTGTCTACTACGTCCTGCTTATCTGCCAAGGATAGACTTTCTGAGTAGCTCGATCTGCTCTGCCAGGTCTTTGACCTTGCCGCTGAACTTATTGAGTGCGTCTATGCTCTTTAGCACATCCTTGAGCACGGTGCGGTACCCTATGATGATGAGTATCAACACGATGTCAACGATGCCCTGCGTGATCCACAGCCCCTTCATATGTCACCTCCCAAACGCTTTTGTGTCAGAGTGATATCCTACCAAGTGAACACCCATATTAGAAACTTCTGTTGCCACGTTAGGTATGTACCCACACCAAGCTTACTCCTCTGGTCTACGATCGCCTTGAGGTCTAACGTGGCGTTCCTCTGCTTATCAAACGCTTTCCTTAGCACTTTGTCCTTCAGCACTTCCGCCAGCGCTGCCATTATGTCCTTCATCGTCCTCCTCCACTGTCCCTTTGATGTCCAGCTCGGGCATGTACTTAACATGGTACCCCTTGCCGTCCGGGGCCTCGATCATCATGTGCCACGGAACATCCTTGTCGTACACTACCCTGTCGCCCGGCCTCACCGTTGTTGGGTGCCACTTGAACTGCTTGTCGTAACGCCCCTTCCCTACCGCCAGCACGATCCCGAACTTGCTCCTATGGTTCTCGGCGTACATGGCAGGAAAGTAGAACGACCCCATCTTCTCGGGCAGAGGATCGGGGTATATGAACACAATATTGTGTAACGGCTGGTACGGGAACTCTATCTGCCCACAGTCAGGGCAGGTGAATGGTGTTTGGTACTTTACTATTACTGCCCTGTCCGGCAGTGTCTTATCACATACCTGGCATCTTTCCATTGCCACCTCCCATCATCTTCTTGATCAGGTGCTGCATAAAGCAATGCATGATCGTTATGATCCCTAGCGTGTCCAGAGCACCGCTTATGAACGACACGCCTACGCCATGGTTCTTCTTCAGCACACCCATGACTACAAAGGAGTCAGACGTATCTACCACCTTCTTAGCATCCTCCTTGATCTTCTCCTTGTCCAGGATGCCCTGCTTGCTGTTCTCATCCTGACTGAAGTATCCACTAATCCTGTTTTTCATTTCGTTTCCTCGGCACTACTTTCTCGGTGTCCAAGTGTGACACTCCGTTTTCTTTCGTCACATGGTATACCCTGGTCGCGTAGCTCTCCAGCTCCGGCGTATGTGAAATTACCAGGATGCTCTTGGTCTGCCCTTCCTCGTATAGCAAAGTGGCTATCGATTCCTCACCCATCCTGTCCACGAAGCTGAACATCTCATCCAGTATCATGAGCCCCATCAGTCCGTTCGGTATCTGGTACTTGTTGCTCACCCACTTGTTGAGTGCCATGCAGAGGGCGATGTCCACCCTGCGCTTCTCGCCGCCTGACAGGCTCTCGTACCGAACATCGTCCTCACCTATAAAGACACGGATGTCGATCTTGTTTCTCTCCTCATCTGACTTCAGCTTCGCCAGCGGGCTGACAATGATGCTCATCATTCCTTTTGAGGCCGTTGCAAGGTAATCATTAGCGATACCGTTGAACTCGTTACAGAAGCGATCCAGGAGCACTGATCGAATCCCTTTGGCGGAGAAGGCAACCTTCCAGAAATCAAGAGCCTCGATCCCTTTGGTATTGCTTTCAACGCGCCACTCAAGCTCTTTGGCTTGTTTGTCTTTGGCAATCCTGTTGCTGTGAAGCTTGCCTTCTTCATGCGCTTCCCTTTCTGACCTGGCCAAGTAGTCCTTCTGCAGTTCCACTGCCTTGTCGCACATCCTCTGCGTGGACTCTATCAGGTTCTTTACCCTGCTTATTGCCATGTCCTTATGGAACTTCCAGTCCGCTTCCGCAGACTCTATCAGGTTCGTTATCCTGGTTATCTCCTTGTCCCTCTGTGCCGTCCTCCTAGCCTGATCGGACTTCTTGTCGTAGAGCTGTTTGATGCCCTCTCGCACCTTGTCAAGCTTCTTCTCAAAGAGAGGTATCTCTGCGTTGGCTCCGGTCGCGGCCTTCTCGAGCCCCTCTATCTCGATGCGCGCCTTGCCTATCAGGTCGTCATAGTCTGAATCTATCTTCTTGTACTCTATGACCTTGTCGCTCTTCTCCTTGATGAACCCCTGTACGCTTGCGGCCGTTATCATGTTGCCGCACTTGTCGCACCGCACATCTTTGTCCATCTTAATGAGGTGTTCGATCTCATCCTCAAGTACAGGTATATGCTTCTCGATGTTGAGCTGTTCACCCATGAGGCTTCCCACCCTCTTGTTAGCCTCGCTGATCTTGCCCGGCCAGTCCTGCTCATACACCTTCTGCTTCATGTCTGCTATGGAGTCTTTGATGCCTGCCACCACCACATCCTGCTCTTTGATCACCACATCATAGTCGATGCCGTCGTCCTGGGTGTACTGCTGCTCTGCACCTTTAAGCTCTTCATGGAGCTTGTCGATGTTCTTCTTATGGGTATCTACATCCTTCTGGCCGGTGTCTTCAAGTTCCTTTCGGAGCTTGCCGATGTCGCTCTTGTGGTTCTCCGCATCCTTCTCCGCTGAGCCTGCCATAGAGACATACTCATTGCGGTGAGTAACGGTGATCTCGATCTGCTTGTCCAACATTTCAAGGTCATGTTTGACGCTCTCCGCTTTATCCTTCAGCTCTTCCTGCTCGATGCCCATTGCCTTCTGCTTCTCGAACACCTTGTCGTAGAGGCCATCGTACATCTCAAACCCAAGCAGGTTCGTGATCATGTCCGTCCTCTTGGAGTCGGACAACCCTGTCAGCATTATCATGCCCTCTTGGCTGAAGTAGCAGGCCGTCTGGAACAGCTGCTCATCGAATCCAAGCACCGTCTCTTCCAGAAGCCTTTGCTTGTCGTCCTCACGCATCCCTGCCACGATGTCCTTCATCTTGCCTTCGTGCATCTGTATGACCTCGAGCCCTCCCTTGCGCGATCGGTTGACTATGACGTCTCCCGTGCCATCTGCCAACCGTAGGCTCACCATGCAGTCCTTCTTGCCCCTCCTGATCACGTCGTTGCCTGTCAGCCCCTTCGATGTCTTGCCGAACAGTGCCCAGAAGATTGACTCACCGAATATGGTTGTCTTGCCCGATCCGTTCGATCCTGTGCCGTTGCCGCCGCCTGCTATGAAGGTGAAGCCGTTCTCCAGGTCGTAGTCCGCCTTCTCCACGGACATGAAGTTGGATATCGATACAAGCTTCAGCCTGCCCTTGAACACGTTCTTGAACACCCGCATCGGGTCGATTGCTATGTCCTTGATCGGCTCCAGCCATGTGTCATCCTTGTCGCTGATCTTCAGCCACTCCCTTAGTATCTCCTGGAAGTTATCGCTCTTAATGCGCTCTTTGAATATGGGCGCCTGCTTGATCCCTATGACGTTGTCGCTCGGTTCGAGCCCTTCAGCATCCAGCACCCTGTAGTAGTTGCCATCCTCCTTTACGTCAGTCGCCTTGGCCACCGTCTTAAACTCGGGGTAGTTGAGCTTGACGAACTCCGCACTCCAATCTTCCGTGTCCACAATGTACACGCCCCTGTCACCCTCGTCACCAAATGTCAGATGCATCGGTGTGCCTATCACGAAGCAGTTCTTTGCCAGCTCGAGTCGCGTGTGGTAGTGCCCGAAGAATACCAGCTTGTTGTTCTTTGCCAGCTTCTCCCACTCGACACCCTCAAACTCATAGTTATGCTTGTTCCATATATGCGGTTGCTTATGCAGGACAACGATGTCGTAGCCCTTCAGTTTACTTTCGTTAACCGCATCTTGATAGTTAACAACTGCTAACTTGAACTCGCTGTCCTTGTTTGGCAGTGGTGCATAGCCCCGAATGATATTGCCTGCGTTGTGGAACGACTCCGGCTCTATCCTCTTGATGATGTCGTGGTTGCCGTCTACGGTAATCTGTGGGGTCTTGTTCTCTTCAAAGTATTCCCTGGTGACGTGAAGCACTTCGGTCGGATGCTCTCCGACCTTGTGGAACCAGTCGCCTGCGAATATGTTGAGGTCTATCTTACGCGACTTGTCCAGCTTGGTGATCTGCTTCAGCACGTCCCTCTGCTCGGCCAGCCTCTTCGGCATGCCCGTCTTGTCCACCCCGAACTGGCTCCACGTGTGCAGATGCAGGTCGGCCCACACCAATATCTTCATACCTTCTCTCCTTGAGTTTATGGAACTCCTCACACCCATTCTCTTTATCGTAGCACTGCTTCAGGTCAAATCGCCTGTGCTGTTTTATGAAGTGAACGCACTTGGCGCACTTGCCTTGCCCTTTGTTACGCATCTATCCCTCCCTATTCAGATCCACCCTGCGAAGGAAGTCCTCTGCCGTGAACCCTGACTCGCCCCCTACCGAATAGATGCTAAGCACATTCACAACGGGGTTGCTGTACTTAAAGTTAGTCATGTACCCTTTGATCTCGAACACGCCTCGATTCTTATCCAGGGTCTTTATGATCCTCAGCCGCTTCTTAACGTACTTCCACATCGCTACACCGTTATGCACATCGTCGTACCTATCCACGGGCTTACCTTCGAAGTCGGTTACGACCTCGTCATCATCCTTGGTGAAGTATGCCAGTGCTACATAGATGCTCTCACCGAATGCTCTGAACATCTGAGTGACAGTGCCGTCCTTGAATCCCATCCAGTCTGCGGGCACGTTGAGAGATATCCTGTCGTTCGATTCAAAGGTCTTGTACTTCTCGATGAGCTCTTTGAACTCCTCCGGTATCTCGGGGATCCCACGCTTCTGCAGTACGATCTCTAACTGTAGGTCACCCATTGTCTTTCTTTCCTTTCGTTGCTTCCTCTATGCTCTTCTCCAAACGTACGAGCTTGTTCTTACGCCATGTTGCAATCTTCTTTGTTAGGTCTGGATACATCTGCTGCGCCTGCTCTACCATGATCATCACATCTGCTACCTCTTCCGCAATCTTGTCTACATCATTCTTGCCCCTGATGAATCCTGTCACCGCAAGTGCCAGCTCCTGACTCTCCTCCAGAAGCATTCCTACCTGCAGGCTCTCTCCCCACAGCTTGAGTGCCTTGCTGTAAAGCTCTAACACGTTCGGAGGCAACTCGTTCTTGACCTCCTTCTTGTAGGCCAGCCACTTCTCTTTGAGCTCTTTGCGGTCACGGACAACGGGAATCCCCAGGTCAACTGCCCTGCCTATCTCGGCCTGTGTGCCCGCTGACTTCTCGCTGTTCGGCAGGACGTATACCACATCCGATGCCTCGAGCCATGCTATTGAATAGTTGTAGTACTTGTTCACGTCCAGTGTCTCGTTGTCTCGAAGCATGAGCTGGAAGTGATAATCAAACCACGGCACGAACGGGGAGAACCCCTCCAGCAGAAGCTCTGTACCTGCTCGCATCCCCATCCTCATGTTGTTGAGGATCGTTATTACGTTGTCTCCTGAATAGCTACCGGCCACATATACTCTTACCATGCTCTCTCCTTTATAACGATGCCCTGTCCAAGCAACGGTGAGGGACGTTAGCCCCACGGGACTTCGTAAGGTCTTTACCAATAGGTACCCCGGCCGCTATTGCCGTTACGGCCTCGCTCTCCCTAAATCCCCCTATCCCTCCGCCTACTCCGGCACCCTCAGCGGATCTTTCAGGTTCGGTTCTTGGACTCACACCCTTTATCATTTCTTCTTCTCTTCCTTCTTCTCTTTGACGATGCCAAGGAACACTTCCTCGGTGATCTCTTCCTCCCTAACCTTCTTGCCCTCCGGCGTCTCAAACCAACCGCTCCGCTCTTTAAGGAAGCCGTCCTGCACAAGTATATTGGCGACTCCGCTCATCCTGTCAATGCCCTTGTCGAACGATATCTTAATCCTGGCCTTCCTGAACGGCGGGGCGATCTTGTTCTTCTTTATGAACGCCTCGGTCTCCACACCTATGATCTTCTCGCCCCTCTTCAGCTTGTTCCGTATGGAAAGCTCCACCCTCACCGAACTCATGAACGGTATCGCCTTGCCACCCGGCGTGGTCTTTGCCTGCCCCCATGCACCGATGTCCGCTATGACGTGGTTCGATATGATGTAGAGGATATCGTTGTCCACAACGTAATCCCATACCATACGGACGCCTGCCCTGATCTTCTTCGCCTTGGTCATGTCGTCCTTGTCGAACCCTACGTCCTTCTCATGCTCGGTCGAGAGCATCGCCACGCTGTCCAGCGCAAGCAGTATCCTCGCCTCGGGATCCTGCTCCTTGATGAACGGTATGAGCCCAGACTTTCCTTTTATCTTCTCGCCGTCCGGCCCCTTTGTATCCTTCGTTCCAAGGAACATCTTCCTGAAGTGTTCTTCCACGGTATCTGATGTCCTGCGTATTACTCTCGGGACATCCACTCCCATCATCTCAACCACGTTCGCCATGAACGCATCCTCTACGTCGTCCAGTATCGGGTACGCATGCCGCTCGTACCGCCTCTGGAAGTTGGCGATCGCGTTGTATATGAAGAACGACTTGCCTGCAGACGGGTCTCCGAACAGCTCAGTGATCTTGCCACACGGATACCCTTTGAAGAAGTCCCCTGATACGATCTTGTTGAGGGCGTAGTTGCCTGTGTCGACCCAGCTCTTGATGTCCTCGCCTTTACCTACGACGACATCATCGAACTCGTCGGCCACCAGTTCAAATACACTTTTGTCCTTTGCCATGTCTTACCCTCTCTTAGTTGGTGGGCTGGCTGGGTAGGCGCGGTTTGACCCTTACACTAAGCCTTTGTGTCCGCCACTTAGTAGCCCAGCCCGCCCCCATCCGTTATCCTATTCTTTAAGGAACTCTGCCTTGCATGGGTCGTTCACACCGCATGCTATGCACTTCTCGCTCTTGGTAGAGTAGAGCTGCCCGTAGCACTTCGGCTTCCCACCCGGCGCTGCAGGTACTGGCCCTGTGCCTGCCCCTCCCTGCACCTGTGCGGGTGCCGGTGTCATCTGAGCTGTCGCCTGCGCTGTAACCTTCACAGCCTCCTTCGCCGTGCCCACGTGCGGAGCTTCCTCGCCGTTCTCTTCCCCTGCTGTGCCGTAGTCAACCTCACCCTCAAGCATCTTCTTGATCGTGTCGTAGGGCACAACCTTCGGCATCAACGTCTCGAGCTTCTTAACCTGCTCCTTCCAGTTCTGAGGCAGGCTGTCCATAATCGATGACGGCTGCGGATCGGGCTCCACAGAGTATTCCGTCCGCTTCTTGTTACCGCTGGCCGGAACAGTCATCGTGACGGTGAAGTTCCTTCCCTTCTCGAGGTCGAGTGGGTCTCCCCACTTCTCGTTGATCCACTTGATCGTGTCGTTGTACACGGTTGGCCCGCATTCGTACGGCTGGATCCCCTTCGCCACCGTCTCGGCGGATTTCAGGTCAATGATGTTCAGGATGTACCTGCGCCTCATCCCCATGTCCGCTGCGAGTGACGCATCGTTGGGGTCACCTGTCTTTTGGAGCTGTGCTACTGCCTCGCATATCGGGCAGACATTCTTCCTGTTGAAGCTCTTCGGGCACACCACAGAGCTCTTCGATCCTTCCGGCCCTATGCTGTAGTGCATGAAGTAGGTGAACGCTATCTCCGATACGGGCTCCGTGAAATACTTCAGCGTGTGCGGTATAACCCTGACCGGGTTACCACCGGCAGTCGGCTTCCATCTATCGAATGAGCCTTTCTCGCTTGTCTTCTTCTCGTAATTCTCCCGCACCTTCTTTAGATCCAAACCCATTTTACCTTCCTCCTCTTTGAGTACTTCGACCTTACGAGGGCTTTGTGCCCGAAGGATCCTCGTAATTTCCTGCCGTCAGCTCCTTTCTAACATTTGCTGACAACTGAATTAGCATATCCTTCTTATGCTCCAACCCGACCAGCAGTTTGCCGATCTTGTTCATGGCTGATGTTGCATTGAGCTGTTCGTCCTGCTTGGCTTGGGTTCGCTTCTGGAGGTCTACGTACTCTGGATGCGTGAGAATCATCGCCTTGATACGGGGCTCGGTCGGCTTGTCCTTCCCTTTACTCTCTGCCTCCGTCCTTACCCGCAAGTCCAGCTCAGCATATTTCGCTGTGTGACTATCTTGTAGGTTCTGAACCTCGTTCTTGAGCCTCGACACCGCATCTATTGCCTCTGCATATACCACCCCAAACCACGATACCAGCTCGGGCTGCCGCGCCAGCTCAACACCCAGCTTGTTCATGTTGATCTTAGCGACGTCAGATAGTTTTCCCTTCCAGGAGAACTTCCCGACCTTTACTTCCAAGTCCATATCCAACACCACCTGTTCGTCTGCCATCTACTCACCCCCTTTCTTCCCTACATATATAAGGAGTAGATTTTCCGTTGTTTGTCTGAACTATTTTACTTTACGTCCTCCTCATCCTTATCCGTAAAGAAGTTACCGTAGTTTGCGCTCTGGCCACCGGCGCCGACATGCGACGCATACTTCACGCTCGCCATGCCTACCATGGCAAACGTCTTGACGGTCTTGCTTTGATCATAGGTCACGACGTTGCCCTTTGCCAGCCCCAGCGCCTGTCCTACCAACCATGCGTCCTGGTTGGCACCCAGATACACAAACCTCCATCCCTGTGCTTCCTTCTCCTTGATCAGTGCAAACAGCTTCTCTCGGGTATACTCCTTTGATGCGTTCTCCTCGCCATCTGTCATGATCACGCAGAGCACTGTCGGCTTGTTGACGATCGGCGTGAGCTTCTCGTCTGTGGCCCTGATCGTTGCTGCCACCGCATCGTACAGCGGTGTCATTGCACCCGGCGTGTATGTGTCCCTGTTCAACGGAGCCACGTCCTTGATGTCGATCGCATTGCATACGATCTGGGTCTTACTGCTGTCGAACTTGGTCAACGTGAACTTGACCGGCCCTGTTGCACCCTTCTTCAACGACTCGACGTACTCGTTGAAGCCGCTGATCGTCGCGTCCCTCACCACGCCCATCGATCCTGTCTCGTCCAGTACAAACGTGACCAGCATCGCGCCTGCTGCCTTCCTTGCTGCCTGCTTCTTTGCCTTAGCCCTCTTTCCCATCTGCTCCTCCTTGTTATTGGCGGGAGCTGGGTTGTTCATCCCCTTAAAGGCACGCTCCCAATGCCCGTTCGATTACTTCTTTTTCTTGATCTCCGGCCTGTCCATCTTGTACTTCATCTTCATGTCCTTCTTCTTCAAGCTGAGCGCCTTGATGATGTCGTCCAGCTTGAGTGAGTCGATCTCGTCCTCCCAGTCTGCCACAAAATAGTACTTGTCAGACTCCCTGATCCTGCCGAAGCATATCGGGTCTTTCTCGCGCTTGACCTTCTCCTTGTCCGTCTCTTTGACGGCCGACTTGCGCCAGTCGTTGCTATCGATGTGCACGATTACATAGTCATCGAACAGCCTCTTCTCCATACAGAACTTTATCTGCCTAGCAGCATGATCGGGTATCACCCTGGCAAAGTTCTTGATCGGCGTTACTTTTAGGCCGCACCCCCTTACCTTGTACCTGAACTTCTCAATCTGCTCATGGGTGACGAATATCTTTATACCGCATGCCCACATCGCCGACTCCCTGCCCATGATGTAGAACTGCCTGATGCACTCGTCGCTCAGTGCCTCTTGCCCGAGCTCGGCATACTCGTCCACCATCTTCTCCAGCTGCTTCATCCTGCGCTTGAAGAACTCTGTCTCGATCATGCTGAACTTGCTCTTCAGGTATCTGAAGTACAGCTGTGGATGTATGCCCTCGATCGTCTTCGAATACTTTATGTTCGCCTCGAAGTGAGGGGACTTCAGCTCCTGCGTCACCTGTGTGGCCCATCCAAAGCTCACGGGTAGCGCTGTATCGGTAGCTGAATTATTCCATCCCTGAAAAATATGACCACCTGTCTCGCCTATTTCGCCTGCCATATATTACCTCCTTATGTCGTACCTTGCATGATCCTGCCACAGAACGGGCACTTGTGTGTCGCGCCCGTATTACCAGTCGATATTATTATCGCTGGTTGCTGGAACTCACCATGGCAGTCCGGGCACTTGTAGCTGTACTGGGTCTGTGGTGGATTCCAGAAGCACTGGTGGCACAGGCCGTTGATCAGGCCTGCGCTACCGGCTTCCTGCTGGCATCGGTTACACTTCATTTCCCTGCCTCTTTATACTTGAACGGCACTTCCTCTGCCCTGATCCCGATGCATACGATGTCTACGATCGGCACCAGGTATGTCTTGCCGCCGACTACTACCCTTTTGTACTCGTCTCCGTCCGTCACGCTGATCCCGATTACCTTTTTCAGTGCACCCCGGTTCGACCGCCATTTCGGTTGAGCCTTGATACACTCATCGAATATCTTCTGGTGGACGGCTCCCCACTTGCTTATCATGCTGCCTCCCGTTACACCTTTATGCTGTCGGACATCTCCACGATCTGCGCCTTCTGTGGCTCGGTCAGCGTCTTGAAGTGCTTCCCTTTGACACCATCCAGGGCCTTGACCTGGTTCTCGTCAAGGTTCCCTGTGTCCCGTAGGTTCTCCAGCTTCTTCTTTGCCCTCTTGAAGACGGCCTCGCTGGTGAGAGTATCGCCCTCGTCTATCCTGACCTTCTTCCTGCTCGGCTTCCTTGGGATGCCGTCCTCGTCCTCCTCGGGGTAGTGCTTGCATATCTTTCTCAGCCCACACACCCCTTCCGGCCCTTCCTGCTTGAACTCACACACGTCCTGATGAATGCATCGTTCGCTCATGCTACCCTCCTGAAATGTTTTGCGAACGCAAAGTGTTGCGCTCTCGTCCATGTTTTTGGGTCGAATGTCTTTATCCGCACCCAGAAATCTACTGTGACGTCTCCATCCCCAAGTGTGGGAGGTAAGCTTACCTTCTTACTTTCCGTGTCGTATAATGCCACAAGCTTTCCGTTGATATGGATTGCCTGTATATTTCCTGACCGTACAAAAGCTACATGCTTCCATTGAAAGGTATTGAACGCCCACCATACCTTCAATGCTATGACCTTAGCGAATCCGTCAATTGCCCTACCCAGCAACTTCGCCTGCGCCCTGTCATGTCTTGGCTTCGGATTGATCCGTCTCATTCTGTCAGCTCTCCCCAGTTCTGCCCCACCTTATACTCGCACTCGAGTGGCACCTTGATCCACCTGAACATCGAATCGTTCTGTACCACATCCTTTATCACAAGCTCGACCAGCTCCTTCGTGTCGTCTATCAGTGCCTTTGAGTTGTCCATCTCAAGCAGGACGCTGTCGTGAACTTGGTTGACAAACTTGCTTGGCATCTTCCTCTTGGCTATCAGTCGGTGCAGGTGCGCCATCACGAACAGCACGGTGTCCCCTGCCGATCCCTGCACGGGCGCATTGACTCCCCGCCTGAATATATCCCCTGTGACCTTGCCCAGCGCTGCTATCTGTGGGAATCTCCTGATCCGGCCTGTGGGGTATATGATCTGGTGGTTCGTCATCAAATCGCCCTGCACCCTCCTATACCATAACGGCAGGCCTGTGTATGTGTCAAAGAATATCTTTCGTATGCGCTCGGCCTCTTTCAGCGGTATGTCAATGCCGAACTTGTCGAACAGGTATTGCTTCAGTCCTTCCGCACCCTGCCCATAGAGCAATCCGAACGATGTGCCCTTCGCCAGTTGCCTGTCGTCCTTGGTGATCTCGCTCGCCTTCTTGCTCTTGATCATCATCGCTGTGCGTATATGAAGGTCTATCTTATGGCCCTCTGCATCCACAGGGTGCTTGAATGCGTCTATCATCTTCAGCTCGTTGGCGATCGAGCATCCTATTCTAAGCTCCATCTGGCTGAAGTCAAAGTAGAAGAACACCTTGTCCTTGCTTGCCACGAACATACGGTACACACGGTTGTCGCGTGGTATGTTCTGCAGGTTAGGTTCGCTCGATGACAGCCTGCCTGTGACAGTCCCCATCGGATCGAACTGCGTCCTGATCCTGCCGTCCACATTGACCATCTTCGGTATCTTCTTGATGTACGTTGAGAGGAGCTTATCGAACCCCCGTATCTCCAGTATCTTCCTTGCCCATGTCTTGCCTGCGTAGGCGAAGTGGTTCATCACTGTCTCGTCCAGTGATTCCCCTGTCTTGGTCTTTTTGACGCTCGCCTCTTTGAGGGCGCCGAATATGACGCTCTGCATCTGTGGGCCGGAGTTCAGGTTGATGCCCCTGAATATCTTGTGCTCCTTGAGTAGCTCATGATATGCCTTCTCGCGATCCTTAATGGTGGTTTTGACAAGCTTCTTGGCATACGATATGTCGACCTCCATACCTGTCAGCATCATCTCGTTCAGCACGGGTATCACAGGCAGTATGATCCTGTCCAGCACGTTCTGCAGGCCCGGCGTCATACTCTTGTCAAATATCTGGTTGAGCTTGTACGTGTTCCACGAATCTTCGCAATTGTAAAGGCCGAACCTATGCCTGTCCTTCTCTCCCAGGGTGTACTCATACTCGCCTATGTACTCGCTCGCCAGCTCCTTCAGGCCGTGCTCCAGCCTGTTCTCGTTCAGGAGGAACGACTTCAGCCTTGTGTCGGTGTATCTCTTGACCTCAATGCCCCTTGACTTCAGGAACTTGACATCGAACCAGCACCTGTGGAAGATGTGGGTAACATGTGGGTCGCCCAGCAGTTGCTTCACGAAGGCTGTCGCCTCGCTCATGTACACAGGGTCGTTGTCTTTGTCCAGCGATATTGAATATGACACCTGGTCGTCGCCGAACGATATGCAGAGTATCTTTGAGTTGACATCGAACGGATCCAGTGTCTTGTTCGTCTCGATGTCGCTTCCCATGAGCGTCTTGCCATGCGCCCACTTCTTTACCTCTGCCAGCCCTTCCAATGTATCCACGACCACGAACCTGCGCTCATGCTTGACGGGGTATAGTATGTTGTATAGCTGCCGGAGGTCTCTACGGAACTTTGACTCCGCCTCGGGGTAGTAGAGCAGGTATGCGGGGTGATACGTCGACATCATCCGCATGCCGTGCCACTCCCTTGCCTCGCCTATCACGTCCTTGAGTCGCTTGTCCTTGTTGAATGCTGACGATGCTATGGCTCCCACGCATAGTATCGCCTTGGGTCTCATCTCTTCGATCTCTTGGAATAGAAACTGCCCTGCACACAGAGCTATCTCTTTCTCTTTCGGGGTTGCGTTCTCGGGTGGCCTGCACTTGCACGTGTTGCATATAGCAATCCTGGACATCTGAAACCCCGTCTCTCGCAGTATCTTCCGCATCAGCTGACCTGACGATCCTGTGAAGGGTATGCCCGAACGAACCTCGTCCTCGCCCGGCGCCTCACCTACGATCAAGAGGTCAGGGTCTTTGATCTTCCAGTTCGGGACGAGCGGGCAGTCCTTATATTTACATGTCTTGCAGAGGTTGGTCTTATCCATGCGCCATCTCCGGGTTCTCACATCTGTTGCCGATGACTTCTATGCAGTCGTCCCATTGATAGTAGCTATCGGTATTATACATTTCCTTGATCCACTCGATCATGTCTTTGATGAGGTACGGTGTGCTCTGCAGGTATCCGTCTATCGAATACTTGACGATGTCACCCTCAAATACCTTCTTGCCGTTCTTATCCTTGATGCCTGTATACTGCATTATGTCATCGTCGTCGAACTGGAAGGTTTCGAAGAATATAACCAGCCCGCTGTCCTCGGAATAGAACATCTGTGGCTTATCATTAAAGCAACAATCCTTATCCCACGCTCTGAACTCTATAGTTTCCAATCGATGTCCTTCCCAATCCCTTGTGACTCCAGTTGCTTTTGCAAACTGTCCCTCGTTATCCTTATTCCATACGTAAAACCATAGGCGTACATCGGTTTCTTCTTCTCTGCATCCTCATACCCAATAATAGATTTTCCCACATCTTCTACAAAAACTCGAGTGGGGTCATAGTATATCGTCACCAACTTCTCTTCCATATGACATGTCCTCTCATAATTTCCAGTCAATATCACGCCCGCGCATGTGACGAATGTCGGCCAGGCACTGCATGATCTGCTTATCGATCTCAAGTATCTCTGCCTTCTTGGTACCGCATGCCGTGAACATGGTTGCCTTGGTGGCGTTCAGCGTATTGATCTCTGCTCGCTTGGCATCGATGTCCTCGCCCAACGCACGGCGCTTTAACTTGATTGCGTCTATCTCTTTGGTGAACGCCGACCGCTTTGCGTACAGTCCTTCCAGCTCTTTGCGCTTCGCAGCGATGCCGGGGTTGACACCCAAGG
>Ga0315284_10008885_pt1 | contig 14350 bp, 12 predicted proteins | sample YL17G09_16_MG_FD_203696 | JGI IMG/M metagenome (GOLD analysis project Ga0315284, IMG submission 203696) | Sediment microbial communities from Yellowstone Lake, YNP, Wyoming, USA - YL17G09_16 | ecosystem: Environmental > Aquatic > Freshwater > Lake > Sediment | place: USA: Wyoming | collected... | reverse complement strand
AGAACCGCCGCGCGATCCGCCGCCGGGACGTACATCAGGAAGAAGAACGCGGTCGCAGCATCGAACGACCCATCGGGAAACGGGAGGCTCCTGGCGTCTGCCACCACTTTGATCGGCCCCGGCGGCGCTTCGTCGAGTTCATCCTGGCGGATATCGACGGCAGTCACCTGCTGCCCGCGCAGCTGACCGATCACGCCCGCGCCGCCGCCGCCCAGATCGAGGATCCGATCCTTGTCTCGGAACACATCCTCAATGCGCACCACCTGCTGACGGATGACGTACATCCGCTTCCCGAACTTCCCAAAGAGCCACAGAATCCGCCAAGCCGGCATCCCCATCCGAGCCTCCTCTCCCGTGAGTCGTTCCTGCCGCGGCAAAGGTTCAAGGCGTCGCCCCCATGCGCTCCGGTGTCGACCCGTCTCCCTGGTGTTGTTGCGACGCATCGGCTTCGTTAGACTCACGTAGATCCGTTTGGAGGAGGGAGGCTGCCCGAGTTCTGGAACCCCATGGCCAAGACTGCAAAGAGTGCGACAACTGGTTCGGGCGATCTCAGCGCCAAGCTCTGGGCCGCTGCCGACGCGTTGCGCGCCAACATGGACGCGGCGGAGTACAAGCACGTCGTGCTTGGGCTGATCTTCCTCAAGTACATTTCCGACGCGTTCGAGGCGAAGCACGCCGAACTCGAAGCCCAGCAGGCGCAGGGCGCCGATCCCGAGGACCCCGACGAGTATCGCGCCGTCAACATCTTCTGGGTTCCGAAAGAGGCTCGCTGGTCGCTCCTCAAGGCCAACGCGCCGCAGCCGACGATCGGCAAGCTCGTCGACGACGCGATGGAGGCGATCGAACGCGACAACCCGACGCTCAAGGCCGTTCTCCCGAAGGACTACGCGCGGCCCGGCCTGGACAAGGAACGCCTCGGCCAGCTCATCAACCTCGTGAGCGACATTCGCTTCCGCGAACCCTCACCCCAAGGCGATGGAAGCCCCTCTCCCATTGGGAGAGGGGAAGGGAGTGAGGGTGAACGCGCCACCGATGTCTTAGGGCGCGTTTATGAGTACTTCCTCGCCCAGTTCGCGAGCGCCGAGGGCAAGAAGGGCGGCCAGTTCTACACCCCGGCACACGTCGTCCGCGTCCTCGTCGCTATGCTCGCGCCGTACAAGGGCCGCGTCTACGACCCCTGCTGCGGCTCGGGCGGCATGTTCGTCCAAAGCGAGAAGTTCATCGAAGCCCACGCCGGCAAGATCGGCGACATCTCCATCTACGGCCAGGAGTCGAACTACACCACCTGGCGCCTCGCCAAGATGAACCTCGCCCTCCGCGGAATCGACGCCCAGATCGCCCACGGCGACACCTTCCACAACGACAAGCACCCCGACCTTAAGGCCGACTACGTGCTCGCCAATCCCCCGTTCAATGACAGCGACTGGCGCGGCGAACTGCTCAGAGATGACAAGCGCTGGGTCTACGGAACCCCGCCAGCGGGGAATGCCAACTACGCCTGGGTGCAGCACTTTGTCCACCACCTCGCGCCGACGGGGATCGCCGGCTTTGTCCTCGCCAATGGCTCGATGTCGTCGAATCAGTCGGGCGAAGGCGAGATCCGCAAGGCGATCGTTGAGGCCGACCTCGTCGACTGCATGGTTGCCCTGCCCGGCCAGCTCTTCTTCTCGACACAGATCCCCGTGTGCCTGTGGTTCATTGCCCGCGACAAGCGCGGGCAACCCTCACCCGCGAGCCCTCTCCCAAGGGGAGAGGGACATTATCGTGGAGGATTCGATTTCTCCGGACAACTGGAATTGGCGCGTGAACTGCGTCAGCGAGCGACACCTGCTGAAGCCTTCGCATGGGAACTACTGCGCGACCGTCGCTTTCTCGGACTCAAGTTCAGGCGCCAGCATCAGATCGGGGACTACGTTGTCGACTTCCACTGCGACGAGAAGAAGCTGGTCGTAGAACTCGATGGGTCAATTCACGACACGAGCGCGCGGCAGGAAGTGGACCACAAGCGTGATGCATACCTGAAGGCGTTGGGATTGACACTCCTGCGAATCCCGAACCAGCACTTGCTCGACCAGACCGAAGAGACGTTGCGCGAGATCGCCCAAGCCATTACCACCTCTCCCTTTGGGAGAGGCGTGGGTGAGGGTGCGGGCAACGTGCTGCATACCCCCTCTACCTCTGGGAGAGGGGCAGGGGGTGAGGGGCGTCTCCGCGACAGACGCGGGGAGACGCTATTCATTGATGCGCGCAAGATGGGCACGATGGCTGATCGCACCCACCTCGAGCTGACCGAGGAAGATGCCGCCAAGATCGCCGGCACGTACCACGCCTGGCGCGGAGATGAAGGTGCAGGCGAGTACGTGGATGTCGCCGGGTTGTGCAAGGCCGCGAAGATGGACGAAATTCGCAAACACGGCTACGTCCTCACTCCTGGCCGCTACGTCGGCGCCGAGGCAGCCGAAGACGACGGCGAGCCGTTCGATGAGAAGATGAAGCGGCTCACCGCGACGCTGCGCGAGCAACAGGCTGAGGCCGCGAAGCTGGATGAGGCCATAGCCAAGAACCTGAGGGAGCTTGGGTATGGCGGGTAAGAAAGAACGTGCGGTCATCAAGACAGATCCAGTGCCGGGCCGCAAGCAGCGTGGCCGCGTCGACCGCAGCGTCATGTTCCCCGTGCCGCCGCCCGCCAGCGACGCGCCGCCGGACTACGCGGCCTGGCTCGCGGACCTCAAGGCGCGTATCCAGCAGCAACGCCTGCGTGTAGTTCTCGCCAGCAATGCCGTGATGGTGCTTCTCTACTGGGACATCGGGCGCAGCATTCTGGACAAGCAGGACGTTCAGGGCTGGGGAAGCCGGGTCATTGATCGCCTTTCCGCTGATCTGCGCGAGGCCTTCCCGGAGATGCAGGGGTTCTCGCCGCGCAACCTGAAGTACATGCGGGCGTTTGCGGCGGCGTGGCCTGATCCCGAAATTGTGCAACAGAGCGTTGCACAATTGAGTTGGCGGCACAATCTTGCGTTGCTCGAGAAGCTCCGCAGCCCCGACGACCGTCTCTGGTATGCCGCGAAAACTCTGGAGTACGGCTGGTCCAGCAACATCCTGGTTCTCCAGATCGAGGCTCAGGCCCACCGTCGGCAGGGCAAAGCGCAGACCAACTTTCCAGCCACGTTGCCGCCGCCGGATTCCGATATGGCAGTGCAGGTCTTCAAGGACCCCTACCTCTTCGACTTCCTTGGTACCGACGCCCCGCGCCGCGAGGCTGAACTGGAGCAGGGCCTGGTCGCGCACATGCAGAAGTTCCTCCTAGAACTCGGTCAGGGCTTCGCCTTCGTCGGTCGGCAGGTGCATCTGGAAATTGGCGACGACGACTTCTACCTCGACCTGCTCTTCTACCACCTCAAGCTTCGCCGGTATGTGGTAATCGAGCTCAAGGCCCGCAGGTTCCAGCCTGGCGATGGCGCCCAACTGGGTATGTACATGACGGCGGTAGACCGGCTGCTCTGCCACCCCCACGACAAGCCAACCCTGGGCCTGCTGCTCGTGCGCGAGAAGAACCGCGTGCTGGTCGAGTACGCCCTCGGTGGCAGCGCCAGACCCATCAGCGTGGCTGAATGGGATACGCGGCTCACCCATGCCCTGCCAGAGGAGCTCCAGGCCAGCCTGCCAACGATTGAGGAGATCGAGGCGGAGCTCAGCCGCGAGGAGAATGAACGATGAAGCGACTCACCGCGACGCTGCGTGAGCGGCAGGCCGAAGCCGCCTGCCTGTGCCCAGCGATCTGTCTGACGTGCGGAGCACGACGCCGACCGAAGCGCGGCAGGCAGGTCGCCACCAATTTGCCCGCCTGCCGGGAGTTTGGTGAAAGCAGGAAGGAGCTTGGGTATGGCGAGTAGGCTGCCGCCAGGCTCGACTTTCCCTCGGGGCTTCGCGAACGCGGAGTCGATGGCGTGGGAGCTGATCCCCGCTCGCGAGCTATTCGAGCTCAAGTACGGAAAGGCTCTTGTAGAGACGAGTCGTCGCCCGGGACGCGTCCCGGTCTACGGGACCAATGGGCGATGCGGGAGCCATGACGAAGGGCTGTTCTCCGGTCCAGGGGTAATCCTCGGGCGCAAGGGCCAAGGGCCCTTGGGCGTAGAATGGTGCGACGGCGACTACTGGGTGATAGATACTGCCTACTCGCTGGCACCGCTCCGGCCAGATGTCGACTTGAAGTACGCCTACTACTTGATTAAGTTCATTGGGTTGAACCACCTCAAGGACGGAACGTCCAATCCAACACTAAGTCGTGACTCATTTGGAGCGCAGGCCCTCCCGTTGCCGCCTCTGGCCGTACAACGCGCGACTGCTCAGATCCTCGGCACGCTGGACGACAAGATCGAGCTGAACCGGCGCATGAATCAGACGCTGGAGGCAATGGCTCAGGCGCTGTTCAAATCGTGGTTCGTCGACTTCGACCCCGTCCGCGCCAAGTCCGAAGGCCGCGACACCGGCCTCCCCGCGCACATTGCCGACCTGTTCCCTGATTCGTTCGAGGATTCGGCGTTGGGAGAGATTCCGAAGGAGTGGGCGGTGGTAGCCCTGCGCGACCTGACTAGTCGCCTCAACCGAGGAATCAGCCCTGCCTATGTGGCCAGCGGCGGGATCTGCGTTCTGAATCAGAAGTGCATTCGTGATGGCCGTATTGACTTCGCGAAGGCGCGCCGTCATGACCCGAATGGGAAACTCGTGGGAGGGCGTACTCTGCAGGCGCTCGACATCCTGGTCAACTCGACTGGCGTTGGGACGCTCGGGCGTGTCGCCCAAGTTCGGGAGCTGCCGCAAACCGCAGTAGCGGACTCGCACGTGACCGTTGTTCGTGCGGGCGAGGGCGTTGATCCATGGTGGCTTGGTCTTGGCCTTGTTGGCCGTGAGGCGCAGATTGAGGCGCTCGGAGAGGGTTCCACTGGTCAGACCGAGCTGAGTCGGACGCGCCTTGGCGAACTGCTGTGTGTGGTGCCCCCGGCGAGACTCCAGCAGGTATTGGGTCGATTGGCTGCCACATTGCTCTCGCGAGTTGTCGCGAACGATCGCGAGTCTAGTACCCTCGCCGCGCTGCGCGATGGGCTGCTGCCGAAGCTGATGTCCGGATCAGTCTGCAGCAGTAGAGGCGCGAAGTTGGTGGAGGCGAACGCATGAAGGTCTTTGTCAGCTACAGCGTCGAGAATACCAGCCTGGTGCGCCAAGTGGTCGAGCAGCTGCGCTCATGCACGGACAAGGTCTTCTGGTGGGACCGGAGCAAGGAGCTCGGTGAGGAAGTATGGCCGACTATCTATGGGTGGATTGACCAGTCGGATCTTGTTCTGGCGGTTCTGACCGGTCGCACCCTGGCGCGCGCTATGGCCGTTGGGAACGAAATCGGGTACGCGCGCGAAAGGCAAGTTCATCATCCCCCTCGTCGCGCCGGAAGTGGGGGCTGAGGAGCTCGGGTGCTTGAAGAGCGTGACATACGAGCGTATCCGCGATGAAAACCCTGGGCCAGCCATCGAAGCTGTCAAGGCGCGAATCGCCACGCGGCAGCAGCAAGTTGCTGACAAGGCGCTAGGTTTCTTCCTGGTCGTCGCCGGAGTGATCGCAGTGATCTGGCTGCTACTGAAAGCACGAGACCGTGAGGGAGATGTCGGGCGCGATGAAGCCTGAAGCGCTCAGCGGATATAAGCTCGTTGGCGGTGCGGTCCGCGCCGAGGCTGCGGGCTTTCCCGCACGCCGCGGGAGACCAGGCACCTTTGCCTGTCCACGCAGTGCGCTGTCAAAGCCCGTCTCACTACTGCTTCAGATGGCCGGCCAGGAGCCCACGCCATGACAGAGAAACCGGTGGAGACGGCAAGCTTCGTCAGCAGCTGGCTTGCCGAAGCGCTGGACGCCGATCCCGGCTGCCCCATCTTGAAGGCGATTGCGGAGACTACGACCGGCGATTGGCTCGACGAGGCGAAGCTACTCTCTGCACTTAAAGCTAGATCTAGGCCCCCCGTAGGCGGGACGTGATGATGTTTGTGAAGCGACTCTCCATCTCGGGTTTCCGGGGCATCCCCGGTCCTTTTGACCTTGAGTTCCCAAGTGGGGGCAAGAGCAGATCAGTAGTGATCTACGGAGCGAACGGGACGGGAAAGAGCTCGGTCACCGACGCCTGGGAGTGGCTTACGACGGGCCGGATTGAGCATCTAGCACGCGAAGGGGCAGAGGAGCGAGCCTACCCCAACGTGGGCGCCGAGGATGGCAAGTGCTACGTGGAAGCCGAGTTCACGGACCCATCAGTCGGGACTGTGAGACTGACCTTTGACAGCAAGCGCATCACTAGGCCGGTCAGTACGGGAAATCTGGCCGCTCTCAGAGCATTGATCGTGCATCCTTGCCACATCCGCTACGGGGACCTCACCCGCTTCGTGTTCTTCAAGAAGGCAGAGCGCTACGACGCGCTGGCCACGCTGATGGGTTTTGTGCCGCAGATGGAGTATCAGAAGGCCCTACGCTGCGTGGAAAATGTGTTGAGCAAGGACGTGGAGAGGCTCTCGCAGTTGAGTCTCACAGCCGGAGAGCGTCGGCACAAGCACTTCGGCCAGGGAGTGAGTAGCGAGGACTCTCTGCTCGCGGTATCGAGTATCTCCCTGGCCCGGGGCCACCGGATCGTAGACTCGCTCGCTGCTGCTGCCGCCGTCAGCGACGCGTTGCAGAAGGAAGTTGAGCAGGATCCGCGGGCGGCAAAGCTCGCGGGCATCAAGGTCTTGATGGCTGCTCTCGCGATCTGCAGCGCGCCACACCTGTTGGAGGGCGCTCTGAAAGCCGTGCGCGGAGCAGTCGAACAAGTGAGAGCTGCCCAAGCAGACAAGGCAGAACGGCGGCTGAGGATTCCCTTGCTGAGTGCCGCGGACGAGTTCCTGGCCGGGACAACCGGCATCGGAATCTGCCCTCTGTGCGGCAAAGCCTTCGATGGCGATCTCCGAGAGCATGTTCAGAAGGAGCTGGCGGAGCTGAAGCAACTGAAGGATGCTCTTGATCACCTGGCGGAGTGCCGAAGTACGCTGTCCAAGGATCTCGCGGGCCTGCAGCAGCTGGGCACTTCGTTTGAGAAGGCGCTCGGCTCGATCGAACCTGATGTCGACATGGCTCTACTGGCCGCAGTCAGAACAGCAGCCTCAGAACTGGACACATGCGTATCGAGGGTCCGCGGGCTGCAGGCATTCGACAGCTCTGCCCTCTCAGACAGCCTCACCGACGATCTGAGGTCAGAAGAGCTGGCGCTTCCAGGGTCTTGCTCAGGATTCGAGACTGCAAAGCAAGCACTCCTCACTGACGCACTGACACGGAGTAAGGTTCTGGAGACCGATCCCGTCCGCGTCAGCCTCGTGCGCGACGCCCAGTTCGTGCGCGACGGGCTGAGGCTCATGAGAGAGGAGCGGGATGCGGTCGACGCGCTCGCCGCAGCGCAAGCGACGCTGGAGGTCTACGGGGAGCGCGTCAGCCAGTACGTCACGGCTTGCCTCACGAACGTCCAGGACAGGTTCGACGAGATCTCAGAACAGGTCAAGCAATACTTCTCAATTCTGGAGAAACATACCCCCGGCCTGGGAGATCCCAAGCTGAAGCTGCTCCCTGACCAGGACCGCTCAGTCGTTCTGGAAGTGACATTCCACGGCACGAGTGTGCAACCGGCCTACAAGTACCTGAGCGAGTCTCAGCTCAACAGCTTTGGGTTGGCTGTGTTCCTGGCGTCCGCGACGCACTTCAACCCAACATGCCGGTTCCTCATTCTCGATGACGTCGTCAATAGCTTCGACTCGTACAAGCGGCCACTCCTCATTGACCTCCTGAAAGGTACAGAGGACCGTCAGGTCCTGTTGATGACTCACGACAGCTACTGGCGCGATCTGCTCTATCGTTCACTGCCGACGTGGAAACGAGTCCGTTTCGCGAGCTACGCGCCAGGTACAGGCCCCACAGTCCTTCCGGGACGTGACAGACTCGAACGGACCGCTGACGCACTGGCTGACGATGAGCCGGACGAAGCCGCACGGATGCTGGCCTACCACATGGAGGATCTCCTGCAGGAAATCTGTGAGAGCTTCGAGGTTGAACTGAAGTTCAACCGGCGGAATGAGTACACGCTTGACACGCTTCTTGATCGCCTCCGCGTCCGTGCAGAAGACAAGCTTGGTGGGACGCACGCGCTCACCGCCGCGCTTGCCGACTTATATGGGGCTAGCTCGTTCCGCAACTGGGTGGCGCACTGCAAACTGCCAGCGGCTCCGCTCCATCGAACAGAGGTGCAAGAGGTGCTCGACAAGTGGATGAAGATCGAGGCCGCCGTCACCTGTACGACCGACGGATGTGGGAAAATCGTTGCATACGACGGCAAGTCCGCGTTCTGTTGTCCGTGCAGGCAGAAGCGGGTTGAGAAGACCACAGCGGCAGGGGACGACGGGTGATGGTGCACAGCTTGGCTGAATCCAAAGTCGAAGACGCCGCCCTCGTGTGGTTGAGGGAGATTGGCTACCCCGTCCTCTACGGCCCCGACATATCGCCTGACGGCGATACCCTCACCCCGACCCTCTCCCAGGGGGAGAGGGGGTACTACGCACAAGTGGTTCTAGAGACCCGGCTGCGGAATGCAGTTGCCCGCCTCAACCCGAAGCTTCCGCCTGAGGCACTCGAAGACGCCTTCCGCAAGCTGATCCAGACCGATGCGCCATCCCTGCCTGATCGAGCACTGGCATGGCGCTGCAGGGAGGAACCATGACTGAGATCTTCCCCAACCTCTTCGTCGGCCATCAGGGCGACTTCGAGTATCAGGTTGACGGCAGAGAAGGCTGGGCTGTGGTTCACGCGTGCAAAGAGCCCTACCATCGTCAGCTCCTCGGCTACACCACGAAGGGAGCCCCGAAGGGACATCCAGAGTACCTCTTTGCTGTGCGCGGCGACCGCCTGTACCTCAACCTTGTCGATGTCGACGATCCAGCCTACATCCACGAAGAGTTGGTCGAGACGGCGCTCGCGTTCATCTACGAGAAGCTGACGGGCGGGAAGAAGATTCTCGTCCACTGCAACCAGGGCGAGTCGCGTGGGCCGGGAATAGCACTTCTGTACCTTCTTCGGCATACCCCGGCCTTGCCCAAGACCTCGCTTGCCGATGCGTTGGGCGTGTTCCAGAGGATGTATCCGGCGTTCCATCCGGGCCCTGGGATTGCCGGGTACATCGCGGCACACTGGAATGACTAGGTGCCGAGAGATGACGACGTTGACGACGACGATCAAGACGATGACGCCACACTGCATTGGCGATAGACAGGGAGCGCGCGAATGCCGGCCATCCTGAAGTTCGACCCCCGCAAGCTCATGGAGCAGGCTGTCGACGTCATGCGCCAGTCGATTGCCGAGCCTCGCGCGGATGGTAAGGCGAGCCCTCGCGTCGGAACCGTGCTCTGGAAGCCGGACGGTACGTGGGCATGAGCTTCCTCAAGGACAAACCTCGGTGCCGGTACGTCGAAAGCCAGACACCTCATTGCATGGTCGAATCCTCATTTAAGAGCTTGCCGTCGACAGCAGAGAACTGGGGCTCGGCGGACGGGCGAGCGTGGCCTTGTGAGCTGCCTATTGAGCGGCCGGAGCTAGATTGCGCTGAAAGGCGCGGGATCATCCGGACATGGAACCGGACATCGTGTCCGGATAGGACCCGGAGCGGTTGCGGCACCCTGCAATCCGGCCATAGAATCGGCCACCGCGGCTGGATACGAGGTGATTCGGCCATGAGTTGCGAACCAGCGAGGTTGCGTATCTCGCCGCCGATCACGCCATCGTGGCGGAACAGCGGACAGCACGCCCTCCGAAGATACGAGTCCCGCCATCTACCCCGCCAGAATGGTGCGATCGCCGGGGCTTCACCGAATGGCGGTCTGGATGTCCGGGCCAAAGACGTATCCGGCAATGAATCCGGCAACGGTTGCCGGATTCTCGGCACCACACCGAGTGCGGGCACCGCGACCTTCCGACTGGGGTGCGCATGAGTAGAGCGTTCTCGGAATCTATCGTCGAAGAAGCCGCGCTCGGCTGGCTCGAGGAGCTAGGTTTCTCCGTGCTGTACGGCCCTGACATATCGCCTGACGGCGATACCCTCACCCCGACCCTCTCCCAAGGGGAGAGGGAAAGCTACTCACAAGTGGTGCTGGAGAGCCGTTTGAGGAACGCGCTTGCGCGCCTCAACCCGAAGCTTCCGCCCGAAGCTCTGGAAGACGCCTTTCGGAAGCTGATGCGCACCGGCGCGCCATCGTTGATCGAGCGCAATCGCGCGGTGCACCGGATGCTGGTCGACGGCGTAGCAGTCGAGTACCGCGTAGCAGGCGGCGAGATCCGTGGTGCGCAGGCGCGCCTGCTCGACTTCGACGAGCCCGCCAACAACGATTGGCTGGCGGTCAACCAGTTCACGGTCGCGGAAGGGCAGCACGTTCGGCGGCCAGACATCGTCCTCTTCGTCAACGGCCTGCCGCTCGGGGTGATTGAGCTCAAGAACCCGGCGGACGAGAACGCAACGGTGTGGACGGCGTTCAGGCAACTCCAGACGTACCAAGCGGAGATCCCGTCGCTCTTTGCTTACAACGAGGCACTCCTCGTCTCGGATGGGACGCTGGCCCGCATTGGCGCACTGGGTGCGGGGCGCGAGTGGTTCAAGCCGTGGCGCACGATCGCCGGGCACGAGGATGCAGGCCCACAACTGACCGAACTCGAGGTTGTGTTGCGTGGCGCGTTCGACAAGCGGCGGTTCCTCGACCTTGTCCGCCACTTCGTCGTGTTCGAGGACTTTGGCGGCGGGAAGCTGATCAAGAAGATGGCCGGCTATCACCAGTTCCACGCGGTGAACGCAGCAGTTGACGAGACGCTGCGCGCCGCAAAACTGGTCAAGGCTGTCGCCGATGTGCCAGGGCGGTACGAGGCGGGGCTGCGGCCAGGCGGGGATCCGGGCGACCGGCGCGTTGGCGTGGTCTGGCACACGCAGGGCTCCGGGAAGAGCCTGACGATGGCGTTCTACGCGGGTCGGATCATCCTCGAGCCGCAGATGGCGAACCCGACGATCGTCGTGCTCACAGACCGGAACGACCTCGACGACCAGCTGTTCGGCACGTTCGCCCGCTGTCGCGACCTCTTGCGCCAGCCGCCTGTGCAGGCCGAGAGCCGCACTGATCTGCGCGCGAAGCTCCGAACCGGCGGCGGCGGCGTGGTGTTCACGACGATCCAGAAGTTTATGCCGCCTTCGGCGGCACCCTCACCCCTATCCTCTCCCACTGGGAGAGGGGGAGAGTCTGCGGCACCCTCAGTCCAACCCTCTCCCAGTGGGAGAGGGGGAGGCGAAGCGGAGGGTGAGGGAGACTGGCGCATGCCAGTCTTGTCCGAACGGCGGAACATCTTGGTCCTCGCCGACGAGGCGCACCGCACCCAGTACGACTTCATCGACGGCTTCGCCCGTCACATGCACGATGCCCTGCCGAACGCATCGTTCATCGGCTTCACCGGGACGCCGATCGAGCTGGCGGATAAGAACACGCGTGCCGTGTTCGGCGACTACATCAGCGTCTACGACATCCAACGGGCCGTCGCCGACGGTGCGACGGTGCCGATCTACTACGAGAGCCGCCTCGCGAAGCTCGCGCTCGTCGAGTCGGAGCGGCCGAAGATTGACCTCGACTTCGAGGAGGCAACCGAAGGCGAAGAGGTCGAGCGCAAGGAGAAGCTGAAGACGAAGTGGGCGCAGCTCGAAGCCGTGGTTGGTTCGCCGAAACGCCTCGAGGTCATCGCCCGCGACCTCGTCGATCACTTCGAGAAGCGCCTCGCGGCGATGGACGGCAAGGCGATGATCGTCTGCATGAGCCGCCGCATCTGCGTCGAGCTGTATCGCGAGATCGTCGCGCTCCATCCAGACTGGCATGGCGCGGACGACGAGCACGGAAGGCTCAAGGTTGTGATGACTGGCTCGGCGAGCGATCCGCTCGACTGGCAAGAGCACATTCGCAACAAGCCGCGGCGCGAGGCGCTGGCGGCGCGGTTCCGCGACGCGGCGGATCCGTTCCAGATCGTCCTCGTCCGCGACATGTGGCTGACAGGGTTCGACGCGCCGAGTCTGCACACGATGTACGTCGACAAGCCGATGCGCGGACACGGTCTGATGCAGGCGATCGCTCGCGTGAACCGCGTGTTCGGCGACAAGCCGGGCGGCCTCGTCGTTGACTACCTCGGCCTCGCTGACGAGTTGCGCCGCGCTCTTGCGACCTACACCGAGAGCGGAGGTACAGGCGAAACGGCCATCGATCAGGCCGAGGCCGTCGCGCTCATGCTCGAGAAGCACGAAATCTGTCGCGGACTCTTCCATGGGTTCAGCTGGGCGAAGTGGGTCGCCGGGACTCCGCAAGAGAAGCTCGCGCTCCTGCCGGCCGCGCAGGAGCACATCCTGGCGCAGGAGGACGGGAAGGCACGGCTCCTGCGCGCCGTGACCGAGCTGTCGCAGGCGTTCGCGCTCGCTGTGCCGCACGAGCGGGCGCTCGCCATCCGCGACGATGTCGGCTTCTTCCAGGCCGTGCGCGCCGTGCTCGCGAAGGGCGCGACGGTGGACCGCCGGCCCGATGAAGAACTCGACCACGCCATCCGCCAGATCATTTCCGGGGCCATCGTCTCTGACGAAGTCATCGACCTGTTCGCCGCCGCGGGGCTCAAGAAGCCTGACATCTCGATCCTCTCCGACGCGTTCCTCGCTGAGGTGCGGGGCATGCCGCAGAAGAACCTCGCGGTGGAACTCCTGCGCAAGCTCCTCTCGGGGGAGATCAAGGCGCGGTCGAAGCGCAACGTCGTCCAGGCGCGGTCGTTCGCCGAGCTCCTCGACCAATCGATCCGCAAGTACCAGAACCGGGCGATCGAAACCGTACAGGTGATCGACGAACTCATCGGCCTGGCCAAGGACATGCGCCAGGCCAGCACGCGCGGAGAGGCGCTCAAGCTCACCGAGGACGAAGTCGCCTTCTACGACGCGCTCGAGACGAACGATAGCGCCGTCAAGGTGCTTGGCGATGAGACCCTGCGGACCATTGCGCGCGAGCTCGCTGACACCGTGAGGAAGAACGTCAAGATCGACTGGACCGTGCGCGAGAACGTGCGAGCCCAGTTGCGCGTGCTCGTCAAGCGCATTCTGCGGAAGTACGGCTACCCGCCCGACAAGCAGGAGAAGGCGACCCTGACCGTGCTCGAACAGGCCGAGGTTCTGTCGGAAGGCTGGGCAGTTGCGTGAGCCAGCGCCCGGAACGCCGATGGCCCTCGGGTGGGTCGCGCGGGGTCGGGACGTCGGACAACATGGCGTGTTGCGTTCGGCCCCGATACAGGCACCTGCACATGTGCCCCTGAGTGCGTAGCGCACGGCCCCCGTACAGTACCTGACAACGTTTAGGCGGCCCCGTGCACTACGAGTCAGAGCTGTACAGGAAACCGGCGCACGAAGATTCTCGGTACGGCGTCAGGATACTCTGGTCTCGAACGCAGCTTCAGGTTCAAGACCCGTCTGGCGAGGTGTCGTGGGATCCCGACCGGCGCGCGCCGGTTGTCGCTCGTGGGGTCAGGCGCTACGATCCCCGGCACAGGAGTCAAGGAGAGATAGAGGGAGGTGGCCTGTGGCTCAGTTCGATCTTGCCTACGGGCGCGCAACGGTCTCGGTCAACGTCCCGGACGCGAATCTGCTTGGAATGCTCAAGCCGCGCGACATGCCCGCGGTCGACCTTCCGAGCGCTTTCTCTACGGCGTGGAATTCCCCGATTGGGATGGCCGATCCCGCGGCGGCGTTGCGCGGCGGGGGGAAGACGGTGTTCGTGATCACCGACCACACGCGCAAGACGCCGACTCGCCTTCTCTTCCCTCTGATCTGGGAACGAATCCGCGATCACGTGTCTGCGAGCGATGTGACGTTCCTCGTTGCGACGGGAACGCATCGTGCGTCGACCGACGACGAACTTGAGAAGATGCTCGGCGAGCTTCGCCGCGAGTTCCGCGTGGCGATCCACAACTGCGATCGCGATGTCGTTGAGATCGGGAAGAGTTCTCGCGGTACGCCGATCCTCGTCAACCGGCTCGTGGCGGAGGCGGACCACGTGGTCACGATCGGCCACGTCGGGATGCACTACTACGCCGGCTACTCGGGCGGGCGGAAGAACATCCTGCCTGGCGTCGCCGGGCGCGCGACGATCGAGGCGAACCACGCGCAGATGTCGCACCCGCGGAGTCAGGCCTGCATCTACCAGGGGAACCCGATCAGCGAGGAGATGGTCGAGGCGGCGAAGCTCGTCGGCGTCGA
>Ga0315284_10008884_pt1 | contig 14351 bp, 12 predicted proteins | sample YL17G09_16_MG_FD_203696 | JGI IMG/M metagenome (GOLD analysis project Ga0315284, IMG submission 203696) | Sediment microbial communities from Yellowstone Lake, YNP, Wyoming, USA - YL17G09_16 | ecosystem: Environmental > Aquatic > Freshwater > Lake > Sediment | place: USA: Wyoming | collected... | reverse complement strand
TCATCAACCCCGTCAGCGCGGCCGGGAAGTCGCCGCAGTCAGCCTCAAACTGCTGAATCGCGTTGCGGAGCTGCTGCAAGTCCCCGCGCAGGGCCGATTCCTTGGCCTTTCTGCCCGCACCCAGGAGCCGCGGGATCACGATCATCGCCAAGATGCTGATCACGACGATCACGATCAGCATTTCGATCAGGGTGAAACCTCGGCTCTTCTTGACCATCCTGTTCATCATTTCCGCACTCACCTCCTTTTGGGGAGCATCCTGACAAGCTTACCTAGGAACGTTCGTCAGTCCGCGCTGCTGCCTATGATTTCGTCTTGCCCCTCGGCATCAGCATTGGCTGACTTCCGGTTCCTCCGCTGATATTATTCCACAGTACGCAGGCGGTTTTGAGATGAAGCCTCAGGGTGTCCTGCGACGGGTTCGGAATCCAGGCGGTGGCTTGCGACGTGCGGCGCCCGGAGCGCCTCGAAGGCGGCGAGCCCTGCCCGCGTGGAAACCGCAGCGTCGGCCGTGGCCTGCGCAGCGGGGACGACATATGGCTGAACCGTTGATCGGGTCGCGAAAGGAGGGCGAGATGGGGGAGGGAGGGTCGAGGCGACGACCGGCGCGCTCCTCGGCTTCGTTCTACTTCGCGGCGCTCTTCCGGCCGCGTTCGGCTCGTTCTACCACCGTGTCGCTGGACTGCATGGCCCGTTTCGCGGCGCCACGCGCACCTTCGATTAACTGCTCTGCGGTGCGTCCGTCGGCGGGATAGACGGCGAAGCCGGCGGCGAGGCGCATCTGGCCCGCGCCCAGCGTCTCCCATGACGCCGCCTTGGGAACGGATGTCACCAGGCGCTCGCCCAAAACCCGCGCCTCGCGCCCGGTGTGCGGCAGCATCAGGCCAAAGCAGGTCCGGCCGTGCCGCGCAAGCACATCCACCTGGCGAACCGATCGCCGCAGGACGTTCGCGAGTTGGGCCGCGAGATCGGGCTGCCCTAGCCTCTCCGCGGTCTGCAGCATGAGGACGGCGAACGTCTGCGGGTAGCGCTTGGTGCGCTCGATCTCCTGACGCACGCGTTCCTCGAAGTAGGCGGCGCATGCGAGGCCGGTTGCGGGGTCCGCCGCACCCAGGGCGGCATCCTGTGCGGCGCGCGGCGTGGCCTCGGCCTCCGGTGCCGCGTCCGGCATCCGTGACTGGCTCTCGAAGGTGGCGCGCAGCTTGTTGAGCGCCCCTCGCAGCAGATACGAGGCGTAGTTGACCGAGATTCCCATGCGCCGCGCGATCTCGGTCTGGTTGAGGTCGTGGTAGAAGAAGTAGCGCACGACCTTCCGCTCCAGTTCCTTGAGCTTCTCGGTGGCCTCCTGGAGCAGGATCTTGTCCTCGATCGGGAGCTGCAGCGTCGCGTAGCGCGCGCTGCGAATCTTATCGACGTCCACCAAGGGCCCGGCGTACTCGTCGTCCGTCGTGCTCGGCGCGTCGAGAGACGCGACCTTCGCGCGGTCGCGGGCGGTCAATACCTCCTGCACGCCCTCCGGCGCCATGTTAAGGCGCGCGGCGATCTCCTCTACCGTGGGGTCGCGCTTCAACTCGTGACGTAAGGCATCGCCCGCCTTGGTGATCTTGCCGCTGAGCTCCTGCACCCAGGCGGGCTGGCGGATGATGCGCCCGCGGTCGCGCAGGTAGTGGCGGATGTGGCCGGTGACGAGGTGGGTGGCGTAGGTGGAGAACTTGATGCCGCGGTTGACGTCGTACATGTCGACGGCATTGAGCAGGCCCATGGTGCCTTCCTGCACCAGGTCCTCGTAGGGTTCGCCCATGCCGACGAACTTCTTGGCGACCGCCTGCACCAAGTACATGTGCTGCGCCACGATCTCGTCGCGCAGGCGCAGATCCTTGGTATCAACGTAGCGGCGGAAAAGCACGAGTACGGCGTCGGTCACGGGATCTGGAACGCCGGTCATCTCTGGCATGCGTACCGTCTTGCTCGATGGCGTATGGGCTCTGGCTTTATTGCGTGCGGTCTTCGCAGCCGTTGCCATTCCTTAGCCTCTTCTCTGCGCCGCGTCCATCTCCTGCCGCGCTGAGGCCGGGGAACCGCCGGGGCTCGGCCGGCGGTTCCGCCGGTCATCCATCGCGGCGTTGACGCCGCGCACCTATTCGATCGAACCCACCAGTTGATAGATCGGAGATATCACCGAGATTGCGATGAAACCGACGATGACACCGAGGCCGACGATCATCACCGGCTCGATGAGCGAGGTCAGGCCCTTCAGCGTCGCGTCGACTTCCTGATCGTAGAAATCCGAGACCTTGACGAGCATCTGATCCAGGCGCCCGGTCTCTTCGCCGACGGCGATCATCTGCACCACCATGACCGGGAAAATCTTGCTGCCCATCAGCGGCGTGGAGATCTTCTCGCCCTCTTTGACGCCCGCGCGGGTCTGCGTGATGGTCTGAGCGATGACCACGTTGCCGGCGGTCTCGGAGACGATCTCGAGCCCGCGCAGCACCGGGACGCCGCTTGAGATCAGGGTGCCGAAGGTGCGGGCGAATCGCGAGATGGCGGTCTTCATGAAGAGGTCGCCCATCACCGGGATCTTGAGCTTCAACAGGTCAACGTGGTAATGGCCGCGCTCGGTGCGCGCATAGAGCTTATAAGCCACCGCGCCACCGATCGCCGCGATCAGGAACACATACCAGAATCGCGTCGCGAAGCCGGAGAACCCAAGCAGCGCGCGGGTGGCGAGCGGCAGTTTCAGGTTCATGCTCTCAAAGATGGTATTGAACTTGGGCAGGACGAAGAACAGCAGGGCCAGGAGCATGAGCATGGCAAACAGGAACACCACCGCCGGGTACATCATGGCGGACTTGATCTTGTTGTGCATCTCCTGCTCTTTCTCCAGGAAGGTCGCCAGGCGGTCGAGCACCTTGTCAAGGATGCCGCCCGCCTCGGCGGACCGGATCATGTTCACGTAGAGGCCGGAGAAGACGCGGGGGTGTTTGCCGATGGCGTCGGTCAGGCTTGCGCCAGATGCGACGTCGTGCTTGGTCTGGCCGATGACGTCCTTGAGCTTGGGGTCCTTGCACTGCTGCTGCAAGATGTCGAGGCACTTGACCACGCTCAACCCGGCGTCGATCATGGTCGCAAACTGGCGGCTGAACAGGACCAGCTCGCGGAGCTTCACGCGCTGGATGCTGTTGAACCACTCCATGACGTTGCGCCGCGGCCGCGACTCCGCAATGCTCAGGACGTGATAGCGCAGCTCGCTGAGCTTGTTGCGCACCGCATCCACATTCTCGGCTTCCAGCGTGCCCGTGGTGGTACGTCCGCCCGTGTCCATGGCGTTGTATCTGAAGATCGGCATCGTCTACCTCCTGTCCTTCGCTGCAACCGCGCCGGCGGCTCCTGAGACGGCTATCCGCGCACCTCCGCGGCGCCCCCGGCGCTCTACATTCCGCGCATCCAGCGGTTGAAGTTATCCATATCCATAGCGCGCGACAGGGCCTCCTCGTGGGAGACCAGCCCGCGGCGGCATAGGTTAGCGAGCGCCTTGTCCATCGTCTGCATGCCCTGATCCGCGCCCGTTTCCATGAGGGAATAGATCTGGTGCGTCTTGCCCTCGCGGATGAGGTTGCGTACCCCCGAGTTCATGATCAACAACTCGACGACCGGCACCCGTCCCTGCCCGCCGTACTTGGTCAGCAACTGCTGCGCGATGATCGCCTCCAAGGCGTTGGCGAGCAGCACCCGCACCTGCTCCTGCTGGTGCGGCGGGAACACGTCAATCACGCGGTCGATCGCCTGCGGCGCGTTCCGCGTGTGCAGCGTCGCCAGCACCAGGTGGCCGGTTTCCGCAATCGTGAGCGCGGCCGTGATCGTGTCCAGGTCCCGCATCTCGCCCACCAGCACGACGTCCGGGTCCTCGCGCAGGACCGCGCGCAGCGCATCCGACCATTTGTAGGTGTCGCTGCCCAGCTCGCGCTGGTTGACCATCGCCCGCCGGTGCCGGTGGAGATACTCGATCGGGTCCTCGATCGTCATGATGTGGCACTCGCGCGTGCGGTTGATGTAGTTGATCATGCACGCCAGCGTCGTGGACTTGCCGCACCCGGTCGGGCCGGTAACGAGGATAAGCCCGCTCGTGCGCTGCGCCAGCTCGTTCAGGACATTGCCGGGGAGATTGAGCTCCTCCACGCTCGGGATGGTGCTCGGGATCAAGCGCAGCGCCGCGCCGACCGCGCCTCGCTGCATATAGACGTTGACGCGGAATCGGCCAAGGTTGCTGACGCCGTACGAGAAGTCGAGCTCGTGCCGACCCTCGAAGTCGCTGATCTGGCGATCGGTGAGCAGGTCGTACACCAGCCGCTGGCACTCGTTCGGGTTCAGCGGCTCGTAATCCAGAGGCTGCAGGCGTCCGTCGACGCGCAGCAGCGGCGGCAGCCCAGCCGTGATGTGAATGTCGGAGGCCCGACGCTTCACCGCCTCATCCATCAGCTCGTGCATTGTGACGTTTTCAATCAGAGCCGGCATGCCCGCTCCCTCCGAGAATCGTGTGGTGAGCGCTCGCCGCGGATGTCGCCACGGCCCGCGAGGCTATGCGTAGATCACCCGCAGCGCCTCCTCCATCGTGGTGATGCCTTCCAGGATCTTCTGCATCGCGTCCTGACGCAATGTGATCAGGCCTGACTCGAGCGCCTCCTGGCGGATCGAGTGCGCCGGCGCCTTCTTCAGAATAAGCTCGCGAATGCTGTCGTTCAGCATCATCAACTCGAAGACTCCAACCCGGCCGCGGTAGCCGGCCTGCATGCAGTGATCGCAGCCGCGCCCGCGGTAGAACGTGACCGAGTCCAGATCCATCGCGAGGTTGAGACGCCGGAACGCATCTACCGGCGGCGTATAGGCCTCCTTGCACTTGGGGCAGATGACGCGCACCAGGCGCTGGGCCAAGACGCCGATCACGGAGGACGCGATGAGAAACGGTTCGATCCCCATCTCCATCATGCGGGTGACCGCGCTCGGCGCATCGTTGGTGTGCAGCGTCGAGAGCACCAGGTGCCCCGTCAGCGCGGCCTCCACCGCGATCAGGGCCGTCTCCGCATCGCGCATCTCGCCGACCAGCATGACGTCCGGGTCCTGGCGCAGCATGGTGCGCAGCGCCGACGCGAATGTGACCCCCGCTCGCGGGTTGACCTGGCCCTGGGTCAGCCCCGGAAGCTGATACTCCACCGGGTCCTCGATCGTCATGATGTTCTTCTCGGGGCTGTTGATCTTGTTGAGCACCGAGTAGAGCGTCGTTGATTTCCCGCTGCCGGTTGGGCCAGTGACGGTGATGATGCCGTACGTGCGGTTGATGAGCGACTCGAACTCCTCCATCATGCTAGCGGGGATGCCAAGCTTGCTGAGGTTGACCTGCACCCCGCGCTTGTCGAGGACGCGCATCACCACCTTCTCGCCATGGGCCCCCGGGAAGGTCGAGATGCGGAAGTCGAACTCCCGCTTGTTCATTATGAGCGAGATGCGCCCGTCCTGCGGCGCGCGCTTCTCTGCGATGTCCATCTCGGCCATGACTTTGACGCGCGACACCAGAGCGGCCTGCACCGCCTTGGGCACCACCATCTTGTCGTGTAGGATGCCGTCGATGCGGTAGCGCACGCGGACGCGATTCGTTTCCGGCTGAATGTGGATGTCGCTCGCCGCGTCGCGCAGCGCCTGTCGGATGATGAGGTTGACCAGGCGCACGACGGGCGCGTCCTCGGTCAACTCCTTGAGCTGATCGACGCTCAGCTCTTCCTCCGCCGACTTCTGCTCGAAGGTGATCTCGGCGACTTCGCCCTGGCCAAGCTCCTCGGCGACCTGCTTGATCGCCGCGCCGATCTCCTCACTCGCCGCGAGCGCCTGGCCGAGGACGTTGTTGACGTCATCCTCGGTCGCGATGAGCGGCTCGATCTCGAGCCCGGCGACCAGGCGCAGCTGGTCGATGGCGAAAATGTCCAGCGGGTTGACCATCGCCACCGTGAGCTTGCGCCCGGTTTGCTCCAGTGGCACCGCGCGCAGACGCTGCAGCAGGTGGCGCGGGATGATCTTGATGAGTTCCTTGTCGAGCGGGCGCTCCGTCAGATCAACGAACGGGATGCCCCACTGCCGTCCCAGGCACTTCGCCTTATCCTTCTCGCCGATAAGGCCCATGTTGACGAGGATCTGCGGCAGCGACTCCTTCGTTTCTTTCTGGATCTCGACGGCCTGGCGCAACTGATCGTCAGTGAGATTGGTGAACTCACGCACCAGTTCCGCGACAAGTCTCCGCTGCGATTCCATGCTCATGCCTGCTCATGGGCGCCGCAGGGCGGCGGAACGGCCGCCGCCTGCGGGCATGCAAGCGGGGGCCGAACGCCGAGCCCGCGCGACCCCCGACTGTAGTGACACAGCCAGCTCAGCTGTTATGCGCCAGCGTCGGTCTTCACCACCTCGGGCGTGATGATAATGACCACCTCGGAGCGGAACGGATGCTTGACCTTGGACTTGAACAGCAGGTTGCCGATGATCGGGATGTCGCCCAGCAGCGGAACCTTATGGATGGTCACCGTCTCATCGTCCCGAATCAGTCCGCCGATGGCGAGCGTCTCGCCGCTCTTGATGCGCACCGTGGTCAGCGTCGAGCGCTCAGTGATGGTCGGATAACCCGGATACACGCTTTCAGCTAGGGAGCTGATGGTCGGCACCAGGGTCAGGGTGATGTTGCCGTCGGGCCCCACCCGCGGGTTGACCTTGAGCGTCACACCGATGTCTATCTCCGTCGCCGCGTAGATGAACCCGCCCAACGGGTCGCGCCCGATTTGCTGCGGGTAGAATATCTTTTCGCCGGCGTGGAGCGACGCTTGCCTGCCGTCGAGGATGATGAGGGTCGGGTTCGCCATGATGCGAGCCTTGCCCTCGGTGACCAGGGCGTTGATCGCGGTGTTGATCTGGAGCGGGGTGCGCTCGAACTTGCCCAGCTTCAGATCGCGGAATCCGGTCCCGGATTCGCCGAACACCTCGCCGACTTTGCCTGCGAGATCCTGCCAATCAATGCCCAGGCGGCTCTCGACGTCGCTGCGCACCTCGGTGATGGTAGCGCTGATCTTGACCTGGAGCGGAGGCTGGTCGAGCTCCTGGCACAGCTTGAGGGCGCGCGCCAGCGTCGCCGGGGCGCCGCTCAACACGACCTTGGTGACCGGCGACATCTCTTGCTGCCCGGTGCCTGCCGCTCCCCCCGCTCCCCCGGCTCCCCCGGCATAGCTGGCGGCTTGGCCTTGGGCGGTGAGCTGCGGCGCCGCTAGGGCCGCCATCGCGCCCTGCGCGCCTGAGGTGCCCGGAGTGATCGTCGGCGTCGCCGAACGGGGCGCGGGGGTCACCGTGAGATCCGGGAAGATCGCCTTCAACGTCGTGACCATCTCGTTGCAGTCAGCATACTTGACAGTGTAGATCGCGCGATTGGCTACGCCCACTGCCGGCGCCACGTCAACGCCGGCCAATAGGGTTGCGCAGCGTTCGAGCGCGCCGGGCGTAGCGGTGAGGATGAGCCCGCCGGTGGGGCTGGCCGAGCACTTGACTTGCGGCTCGGCGCTGGTCAAGAGCCCGATGGCGTCCTCCGCCTGCAAGTATTTCAATGCCACCACCTTGACTTGCGGCTTGTCCGGCGGCGGCGGCACGGCCTTCAGCGCCTTGACTTCCTCGGGCGTGCCGACGACATAGGTGCTGTCGATCTTGGCGAACTCCAGGCCGTTGATCTTGGTGATCACGGCAAGGGCTTCCTCGGCCGTGACCTCGGTCAGGCGCAGGGTCACCTGCCCCGAGACCTTGCTGCTCACGGCGATGTTGGCGCCGCTCTGCGCGGCCAGCGCCTTGATCACGTCGACCAGGTCGGTAGCGACGAAGTCAAGGCTGAATCGCTTGGCCGTAGCAGGCGTCGCCGGGTCGGCCGCCACAAGTGCCGGGGTCCCGGGGGCGACGTCAGATCCCTGGGCCGCGATGGGCACCGCCAGCAGCGACAACAGCACCATTGCGCTCAAGGTCAGGCACAGCCATACGCGTGCCTGCGAAGGGGACCGCCTTCGGCTAGGGATTGCGATGCGGGTCATATCTTACAACCTCCCTGTGAGTTCGAGGCTAAGTGTCCCCTGGTTGCTCGCGAGGACCACTTGCCGATGCGAGATCGACTGAACGACGTAGCGGTTGCCGACGGGATCGCCGGGCCGTACGAAGTATCGCTTGTCTCCTTTGCGAATGATCGCAACGGAGGGATCGCCGTAGATGACGCCGGTCAGGCGCAGCGGCGGTTCAGCCGGCGGCCCCGACGCGGCGGGTGTGGGACTGATCACCCCGGGCATCGGCTCCTGGCCGCCAGGTCGGAATAGCTCCAAGCTTACGGGCTGGATCGGTGGCAGGGGCGCCACGCGGGGGGACGTGAACATCGGCGGCGGCGAGGTTTGCGGAGCGGCCGCGGGCAGCGCCGCCATCGCCGGTTTGAAGGGATTTCGTCCCTGGGTGGTCCCGCCTTCGCTCATCGGGATCGGTGCCGCTGACGGCTCGACATTGGCTGACGCCTGTGATGCCGCGGTGGGTGCGGCGGCTGCAACAGGCGCCGTCGGCGGCCGCGTCGTCGCTTGCGCGGGTCGCGCGCTCGGCTTGAAGGTGAGGTACAGGGCGGCTAACAGAACCACCAAGCCTATCGCTAGGAAGAGGAGTTCTTTGCGTCGCTTGTCCATTTCTCTTCCCCTTTCTGTATCAGGGCGAGCAGGTTTATCTTCACGCGCAGATCCGGCGGCCTGAGGCCTACGGGCTGCCCCGCCGGCGTCAGCGAGAGATCCTCCACCGCCAGCATCTTCGGGAACTTGCTCAAGCGCTCCAGAAACTTGACGGTCTGCCAGTAATCCCCGCTCAGGTTGAACTCGATCGGCACGCGGTCGTAGAGATCGGCCGCCATGCTCTTCTTGGCGGCGGCTTGGTCTGGCGTTTGGGCGCCACTGGCGTCGGGCTTGGCCGCCGTGGCCTCAGGGGTTCCGCCCGCGGCCGGTGCCGGCGCCGGCTTGCGCTCGATCAAGGGCAGTGGTTTGACGCCTACGACCTTATTGCTCGTATCCTGGGCCAGCTTCTCGATCTGCCGCAGGAATGTCGGCACGTACGCGTAGGTCGGCAGGTTGGGTTCGAGCACCGCCAGCCGCTGCTGGAGATCGGTGTACTTGCGTTCGAGCACCGGCCGGCTCGCGAGCTTGGCTTGCAGCCCCTTGAGCTCCTGGCGCTTCTGGTTGTACGACTTGGTCAGGGCGTACAGCTTCGTCGCCCGGGTTTGATAGATGAGCAAGCCCAGGCACAGCAAGACGCCAGCGATCATGACGAGCACCGTAAAGGCGGCCTTGCGATTCGCTATCTTCATTGGAGTTCGCTCCCTATGGGTCGCTTGATCGGCGCGGTGATATCGAAGTTGACCACTTCTTGTTTGAGCAAGCCGACCGTCTGCGTGAAGTTGAGGACCGGATCCCCGCACCAAACTGCGTGCTTCAGGTTCAGCATGAAGTCGCCGACCGCGCGCTGCGACGTGGCGGAACCTGTGATCGACAGCGACTGGCCCGACTGATCCCGCCGCGACTGGACGTTGGTCAGCCACACCGTATTCGGGATGCAGCGGCTGAGGTCGCCGAGCACCAAGATCCAGGCGCGCTGGCTCCCGTGCACCGCCTCCAGCAGGTTGACCCGCGGCTCGAGCCCCGCGCACCGCTGCTCGATATACACGATGCGCTGGAGATCGGCGCGGAGCGACGGGTCATTGAGCTGGGCCTCGCACTCCACGATCTCGCCCTGCACCACGTTGAGGGCGATGGTGAAGTAGGCGAACATGACGCCAATGGCGACCACCAGCGACAGCGCCGCATAACTCGCGATCCGCAGCAGCTTAGCAGAGCGCTGCTTCTGCGCTCTGCGTTCGGCGATCAGGTTGATGTTTGTCATCGGGCTTCACCTACATTTGCGTTGAGCTTGCCGCTGAGCATGATCTCCCGCAGCGCAAGGCCGGCAGCGACCACCAGGGTCGGGGAATGCTCGTCCAGGTACTCCTGGCTCAGCCCCGGGGTTTGGATCTGACCGTAGCTGAAGATGCTCGCCTGCTCCACGGGAACGCCGAGCTGCGTCTGGAAGTAGGCGGCGAGGCCGGCCATCTTGGCGCTACCGCCGGAGAGGGTGATGCGGTTGACGCCGGGAGTGTGGCCGCGTTCCTCATCCTCGGCAGGCGTCTGCTGCTGGTAATCATAGTAGGCCAGCGAGCGCCGGATCTCGCGGATCAGTTCATCGAGCAGCGGCTCGACCGCGCGGCTCGCCTGCTGCGCGAAGGGATCGAGCGTCGCCCGCTCCTCCTCGCTGCACACGACCTGCATCGCGGTTTCCTTGAGCGCGTTCGCCTTGTCGGCGTCCATGGCAAGTGCCGACGCGATCGCCTCGGTCATGCTGTAGCCCGCGATGGGGATGGTGCGCGTGAGCACGAACCGCCGGTTCTTGACGATGTTGATCTCGGTGAAGGAGGCGCCGCTGTCCACTAGCGCGACGGTCTCGCGCTCGAAGTCGGCGCGTCCGTTGAACTCGATGAGGCTGCGCATGGTGGCGAAGGGCTCAAGCTCGATGGCAATCGGCTCCAGCCCCGCGCGCTCCAGCGTATCCACCCGGGTATCCACCATGTCCCGCGGCGTCGCCACCAGCATCACGTCGAGCTGACCCCCGTCCCTCTGCCCGAGCACCTGGAACTCGAGAATGCTGTCCTCGACCGGGAACGAGATGTAGCTGCGCGCCTCCCACTGGATCGACTTGCGCAGCTGGCGCTCCGACATCGCCGGCATCTGCACCTGCCGCACCACCACCGTGGGCCCCGCCACCCCCGCCACCACCTGGCTCGCCGAGATCTCGAGCGCGCCCAGCAGCGATGAGATGGTCTGCGCGACCGCGACAGGATCCGCAATCACGCCGCCCTTGATCGTCCCCGGCGGCGTTGGCCGGCTTCCCGCCTTGCGCAGCACGAGGCCCCCACGCTCTTCCAGCTGCACGACTTTGATGCTGTGGCTGCCGATGTCGAGGCCGATGACGTCGGTGTCGCCGTAGAGCTTCGAGAATATGCTCATGATGCGTCGTCTCCTTGCTCAGGCAATTGCGGCGCCAGGGGCGCTGCGGGCGCGCTCCTGGGCGGGGTTGCGGTGAAATAGCTGCCGATGCCCAGGCTCGGCGTCAGCGGCGCGCGCTCGACGTGAGCGACCTGGTCGCGCGTCGATACCTTCGCCGATCCCCATTTCTCGACCAGGTCCTGGCTTATGAGTTCCGTTATCAGCAAAATCGCCTGCACCGGCTCCAGCCCGCTCTCGCGGATGATCTGCGCCGTATTGCGCCGCGCGTCCACCAGCTTGAGGATGATGCGATGCTCGTCGCTCAGGTTGTCGTAGCGCTCGGCCGCCTCTCCGCTCTTCAGCCGCAGCACCACGTTGAGGTCGGCGAACTCCCGCTCGATCTGCTGCCATTCGTCGAGCCGCCGCATGCCCTCCATGATGAGGCCTTCGGTGGAATCATGGACCGTCCGCGTCACCGGCCGCAGCGTGCGGCCGAAATCGAATTCGCCTTCGCGCCAGCCGAGCAGTTGATAGATGACTTCGGCTGCAGTGCGCCCCTCACAGGTGGCCTCGACGACCTGACCGTCGCGTAGGTGCACCAGCGCTTGGCGGTTGGCCTGGCGTATGGTGAGAGTGCCGCTCTTGTGGCTCAGGTTGAGCAGCTGGAGTATCTCTGCGAAGCTGAACTCGTCGAAAGTTCCGTATAGCGGCAAGGTGTTCCACCCGTCGGCGTCGCGCCGCCTTACCCGTCACAAAAGAGAGCCGCCCCAAGCAGTGGCTGCCTGCGGACGGCTCCCCGAGACCACGCCGCGCATGGCGGCGCGCGGGGATTTCGTCTTGTGGCAACCCGGCTAACTAACGGCGTTGCGCGCCGCTCTGGCCCTGCGGTAGAACCGCATCCAGCTTGAGTCCCGTGGCTTTGCGTCCCCTTCTCGCGAAGGGTTTGCCTTTATCAGCGACCGAAATCCCTTATTCGGTTGTCAAGCCCCCTCGGCTGTACTGGTTTATTCCACATTTTCGGCAGCCATCTGCAACAGCTTGAGCCGTGCGGCTCGCGCGGCCTTACATCACCCCGCGCTGCTGCTTCGCGCGCAGGTTCGCCAGCACCAGGCGACAGATGGCGTTCAGGCTTTCGAATACCCCCGCCCCGTCAAGCGCGACCGCCTCAAAGTGCGGCACCTGCCGCGCGTTGAGGACGTACTGCATGAGGTTCATCGGCATGACCTCGTCGAGATCCCGCTTGTTGTACTGGATCACGTACGGCGTCGTCTCCAGACTGTAGACGTAGCTGGCCAGGTTGTCCTCCATGTTGCGGAAGCTTTCCACGTTCTCGCGCATCTTCTCCCATTGCGAGTCGGCGACGAAGATGATGCCGTCTACCGCCCGCAGCACCAGCTTGCGCGTGGAGTTGTACATGACCTGGCCGGGCACGGTGTAGACCTGAAACTTGGTCTCGAAACCGTGCAGGCTCGGCGCCTCGAGCGGAAGGAAATCGAAGAACAGCGTACGTTCCCCCGGCGTCGCCAGCGACACCAGGTTTCCCCGGCGGTCCGCCGTGGTGTGCTGGTGGATGTACTGAAGGTTGGTCGTCTTCCCGCACATCCCGGGCCCGTAGTACACGATCTTGCAGCTGATTTCTTTAAGAGCGTAATTGACGGAGGCCATCTATCCGACTCCGGCTTGCGTCGTCAGCGCGGCGGTGGGCGGCGCGCATGGTGCGCGCGCGCAAGCGTCGCCGGCGATCTGTGCGGCATTGGCGGTCATGGGGCTAGGCCTTGGCGAAGAACACTTCCTCCATCTGCGTATCAGCCGCCAGCCAGGCCGGCGGCTGCACCTCGGGCAGCTCCAGCACCTCGTCCGGAATCTGCGGGACCACCAGCCGCAGCGGAAGTTCGATTGTCGCCCGTTCATCCGATGCGCCGACAGGTAGCGTGATGATGTCGTCGAGCTCCACCAACGGAATGCGCACCTCGCCTTCACGCAGCCGGCGCACGACCGCGGCAAGCGGCACTGTCACTTCGTCTCCCTCGAGCTGGGCGCCGGCCGGGAGCTGCGGCGCTATCAGCGACGCAGGCACCGCGACCCAGCCTTCGATCATGGCCGCCGCGGGAGGCAGTTGAACGACCGGCGGCTGCCCTGCCGGGCGCGCCGGCTCGAGCACGCGGAACACCGAGTCATCCGCCCCGACAGCGTCGCCGCCGTCATGCCGCGGGTCACCAACGCGACCCATCGCCTGCGGTGCCGCGGACTCGAATGCGACCTTCGACGTGACTGGCTCCAGGCGCGCGTCGCGGCGCGAACTCCGCGGCGCATCGATTCGGTCCGCGGAGATGAACATGCCGCGAACCATGTACAAGGAGACGACGGCGAACAGCGCCGCCGTCATCCACGACTCCCAAGGGGGTGCGAGAAAGCTTAAGCCAACGTGCGGGCGGTGGGCGGTGGCCAACTGCACGCCCGCTGCCGCCGCGGCAGAGATGCCGATGCGCGCGGCGAGCAATCCCGCCGCCCCGAGCACCTCGGTCAGCACTCGGAAGCTGCCGCGCCAGCGATACACTACGCCGGCATAGAAGGCGCATTCGATGAGCAGCACCGCGAACAGCGGAAGCTTGACCGCTTCCGCATCGATGCCCTGCAACTTCGTGCAGAGCACGACGGCGGTCGCCAGAAGCAGCACCGCAGTGGCGACGCTGGTGCCGCTGATGTCTCGTTTCATTCGCGCCTCCGCGCCGGAATCGCCGACAGAAGCAGAAGCACGGGCCGCGCCTGGTGGCGGCCGGCCCGATTGGATCAACCCCGAGCTAGTGTATGAATGAATCGCGCTGACGCGCCGAGCATGATCGCCGAGCCCCGAGTTCCCGGCTGCGGCGCTCCCGAGTTGGGACGCGGCGGAGCGTGCGACGTCGCTGCATCAGCCCCCCACTCGTGTAGCTCGATTCGCAAGCATTATTCCACATAGGCGTTCATGTTTGATATTAGCGCCGCGCGCCGCGTGGCGCGCGGCGGCCGCATCGAGCACGCGGTTTTGGCGTCCCCATGCCGCAGGAGATCATCGGCATTGCAGCTATCGAGGTTATTGTATCGCCGGAATGTCTCCTGGGCTTTGCTGCGCACCTAATCCAGGCTAAGCTCAATGCTGTTCGGTTAGTGTCATCCTGAGAGAAGCGAAGAGCCTGCCCTGAGCAACGCGAAGGGATCTTGCCCAGGTAGACGGCACCTCCAAGATTCTTCGCCTGCGGCTCAGAA
>Ga0315284_10008883_pt1 | contig 14351 bp, 13 predicted proteins | sample YL17G09_16_MG_FD_203696 | JGI IMG/M metagenome (GOLD analysis project Ga0315284, IMG submission 203696) | Sediment microbial communities from Yellowstone Lake, YNP, Wyoming, USA - YL17G09_16 | ecosystem: Environmental > Aquatic > Freshwater > Lake > Sediment | place: USA: Wyoming | collected... | reverse complement strand
ACCGGGCTTATGCCTTGGAGATTGTGAGGTATCATACTAAAAGAAATTTTATCGCTTATGAATCGCATAGAAAGAAACGGGTAGCTCTAGCAAAATTTCTAAATCTGAAAGTGTCGCTGTAGTATTATTTACCCTCTCATAAATATCTTGTTGGTTTCGTTAGGATTTTACTGTTAATTTTCAAAATGATTCTATAGAAGCATGAGTCAAAATATCTGTTTACAACCATACGGCAGAGTGGTAAATAAATAAATACTGTATATACCCTATATTCCCTGGTAAAAAGTTAGTATTTCTGAGTACGGGTAATTTTACCTCAAAAATATGGAAGCAAAATATAGGATTTTCATAGCAGAAGACCACACCATTGTGAGAGAGGGGTTAAGATCGCTGGTGTCCTGTAATCCTGAGTTTGAGGTGGTGGGTGAGGCAGAAGACGGCAGGGAAGCTATCAGAGGCGTTGAACAATGTAAACCTGACCTTATATTGATGGATCTCTCTATGCCCCGGATGAACGGCTTAGAGGCGATACGGGACATAAGACGGGTCTCTCCCGTAACCAAGATCTTGATTTTGACCATTCATAAGACAGAGGAATATATTCTTCCTGTGCTCAAGGCTGGCGCTCACGGGTATGTATTAAAAAATGACACCCAGGCAGAGTTGATGGTTGCCATACAGAATGTGCTTAAAGGGAAGTCTTACCTTAGTCCTGGTATCTCAGAGAAGGTAATAGAGGGCTATGTAGAGGGTAAAAAAACCATTAAGACTACTTCATCGTGGGATACACTTACCCAGAGGGAGCGTGAAATCTTGAAACTGATTGCTGAGGGATATAAAAGTAAAGAAATTGCTGACTTTTTGTGTATTAGTGTAAAGACCGTGATCAAACACAGGTCTAATCTTATGGAGAAGTTAGACCTGCACAATATTTCAGCGCTGACTGCATTTGCGATCGAAAAAGGACTAGTGAGCCGGTAACTGAGTTACGCAGGGCCATTGTGCTTTTATAAGGGTGCCTCCCTTTTTTTGAAAGGTAATGACCAGAGTCCCGCCAGATAATTCAGCTCTTTTGATCATACTGATGAGTCCTAAGCCACCCTTTTCACGTTCCTGAGCGAGAGCTTGTTCCACATCAAACCCACTGCCATTATCCTGAATAGCCATCTCTAGAGTGTGATTTATTTTTTTAAGAGAAATTGTTACATGATTTGCACCGCTGTGCTTGGCGATGTTGTTGAGGACTTCCTGTAGGATACGATACATAACTACCTTAAGTGCTTCAGGTACTTCTTCTTCTTGCAGAGAGATTTCTTTTTCAATGTGAATGTCTGAATACACTGTCTCGAATTCCCTGCAAAACCAGGAGAGGGTAGCTATGATACCCAGATCATCGAGGATGGAAGGCCTCAAACCCTTACCGATTTTGTCTACTTCTTCAATAGCATCTTGTATTTTAGGAATGAGTACCTCAAGTTGTGGGTGGTAGTCTTTCATCTCTCCTCTGCTCATCTGATTAAGAATATTTTCTATCCTGTATTTTAAAGCGGTCAAGGTTTGGCCCACAGTGTCATGTAATTCCTGCGCCACGCGTTGTCGTTCTTTTTCCTGAAAGGTGAAGAGCTGAGAAGAGAGAGATTCGAGCTGTTCCTCCGATTTTAGAAGTGCCTCTTGTGCGTGCTTACGTTCTGCTATTTCCTGTTCCAGTGTGGCGGTGTGGAGCTGAATCTGTCGATAGAGTATAGCATTTTGTAGTCCAATAGTGATCTCGCCCGCAAGCACCTTCAGAAAATCGGCTCGTTGCTCAAATTCACGAGGGGTGTATGATCCCAGTCCCAGTACCCCAATGACTTCATCACCAATTGAGAGAGGTAGCGCGGTAAATGATTGTATGCCTGCCTTTTTACATTCTTCCCAGGTGCACCGTTGATCGCGGTGAATGTCGCCGGAGAAGAGCGGTTCTCCGCTGCTTACCGCGAGTCCACAGAGGCACTCTCCCACCCTGTGTACCGGCGTTTCTCTATAGGGTGAGGTAGAGGATGCAGGATATGAACCATGAAGGATTAATTGCTTTCCCTCGCGCATGAAGAAAAGGGCTATATCGGGTACAATGAGTGCGACGATTTCATCGAGCGCAGATTGCACCACCTGATCGAGCATAAGACTGGTACTCACTTTATGAATTAAGGTGTTGAGCACAAGCAATTCTGCGTTACGCTCTCGCAAGGATTGTTCAGCCTCCGCCTGCTCTAGAATCTTCCACATGCTATCGGTGAGGAGTCTCAATTGGTTGAGATCTGATTCGTCATAGTCCTCTCCTTTGTTTCCCACCGCGAGCACAGAAACTACCTTATCTTTTGCGAGTGCTGGCAAGATCAAAAGCTGTGACAAGGGTACGTGACCTTCTGGATAGCCTTTTTTGGAGGGATGGGGGGATGAATAATCATTTACTAGTAGCGGCATTTTTTGCCGAACTGCTTCTCCCCAGAGACCTGCCCTCTCTAGGGGGTAGTGAATTGGCTTGTCAATGATCGCACATTCTTTCATTACTGACTTTGACCAGGCGTACAAGGTCATACTCTGCTCATCCTTTTCCATAAAGCCAAGGAAACCAATCTTACTTTGTGTCAGTTTCACCCCTTCCTCAAGCACAAAGACCGCAATTTCATTTAGTGATGCGGCTCCCATCGTGCTCAGCTTGAGCAGTGCCTCCAGACGAGACTGGTTAAGCTTAAATTTCTTTTCTATATTTTTTCGCTCTTCTATTTCCTGCCGAGATTGTTCATTGAGTTTATTAAGCTCGCGGGTTCGCTGCTGAACTTTTAGCTCTAGCTGATCACGGGCGCTCCTTAGTTCTTCTTCCGTGTGCAGACGTTCGATGATATGGCCAACCTGCTCTGCAATGGCGTTGATGAGATATCGCTCTTCTTTAAGGAAGGGCCCCTCATCTGCGACTGGTTTTTCTTCAAGGTAAAAGATTTCTAAAATACCTACTCGCTTACCCTGAGCATGAATGCTGCTCGATTGTTTCCAGGGAGATTCGCTAAAATTGGGTGTGGTATAGGTTTGCCCTTCATGCACTATTTGTGCACAGGTAATTTCAGGATATTGATAGGCAGGGGGAATAAGCTCTATGGTTTTTTGAAATATTTCTTCTAGTCCGACATCAGATTTTTCAACCAGTTTAGAGAGGGCATAGAGACAATTCAGTTCTTTAACACGTTCATTGAGATCATAGGTGCGCTTTTGTAATGCTTCTTCGGCCTGCATGCGGTGTTTCAGTGTATATTCTACACGCTTCTGGGTGGCACTTAACTTTTCCAGCCTCGCAATCCGCCGCTGAAGTTTCTTCAGTTCATCTATGAGGTGTGCTTTAGTTTGATGCTCATATTTCATGGAGAGGTCCTAAAATATAAAAAAGTTTTTCACGCATTAGCATTGAAATAACATACTAGTTTTATAAGTCAAGGTGTTTAAAGAGATTTTGAGAAAGAGATGATGGTATAAGTGAAAGTGTTACATAATAATTTTTTCCCTAGTAATAGTAAATATACTTGACGTAATTGGTAAAATATAATATTTTTATACTAAATTAAAATTATAGATTAATTATCTCTACCTTGAGGGGTGAGCTTAAAGGTGCGGTGGTAGAGATAAAAGATTTTATTACCATTAACGCATTTTTAAAGGAATCTTATAAAAAAGGACCTTCAGCTATGCGTCTTACTACAAAAAGTAGATATGGAACACGCGCTATTTTTGATATTGCCTACCACTCTGCTGGCATGCCGGTGCAGGTGAAGGATGTTTCTCGGCGGCAGGATATTTCACCCCGTTACCTTGAGCAGATATTCCACCAGCTTAAAAAGGCCAATATTATAAAAAGTGTAAGGGGACCAGGGGGCGGCTATATTTTAACGAAGCATCCACATAAAATTACGGTGGGAGACATCATTAAGGCAGTGAGGGAGCCTACTGACCCTGTCTTCTGCGTTGAGAGCGATGGTAAGCACAAAAAGGGATGTAGCAGGGCAGAGCAGTGCGTTACTCGATTGATATGGAAGGAAGCGGGAGAAAAAATTACTCAATTATTTGATTCTATTACTATCAGTGACCTTTGTGAGAAAGCAAAAAACCTGGGGATTAAAAAGGAAGTAAAGCATCACTTTGACTATAGCATATGAAAGGAAATGTTTCGGGTTGCGAGTTGCGAGTAATAGATAATGAGTAATGAGTTAAATAAGCTTGCAGGCAATGGAGGTACTTTTATGGCAAAGATAGCGAATGATATTACTGAGTTAATAGGTAATACTCCCTTGGTGAGGCTGAATAAACTGACCAGGGGACTAAAAGCTGAGGTCATCGCAAAACTAGAATCCTTTAACCCCTGTTCAAGTGTAAAGGACCGTATCGGTCTCAACATGATCGAGGCAGCCGAGAAGAAGGGGTTGATTAAGGAAAACACGGTCATTATTGAACCAACCAGCGGTAACACTGGAATAGCCTTAGCCTTTGTATGTGCAGCCAAAGGGTATAAGTTGCTGCTCACCATGCCTGAAACTATGAGTCTGGAGAGAAGACAACTCCTCGCCTCACTGGGCGCGGAATTAACGCTCACTCCAGGGTCAAAGGGGATGTCAGGTGCGGTGAAGAAGGCAGAAGAGTTGGCTGCTGAAAACCCGCACTATCTGCTACTTCAACAATTTGAGAACCCTGCTAATCCCGAAATACACCGAAAGACTACCGCCGCAGAAATTTGGAGAGACACTGATGGTAAGGTTGATATTCTAGTTGCGGGGGTGGGGACGGGAGGAACTATTACAGGAGTTACTGAGGTCATCAAGAAAAAGAAGCCAGGCTTCAAAGCAATTGCAGTAGAACCTGCTGATTCCCCAGTGTTATCAGGGGGCACCCCAGGTCCCCATAAGATTCAAGGTATAGGGGCTGGGTTTGTTCCCGGGGTATTAAGGATGGATCTTATTGATGAAATTGTAAAAGTAACCTATGATGATGCGAAGCATACCGCCAAACGATTGGCCAAAGAGGAAGGGATCGTAGCTGGCATTTCTTCAGGCGCTGCCACCTGGGCTGCGCTTGAGGTTGCCAAGAGGGCAGAGCATAAAAATAAGATGATTGTCGTGGTAATACCGGATACCGGAGAACGTTATCTATCGACAGAGCTCTTTCAATAAAGGATGTGCTCTATAAATCATCCTTAGTGCAACACTTTAAATTTTAATACGAGGTATCGGATGGCAAAGACCATAAAGGAAATCAATGAGCGTATCAAGCAGGGTAAAGCCGTAGTGGTGACTGCTGAGGAAGTGATTGAGCTGGTAGAGAAAAAGGGAGTCAAGAAAGTATCACAGGAAGTAGATGTGGTAACTACCGGTACCTTTGGACCGATGTGCTCTTCCGGTTCCTATTTTAATCTCGGTCACTCCAAACCCCGCATCAAAATTGGAGGTGGCATTGCCTATCTCAATGGTGTACCTGCCTATACGGGTTTTGCTGCGGTAGACCTCTTCCTGGGAGCAACTGCCCTTCCTGATAGTGATCCTCGCAACAGTGTGTTCCCTGGAGAGTTCAGATACGGAGGCGGGCACGTGATCGAGGAACTGGTGAGCGGTAAAGATATTAAACTGGTCAGCACCGCGTATGGGACGGACTGCTATCCCCGTAAGGAACTTGAAACCTGGATCAACATAAGAGATTTGAATGAAGCAATGCTTTTTAATCCCCGCAACTGCTATCAAAATTATAACGTTGCGGTGAATCTCTCTGACAAGGTAATCTATACCTATATGGGAGTGCTTCAGCCGCAATTGGCGAATGCCACCTATTCCAGTGCAGGTCAGCTCTCACCCTTGCTCAATGATCCCTACTATAAGACTATTGGTATCGGTACCAGGATTTTTCTGGGTGGTGGGATAGGGTATGTGGTCTGGAATGGTACCCAGCATAATCCCGGAGTAAAAAGGGGTGAAAATGGGGTTCCTAAATCACCTGCGGGGACTCTCGCGGTGATGGGTGATCTTAAACAGATGATCCCTGAATGGCTGAAAGGCGCGAGTTTTACCGGATACGGAGTAACACTCACCGTAGGCATTGGTATACCTATACCTGTTTTAAATGAAGAGATTTTGAACTATACTGCTGTCAAGGACGAAGAGATTTGGACTCAGGTGGTAGACTACAGTCAGTCTTATCCGCAGGTTCACGCGGGAAGTCTGGGAGAGGTAAATTATAAGCAGCTTAAGAGCGGGAGTATTACTGTTGATGGGAAGAGGGTGCCTACCGGTGGTTTCTCCAGTTATGCAAAAGCAAAGGTAATCGCATCTACTTTAAAAGAGTGGATACTAAAAGGTAGATTTTTACTGACGGAACCAGTTTCACCGTTACAGTCAGTTGATGCAGGGGTTACCTTTAAATTACTTCATGAAAGACCTTTGCAGAAATCACAACACCCATAAGCAAATTACCCTCAACTGCTTTTAGGAGATAGAGCGTATGAGAAAGAAGAGAATTGTGCTTACTTTCCCACCTAACCTGATTGATCAGCCCATTGCCTATCATCTTATAAAAGACTATGATTTGATGGTGAATATTCTGAGGGGTACCATTACTCCCAGGGAACAGGGAAGGCTGTTAGTGGAGTTGAGTGGGAAAAGGGGAGACGTAGATAAGGGAATGGCCTATCTCACCGGACTGGGCATAGAAGTTCAACCGTTGGCGCAGGATATAAAATGGCATGAGAAGAAGTGTACCCATTGTACTGCGTGTATCCCGATATGTCCCCCCAGTGCCTTGGCATTAGATCGGGAAAAGATGCTCGTTTCGTTTGATAAGGATAAGTGTATTGCCTGTGAGCTCTGTATCCCGGTATGTCCCTATAAGGCAGTTGAGATTCAGTTCTAGGGAGTAAGCTATGGCAAGAGTAATCGCCGTCTGCAGAAGCGATAGCAAGGGGATTAGAAAGGAAAGCGTGGGGAGCGGTCTCTTCAAGGAAAACTTCGGGATGATCGATGATGCACACAGTGATAGCGCTACCCATCGACAGGTGAGTCTCTTGGCGATAGAGAGTATTCATAAGATGCGGGAGATGGGCATGAATCTCCTTCCCGGTGATTTTGCTGAAAATCTCACCACGGAAGGGCTGGATCTACTCTCGCTTCCTATTGGGACTAGGCTGACGGTGGGAAAGGAAGTGATACTGGAGATTACCCAGATTGGCAAGGAATGCCATACCGGCTGTGCTATCTTTAAACAGGTAGGGAAGTGCATCATGCCTAAAGAGGGTATTTTTGCCAAGGTAATCAAGGGAGGAACGATAAAGGAAGGAGATACCATCCATCCAGAGCCCATAGTAAAAAATTAAGCCTTCTTAATTCACTATGCTTACCGTTTAAATTTTTACATTTGTAAATCTGAGAATTTCAGCGACATGGGAGATTTTTCTGAGCCCAACAATATATTCATTGGCTTTCGTCACGACCCCGTAACTTACGTATTATCAAGAAGACAGGCCCTGGCCGGATATTTCGGACAATCTGAGTGGCTAAAACCGGGTAGGCAGTTTCCAGAGCCTTTGACAAAGGGGGATGGAATGGGGTCTGGCACTGCGGCTCGGCTGAGCTCGCCGAAGTCACAATTCGCAAGGCTCCTGCCGTTCTACAGATGCTTAGGGCACTTTTGTGTTGTGCCTCAGAAAAATCTCCCATGTCGCTCATAAAGGGTCTGTAAAATTTCAAATATGTTTGGCTAGATTTTAACCTTCATCCAAAAGATAGTGTTAAGGAAAATAGCTTAAGATATAAGTTTAACAAATGTTTTTAACTATCTATATTTGAAAATATATTTTAATTGTATGAGAGCAATAAACTGATATGGTAGCGAGCCAAAATAGCAAAATTATTGAAGACATCCTGAAATTAAAAAAAGAGAGGGAAGCGGTTATCCTCGCTCACAACTATCAGTTGGGAGAAGTCCAGGATATCGCGGACTTCATCGGCGATTCACTCGATTTGAGTCAGAGGGCTGCTAAAACTGATGCGAGGGTAATCGTTTTCTGCGGGGTCCATTTTATGGCAGAGACTGCCTCACTGCTCTGCCCTGATAAGATTGTCTTACTTCCTGATGAACATGCAGGCTGTCCCATGGCTGATATGGTTACTGCAGAGGCGCTTCGAGATAAAAAAAGACAGTTTCCTGAAGCCAGCGTAGTCTGCTATATTAATACCACCGCAGAGGTGAAAGCCGAGTGTGATATCTGCTGCACCTCAAGTAATGCGCTCAAAGTAGTTGCAACCCTGCCTAGAAACAAACCTATCCTTTTTGTGCCCGATAAGTACCTTGGTTCCTATCTGTCTAAGGTAAGTGGAAGGGAAATGCTCCTCTGGCCTGGGTACTGTCCAACCCACCAGAGGATTATGGCAAAGGATATTCTGAGCCTGAAAGAACAATACCCTAAGGCAAAAGTTCTGGTTCATCCGGAGTGTCGTTCAGAGGTGGTGGTACTGGCTGATGAAGTGCTGAGCACTGGTGGGATAATTAAGTTTGTAAAGGAGAGTAAGGCAGAAGCATTTATTATCGGTACCGAAATAGGTATTATATATCGTCTGAAAAAAGAGAACCCTGACAAGAGATTTATACCGGTAAGTGAGCAGGCGGTATGCCCGAATATGAAGCTTATCACCCTTGAGAAGATTCTCTGGTCTCTTGAGGAGATGACTTTCCAGGTGACAGTGCCTGATGCTATTCGAGATAAGGCTCAAGAAGCGGTGAGGAAGATGCTTCAGCTTTCGTGAATTATATGCGCTAAGGTGTACAATGAGAGTGGCGGTAGGCTTGAGTGGGGGAGTTGATTCATCAGTTGCGGCGGCGCTTCTCAAGGAGAAGGGGTATGAGGTACTTGGGATTTGTATGAAAATCTGGGACGGCGCTCCTGGAACGGGAGGTGGACCACATGCGTGTTATGGTCCTGATGAGGTGACTGATATCGAAGATGCAGCAGAGGTTGCACATATCCTTGAGATTCCCTTTCATGTGGTGGATTTGACCAGGGAGTATGACAACATTGTTCTTAAGTATTTTAGAGAAGAGTATCTTAGCGGCAGAACCCCCAATCCTTGTATCAGGTGCAACCAGAGAGTTAAGTTCGAAGTGCTCATTGAGAAAGCAAGAGCAGAGGGGATTGCCTTTGACTATTTTGCCACAGGCCACTATGCACGGGTTGAGTATGATGATAGGCGTAAACGATATCTGCTCAAGAAGGCGCACGATAGGGAAAAGGATCAATCCTATTGGCTTGCCTTCCTTTCTCAAAAACAGTTGAGTGGGTTGATTTTCCCTCTGGGTGATTACACCAAGAAAGAGGTGAGAAAAATCGCTAAAGATTACCGGTTACCTACCTCTGAGAAATCTGATAGCCAGGATTTCTTTTCAGGCGACCACACCGAGCTTTTCAACATGCCTGCACAACCAGGACCTATTCTAGATGCAAAGGGGAGCCTGCTGGGTACTCATCAGGGGATATGGTGTTATACCATTGGTCAGAGGAAAGGGTTAGGAATATCCTGTGGGAAACCTCTCTATGTGGTAGCGCTTGATGAGAAAAGGAATGCGGTGATAGTGGGCGCAAAGGAAGAACTCGCCCGTGAAGAGCTTGTGGCGAGCAATGTTAATTTTATATCGATTGATACTATTACTGAGCCTATGAAAGTATCATTAAAGATGAGATATGCGCAGAAGGAGTTTGAAGGGGTACTCACACCTGTTGCCAGCGGAAGCGTACACGTGAAATTTAAAGAGCCTCAGCTTTCAGTGACCCCGGGTCAGGCAGCAGTGTTTTATGAAAACGATATTGTAGTGGGTGGCGGAATAATCGAAAAAGGGGAGGACATGAGGTTTACATCTTTTCAAATCCGAAATCCGAATATCGAAATTCGAAACAAATCCCAATGACAAAAATTCAAGGGATCAAAACATTTGTTTTTAATTTTGAACATTGGGATTTCAAATTTGTTTGGGATTTGGTGCTTAGAATTTAGGATTTTAAAAGTAGGGAGGAGCCAATATGAAAACAGTTAAGGTAAATGCAAAGGGTTTAGCTTGTCCTCAACCGGTGGTGCTCTCCAGGAAAGCACTTGCCGAGATAGAGAGCGGTGAGGTGGTGGTGTATGTTGATAGCGAGACCGCCAGGGATAATGTGAAGAGGATGGCGGAGCATGAGGGATGTATGGTAAAGGTAGATGATCAGGGGAGTGACGGATTTGTACTCCAGTTGACTAAGGTAGCTTCTGTACAGGTTTCTAAGGAGGTGGCTGCTGATAAGAAATCAGTTGCTGAAACCTTTGTCTATTTATTTGATTCTGATTTTATCGGGAGTAATCGGGAGTTGGGGAAAGTGCTGGTAAATGGTTTCCTCAATGCACTCACTTCATTAGAGAATAGAAAAGGTAAAATGATCTTTATCAGCAATGGGGTTAAGCTTGCTATCGCTGATTCTTATGTGCTTGAAACGCTTACCAAGTTAGAGGATGCAGGATTCGAGATACTGATCTGTGGTACCTGCCTTGACTTTTTCAAGCTGAGGGAGAGGGTTCAGGTGGGAGCTATCTCCAATGCCCTGGAGATTATGGAAGCCCTCACCGGGGCAGACAAGATTATAAAATTTTAATCCCATCATCATTAGTCAACAACAACCCTCCCACAATCCATGTCTTCCTTTCTACTCTTATCTAACATAAATTCAAGCCAAAGATATTTGAAATTACCCCTCACCCCCTCCCTCTCCCCTGGCCGGGCAGGAGGGCAGGCCCAATGGGGAGAGGGGAAGGGAGAGGGGGCAAAAATTGTGAGAGATAACTTCTCAGATTTATTTGAAAAATAGATTGCTGAATAAATCTTTTTTATATATAATTTCCCTGCCAATAAATAGCCTCTGTATTGTCCAAGATATTTCCCCGGCACTTAAATGGAATCAAAATTACATAAAGACCTCACCTTTTCTCAGATGAAAATTCTGAGCAGGTGAGGTTTATTAATTTTAGAAGGATAGGGGGCGTGAGGATGTCGCCCAGTCTTTTCATGTAATTAACCGTGACCCGGCCGGCGTTCGCAGCCCGGTCGATGAGCTTTGAAATGGGACAAGAGGATTTTATGCTGATCCGTATAATACGTCATGACAACAAACCCCAAGATACGCAAGTGGCTGATTCTGAAAAGATTGCCGCAATAGTATTCACCATTTCAAGGGCGTATTATATGGATCGGAAACCAGTGTTCCGCATCTTGTGCGGATCAATCTAATCAATGTTAGCAGTTAGGCATTGAAGGGCCATGCACGAATTCGACCTAGAAGATGAGCGCACGGCGATGATCGAGGATGTCCGACGCGTTGCGAACAGTATCGGCAGAACACCTACAATTACTGAATTCAAGCGCGCGCGGCGAGAAACGCGATTCTCGTACGATCAAATTCTACGCAGCTTCGGTACTTGGTCTGCCGCGGTCGAGGCAGCTGGTCTTAGGCCGAACCCGATCGGCGAACCGCCCAGCAACAAGATACCTCGTCATGCTCTCATCGACGAGTTTGTTCGAGTTGCGAACAAGCTTGGCCAGATTCCTTCTCACCCAGTGTTCTCGGCGAACTCGAAGATGTCCCGTAGTCCGTTCGAACGGACATTCGGATCTTGGGGAGCGGCTGTGGATGCGATCATCAGGGAAGCTGCGGAGCGATTCACGTTTACGACCGCCGTGAAGAAGATACGCCCCGAAAGGAGCTCCACCTCCCAAGCTAAAGTGCTCGGACTCGACATACCGCTTTTGTTTGCACCGCGGAACGAAACTGAGACACTCGTCCTATTCGCGCTGCTAGCGCCTGCGCTTGGCTACGAGATCGAGTCGGCACAGATAGATTTCCCCGATCTCACCCTCCGAAAGGGCCACGAGATCATACCGACGGAAGTCGAGTTCCTGAGTTCAACGTATCTTGCCCACGGACATCCGGTGGAAAGCACTGTTCTGTGCGTGTGTTGGCGCAAAGATAAGGACATTCCCGGGCTTCGAGAGGTGTTGTCCCTCGAATCCGTCGTTAGGTCGATGCCTAACAATGCCTTGCAGCGGACGCCCGCAGGCGGGCGCCGCTGAAGGCAAACGATGGCGCGGACGCTTCGCGCCGCGCCATCGGGACTTTAAGGGACGGAGTTAAGAAGTTAAAAAACTAAACATCATTCATTATGTTTTATATATGGCAATGAGGTCGGGCCAAACCAACTGATTGATATGCAATAAAATGGGATGTGGGATATGAGATGTGTGATAGAAGATTTAATAATGTGAGGATACTATCCACTATCGATCCCATAATCGCATTTTGATGGGTTAAAAAGCGATTTTCCCCGGAAGAGCGTGGCGAGGACAGAAGTTTTATTATAACAGCTTGCTTCGCTCCAATCCCATATAAAATAATTATCATTTGAGGGCGATGCATGGAAGGAGACGAGTACGTTAAGGGCAAAGATAAGAATCAACTTTTGAAGGGCCTTTTAACAGATGCACAGGTAGGGAGTCAAGTGCATGAACAACAAAAAATGGCAATCTTTGTTCGTTGTACTGAAGACCTAGAAGCCTCGGTAAGGCAATTCACAGATTCAAGCAATAAGCTTTCTAATCGCATTCTGTGGCTTAATGTCATCTTGGGATTGTTTACTATTGTCGGCACAGCTCTAGCGATTGTGCAAATGATAAAGCAGTGCAAATAAAGAAGAGGGGAGTCTTTTAATAAACTACAAATGGAAGCTCTCTTTAGAGAAAAGCAGTGGGGTCAGCCCTTGACATGGGACAAATTTATTTTCGAGGGACTAAAAAAGGGGGTCAGATCTACGCTTGACTCTTGCATAATATAAAAGTGAAAAGTAGTGGGGCGCAGCAAGGCAAGGTATTGCAACTCCTGATTTTCTTATCACATCGATTCGGGAATCGAAAATGACAATTTAGAGCTTTTTGAACCGCATTCACTTTATGCTCCATCTGCGGTTGCCGCTCAATTCCTACGTTATGCCGAAACGAATGAACCTTAAGTCGAATTTTAGCCACAACGAGCAAGGCTAATAAAGAGAGGAATAAGAACAATGAAAAGCTTCTTTTCCATTCTAACCGCGATTCTTTTTGCTGTCGGTTTTATTGCCCCCGTTGCGTGGGCGATGGCCGTGGTGACCGCCATCATCGCCATAGGATGTGCTCCTGCGGGTCGCCGGGCCGATGGTAAGCGAAAGACAGGCGGTCTCCTAGGGGGTGTATGGGATGAATTAGTTGTTGCAACGAAGATGAAAGAGTGCCCCTTTTGCAAGTCCAAGATCATGAAGGATGCGAGCAAATGCTCTCACTGTGGGGAATGGGTAAATGGCCGAAATACTTGAAAGCACAAAATCTGTTTGAGATGCCGTTTTGAATGAGAGTGCAAATTGTAAAGTATTCGGTATAACCAATCACTTCAGCGCATGGGTGTTATAACGCTCATCGCTGAGTTTCGTAGTTATACCGCATCGGACGCTCAAAATAATTCAACGCCATGAAGTTTGGATTTCGGAAGCCGTCACTCAAAAAGCGTATCGCTGCTCGTACGTCGTGGAAGCGAGTTGTGAGGCACTCGATGGGACTCAAAGTGCCACGAGGCTATGGTTGGCTCACCAATCCCAAAAAGGCGGCATACAATCGGATATACAACCGCACCACACGGTCGAGTTGCTTGGTGTTGCTGATTGCCATGTTTCTTTTCTTCGGCGCAGTTCTCGGTGGTATTGTTTGGGCAGCGACCAGACTGTTTTGAGATATGACGACGTGGTCTAACAAGAGCGCTGCAGCGAACTGCCGCCCCGCTGGGCAGGAAAAAAGGGGTTACCTATTAAAGGGCACCTGTCAAGAGAAAAAAGAGAAAAAGAGGGTCGAGTCTACGCTTGACTCTTGCATAATCTAAAAGGAGAAGATAGTAGTGAGCGAAAAAGTATTTCAATTTGGAGATTAGGAAGATCCTTATCAAACCTGTCGGAGAAAATTATAAACGGACGAGAGGATTTTATGCTGATCCGTATAAGACGTCATGACAACAAGCCCCAAGAGAAGCAAGTGGCTGGTTCTGAAAGGATTGCCGCAGTAGTATTCGCCGTTTCAATGGCGTGTTAGATGGATCGGAAACCGGTGTTCCGCATCTTATGCAGATCAATCTAACTGATCTTAGACAGTTACGAAAAAATAGTTCAGTGATATTAAGCACATAAGTTAGTTAAAAAGGTTCTTGGCACTACCTCTTTGCTCTTTGACATAACATAGCTTATAGTTGTCGAATAGTA